>Ga0310345_10001419_pt1 | contig 26706 bp, 24 predicted proteins | sample HC15DNA20500_MG_FD_204667 | JGI IMG/M metagenome (GOLD analysis project Ga0310345, IMG submission 204667) | Marine microbial communities from station ALOHA, North Pacific Subtropical Gyre - HC15-DNA-20-500_MG | ecosystem: Environmental > Aquatic > Marine > Oceanic | place: Pacific Ocean: North... | reverse complement strand
CGCTCAGCTCGTCGACCTCGTTTCCGCCCGTCACACCCTCACGAGATCACATCGGGATCTGCGTGTCGATCCCGGATCTCGAAGTGAGCGGGATGATCCAGCTTTCCCAGGGCCTGAACGGTTACCCAGAAAGAAGCAGCGGGCGGCCAGCTCGCGCGCAGCGCGAGCGCGAGCCGCAGGGCCCCAGCGCCCCGTCGCTGGGGTCGCGGCGCGAGCGCGAAGCGCGACGCGCCGACGGAGTCGGGAGGGGGGCCCCTTTGGCGCTTTGCCCAATGGGGGGAGGGTTTGCACCAAACCCTCCAGCAAGAAGCAGCGGGAGGGGGGCCCCATTGGCGCTTTGCCCAATGGGGGGAGGGTTTGCACCAAACCCTCCAGAAGACTCAGCGGCCGAAGGCGTCGAGCACCGCGCGCCGATGTACGTGGTGATGGAGCACGAGCCCGGTGAGGTGGCCGCCCTCCACCCAGCGGAGCTCCGAGCCCTCCCACCACCGGTGCAGCGCCTCCGCCTCCTCGGCCGGGATGAACCCGTCGTGACGGCAGGCGACCAGGATGGCGCGCGAGGGATCGCGCGGGGACGGGTAGCGGTCGAGGCGCACCGGGGCGAGCGCCGCCGCGAAGCGCTCCTTCGCCGCCGCGAGCCCGCCCGCCTCTCGCGCGAGCACGTCCCATCGCATCTGGCGGCTGAGCGCGCCCGAGGTGAAGATCGGCTCGCTCGCCCGGGCCGCGCCGCGCGGGATCGCCGCCACCGGGAAGTCGCTCACCGCGGCCGCGAACGCCGCCATGACGCCGCCCTGGCTGTACCCCGTCACGCCGACCTCGAGGCCGTCCTCGTGAAAGGTGCGCAGCAGCGCCGACGCCTCCTGCACCGTCGCCAGGTTCATCGCGAACTGATCGGCCACCGTGCGCAGGACCGGGCCCCGCTGCCCCTCCGGCCGTCGCGCGCCGTAGAACGGGTTCTCGAGCAGGACCGCGCCGACGCCCCGGCTGGCGAGCCAGCGCGCGAACGGCCGACGCCGCGCCACGCCCTCTTCGGCGGTGGCCGCGAGCACCAGCAGCACCGGCGCGCGGCGGTCCGGGATCCAGCGCTCGACGTGGGCCTGCCGCGACTCCGGCGGCAGCACGTCGGCGGCCGGCGAGCGGAAGCGCCCACCGCGCACCGTGACCCCGAGCAGGCGCCGCGGCCGGCTCCAGCGGATCTCCACCGGCTCGGCCGCGCCCTCGTAGTCGCGCACCGCCGCGACCCGCGCCTCGAGCCCCGCGCCGAACCCGTCCGGGTAGAGCCGCCCGGCCGGCAGGCTGAGCCGGGCGAGCACGCGATCGACGCGGCGGTGAAAGGTCACGGCTCGGTATAGCTCAACGGCCGCTCAACCGCGCCTGGTCGGCCTCGTCGAGCACCACGACTCCACAGGGCTTGCATCGCTCCACCTCCACCTCGTGGCGCTCGCCGCTGAAGATCGCGCGCGTCATCGTGCGCGTGCAGTCCGGGCAGCGGCTCGAGACGGTCACGTGGATCCAGTCCGCCGTGCGATCGGCGAAGCGGCCGAAGACGTCGGGCGCGTCGCGCAGGCCGACGACCGCGGTCTGGCAGTGGGCGCAGCGCCGCTCCTTGCGGGCCACCGAGCGATAGGCGCCGCCGACCTGATGATCGACGAGCGGCTCCCCGCAGGTGGGGCAGGCCCCGCGGACGACGGGCATCCGGTCCGCGCGGAGGTAGAGATCGATCTGGAGCGCGTGCGCCCCGTCCTCCAGAGGCACGACGTTCTGACGTCGCAGCGGGTGGGTCGCGCTCCCCGCCCGGAGGCTCGCGCGCGTTCCGTCGTGGCGCACCTCGAGCCACGGCAGCGCGGGGTGATGGAACATCGCCGGCTCCGACGGCCCGATCGAGATCATCGTCGACTCGATGGTGTCCTCGTGGATCGCCGCGCCGCCCGGTCCGTTGAGCCTGAGGTGAATCCGCATGGGGACAGGGTGCTACGGAACGGGTCACGAACCAACGAGCGCGGCCGCAGAAGCGCAGGAACCCACGCGCCCGGCGGTGGTCGGAGGGGGCGTGCGGTACGTGCTCGCCCTGGCGCTCTGGCTGCTCCCCCCGACCGCGGCGGCGGCGCAGCACCTGGTGCGCGCGCCCGAGGGTGTGCGCGAGACCGCGCGCGACATCTCGGTCGAGCTCCGGGACGGGCTCGCCGTCGTCACGACCCGGGCGGTGATCGAGAGCGACATCGCCTCGCCCCTCGAGGCGACGGTGCGCGTCCCGATCCCGCGCGGCGCCGGGCTGACCGCGCTCCGCGCGTGTCTCCGCGGCCGCTGCCTCCGCGGCCGGCCCGACCTCGTCGGCGCCTACGAGGCCGGGCGCACCGGGCGGCGGCTGACGCTCACCCCGCTCGCGATCGCCGCGTCCGCGCGCGACGCGATCACGGTCCGGGTCGCGCCGCTGGTGGCCGGCGCGCCGTTCACGGTCGAGGTGACCTACGTCGCGCTCGCCGTCACGCGCGGCGGGATCGTGCGCTTCACCCTCCCCGCCCAGCGCAGCCGCCCCGGCGATCCGCCGGTCCGGGTCGAGGCCACGGCGCCGGGGCTCCGCCAGGCCACGGTGCGCGGCGCGACCGGCCGCGTCGAGGTGGCCCGCGAGGCGGTGATCGCGGCGCGCCTGCCCGAAGGCGCGCTCGAGACCTCGGCGCTGAGCTTCCGCTGCGGCGAGGAGCGCTGCCTCCGCTACCGGGTGGCCGCCGGCCCGGTGGCCGGGACGCCGCGCGACGTCTTCGTGCTGCACGACGCGTCGCCCTCGGCGCGCGCGGCGGCCGAAGAGCGGAGGGTCGCCCTCGAGCGCCTCGCGCCGCTCCTCGAGGACGCGCGGGTGACGCACGTCGCGTTCGCCGACGACGCGCGCGCCTTCGACCCGCGCGGGCCCCTGCCCTTCGTCGGCATCCACAGCGCGCTGGACGTCGCGTGGGCGCAGGTGCGCGGCGACGTCGCCGCGGCCCGCTCGCCGCTGGTCGTGCTGCTCGGCGACGGCACCCTCGACCGGAGCGCGACGCCGACGCTCGAGGCCATCGCGAGGAGCGGCGCGGAGCTGTCGCTCGTCCGCGTCCTGCGCTGGCCGGTGGATCCACGGCTCGCCGACGTCACCGCCCGCACCCTCGGCGCGGTCGTGGCCGCCGACGCGGATCCCGACGCCTATGCCTCGGCCCTCGCCCCGACCGTCCTGACCGACGTGCGGGTGGGCGGGCGCTCGCTGGGCCCGCTCCGCGCCGGCGAGGAGCGGGTGTTCGAGACCCACGCGGACGGCCCCGCGCCCACCCTGCACGTGGCGTCGCGGCACCTTCGCCCCGGCCGTCCCCTCGCGCGGCTCGAAGGCGGCCTCGCGGTGAGCCGACGCCCGGGGGATCCGCGACGCACCCTCACCGCGGCGCCGGCCGCCGCGTTTCGGGCCGCGCGCGAGGGCGTCCGCCCCAAGCGAGGCGCCGGCCTCTCGCCGCGGCTGCCGCGCCGGGCCTCGCGGGTCATCGTCTGCCGGTCGGGCTGCGGCTGCGAGCTTCGCGGGAGCGTGAGCCGCGCCTCGCTGTCCCGGGTCCGGCGCCGCCTCGAGCCCCGGGTGCGCGCTTGCTTCGCCCGGGCGCGGGCCGGACGCCCACGCTGGTCGGGCGCCGCCACCCTCGCGCTGCGGGTGCGCTACGGCGAGCTCGACGACGTGCGGGTCGAGGGCGCGACCGACCCGGCGCTGGCGGAGTGCCTGCGCGGCGTGCCCGATCACCTCGCCGACCTGCCCGCGACCGATCAACGCCTCGAGGTCCGCTTCCCCTACCGGAGCGAGGCGCGGCCGCCGCCGCCTCCCGTGCCGCTGGCGCCATCGGTCGACCGGCTCCTCGACGCGATCCTGTAAGCTCCGGTCGTGGGGCGGGTGAGGGACACGGCGGAGCGGCTCTGGCAGGGCGAAGGCGAGACTCACATGAGCCCGCTCGCCATCTTCGCCGGGCTCGAGGAGCTCGACGAGGGCGTCGCCTTCGTGGCCAGCTTCTGCAACGTCATCGGCTTCGCCACCGACGAGGGCCTGGTCGTCGTCGACACCGGGAGCCCGCTGACCGGCCGCTCCTCGGCGACCGCGCTGAAGGAGTGGCGGACCGAGCGTGACGCGAGCCCCCACGTGCACACGATCGTCTACACGCACGGGCACATCGACCACGTGATGGGCGCCGACGCGTTCGAGGCGGACGGGCCCGCGCGCGTGGTGGCCCACCGCGCGATCGAGGATCGCTTCGACCGCTACGTGCTGACCGCGGGCTACAACGCCGCCATCAACCGACGGCAATTCCGCTTGCCCGGCTTCGAGTGGCCGACGAAGTACCGTCGCCCCGACCTCACCTACGAGCGCGAGCTCGACCTCGACGTGGGCGGCCGACGCTTCGCGCTGCGGCACGATCGCGGCGAGACCGACGATCACACCTGGGTCTGGGTGCCCGAGGCGCGGGCCCTCTGCACCGGAGACCTCTTCATCTGGGCCTCGCCCAACTGCGGCAACCCACAGAAGGCGCAGCGCTACCCGCGCGAGTGGGCGGCGGCGCTCCGCAAGATGGCGCGCCTCGACGCGGCGCTGCTCCTGCCGGGGCACGGGCCGCCGATCCTCGGCCCCGATCGGGTGCGGCAGGCGCTCACCGAGACCGCCGAGCTCCTCGAGACGCTGGTGGAGCAGACGCTCCACTGGATGAACGAGGGCGCGCCGCTCGACGTGATCGTGCAGAAGGTGAAGGCCCCCGAGCGGCTGCTCGCGCGCCCCTATCTCCGGCCGGTCTACGACGAGCCCGAGTTCGTCGTCCGCAACCTGTGGCGCCTGTACGGCGGCTGGTGGGACGGAGACCCGGCCGAGCTCAAGCCGGCCCCGCGCACCGAGCTGGCCGAGGAGATCGCCGAGCTCTGCGGGGGCGCGGAGAAGCTCGCCCGCCGCGCGGTGGACCTGAGCGACGCCGACGAGCACCGCCTCGCGTGCCACCTGGCCGACATGGCGTTCCGGGCCGCGCCCCACGACCGAAAGGTCCGCGACGCCCGGAGGGACGTCTACGCGCGTCGCATGGAGACCGAGACCTCGCTGATGGCGCGCAGCGTCTACCGGGACGCCGCCGCCGAGAAGAAGCCCGACCGCGGCTTCAGCTGATCGTGACCTCTTTGAGGAGGTCGAGGTGGTCGAGGGTCTTGCCGCTGCCGAGCACGACGGCGCTGACCGGGTCGTCGCTGACCATGACCGGGAGGCCGGTCTCCTCGCGGAGCAGCACGTCGAGGTTCTTGAGCTGGGCGCCGCTGCCGGTGAGCACGATGCCCTTGTCGACGATGTCCGCCGACAGCTCGGGCGGCGTGCGCTCGAGGGCGCTCATGACCGCCTCGACGATGGTGTTGATCGGCTCGCTCAGCGCGTCCCGGATCTCGTCGGAGTTCACGAGCACGGTCTTGGGCACGCCGGCGACCAGGTCGCGACCCTTGACCTCCATCGTGTCCACCTCTTCGCCCGGGTAGGCGTTGCCGATGGTGCACTTCACCCGCTCGGCGCTCTGCTCGCCGATGAGGAGATTGTACTTGCGCTTCATGTACGCGATGATCGCGTCGTCCATCTTGTCGCCGCCGACGCGCACCGACTGCGAGTAGACGATGCCGGCGAGCGAGATGACCGCGACCTCGGTGGTGCCGCCGCCGATGTCGACGACCATGTTGCCGCTCGGCTCGGTGATCGGGAGCCCGGCGCCGATCGCGGCCGCCATCGGCTCCTCGATGAGGAAGACCTCACGGGCCCCGGCGCTCTCGGCCGACTCCTTCACCGCGCGCTTCTCGACCTCGGTGATGCCGAAGGGCACGCAGATGATGATCCGCGGCTTCACCAGGGTGCTGCGGTTGTGCGCCCGCTTGATGAAGTAGCGGAGCATCGCCTCGGTGATCTCGAAGTCGGCGATGACGCCGTCGCGGAGCGGGCGGACGGCCTGGATGTTACCGGGCGTACGGCCCAGCATCTCCTTGGCCTCCTTGCCGACGGCGAGCACCTTCTTGCTGCCGCGCGCGTCCTGCTGCACGGCGACGACCGATGGCTCGCACGACACGATCCCCCGCCCCTTCACGTAGATCAACGTGGTGGCGGTGCCGAGGTCGATGGCCAGATCGTTCGAGAAGAGGCCGTAGAGCCAGTCGAACAGCATGCGGGGGTCACGCTCCGTAGCCGGGACGGCGATGGGGGTGCTGTCGCCCTAAGCTACCGAAATCACAGAAGAGCCAGCGCTCCGCCGGCGCGAGGACGGTGTACGTATCAGATCGCTCGTGGCCCGGCAACCCGGGGCCCTCCGCGGCGACCTGGAGCGGTACCTGGATCTTCCGTCGATCTGGAGCGTCCCAGGGCTGGGTCCAGGTCAGTTTCCCCGCCGCGCTTCTTCCGTTAGATCCAGAGGCGAGGCCTCTTCGATCTTTTTTCCCAAGGACCCTCATGGCTCGGCGTCGAACCCCCCACATGGCATCCGCGGACGAAAAGCCGCTGAGCGAGGCCGAGCTGCGCGGGATGGAGGCCTCGGCCCTCGTCGAGGCGGCCAAGAGTGGGGATCCGAACGCCTTCGACGCGCTCGTCCGCCGCTACCGCTCCCGCATCTACGCCCTCGCCCTGCACCTCACCGGGAGCCGCAGCGAGGCCGACGACATCACCCAGGACGCCTTCCTGCGCGCCTTCAAGAACATCGAGCGCTTCGAGGGCCGCAGCGAGTTCTTCACCTGGCTCTACCGGATCGCCCTCAACCGGGCACTGAACGTCCGTAGAGACAAGCGGCGCCGGATCACGATGAGCCTGGAGGACCCGCGCCTCAGCCTCGCGCTCCAGGTCGACGCCAACGGCGATCCCCGGCGGGCGCTGGAGCTGCGCGAGACCTACACCCTGCTCCTGCGCGCCTTCGACGGCCTGAGCCCGCTGCTCCGGACCACCCTCGCGCTGACCCTGCTCCAGGGCCTCTCCTACAAGGAGGCGGCGGTGGTCCTCGAGACCACCGAAGGCACCATCGCCTGGCGCGTCCACGAGGCCCGCCGGAAGATGCGCGAGTCCATGGAGAAGATGCTCAAGGACCCCACCCCGGTGGAGCGCCTGAAGGTCGCCGAGCTCAACCGCCAGCGCCGCGAGGACGACGCCCCGCCGTCCCTCGAGAGCGCCCTCGCCGCCCTCGTCATGCCCGCCCGCGTCCGGTCCTAGCAGGGCGGCGGAGATGCGCCTGTGAATCCGGCGCGCGGGTCATGCGGCCGTCTCCAGAGACCGTGCGTTCGACCCCGCGGCAGCGGGCGGCCAGCTCGCGCGAAGCGCGAGCGCGAGCCGCGTGGCTCACGCGCGAAGCGCGGGACACGCGGATTCGAGCGAAGCGAGAATCCGCGCAATTGGGTGGGGGGGCCCCGCGAAGCCGGCTGACCTGTCTCTGCGGAGGGTGCGGATGCACCCGGAGCGGAGACAGGTCTGACGGCGCAGCGGGGGGGAGGGGCTGAAAGCCCCTCCCGGTCAGCGACGGTCGGGGGCGACGTAGTCGCGCTTGTCGGAGCCGAGGTAGACCTGGCGGGGGCGGGCGATGCGCTGCTCGTCGTCGGTGAGCATCTCCTGCCACTGCGCGAGCCAGCCGGCGGTGCGGCCGATGGCGAAGAGCACCGGGTACATGTCCATCGGCAGGCCCATCGCCTGGTAGATGATGCCCGAGTAGAAGTCGACGTTCGGGTAGAGCTTCTTGTTGACGAAGTACTCGTCCTCGAGGGCGATGCGCTCGAGCTCGGTGGCGATGTCGATGAGCGGGTTCTTGCCGACCGCGTCGAAGACCTCGTACGCGAGCTTCTTGATGACCTTCGCGCGCGGGTCGTAGTTCTTGTAGACGCGGTGGCCGAAGCCCATCAGGCGGACGCTCTTGTCCTCCTTGGCGCGCTTCACGAAGGAGGGGATGTTGTCCTTGCTCCCGATCTCCTGGAGCATCCGGACCACCGCCTCGTTGGCGCCGCCGTGGAGCGGGCCGTAGAGCGCGGCGCACGCCGCGGCGAGGGCCGAGTACGGGTCGACGCGGGAGCTGCCGACTCCGCGCATCGCGCTGGTCGAGCAGTTCTGCTCGTGGTCCGCGTGCAGGGTGAAGAGCACGTCGAGCGCCTTCTCCACCGCCGGGTTCGGCACGTAGTTCCGCTCGGTCATGCGGAACATCATCGCCAGGAAGTTCCCGGCGTAGCTGAGGTCGTTGTCCGGGTAGACGTAGGGGAGCCCGCGGCGGTGCCGGTAGGCGTAGGCGGCGAGCGTCGGGACCTTGCCGATGAGCCGCGTGATCTGCAGGCGGCGGTTGTCGGCGTCGTCGACGTTCTTCGCCTCCGGGTAGAAGGTGCTGAGCGCGCCGACGGTGCTGATCAGGATGCCCATCGGGTGGGCGTCGTAGCGGAAGCCGTCCATCAGCTCCCGGATGTTCTCGTGCACCATCGTGTGGTGCGTGATCTCGTGCTTGAAGCGCGCGTGCGAGTCCTTCGTCGGGAGCTCGCCGTCGAGCAGGAGCTGCGCGACCTCGAGGAAGCTGCTCTCCTCGGCGAGCTGCTCGATGGGGTAGCCGCGGTAGCGGAGGATGCCCTTGTCGCCGTCGATGAAGGTGATGCGGCTGGTGCACGACGCGGTGTTCTTGAACGCCGGGTCGTAGGCCATCATCCCGAAGTCGTCGTCCGAGACCTTGATCTGCCGGAGATCCATGGCGGAGATCGTGCCGTTCTTCACCGGTAGCTCGTAGGTCTTGCCGGTACGGTTGTCGGTCACGGTGATCGTGTCGGCCATGGCTGGGGAACTCCTGTCGAAAGAATCGGTCGGGGGGCGGACGCGAGGGTCCTGCGTCTGGGTGCGCTGCGTCTGGGGACGGGGTACCAGGAGAGTCGGGGCGGGCCCGTTCGTGTCTCGGTTCGCTCGCCTTCCTGTCTGTCGGAGCGAGCGGGGGCCGGAGTCTACACGCCTCGCGGCCAGCTGGCACCTGCCCTCATACGGCAGCGCGCGCGCGGATTGTGGTCAGGAACGCGCCCCATGTCGAGCGCAAAAGAGGCGCCGTCTCCTCGGCTTGCCCGTCGCGCCCCCACTGCTAGGCTCGGAGCGCTCGGTGCGGTGTGGGTTGCTGTGGGAGAGCAGCCTTGAATCGAGCTTCATCTATCCTCTCGAGCGTCGCGATCGTCGCGTGCGCGCTCGCGGCCGTGGGGTGTGGCCGCACCTCGGTCGTCGGCACCCAGGTCCGGCACCCACTGCACACGGGCGCGGTCGACCGGAACGAGGTGGCGATCGGCCGCCTGCCCGCCCGTGACCGAGCGGCGCTGGTCGAGGTCACCTCCGAGCGGATCTGCGCCGAGCTCGAGCTCTGGACGCGCCCCGCCGGCGCCGGCCTCCACGCGCGCGGCTACCTGGAGAGCTACGAGATCGGCCTCGTGGCCGACGACGACGAGGTCGAGCAGCGCGACCCCACCATCCGTCAGGCGGCACCGCGCAGGGCGGCGCGCGCCGGGCTGTTCGCCCCCGAGCGGCCCGGAGATCACGTATACGTGCCCGGGACGGTGTGTTTCCCCAACCAGGGCTTCGTCGGCGTTCGCACGCACCGGCTCCGCCTCGAGCTGCGCCCGCACGCGAGCCGGGGCCGGACGCTCGTGTTCCAGTGGGACCTGGTCCCGGCGGCCACCGACACGCGAGAGGAGCTCCGGCGCCAGCGACGCGAGCAGGTCCCGGGGCGCGAGCCGGAGGTCTTCGTGGACGAGGCGCCTCCCACCCAGGCTGCTCAGTCCACCCAGGCTGCTCGGCCCGCCCAGGCGACTCAGCCCACCCAGCCCGACCCGAGGGCCGCCTGGACCACCGACGACGGTCCGCGGCCGACCGTGCGCTGACCCGGATTCACTTCAATCGATCGAGAGCAGCTGGGCGCCGATCCGCTCCAGCACCTCGCCCACGGTGAGGCTGCGCTCGGCGTCCGGCTGGGCGCCCGCCAGCGCCTCCTCCCGCTCGAGCCGCCACGCGGGCTCGGCCGCCTTGCGCGCGCAGAAGCCGCGGAAGTCGGCCGGCCAGATCCGGTCGGCCTCGACCCCCTCGACCAGCGCCGCCCACTCGTCGGCGTCGAAGACGAGCCCGTCGGTGCCGTCGACGGTGACCACGCCGGGCACGCCCGGGACGTGGAGCCGAAGCACCGCCGGACGCGGCATCTCGAGCCAGAGGGCGGCCGGACAGGCGAGCGCGCCCTGCGGCTGCTGTGCACGGTCCGCCGCGCCCGCCTGCGGCAGCCCGCCCAGGAGCGCCGCCCGAACCTCACGACTCAGCTCATCGATCGCCAACGCGCCCATCTTCGCCTCCCTACCTGACCGTGCGTTCAGTGTGGACCCGCTCCTGCGCGGAATCAAGTCCTTCACGGCCCAGGACGCGACGCTCGGGCAGCGACTGACGGAACCGACGAGAAAAATCTCAGGCGGCGACCTTCTTCCCTTCGCGCAGCCGCTGCGGCGCGGTGCGCAGGGCGCCCTCGGCAGGGACCAGCGGCCCGACGCGGCCCAGACCGAAGGGCGGCATGTGGTGGTAGATGCACTCGTAGGTGCCCGGCTCGACGACGTAGGTCTCGTGCCAGATTCCCATGGCGCCACCGCGCCCCCAGCGCTCGATCCACTTCGCCCAGGCCGGGAGATGGCGGCGCTGCTTGGAGCGCGCGTAGCGGTGGAGGTCCTCGGCGGACCGCCAGTACTGGAGCGAGAGCGTGGTGCGCCCGGCGTAGCTCTCGTGGGCGAGCAGGCCCGACTCGGGGTCCGCCTCGAGCTCCCGCATCATCGCCCCGAAGGCCACCGACACCCCCCAGACGACGGGCACCAGCCACCACTTGTTGATCCGCGCGCCGATCAGGAAGACCACGAAGCCCTCCCGCCGGTCGACCGTCAGCCTCTCCGAACGCACCATCGTCCCCTCCATGTTTCTGCCGTCATCAATGATGACAAGCGCAACATACAGCCGTTGTTGCTGCTGTCAACACGGAGTAGGCTCCGGGCGTGCCGACGAAGAAGCCCAGGGGGCAGTATCACCACGGTGATCTCCGCGCGGCCTTGCTCGAGGTGGCGCCGGCCGTGATCGCGGAGCGAGGCCTGCACGGCCTCAGCCTGCGGGAGTGCGCCCGGCGTCTCGGCGTGTCCCACGCCGCCCCCTACCGTCACTTCGCCGACAAGGAGACGCTGCTCACGGCGCTGGCGGGAGAGGGCTTTCGACGGCTCGTGCGGGCGGGTCGAGAGGCGATGCGGGGCCTCGCCGACCCGCGGGATCGGCTGCGGGCGTACGGCCTCGCCTATGTCCGCTTCGCGCTCGAGCACCCCGAGCACCACCGGGTGATGTTCAGCTGCGAGGACGACGGCCGGATCGCGCCCGAGGATCGCGCCGCGGGCGACGAGGCGTTCGAGCTCCTGCGGGAGACCACCGAGGAGGCGACCGGGCTGTCGGGCGGCGCGGAGATGCCGGCGACCCTGTCCTTCTGGAGCCTCGCCCACGGGCTCTCGATGCTCCTCCTCGACGGCCGCATCCCGGCCGAGCACACCGCCACGCCCGAGGCGGTCGAGGCCCTCGCCGCGAGCGTCTTCGACCGCTGGCGCGGCTGATCAGGAGGCGAAGTCGACGACGGCCGCGCCGCGGCTGCGCTCGGCGATGAAGGCCTTCACCTCGCCGTGGTGAGCGTCGGCCTGGTAGGCGTCGAGGGCGTCCGCGTCCTCGTGTCGCGTGATCAGGCAGAGGTCCCACGCCCGCGGGCCTCGGTTGACGTCGACGCCCACCTCGATGGAGGCGAGCCCGGCGACCTTCCCCTCCATGCCGCGGAGCCGCTCCGCCACCGCGGCCGCGTTCTCCGCGACCGGCTCGTTCATCTGAAACAGGACGACGTGCGTGATCATCTCGCTCTCCTTCTCACGACTGCCACTCGGTGCGGTCGCGCAGCAGCGCCTCGAGCGCCTCGACGTCTTCGACCGCGCGGAGGGGGATGGTGGCCCGGGAGCCGCCCTTCATCTCGTACCAGACGTAGTCGGGGCCGCGGCCGGCGGCGCGGACCTCGTCCCAGGGGAGGTTCGTGCGGACCTTCCCGTCGTCGATGCGCACGCCCTCCTTCCGGAGCGACACCTCGAGCTCGCGGTCGGCCATGCCGCTCTGCTGCCGACGACGCACGAGGGCGTTGGCGAGGAGCAGCGGCTTGAACACGAGGTAGAGCCCGAAGAGGAGCGCCACGACGCCCATGCCGCGCTCGAAGAGATCCGGCGCGCGGGCGATCATGCCGACGCCGAGCATCGCGAGCAGCGGGCCGGCGAGCAGGCGCAGGACCCGCGCGCCGGGGCGACGGTAATACTCGCGGATCCACGCGCGCCGGTACTCGGCGTCGGTCAGGGTGAAGCGGAAGGTCTGAGGCGTCTTCGCCACGCTCACCTGCGGCGGCGCTCGCGGCGCGCCCGGGCGATGGCGCGCTCCTCGTGGGCGATGACGCCGTAGAAGGGCGCGGGGATGGCGGTGCCGGTCTCGCGGATGATGGTGATCACCTGGGCCGGCGAGAGGCCCGGGCTCACGGCGAGCATCTTGGCGGCGAGGTTCGCGACGTTGGGCGACGCCATCGAGGTGCCGCTCAGCGGGACGCGCTCGCCGTTGGGGATGACGCTGTCGACCTCGACGCCGTGGTCGAAGACCTGCACGCGGTCGGGGTTGCTGTTGGTGAAAGTGGCCCAGTCGCCGAAGCGATCGACCGCGCCGACCACCAGCAGGTTCGGCAGGTCGGGCAGGCTCGAGGGCACGTCCTCGTACTCCACGATGTCGCGGTTGCTGTTGCCGGCGGCCACGACGAAGAGGGTGTCGGGGTTCTGCTCGAAGACGTGGCGCCAGTTGTCGCGGCGGTGGCGGTGGATCTCCTCGGCGCGCGCGCGCACCGCCTCCTCGGTCGGGTAGCGGTCGGCCTCGTGCCGGAGCTGCGCCTCCACGTAGTCGCGGGCGAAGCCGAGGCTGGCGTTGACCACCCGCACGTCGTGGGCGTCGATGAAGCGCGCGATGTCCTCGACGTTCTGGCGCTCGGCCGCGAGCTCCTCGTCGGTCGGTCCGCGGTGGTGGTAGAGGCGCGCCTCGCCGGCCCACGCCGAGCGGAACACCGCCATGCGCGCCTGCGGGAGGCCGGCGGTCATGATGCCGGCCACGTGGGTGCCGTGCGCCCACTCGCCGATCGCGTCGAGGTTGATCTCGAGCGCCTCGAGCTGCTCGGCGTCCTGCACCGCGCCCATCAGGCCGAGCACCCGCTGCGCCGCCTCGGTGGAGGCCAGCCCGGCGCGCAGATCCATGATGCCGCGGAGGAACGGCGCGTACTCGGTGATGACCGACTCGCCGGGCTCGTAGGTCAGCGCGTCCTGGCCCTCGGTCGGGTCGGAGATCACGCCGTGCCGGTCGTCGACCAGCCCGTTCTCGTCGTCGTCCTCGCCGTTCAGCGCCTCGGCCTCGTTGACGAAGAGCTGCTCCTCGAAGAGCGCGCCGGCCACGCCGGTGTCCCAGACCGCGATCACCACCGGCTGCGCGTCACGCGCCCGGGTCAGATCGACGGTGCTGAACGCGAAGGGCTCGGCCTCCTCCTGCCCCTCGTGCGCCTGCCGAACGGCCTGGATGGCGTTCATGAACGTCTCGCGGTGGGCGACGATCGGGCGGAGCACGCCGTCGTAGAACAGCGCGGCGACCGCGGTGTCGAGGCCGACGAGCTGGGTGTGGAGCTGCTCCACGCGGGCGTCGATCTGCCCCTCGTTCTGGAAGAGCTGGAACACCACGGTCGCGCTGCCGAAGCGGTTCCGGGGCAGCTCCTCGAGCACCGCGCGCACGGCCGGCTCCGGGTCCGCCTCCGCGCCGCGACGGGCGAGCTCGCTCAGGAGCGTGGTGCCGGTGTAGGCGTTGTTCCGGTTGCGCGCCTTCGCGCGGACCAGGCGCACGAGGCCGGCCGCCCGGGCGTGCTCCCCGGCCGCGGTCTCGGCGATCGCGAGGTTGATCAGCTGCTCCGAGACGCGGTCGCCCAGCGCGGGGGCGCTCTCCGGATCCTCGATCCACTGCGGGAGCTGCGACAGCTCGAGGTCGGGCTCGACCTCGGCGATCCGGGCCGCGGTGCGCTCGCGCACGAGGCTCACCAGCGCGGGGGTGTCGAGGGCGTCCCAGGGCGACGTCGCCGCCTCCTCGGCGCCGGCGGCGCGCTCTTCCTGCGGCGGCGCGAAGTCTTCTGCGGGCGCGTCTCCACCGCAGGCGAGGAGGAGGAGAGACAGGATCGTGAGAGTGGCTCGCATGCGCGGGACCTTCCCTCAGAGGCAGGTGCCCCGCAACCGCCAAGGGAAGGTGCGCGCGCGGTGTCCGTACCCTGGGGAAGCGGGCCTTGCCTCGACCGGGTGGATGTGCGTACTTCCCGATTGAATCTTCCGGGCGTTGCGCACGTCGCAGGCCCACCAGAGCCGTTGGATCAGGGGACGAGGGGCAGATGAAGGTCGGACACGCGAAGGTACTGACGCTCTCTTTGGCGTTGGCGGTGGGCTCGCTTTGGGCGGGTGAGGCAGAGGCACAGTTCGCCCCGCAGGCCCGACCGGCCTACGGCTACGCGAACCTGCGGAGCGGCTTCATGCCGGATCCGCACGTGATGCGCGGCAACCTGGGCGGCACCGTCTCGGCGAGCCAGATCAACTCCTCGTGCCGCGGCCACATCACGCCGCAGCCGAGCCACGTGATCCGCTCGCGCACCGGCTTCCGCAACATCCGGTTCGTCGTCAACTCGAGCGCGGACGCGACCCTGATGGTCATGCTCCCGTCGGGTCAGATCCTCTGCAACGACGACGGCGGCCTCCGCATGAACCCGCTCATCGAGACCAGCGCTCCCGCCGGTGACATCCGGGTCTGGGTCGGCGCCTACTCGCAGTCCAACAGCGGCACGCCCTACAGCATCGGCTTCAGCGAGCTGTCGCACGTCAACGCCGACAGCCTGGGGGGCCACGCCGCGCCGCCGCCCCGCGGCCGTCCCCCGGTGGTGCACGGTCCGCTGCAGCCGACCATGCCGCCCTCCTTCGGGCAGGTGAACCTGACCGCCGGCTTCATGCCCGACCCGCACGTCGTCAGCGGCACCGCGGGCGGGCCGATCCAGGCGTCGAGCGTCGGCAACGGCTGCCGCGGCTACGTGTCGCCCCAGCCCAACCACGTGCTGATGACCGGCTCCGGCTTCAGCAACATTCGCCTCGTGGTCAACGGCAGCGCCGACACCACCCTCGTGGTCATGCTGCCCAACGGTCAGATCGTCTGCGACGACGACGGGGGCAGCGGGACCAACCCGCTCGTGAGCACGAGCTCGCCCCCCGGCCCCATCCGGGTCTGGGTCGGGACCTACCGTCAGGGCACGAGCGCCAACTACAACATCGGGTTCAGCGAGCTGGGCCACGTCGGCACGAACAACATCCCCGCGCCGGGCGGCGGCCAGGTCGTGGTGCGCCCCCCCGGCGTGCAGCCGCCGGTCATCCAGCCGCCGTCGGTCGCCGACATCGTGCAGATGCAGGTCAGCATCCCGGTGACCCTGATGGGCCCGGGCATGACCCCCGGCACCGTCGCGCTCTGGAACCCGCGCGGCGGCCCCGCCACCCAGATCACGCTCAGCGGCCGCAGCATCTCCGCGGGCGGCGTGACCCTCGGCAGCATCCCGCCCTCGATGCGGGATCCGGTGGTCACCGTCACCCAGCGCCGCAACGGCACCCTGCTGGTCCGCGCCGAGCAGCCCCCGATGGGCCGCGGCGATCGCGGCGAGCAGATGCTCCTCCTCGTGCGCTGGGCCGGCCGCCCGACCATCGCCGAGCGCTGGAGCGGCACCGCCGTGCAGCGCGGCCCTCGCTGGTCGCGGTGAGGGGAAGGTCGCGGTGAGGCTGCGGCGCGGCCGGCGGAGACCCGCTACGCTGACGCGCCCCGATGCGACTCGCCCCCCTCCTGTTCCTGTTGCTCGGGTGCACCGACGCGCAGGTCCTGCTCGAGCGCGACGACGCCGGCCGGGACGCCGGCCCGGACGCCGGTCGTGACGCGGGCCGCGCGCGAGACGCCGAGCCGGACGCCGCCCGGGATGGTGGCGTCGACGCGAGCCAGGACGAGGGGGCCGACGCCGGCCCGGAGCCCGTGACCTGGGGCTCTCCGTGCGCGGTGGACGCGGACTGCGCGCCGGTCTGCGTCGGCGTGACCGAGCCCTGCGCGCCCTTCTGCCGGGACGACCGCGGATGCGCGACCGACTGCGTGACCGACGCGGACTGCCCGCCGTACCACACCTGCGTCGCGGACGGCGCGGGGCGCCTCGGCTGCGCCCCGCGATGCGACGTCGTCGCCGCCGATCCGTGCGAGCCCACCGGCCTCGGCTGCCGCGTCCTCGCCGACGGCTCCGCCTACTGCGTCCGCGGCTGCACGCAGGACGACGACTGCCCGGTGACCAGGGCCTGCGAGCGCACCTCGACCGGCGGACGCTGCTTCCGCCCCGGCAGGCGCGTGGGGGCGACGTGCGCGGTGCGTCAGCGCTTCCTCAACGACTGCGAGGCGACGCACGAGTGCTGGATCCTCGAGCCGACCACGCGCGCGGGGGTCTGCGTGGCCCCCGTCTGCCGCCCCGGCGCGTCGGCCGACTGCGAGTCGCGGGTGGACGTCAACTCGACCTGCGTCGAGATCGTCGTCGAGGGCAACGAGCCCGAGTACGCGTGCGTCCCGCGCTGCGGCACCGACGACAGCTGCCCCGAGGGCCTGGTCTGCCGCAGCCACCCCCACGGCCGCGCGTGCCTCCCGCCGGGCTGACGCCTCAGGGCGTCCGCGACGCGGGGACCGCCTCGAGGCCGTAGGCCAGCGAGATCTGCTCGCAGACGGTCGGATCGCCGGCGCTGGGCGTGACGTCGGCCACGGCCTCCAACGTGCCGCGCGCGGTCTCTGCGTCGACGGTCCCGCCGAACGGGCTCCGCGCTCCGGCCCACTGCTCCGCGAGCACGTCGACCGGCGTCAACGCCGCCAGGTAGGCGTGAAAGAGCCCGTCCTCGCAGATGGCGGCGCGCAGCCGCGGCCGCGAGAGCTGGTCCGGGTAGCCGAAGCGCTCCCGGGGGAGGCGCAGCTCGGCCCACGACACGTCGAGTCGACCGTGAAGGATCGTGCCCGGCGACGGCGGCGCGAGCGTGGCCACCGTCTCGAGGGTCTGCCCGGGGGCGAGGGAGTCCTCATCGAGGGCGGGCGGACCGCCTCCCGGGACACGAACCGCGTAGACCGCGACCTCGACCGCCGGATCGTGCTCGAAGCTGTCCACGCCGCGGACCTCGACGCTCAGCAGCAGGCGACCGGCGCGCAGGTCCTCGTGGAGGAGCCAGTCGAGGCAGCCGCGGGTCTGCGCCCCGGGACACCCGAGCGGATCGAGGCCGTCCTCGAAGCTGGAGAGGATGCTCGTGGCGAACTGGTTGTCGACGCCGCGCACGCCGGGCTCGAGGATGCTGGGCAGATCCGGTGCGAACCGCTCGCACGTCGCGGACGCGGAGCCGTCCCCCATCCCGCTGTCGATCCCGTCGAAGTCGGCACCGATCGCCGCCGCCTCCAGGTACGCGTTCTCGGTCGCCCGCGGCAGCGTGAGCTCGGAGACGAGGTAAGTGAAGGTGGCGCCGTCCCGCTCGGCGCTGACGTCCACGGTGCGCTCGACCTCGCCGCGCAGAGGCACGTCGAGAGCACAGGGCGTCTCTCCCGACGCGCACCGAAAGTCGCGCGGCGCGAAGGTCACCGTGTCCACGGGCTCACCGGGCGCGGCGACACAGGGAGCGCGGGGCGGCCACGGCAGCGGGGCCTCGCACGCGGCGAGGAGGCCCGCGGTGAGCGTGGCGGCGGCGAGCCGAGCGAGGGCAGGAGGCGTCTTCATGCGAGTGCATGGAAGCAAGCCTCGCGCCGCGCTCCAGGGGCGGCTCGGGCACACGCCGCTGCGGAGAGAGCGTGAGCTCCGCTCACGGCGTCGGCACACCTTGGCAGGCCACGTTTGCCGCCGCCGCGCCCCTGCCCGAAACGCGCTAGGGTTCGACCCCTTGTCCGACGCGCTGTCCAACCCCGCCCCGGGCCTCGCCAGAGGTCGCTACGCCGACGGCTACGAGCTCGTCGCCCGGACCTTCGCCGACCAGCTCGAGAAGGGCATGGAGGTCGGCGCCGCGCTCAGCGTGTACCGCCGCGGCGAGCACGTCGTCGATCTCTGGGGCGGGCAGGCCGACGTGCGCCGCGGCGTGCCCTGGGCGCGCGACACGCGCGTCGTCCTGTTCAGCGTGACCAAGGGGCTGATGGCGATGGCCCTGCACCTGCTGGCCGATCGGGGGCAGCTGGACTGGGACGCGCCCGTCGCCGATCGCTGGCCGGGCTTCGCCGCGAACGGCAAGGCCGCGATCACCGCGCGCACGCTCCTGAACCACCAGGCCGGGCTGCCGTACCTGGACACCCCGCTCACGCTCGCGCAGTGCGTCGATCCCGAGCAGGCGGAGGTCGTGCGGCGCGCGCTCGAGGCGCAGGCGCCGGCATGGACACCGGGAGAGCGGCAGGGCTACCACGCGATCACCTTCGGCCTCTACGCGCGCGAGCTCTTCGAGCGCGTCGCGGGCGAGCCGGTCGGGCCGTTCCTGCGCCGCGAGCTCCTCGAGCCGCTCGGCTCGGACGCTCACCTCGGCACGCCGGCCGAGGAGGACGCGCGCACCGCGAGGCTCTACCCGCCGGGGATCGGCGACCGGGTCGCGCGCATGCTCGGCGCCTCGCTGCTGCAGCCCCGCTCGACCGAGGCCCACGTGCTCCGCGCCTCGATCGGCCGCAGCTCCATCGCCCGGCGCGCCTTCCTGAACCCGAAGACCGGCCCCCGCGGCGTGCTGGCCTACGACGACGTGGCGGTGCGGCGCGCGGCGCTCGCCTGGGCGTCCGCCACCGCCAGCGCCGACGGAGTCGCGCGCGCCTACCTCCCCTTCGCGGGCGGCGGAGCGCACGGAGGTCGGCGCTACCTGCGCGAGGAGACGATCGCGCCGGTCCATTCGCGGCAGGGCTGGGCTCACGACCTGGTGGTGCAGAAGCCGATGGGCTGGTCGCAGGGCTTCCTCAAGGAGGAGCGCCACCTCTTCAGCCCCACGCCCCAGTCCTTCGGCCACGCCGGCATGGGCGGCGCCCTGGGCTGGGCCGACCCGGTCGAGGGGCTCGCGATCGGCTACGTGATGAACCGGATGGACTGGCGGGTCCGCTCGCCTCGGTGCGTCGCGCTCTGCCGCGCGCTCTACGAGTCCGAGGCGCTCGACCGGGGGCCGACGCGGCTCCCCCGGTGACGCCTCGTCAGCCGCCGGCAGCGAGCGCGAAGTCGAGGGCCGCGCGGGCCGCCGCGACCTGGGCGTCGTTGCACTGCTCGGGCGTGGCCCGAGGGCTGTCGGGGTAGACCTCGGTGGTGGTGCGGTAGCGCGCGGAGCTGACGCCGGCGCAGAGCCCGAGCCCGCGGCAGGGGTAGAGGATGAGGCCGGGCGAGACGACGTCCGACCCGATGATCTGCCCGTCGGCGTCGGCCGGCGCGAGGTGGGTCACCGCGGCGACCGCGTCGAGAATGGCCCGCTGGAAGGGCACCTGAGGGTCCTCGGTGTCGCCCACCAGGTAGAAGCCGTCGGGGATGCTGCCGGTCTCGGGCGGTGCGCCGTCGCGCGCGGCCTTGGCGGGGCGGAACTCCGTCGCGTCGGTGTCGGTCGTCTCGTGCAAGTCGACGTGCACGAGGAGGGAGTCGCGGAGCGGCGCGACCAGGCGCATGAGCGCCGCCGACTCCGCGCAGGGGCTGTCTTCGACGAAGGAGCGGTTCGGGTCGAGGGCGAGCGGGTTCCAGCGCTGGACGCGCTCGTACGCCCACGGGCTGACGCAGGGGACCACGATCACGTCGAGGCGGCCGTCGTAGTCGGCCAGGTGTCGCTCGGCGAATTGCAGCGCGCCATGCACGCCGCTCGTCTCGTAGCCGTGCACGCCGCCGGTGATCAGCGCGCGCGGCGTCCCCTCGCGCCGGCCGCGGCTGCGCAGCGCGAAGAGGGGGAAGACGCCGTCCGAGCCGTGATCGATCGCGCCGTACGAGGCGACCTCGCAGCTCTCGCGGAGGCGCTCCACCCCCGCGAGCACGTCGTGGGCGTAGCTGCGCTCGACGCGCTGACGGGCTCGCCACTCGGCGCGCTCGGCGTCCGTCCAGGGCTGGCCAGGGGTCCCGATCGGATAGGGTGCGTTCATGAGCCACGGAACGTAGCGCGGCCCGGGCTTCGAGCACGCTGTGGCGCTGGGCGCTCGTCGCCCTCGAGTTCCCGCATGGGAATCCATGGCGATGTGGTCTAATGCACATCTCGAACTACGGGACGATGCGTTGACTGCGGATCCCTCCGATGCTCCCCATCCCTGGACAGCTCTGATGAACCGAAGGCTCTGTTTCGTAGCGCTGTGCGCCCTCCTCGCGGGGGGCTGCTCCCTGGTCACCTCACTCGACGGCTACACCTTCGACGACGACGGGGGGGAAGGCAGAATGGACGGCGGAGGCCGTCCGGACGGTGGGTGGGACGCGAGCTCGCGACCCGACGCAGACGGCCCGGACGCCGCTCCCGCGGACGACGCCGGCCGCGACGCATGTGCGGCGGGTGGATGCAGCGAGTGTGGGGGGACGGGTGAAAGCTGTTGCGCCGCGGCGAGCTGCGACGGCTCCCTCGTCTGCGTGGCGCAGTGGCAGGAGCGCACGCCCCCCGAATCGCCCGAGGCTCGGTTCAGCGCGGCCATCAGCTATGACGCCGACCGAGGTCGAGCCGTCGTCTTCGGAGGGTTCTCGGGCGCGGATACGTTCTCGGACACGTGGGAATGGGACGGTGAACGCTGGGTCGAGCTGACGCCTGGCACCGCCCCGCCGGCTCGGAGCCGCCACTCGATGGTCTACGACTCCGCGCGCCGCGAGACGGTTCTCTTCGGTGGTTTCGATGGCACGACTTACATGCCCGGGACGTGGTCCTGGGACGGCGCGACCTGGAGGGAGCGCAGCTCCACGACGTCTCCCCCGCCTCGTACGAGCACCCAGCTGGCGTACGACTCGCGGCGAGCTCGAGTGATCGTGTTCGGAGGCTGGAGCGGGAGCGACTACCTCGGCGACACCTGGGAGTGGGACGGCGTCGACTGGACCGACGTGAGCCCCACGGGCGCCGCGCCATCGCCGCGTGCCAATCACGGAATGACCTTCGACGCGGCGCGGGAGGTCACCGTCCTGTTCGGCGGGCGCGACCCGGGCGGCCGGCTCAACGACGTCTGGGAGTGGAACGGAACCGGTTGGACGGAGGTCACGGCCCCTACCGCGCCAGAGCCGCGTGACACGACGCTGGCCTACGATGTGGCACGCGCACGCGTCGTGACGTTTGGCGGGTGGAGCGGGTCGGTTGCGCTCGGCGACATGTGGAGCTGGGATGGATCCCGCTGGACCGAGCTGCCCGGGCCAGGCCCGGCTGCTCGATCGAGCCTCTCGCTCGCGTACGACACCGACCGTGAGAGCGTGCTGCTCTTCGGTGGCCGGGACTCCGGTCCGCTGAGCGACCTCTGGGAGTACGTCCCGAACGCGGTGTGCGAGGCCCCCTGAGAGGTCCGACCACCGCAGCGAGGCTCGCGCCTATCAGTCGTCGCGCTCGGCGAGGAAGAAGGCCTGCAGCTCGCGGGCGCCCTCTCGGGTGGTGACCGCGTGGCGGCGGTCGAAGCCGCGGCCGGTGAGCAGGACCAGCTCGTCGAAGACCTTCTGGCGGAGCTTGGCGTCGGACTGGTCGAGGGCCGCGGCGAGCCAGCCGAGCCGACCGGCGCCTTCGTTTCGCTTCCACCAGCTGCGCCAGCGGAAGCGGTAGCGGCCGTGGTCCTTGCCGGTGATGCGGCGCAGCGCGTCGCGCGCCGTCTCGGCCAGGGGCGCCTCCCCGCCGAGCGCCTCGATCAGGTGCGGCACGCTCGCGGCGTCCCGGAGCTGCCCGAGGGTCCAGGCGGCCCGCTGACGCCACTCCACTTTTCGCTTCTCGTCCTGGAGCGTGAAGACGAGCTCGGCGTGCAGCTGGCGCGCCTCGGGGAGCAGCGCCGACGCGCGGAGGGCCAGCATCGCGGCGTTGCGGACCGCGGGGTGGTCGTCGTGAAGGCGCGCGGCGAGCGGCTCGACGAGGGCGCCGTCCACCAGGTCGCCGGCGACGAGCGCGGCCGCGAGCCGGGTCTCGGTGCGGGCGGCGCGGAGCAGCTGCGCCACGAAGGGCACCGCGTGGTCGCCGAGCGCCACCATCGCCCCGGCCGCGGCCGAGAGATGCGCCGCGCTCCGGAGAGGGCGGTGGGGCCGCGAGAGGTCGACCCAGAGCATGCCCGGGAACACCCGGGCCAGCGCCGCCGCGCCGTCACGCTCGAAGCGCACCAGGCGCCGCTTGAGGGGCTCGGCCGACTCGGGGCCCGCCTTGGCGATGTCCTTGGCGAGCTTCTCCGCCTGCTGCTCGCGATCGGGCGGCAGCGGCTCCGGAAACGACGACCCGAGCGCGTCGATCCGCGCCACCGCCCGCTCGGCGGTGACCCGAGGCCCCTCGGACCGGCGGTCCGGTCGATCGGACGGCGGGGGCGGCGGCCGGGAGCTGACGGGCCGGGGCGGCGGCGGCGAGCTGATGCGCGGCGGCGGGGGCGGCGCGCTCGACCGCTTGGTCTGGAGGCCACGCAGCCCGGCGGGGGGCGGGATGCTCACCCGCTCGGTCTGGCCGGGCGCGGGGGGGCGGAGCGTGTCGCGGACGCTCCGCCCGCGCTCCGGGCGCTCTTCGTCCGGCTCCCCCTCGTCGGCGCCGTCGCGTTGCCAGCCGTCCACCGGCCCGCGGGGTACCACATGTGTCACCCGGACGCATGCCGGCGTGGAGGGGCCCCGTTCACCGTGTTAGCGTGCGGACACGAACACTCATGGCGCGCACCGCACCCTCTGGAACGCGGCCGCAGGACGAGCCCGAGCTCGTCACGGCCGACCTCGAAGTCGAGGACCCGCGGCTCTTGCTCCGCTTGACGGGGCCCAACGGCGCGCACCTCCGCGCGCTGGAGAAGGAGCTCGGCATCTCCGCCGGCATCCGCGGCAACACCATCCTCTTGCGCGGCCCGCAGGCCGACGTCGAGAGCGCTCAGCGCGGCCTCGCCGAGGTCCTCGGGATGCTCGAGCGGGGCAAGAAGCTCACCGAGCGCGACGTGATGCGCGCGCTCAAGACGCTCCAGACCAACCCCGGCGTCCGGCTCTCCGACTTCATGGACGAGCCGATCCTCGTGGCGCCGCGCAAGACCATCGTGCCCAAGGGGCTCGCGCAGCATCACTACGTGCGCGCGATCCACGAGCACGACGTCGTCTTCGGCGTCGGCCCCGCCGGCACCGGCAAGACCTACCTGGCGATGGCGATGGCGGTGCGCGCGCTGAGCGAGAACCGGGTCAAGCGCATCATCCTCACCCGCCCCGCGGTCGAGGCGGGCGAGAAGCTCGGCTTCCTCCCCGGCGACCTGGCGGAGAAGGTGAACCCGTACCTGCGCCCGCTCTACGACGCGCTCCACGACATGATGGACCTCGAGCGAGCCCAGATGCTGATGGCCCGCGGGGTGGTCGAGGTGGCGCCGCTCGCCTTCATGCGCGGCCGGACCCTGAACGACAGCTTCGTCATCCTCGACGAGGCGCAGAACAGCACCCGCGAGCAGATGAAGATGTTCCTCACCCGCCTCGGCTTCGGCTCGAAGGCGGTGGTGACCGGCGACATCACCCAGACCGACCTCCCCACCAACCGCAAGAGCGGCCTCGCCGACGCGGTCAGCCTGCTCAAGGACGTCGACGGGATCTCCTTCTGCCGCTTCACCGACGCGGACGTCGTCCGCCACCCCCTCGTGGCCCGCATCGTGAGGGCGTACGATGTGCGGGAAGAGCAGCAGCGCGCCGAGCGCGAGGCGGCCGAGGCGGAGGCCGAGGCCGCGGGGGAGGAGCTCGAGGAGGATGACGACTGAGGGGGGCACGTTCGACCCGGAGCGGGTCGCGCAGATCTCGTCCGACGCCCGGCTCGGCCGGCTGGACGTGCGCGTCGCCGGCTCGGTGGTCGAGGTGCAGCGCGACGACGCCCTCGTCGTCGTCGTCCCGGTCAGCGGCCTGAGCACGGGCGCGCTGAGCCCCTACACCGAGCGCTTCAGCGTCGGCCACGTCGGGGTCATCCTCGTCGGCCCGCCGCCGGAGGACGTGCTCGCCCGGCTCCCCGAGCGGGTGGTGCTCGCGACCCTGCACGCGATCGACGCGCCCCACGCCCTGCACCTCGCCCTCGAGGGCACGCTCGAGCGCGTGGAGCTGCGCCTCAAGGCCGAGCGCCGCAGCCGCTCCATCCGCCGCTACCGCTACGAGCTGAGCGAGCTGGTCGAGATCGCGCGCGCGATCACCCAGGAGCGCGACATCGATCGGCTGCTCGACCTCATCCTCGAGAAGAGCCGCTTCATCACCGGCGCGGACGCCGGCAGCATCTACGTCATCGACGAGCGCGAAGAGGGCGAGCCGAAGCTCCGCTTCAAGCTCAGCCAGAACGAGTCCTGCGACTTCGAGTCGAGCGAGTTCACCATCCCGATCTCGACCCGCTCGATCGCGGGCGCGGCGGTGGTCACGCGCCGCCCGATCAACATCCCGGACGTCTACGAGATCGGCGACGACCAGCCCTTCGGCTTCGACCGCAGCTTCGACGAGCGGGTCGGCTACCGCACCAAGTCGATGGTGACGATGCCGATGATCAGCGCCGAGGACGAGGTCATCGGCGTCATCCAGCTGATCAACAAGAAGCGGGCGCCCGAGCGCCGCCTCGCCTCGAAGGAGAGCGTGGCCGAGGAGGTCATCCCCTTCGATCCGCGCAGCGTCGATCTGCTCGCGACCCTCGCCTCGCAGGCCGGCATCGCGCTCGAGAACGCGCTTCTCTACGACGAGATCCGCTCCATCTTCGAGGGCTTCGTGCGCGCGAGCGTGCAGGCGATCGAGCAGCGCGACCCGACCACGAGCGGCCACTCGCTCCGGGTCAGCGTGCTCAGCACCCGGCTCGCCGAGGTCTGCGACCGCGCCACCGACGGACGCTTCAAGGACGTGCGCTTCACGCGGCGCGACGTGCAGGAGCTCGAGTACGCGGCGCTGCTCCACGACTTCGGCAAGATCGGCGTGCGCGAGCAGGTGCTGGTGAAGGCGAAGAAGCTCTACCCGCACGAGCTGAGCGCCATCCGGACCCGCATCGCCTACGCGCGCAAGGCCGCCGAGGCCGACGTGCTCGCCCGCAAGGTGAGCGCGATGGCCGAGGGCGCCGGACACGGCGATCTCGCGAAGCTCGACGAGGAGCTCGCGCGCCGGACCCAGGAGCTCGATGACGCGTGGAACGTCATCGTCGAGGCGAACGAGCCCACGGTGATGAGCGAGGGCGACTTCGGGCGCATCGCCGAGCTCGGCCGCTCCGCGTGGCCCATGCCGGACGGCGAGCCCTCCACGATCCTGAGGCCGACCGAGGTGGAGTCGCTCCAGATCACGCGCGGCTCGCTCAACGGCGAGGAGATCGACGAGATCCGCTCGCACGTCGTGCACACCTACGACTTCCTCTCGCGCATCCCGTGGGGCAAGAACTTCCTCCGCGTCCCCGAGATCGCGGGCGCGCACCACGAGAAGCTCAACGGCAGCGGCTACCCGAAGGGCCTCACCGACGAGCACATCCCCTTGCAGTCGAAGATCATGACGATCGCCGACATCTACGACGCGCTGACCGCGCGCGATCGGCCCTACAAGAAGGCCGTCCCCCGCGAGCGCGCGCTCGCCATCCTCGGCTTCGAGGTGAAGGACGGCAACATCGACGGCGACCTCGTGCAGGCCTTCGTCGACGCCGAGGTCTTCCTCGAGGTCGAGAAGGACCTCGAGTACTGAGGTTTTGGAGGGTTTGGTGCAAACCCTCCCCCCATTGGGCAAAGCGCCAATGGGGCCCCCCTCCCGACTCCGTCGGCGCGTCGCGCTTCGCGCTCGCGCCGCGACCCCAGCGACGGGGCGCTGGGGGCCCTGCGGCTCGCGCTGCTTCTTGCTGGAGGGTTTGGTGCAAACCCTCCCCCCATTGGGCAAAGCGCCAATGGGGCCCCCCTCCCGACTCCGCCGACGCCTCGCGCTTCGCGCTCGCGCCGCGACCCCAGCGACGGGGCGCTGGGGGCCCTGCGGCTCGCGCTCGCGCTGCGCGCTCGCTGGCCGCCCGCTGCCGCGGGATCGAACGACTCGAGCGGCGCGTGCGGCGACCTCGCTGCGCTCGTCGCCTGCCGTCGTCTCGGGTCATGTCGTGGAGGCGGGCGGGGGTGCCCCGGCGCCATTGTTTGCCACCTCTCGAGTTCTTGGGCAGGGGCGGGTCCGCCCAGCTCCGCCGGCGGCCAGCCCCCATCCCGCCGCCACCCCACCCCCTTGGCGGCTTTGCGCCTTTGCGAGAGCCCATTCCCCGGCAGGAGTCGCCGCCAGGCGCGCAGCCGAGTGCCCGGCGGCCAGCCCCCATCCCGCCGCCACCCCACCCCCTTGGCGGCTTTGCGCCTTTGCGAGGTGACCGATCAGCGAAGGCGGGATGCAGGGCGCGCGAGCGCGAGGGACGCCGTCGGCGCGGAGCTCGCGCTGCTTAGCTGAGGGTCGCCTTGAAGGCGGCGGGCGTCATGTCTTCGAGCGGGAG
>Ga0310345_10001418_pt1 | contig 26717 bp, 30 predicted proteins | sample HC15DNA20500_MG_FD_204667 | JGI IMG/M metagenome (GOLD analysis project Ga0310345, IMG submission 204667) | Marine microbial communities from station ALOHA, North Pacific Subtropical Gyre - HC15-DNA-20-500_MG | ecosystem: Environmental > Aquatic > Marine > Oceanic | place: Pacific Ocean: North... | reverse complement strand
GGGCGGCTCACCGACGGCAAGGGCCGGGTGGTGGATTTCACCAATACCATCATCATCGCCACCTCGAACTTGGGCTCGGACATCATCCAGCGTCGGCTGAAGGCCGGCGGTGCCGGCGGCGAGGAATACGAGAAGGCCAAGTCCGAGGTGATGGACGTGCTGCGCGGACACTTCCGCCCCGAGTTCATCAACCGCATCGACGAGATCATCGTCTTCCATGCGCTGGGCAAGGAGGAGATCCGCCATATCGTCGGCCTGCAGCTCGATCGTGTGGCCCGCAACGCCTCCAGCCAGGGCGTGACGCTGACCTTCGATCAGACCTTGATCGACCACTTCGCGGAGGAAGGCTACAAGCCCGAGTTCGGCGCGCGTGAACTCAAGCGGCTGATCCGCAGCGAGCTGGAAACCGCGCTGGCGCGCGAGATGCTGGGTGGCGGTATCGGCAAGGGCGATCACGCCAACGCCCGCTGGGACGACAAGGCCGAACGGGTGGTCTTCGAGCGCCAGGAGCCACCCGCGCAGCCGGCCGAGCCTGAAAAGCCCGATGCCGCGAACGTGGCCGAGGCACCGCCTAGCGACGAGAGCAAGGCTACGCGCAAGAAGAAGCCGGCGGACGGCGAATCTTGAGCGATGGGTGGCTGTCGTGTTCGACCCCAACGGGCTGACATGGGCAGCCACCCTCGTGTCGCTGGCGGTCGCTATCCCACCGCTTGCCGGTCTGGCCCACCTGGTGGGACGCGCCACCGGCCAGTCGATGCATAGCGACCCCAGCCACACAATCTTTGACGAAATGCGCTCCGAGTTGCAGAAACTTTGGAACCTCTGTTTCACCCCTAAGGAGCGTCACCTTTGAACGAGACGCCTCAAATCTCAGCCCGACACGGCGACCAGATTAACCAGAATGCCCATTCTGGCAGTTGGCATCTCGATCTTGGCTCGCAACTCCTCACTTGCTCCGATGAAGCCTGCCGCGTGCTCGGCCTGGATGTTGGTGCGCCAATAGCCTTCGAGCGATTCCTGCAGTGCATTCACCCTGAAGACCGCCCCCTCTTCGATAGGGCATGGGATGCTGCCATGTGCGGAAAGTCCCTTGATCTGCAGTATCGTATCGTCAGCGGAGGGCAGGTTCGCTGGATACACCTGCGGGCAACATTCAAGGGCGACGCCTCTGGTCGGCCCAGAGCGGCAGACGGGACGGTAGAGGACATCACCGATCTCAAGAGGGTCGAGCAGGCGCTGAACTCTATGCGCCGACAGCGAGAAGAGTTGGCCAGCCACGTTCCCGGTATGCTTTACCAATACCGTCTTCGTCCGGACGGCAGCTCGGACTCCCCGTTCCATTAACGTTTCATTGAAAGAGAGAGCAACGCTTATGCATAAAGAACCTGGCCACACGACCCTTGACGAGATGCGCTCCCAGTGGCGGTTGATGACGTTTTACGAGCGCTTCGAGCAGGTCGTCGCTCTCGTTCTGTCGGCGGTCATTGCCGTCATCATCGTGGTGTCGCTAATTCAGTTGATTCGGCTCGTCTTCACGCTGCTCGTCATGGATGCACTGAATCCAACGGATCATAAGGCTTTTCAGATGGTATTCGGTGCCACCATGACCCTCCTGATCGCGATGGAATTCAAGCATTCGATCGTCAAAGTGGCGCTGCGTAAGGAAAGCATCATCCAGGTCAAGACCGTCATTCTGATCGCGATCCTGGCACTGGCCCGCAAGTTCATCATCCTTGACCCCGACATTGATCCTGCCAAACTGGCCGCCCTGGCGGGGATGATACTGGCCTTAGGTCTGACCTATTGGCTCATGCGTGAACGCGACGACCGGATAAGCGAGTGATTGGATCATGGCTCTTTATCGTCTAGACGATCGACACGATGCTAGGTCGTGGCACCGCTGGCGAGTTATTGCCAACTACTTTGGCCGCTTGGCGACAATTAAAATGGCCGGTTGGGTGGGGTAGTTGTCGGCCACAAACTGCCTGATGGGACATTTGTGGCCGATTAAGCGAGGTGGTATCTAAGACTCCCGGCCCCCTAGGTAAGCACCCAATTTATAGCGCCGACCTGCGCCCCAGAACGACGCTTCAACCACCATGTTACAGGCGCGTTGAAGCTCTCGAAGGGTAATAGGTATATAGGGGGTGGCGATCAGGTGTGCGTAGCCAGCAGAAAGCAGACCGTTTTTCTTTGGTGGCAACGACCATCCCAGCCGCAGCACCCAGGCAAGAAAAAATCTCTAGGCTCTTCCAGCAGGCCTGAGCGCTACACGGGGTCGCAGAGTCCCGGAATTCGTGCAGCTGTGAAATGGCTAGGTCTTCCTTACTTTTATCGAAGGCCTAGTACCTTGCAGTATTTCTATACCCACCATAGACCCAACAAAAAAGGCCACCCGCTTGGGTGGCCTTTTGTATTCTCTAATGCTTTGCTTTTCAACCACTTAAGTGGTGCCGACACCAGGAGTCGAACCCGGGACCTACTGATTACAAGAACCTTACTTACTAACTCACACGGGCATGTTTAACTTTAAATCAGGCACTTATACACACTTTAAAATTCATTCCAGCACACTAAAGCATGTTTCTGTGGACACTTTTTCGACACTTACTCACACCCACTGATTATGCATTAACGCGCAAGCCTTCGTTTTCCCTTCCAAGGGGTACCACCTCCTAACGATTCTTGGTAACCTTCTGTTACCGACATTCGCTTAGGGTCATGGACGATGAAAAAACCGGCGTTGTTTGCTCTCCTGGTACTACTACCACTCACTGCCCACGCTGAGATCTTCCGCTGTGTGGTCAATGGCAAAACGACCTTTCAAGACTTCCCCTGTGCCAGCGGCAACTCTGAAACCGTCGATACCAGTAACCTCACCATCATATCAGCACCGCCACCCATCACACGTACTCAGCAACCTACCCGATCCGTTACGACTCAACCTCGTCAGCGCTCTTATTCGTCGTCTAGCAACAACTACCAAACCACTACCCAACGGCGTAATGCTGAAGTTCAGGCACGCGCTCGCGGTGTTGTCATTCCAGGTATGTCAGAAAACCAGGCCATCAGCGTACTCGGCAGGCCAGCACGTATCTCTAGCTACACCTATAACGGTGCGCTGTGTCGTCGCCTTTACTGGGATGGTAGCCGCCCTTTTCAGAACGGCCGTCATACGGTGGTGATTTGTAATGGGGAGGTTTCTAGTTATTCAGGAAACTAGTTTTTCTTTCTTTGATGGTACCATTTTTGTCTAACACTATTTCGTCCACATCATCAGAACAAACAACCATGTCTTTTAGCTTACTCTCCACGCAGCGACGGTTAACTTTACAAATAAATGAAAAAACTTCAGATGAATAAGCAGCTTTTTTCTCCAGCAAAAAAGATTTAAAAACTTCTAGCTCTACTTCTTTTCGATTATCTCTTGCATTTCTAAAGAACTTATCATCTGAGTTCATTCTTTCAAAAGTATATGGATTCATTATAAAAATCAGGTTTGCCATATTGAACCGAGATTTACCATTTTCTACGCTATCATGCTCGGTACCTTCTAGAATAAGCTCAGGTGGTAAAGGTGTTTTCCCATCTGTTAGCCTAAAAATACATCTGAATAACATATCGCAAACTGAGCTATAATAATTGCAGCTAAATGTTAGCCCATCTCCACCTGACCCCATATACCTATCTCTTAACAATTGCGCTTTAGCTACTTTAACCCTTAACCTCTCTAACTCGTCTATCTTTTTATAATTTATAAACTCATTTGCACTATTAATTCCATTTTGATTTTCATTGTAATCAAAGTCTTCATTTACTATTTTTCTTATTATCAACCTCATGCTTATCAAGTTTTCTTCATAAGCATCAATTATTTTTGTTTTTTTCTTTTCAAATGTTTCTTTCTTCCATTTATTTACTGCACTAAAACCAGCTAAAGAAGCAAGTAAAACTGTTATTGCAGTGATCAATTCTATTATTTCTATCATTCCACAACCCCTTTATTCACAACCCCTACCTCCCTGGAACCACCTATCCACAACCCTTTGTGCTAGTCGGTATCCGTTCCCGTTTTCTTCAACGCGCTGCGTGCCTTCTCTATATCGGGGCTTATTTGTCCGCAGGCTTCGTCTGTCTGTCCAGTCATCAGCCAAAGCGTGTACTTCGGCCACTGTTTACAGATCGCCTCCAGCATCTCGCCTTTTGGCGCTCTTCCAGCCTGCTCAATGCTTTCAACAGTTTTTTTATTAAAACCAATAAGTTGTGCAAATTCAGCGCGGCCAGACGTTTCGACCTCGCGAATTTCTCGCATTTTTTGGGCTAAGTCACTGGACATATACCAACTTCTTCGTATACTAATTTCATAGGCTACCAATTAATTGGTACACCGACTCAGCAATCAATCTACACCACTTTGCTAATCAAGATTGCTGGTTTTGAAGATACCACAACATGCCACAGCGAGCAGGTACCGCATGGAAACGAGCAACACGCCCCACGTCTCAGCGCCTCAAGTGCCCATCATGACGATCGAGCGTTTCTCAGAGCTTTCTGGCTTATCTCCCGACACCGTTCGCGGCCAGATGAACCAAGGGAACCTCCCCATCATTAAGGTCGGTCGTCGTCGCCTCGTGAACGTCGCGCTCTTTACCGCTGAGTGCCTGCAATCGGAGGACTGGTCATGAGCGCCCTAGCAAACGCCCCCATCTACACACTGTCAGCGTTCACCACTTACACCCTAGACGTTGTAGGCACCTTTTACGCCGCGTCTCTACAGTGCGATGGGCGTCTCTACACTGGCTGCAACCAGAACGGCTCTGTTGGTCTACACGTTCGCGCTGATGGCACCGTAAAACTGTTCTTCCCAACGGATCACCTGCTGACCCTCGACCTCTCAGGCGTCACCTACAACGACCTGGTGGCCATGATCGACAGTGACGGCAAGCGCTACTGCATTCGCTTCCCCAGTTACCGCGCCGCGCTCGACTTCCTGGCACGCAACTACGGCATTACCGATGCCCCCGACGACCCCAGCAACACCGAGCGCGCTTCTGCATCGGCACCTTCACCCGCCGATGCCTCCCCTTGCCCCTCGGCGATTGTGGTACCCGCGCACCTATTCACACCCACACGGCTAACGCGTCGTCCGTTATCCACAACGGCCCTTAGCCCCAACGGAGTTATGCACATGTCTAAAAAACAACGGGCTATCCGGGTTTTTATCCACCCCGAAACCCACAGCCGCCACTTGATCCAGGCAGGCACCCACGGGCTCACCTCGTCTGAGCTGTCTGAACGGCTGATCGAATACGGCCTCTCCCAACTGGAGAGTGGCAACACGGCACCGCTGGAAGCCCTTTCCCGTGCTGCCTCCCCCGCTCCCCACAGCACTGAGGCCTGATCCTGTGTCCCCTGCCCGTCATCCGTCGCCCTTCGGTCGCACGGCGTCTTTAGCCCGCGTCGGGGGCGGTGTCAACCCTGAGGCACGAAGGGTTTACACCGCCCCCGAGGTGGGCTGCCGTGCAGAAAGACCGAAGGGCCACGGAGGGCGGGCTGGGACATCCCCCTGCCTCGATTCCCGAGCTTTGAGGGAGCGGGGCCAGCGGTGCCTCCATGGCCGGGACTACGCACGAGCCGCGACCTATTACGCCCAGGCAGAGTACCTAGCGTTAGTACAGAACGGCATTACACCTGAAACCACTGAGCTAGCCATTCTCGCGGACTACTGCTTAACCCAAGCCGCCAGAACCCAACGCTAACGAAAAGGAAACATGACCATGATCAACACCATTCAAGCTCACGTCATCGGCGCATCACGCTACAGCATGGACAACGGCGTTAAAGGCGCAAAAGTCACCATCATGCAACCTTCCGCGTCTGACAACGATAACCAGCTTGGCAACCAAGTCAGTACCATGTCAGCGCCTTATGAAATTCTCGACCAGCTCCATGCATTTGCACCTCACATGCCTTGCGCCTTGGAACTGGATATTGAATTTCGGTCGTCCGGCGGCAAAGCCACCATGCACGTCCTTGCTGCCCGCAAACCCAACGCCACCGGCAGCCAACACGCACCGTCTGCCAGCAGCGACAAGAAATAGGATTTTGAGCCATGGACACAAGCACACCTGAAGGTCTATGGCTCCTGGTTTATTGCGTCGGCCTCGTCCTTGCTTTCGGGATCGGCGCGATAAATGGGGGGCAACGATGAACGATCCCAGCCTTACGTTTGTGGTTAGCACCCTTTTCACGTCCTACGCCCTCGGTTGGGCCTTTGGACACATCATTTTATCTGTAAAACGCTTTATGGAGTCAGTCTCATGACCAAGCAAACCGTTATTCAAACCCTCGCCGCCACCGTCAACACCACCAAAGCCAAGGTTGCAGGCGGTGCCGCCCTGCTTCTAGGTTCCGCTGCTGCTCACGCCCAGGAGGCTACCGGCGCATCAGCAGCTTTTACTGAAGTGCAAGCCGCCGGTACTGAAATGGCCGGTTACGCATGGCCGGTGGTCGCTTCTATCACCGCTGCGTTAATCGGTATCAAGTTGTTTAAGAAGTTTGCTAACCGCGCTTCTTAATACCGCTAAGCAAGGGACAACCAAGGGGCGGAAACGCCCCTTTTTATATAACGAGGACAACATGATTAAAAAAGCCGTTTTATTAACTTTATTAGCGCCTTTTTTAATGGTGTTTTCTGATTTTGCTTTAGCGTACACTTGGAAATATACGGGGTCATCTCCTAAAACACGAGATCAAGCTGTCCGTCATATTGCTAATAATTATTCAAATATAGTAACTAAGATACGTCAGGATTCTCCGCAGGCCGGTGGGCGGTTTGCTATTTTTCGTCTTGCACCTGGTAAAACAATCGAAGATATACCTCAATCAGATTTTTTAAATGAGCAAATTTTCGGTTTGCCTTATACCGATGAGCAGTGCTCTCAATTTTCTGGTGATAGTGTTTCTATTTCTCCATCGTCTGCTAATTATTTGAGCAATGGGGGTTCAGTTTCTCAAGCGGGTGGCGCTTGTTCTGTTAGCTCCCCTGGCGGTGTGGTTGCCTGTTCTGGTGATCCTGTAGAATGTGTTATCCCCTTAATTGCTCAATCTACTGGTGAAATAGCCATGGCTTCGGCTACTGATAGTGATATTGATCTATTAGCTGGCGATGGCACTTTTTCAGTTCTTGATTTTTCCGGTAACGATTATTTAACAGAGCTTCCTGGCGGTTGTACCGATAATGCCAGTTGTGTGCCTATTGGTGATAAAACTTATTTAGTTGACTGGGATAGCGCGCCTGACCATTTTGAATATGTTGGCTCCGACGGCAACACCTATTCAAAGCCAAGTTCCGGTGGCGGTTCTGGTGGTGATACTGGTGGTGATACTGGTGGCTCTGATCCTACCGACCCAACAAACCCTACCGACCCCACCGACCCAGGCGGTAACGGTGGCGGCGATTCTGGTGGTGATTCCGGTGGCAGCGATGGCGGCAACGATTCCGGCGATGGTTCCGGCGGTTCCTCGGGTGGCGGTGGTAGCTCTGGTGGCGGCTCTACCGTACCGGATTTTGAGTTTGACGAATCCGGCATTATTGAGGCTATCGGCTCCGCTGGCCAATCCAACCGCAACGCTATCAATGCCCTTTCTAATGATGTCACTAGTTCAATTAACAATCAGACCAATGAGCTAAACAACGCGACCTCTGCTCAAACAGATGCTTTGAGCGGTGCGCTTAGCAATCAAACAGATACGCTTTCCAACTCCCTCGACAGCCAGACTGACACCATTACCGGTGCATTAAATGATCAAACCGGCACATTGTCTGGCTCTCTCGATGCCCTTGGCACGTCTATTGTCGATGCCATTAATGCGTTTGGCTCTGGCGAAGGTGAAGGTGAAGGTGAAAGCGATGGGGAAGGCACCGAGGGGGATGGCCTTTTAGATGGTATCTCGAACCTGTTTAACGGCCTCGTCGATGACCTTGCTTCTCGTTTTACCGAAGACCTTGGTAACGGTGACGACCTTTTTAACTCCTCCAGTATGGATCAAACCCTCGATGGATTAGCCAAGGAGCAACAAGGCTATAACGACGAGGTTAACACCTTAATGGATCAAATCGGCGATGGGTCTAGCTCTGGCATTGCTGATCAAGTTATCTCCCGCCTTCCTTCATTACCGTCAGGCTCCTGCACCCCGCTCCAGTTCGGCGTGATGGAAATTTCCTGCCAAGCCTTTAACACCATTAAGGCTTGGCTCTCCTGGATCATTTATTTCTGGACGGTCGTTAGTGTGATCGACACGTTCTTCCGTTCTGGCCAGAGGACTGCATAAATGGCGCTACCTGCAATGCTTGGCATGGGTGCGGTGATTGCATTTGTCACCCGCATTCTGGAATGGATTGTTACCCGCATCGCTTCCCGAGTCACTAACCGCTTAGCGGGCATCCTCATTTGGACAACGCTTTATATCTCGCTGCTGGTCGGTCTGGCTGTCACTTTCTCGGCCATCATCAGCGGCATTAGCGCGTCTCTACCTAATGAACTCTCTCAAGGCATCGCCGCGATTAAGCCGAACAACTTTGAAGCCTGCATGTCGGCGATTTACGGTAGCAAAGTGGCGGTGTGGGTATTCCAGCAAAAACGCCAGTTAATCGACTGGGAGCAAGGGAGGCCCGTTCTCTAATGGCTGTTTACGTTGTCACCGGCAAGTTGGGTGCGGGTAAAACCCTGGTGGCCGTGGGTAAGATCAAGGACAAGCTCAACCAGGGCTGCAAGGTCGCCACCAACCTAGACTTGAACCTGGATAAGCTGATTGGCGAAAAAGCCAAAGCAACCCGCTGCTATCGCATTCCTGATAAACCCGTCCTGGCTGATCTTGAGTCTATCGGTACGGGTACCGACTCCTACGATGAAAACAAAAACGGCTTATTGGTGCTGGACGAGTGCGGCACTTGGTTTAATGCTCGCTCCTGGAACGATAAAAGCCGCCAAGACGTTATTAACTGGTTTTTACACGCTCGTAAGTTGGGCTGGGACATTATTTTTCTTATTCAAGACTTATCTATCATGGATAAGCAAGCCCGCGTTGCCCTCGCTGAACACGTCGTGTATTGCCGTCGCATGGATCGTGTCGCCGTCCCCTTTATTGGCTCGCTCTACTCACTTTTTGTTGGTTCCAAAATGCCCATGCCCAAGGTGCATTTGGGCATTGTGAAATACGGCGACTCACCGCAAAGCCTCACCGTTGAACGCTGGACATACACAGGCCGCGCCCTCTACCCCGCTTACGACACTAAACAAGCCTTCTCTGATCACTACCCCCACGGCACTTACTCCGTGCTGCCACCTTGGTTCACCCACGGCATGCACCGCGTACCCCATGACGCGAGGTTCTACATGAAGATGACCCGTATCTACTGGAAACGCTTTAACCGCCCGTTTCTCTCCCTGGCTTCGTTTGGGCTGGGCGCGTTCTTAACGGTATCGGTACTCGTCGCCGACCGTGTGAATGCTCGCGCCCAGGATCAACCGGCCCCCGTTGCACCGCTTGAACTACCCGACCTTAGCACCACCCGCATCGCCAGCTTTAGCCAGTTTGGCGACCACACCACTTACCGCCTCATTGATAGCGACCGCAACACATCCACCACCGACGACCTCAGCCGCCAAGGCTTCGCCATCGTCCCCGTGAATGCTTGCCTCGTTCGCATAGAAAATGGAGTCACCCATGAAGAAGTTCGCTGCTAACACCGTCGCCGCCATCGCTCTGGCCACGCTCACCAGCACCGCCCACGCCACGCCCATTCAAATGCAAGACACCGACATTCGGGACTTCGTGCGCTGGTACGTTGAACAAACCGACACCCCGTTGGCGATTCACCCCACGGCCACCGGCACTCTCACTGTCTACGCGCCTAACGTGCCTGATCACCAGCTAGACGAATTCTTCCAGGGCGTGTTGAGTTCCCACGGCTACACCATCCTCCCAGGCAACCCGCCCACCGTGGCACCGTCTAGCCAACAACAGCCCACGAATATGGCACCGGTGCAGGAAACGCTCGACCCCGCCGCCGCGATCGCCAACGCGCCCACGCTGACGCCACCACCAGAACCCCAGGCGACTCACCTATTTGCCTTTGATAACGTGCGCGCTGACGACATTGCCCCTCTGGTCACCAGCTTTCTCACGCAAAACACCCAGGAAGGCACTACGCCGTCACGGGTCCAGGTACTTCATGCCTCCAACGCGATATTAGCCAAGGGCCCAGAAAAGCAGCTCGAACAACTTCAAGGCTTCATCCCCCAAGTGGACGTTGCCCACCCACAGCTCTTAATCCAGGCGGTGATCTTCGAAACCACGGACGGTGATACCTTTGATCTTGGCGTCTCACTGGGTCGGGTGACTGGTAGCGGTGTCGCGGGTGGCTTCAACACCGCCAATCTCGGTACTTCTCTAGCCTCGTCGGGCGGCACCTTCGGGATCTTCGACGGTGATATTCTGGCGTTTGCGATCAATGCCTTACAGCGTGACTCACGCTCTAACGTGTTATCCACACCGCAAATTCTCACGCTTTCCGGTAAGCGTGGCACCATTTCCATTGGTCAGAATGTCCCGTTTGTCACGGGTCGCGTCACTGGCGAATCAGCGGACGTTAACAGCCCCTTCCAGACCATTGAACGCCGCGACGTAGGCATACGCTTAAACGTGCTGCCGGTTGTCACCGCCTCCGGCTTAGTGATCATGGATATCACCACCTCTGCCGACTCTCTCACGGATTCCCTTTTGGCTTCCGACATCATCACCAACCAGCGTCAAATCAACACCACTGTACAAATTCGCTCCGGCCAAACTCTGCTACTCGGTGGCCTCTCGTCACAAGATGATCGTTCCCAGGTCTCTGGCGTTCCTGGCCTCTCTAGCGTCCCTGTTGCCGGTCGTTTATTCCAAAACGAATCCACCTCTACCCAGCGCACCAACCTACACGTACTGCTTCAAGCCACCGTGCTACCCCGTTACGACGCTACCCAACTCGCTACCCAGCCCAACCCAACCGGCTCGATAGCGGAAAATCTCGTCGCAATGAACTGGCGGCAAGAAGTCGAGACCATCCCTGTAACACGTCTCGCAGAGTAACAATGAAACCCGTTAAAACAGCTCACTACAGCACGTACCAACATTTAAAAAATTAAGGGAATAGGTCATGGAACGCTGGAACCGTTACTCACTTACGTCACTGGAAAAAGGCGAGCAAGACCCGTTTGGAAAACTTTTGATTAGCTCGGCAGGTCAGCGTGAGCTTAACGAACTTCGTTTACTGAATGCAGGCGTGGACACGGTACGGCAGCTCTACCAGGGCGAGCCTTGCCTGCACCAATTCAATGAAATTATCGAGGTCTACAACGAAGGCAAAGGGGCCACCATGAACCTCTTTGATGTAGAGTGGGCAGTGGGGGCCGGTGCAGCCGGTTCCGGCTTCCGCTACCGCCTGCAAAACAATGAGCTAGGCGTGATCGTATTCTTCCAGGCACGGCACACCAAGATAGACACCATCGGAACCCACCTGAAAATTGAACTCTCCCCGCATTTCATTCAGGAGCGCAGCCCGCAGCAGTGTCAAGACTTCATGTGGAACATCGCGGCACACATGCTTTCCCACGTTGAGCCGATTGGCTGTGCAATACACTTAGCGTTAGACGTGCAAGGCTGGGAGCCACCTAAGGACTTTATGGAGCGCTTTGTTACCCGCTCCAAGAAGATCATGCGCATTGACGGCATCGACGACTTAGAGTTTGCCCACAACACCATTGCCACCACTTACGGACGCGGTGAAACCTATATGTTCGGCACTGCAGGTGCGCTCCAATGCTGTATTTATAACAAGACGTTAGAAGCTAAACACCGCGACAAAATGCACTTCTGGGAAGGCATCTGGCAAAACGCCGTCGATGACGACTTAAACGGCACCTACAACCCAGAAGAAACCGTTTGGCGCATCGAATTACGTTTCCATCAGTCCGTACTCCGTGAGTACGCACAAGGCATCCCCTGCAACGTCGATACCGGCGAAGTGCTGGACGACTCCCACGGCTTCAACCGCTTCGTGGACGTGGTACCGCACCTCTCCGGCCTCTGGCGCACCGCAATGCAATCCTACCGCCTGGACGCACGTCGCAACCTGATTGACCCCGCTTGGCAAGTCATGCAGGAAGATGCCCGCTTCTACTGCCACGAACCTGGATTCATGTATAAGCGAGCGCGCAAAGCGCCTGGACTCGGCAACGAAAAGAACGTCACCCTGGCGTTTGGCAACCTCATTAGCATCTATGCCCGTCAGGGATTCCGCACCCATCAAGCTATTCGCTACCTCCAACGCTCCGGCATGTGGGAAGACCTCGCAGAATACTACCGGCGACGCGGGGTAGACTCCGGCCAATTCCGGCAGATAGTTGAACAGAAGCTCATTGAACGACGATTGGTAGGCAAGGCGGCGTAAGCATGGGCATTAAGAAAGTCAAAACGGGCTGGCAAGTCGACTGCTGGCCAACAGGTCGTTATGGCCCAAGGGTGCGCCGTATTTTTAAGCAGCAATCCGTCGCTAAACGCTTCGAAGCCAAAATCATGGGGCAAGGGGCTGCCGGTGAAGATATGTCCGACCTCCGCAGCGATAAAAGGCGTCTGCTAGATCTTGTCGAGCAGTGGTACGAGCACCACGGTCACACCTTGAAGAGTGCGCCGGATCGCGTTCGCTCACTCCGTAAACTCGCCAACGCCCTGGGCAACCCACTCGCTAAAAAATTCACGGCCCAACAGTGGGTCGAGTACCGCGCCCAACGTCTAAAGGAAGTCAAAGCCAACACTATTAACCACGAACACACCTATCTAACAGCGGTGTTTTCAGAGTTAGAGCGTTTATCGCTGTGGCCACACGGCAACCCGATGCAAAAAGTCCGTAAGGTACGCACCGACGAAACCGAAAAAGGCTACCTCGACAGCTACCAGATCGCACGGCTACTCGACCACCTCCGCGCCCAGGAGACTGACGACTGCTATTACATCACCGTGATATGCCTCTCGACCGGCGCACGCTGGGGCGAAGCCCAAACACTTCGAGCGGAAAACGTTCGTAAGGATCGCCTCGTCTTTGTGGGTACCAAGTCAGGCAAAATCCGCACCGTCCCCATCGACCCCGACTTGGCCAAGCAGCTACGCCAGCGACGAAAGCTCGGACGTCTATTCGGCAACCGCTACAAAGCCTTTGCCCGCGTCATTAAAGAACTCAAGATAGAACTACCGGAAGGACAGTTAACCCACGTACTACGTCACACGTTTGCGAGTCACTTTATGATGAACGGGGGAAACATCCTGGTGCTGCAGCAAATACTCGGTCATCAGTCGATTACCATGACCATGCGTTACGCCCACTTTGCACCGGATCACCTGGAGGAAGCGACCAAGTACAATCCCCTGGCCATGTCTACCGCTGTAGACACTTTGTAGACGCATACGAAAAAGCCGCCTTTCGAGGCGGCTTGATCATTATCTCAAATGCTTTGCTTATCAACCACTTAAGTGGTGCCGACACCAGGAGTCGAACCCGGGACCTACTGATTACAAGTCAGTTGCTCTACCAACTGAGCTATGTCGGCGCTTCGCATTTTCTTGAGAACTTGATTGGGTTGCCGTTAGACTAGCCAATCAACAAGAAATCTTGTTGGCAATGGCTGGGGTACCAGGATTCGAACCTGGGAATGCCGATACCAAAAACCGGTGCCTTACCACTTGGCGATACCCCAACGTTGTGGTGGCCAGAGACGGAATCGAACCGCCGACACGGGGATTTTCAATCCCCTGCTCTACCAACTGAGCTATCTGGCCCTTGCCAACGGTGCGTATTAAACCAAAAGCTCCTCTTTTCGTCAACACCTTTGTGAAACTTTCTTTCTAGTCACGTGCTTAGGGCACATCAGGCGTTAAACCAAAAACGGCAAAGGCCACGCCATTCATGGCTTTGCGCTGCGTTTCTAGGTTTATGCCTGGCTGGGCGGCACGTACCCTTCTGCTTGGTCGGTGGTTTCGTTATCTAGAAAGCGCTGCATCTGATCCATTAGATAGGCGCGTGCTTCTGGCTCCAGCATGTTGAGGTGCTTCTCATTGATCAGGCGGGTTTGCAGCGCCTGCCACTCTTCCCACGCTTTTTTAGATACCGTGGCCTGAATCTCTTGGCCCTGCTTACCCGGTAGTGGCGGGAACGGCAGCGCGGGTAGTTCTTGTTGGTACTTACGGCAGAATACCGTGTTGCTCATGGCGTGCTCCTATTGAGTACGTTGTGTGTAGGTGGCGTCAGCCTGTGGTGTTAGTAAGAAGGCCGCCCTGGGGTTGGGTCTAGGGTAAGCGGTGCCAGCTGGCTTAACAGCGATTTGACCGGTGCCGCTAAGCCTAGCGCAGGTGGATGATTAACGTCATACCATACGCCGCTTTCGCGAACGCCGCTGATTCGTTCGCAGGTAACAGGCTGCGGCGTAATCACCAGCTTAAAGTGGCTGAAGGTATGGGTGAAGCTGGGCAGCGCAGCGTGACGCTCGGGGGCTTTGGTGTTGTCTTCCAGCCAGTCGTTGAGTTCGCTGTGGCGTTCAAACTGCGGCAGGCTCCATAAACCGCCCCATAGGCCGCTGGGTGGCCGCTGCTCTAGCCACACGCGCCCTTGCGGGTCGCGTAGCATCAGCATAATGGTCTCACGGGTGGGAGTGGCTTTTTTGGGCTTAGATACTGGGTAGCGCTGCGGCTCGCCTTGGGCGTAGGCGCGGCATACGTCACTAAACGGGCATATCGAGCAGTCGGGGTTGCTGCGCTTACACAGCATCGCGCCGAAATCCATCATGGCTTGGGTGTAATCCGCCAGCCGCGTGGTGGGCGTAAAGTATTCGGCCAGCGCCCACAGCGAGCGTTCTACCGCCGGTTTGCCCGGCCAGCCTGCCACCGCGTGCAGGCGGGTGAGCGAGCGCTTTACATTGCCATCCAGAATAGCGGCCTGCCGGCCGGTGCTTTGGGCGATAATCGCGCCAGCGGTAGAGCGGCCAATACCAGGTAGCGCCATCAGCGTTTCTACGCTCTCGGTGGGTAGCTCGCCACCGTGCTCTTCCATGGCGACCTGGGCCGCTTTGTGCAGGTTGCGGGCGCGGGCGTAATAGCCCAGGCCCGTCCAGTGGTGCAATACGTCATCTTGCGGAGCGGTGGCCAGGGCTTCCAGCGTGGGGAAGCGGGACATAAAGCGCTCAAAGTAGGGAATTACTGTAGCCACTTGGGTTTGCTGCAGCATAATTTCAGACACCCACACCCGGTAGGCGCTGCGGGGCGACTGCCAAGGCAGGTCGTGGCGGCCATGCTTGTCAAACCAAGTGAGCAGCCGGTGTTGAAACTCTTCCGCCGGTAGGCACGGCGTGGGCATATCGGCCATTGTTATTCCTTAAACACTCGCTATGAACGACAGCGCCGGCGGTAAGGCCGGCGCGTGCGGTGCGTGTTGCGTTAACGCGGTTAGGCGTTAAGCCGTCTTTGGTTAGTTAAACAGGCGACGAATACCGTCACGCAGCTCTTGGCCTGCGCCTTCGCCTAAGCGCTCATCAATGCGGTCAATGGATTCACCAATCCGCTCTTCTAGCTCTTTTTCTACTCGGCTCCCGGCTTCGTTACGCAGCAAATCAACAACCGATGCTTCGAAGGCGGTGCGGTCGAAACGGCACCACTGGGTTTTGTCATCGCCTACATGGCCTTCACAGCGTACCGGCAGCGATAGCTGCTGAAGCCGTGGGTTGACTTGGCAAGCAGCGTCAGCGGTATCCACTAGCCGTGCGTTCACCTGTGTCGTGAAGTTGAGGCTGTTGAGGTTGAAGTCACCCTCCCCTTGCACGTCGATGCCCGGCAGGGTAATCAGCAGGTCGTCACTCTCTACAATGCCATTGCGCACTTGGAAGGTGGCGTCAAAGCGTTCAAAGCGAGTGTCTGGGTGCCATTCGCGCTCTACCTGCTGGCCTTCCTGCTGGGCGACCAGCTCGCACATCTCTCGGGAGATGTTGGTGCGTAGAATCACGCCATCGTTGAGCCGCGCGGTTAATTCGCCGTTGAGGTTGCTGGTGAGCACATCGCGGCGGTTGCCTTGGGTAGTCAGCGCGCCGTCTAGGTTGAAGCGTCCGCGCAGCGGGGCCTCTTCTTCGCTAAAGGTTTCGATTAACGGCGCGACCTGCACATTGCTAATGCTGGGCGAGAGCTGCCACTCCAGTACATTACTGGTGGCATCCAGCTGGCCGGTGGCGCTCAACTCCCCTTCGTAGAAACGGGACTCAAAGGCAGTGAGGCGGTGGTTGCCGTTTTCACCGCGCAGCGCCAGCTGGGTATCGTCAAAAGTCAGCCCAGCCAGTAGCAGTTGGTCGACGCTCAAATCGCCCTGAAGGGTGAGCGTACTTAACCATGCCTGGGGCAGCAGCACTTCGTCGGTTTGGGCGAAGGCTTTACGCAGCAGGCCACGGCTGGCTTGCTGCGCGGTTTCGGGGCCAGGCAGGTAGTGATCCAGATTGAGCGTATCGCCTTCTAGGTTGAAGGAGAGCTGGGTACCATCCAGCGCGGCGGCAATATCGCCGGTAAAGGTGCTGTCATCCACCACCAGCGAGAGGCGCGGCAGGGAGATACGCTTCAAGCTGCCTTCGATGGGGCTGGTGAGCGCGACATCGCTAAGTGCGGCTTCGCTAGCAGTATTAAGCTTCACACCCGTGCGGGAAATCCAAGGCCGCAGCGTAAACGGCGCGGCGGTCAGTTGCCCGCTGTACTGCGGCGCGTCCAGCAGTTGCTCGACATTCAAGTGGCCGCTTACACGCAGGCCGTCCGGCCCGGTGAGCTGAACCTCTTTAAGCTGCGCGGTTTGGGCGGCAAAATCGGTTTCCAGGCCAAATGCTAGGGCAACGGCAAGACTGCCTTGCCAGTTTTCTGGGTGGCGCAGCCCAGCTTCCAGCACGCCTTCGGTAACGCTTAGTTGTTGCTCAGCTAAACGGGCAACAATTTCAGCCGCTTTTAAGCTGAGCTGCTGCGGTTCGCTCGCTTCTCCCTGACGGGTATGCGTGGTTAGCTGGGTGTTTTCAAAGATGATCTGTTCATCTTCTAGGCCAAGCCGCAGGCGTGTTTCAAGATTTACCTCGCTGGTCATGTTTGGCGCGCGCTCAAGCTCTTCGGCATCCAGCCGGTCATGCTTAGTAAGCGTGAACATGGCTTTTAGCGGGAAGGAGCGTACCGGATTCACATTGGTGCCTGAAATATTCAGCGGCTGAACCCGCCAGAGCGCTTGATTCTGCTCATCGCGGTAACGAATATCAGCATTTTTTACTTCGACGCTGGCGATGCTTAATACCACCGAGAGGCTGCCTGCATCGGCATTGGGGCCAGCACTTGCCGGAGCTAGCACGGTTTCAGCGGATTCGTTGTTGTGCTCAGAGAGTCGCTCCAACAGCGGCTGCCAGTTGCCCTCGCCTTCAGCGTTCTTCTCCAAATTGAGGCGCATGCCATCCAGCGTCAGGCCATCCACGGCAATCTCTCCGCGCAGCAGCGGAGCAAAGGCAACGCTCACTTCAGCACGGTTAATGGCGGCGAAGGCGGTTTCATCTTGTGCTTGATCAGGCAGCCAGGCGCGCGCCTGCTCAACGCTGACACCAATACGAGGGTAAAACGACCAGGTAATCGGGCCTTCCAGAGCTAAGTTCAGGCCGGTTTGCTCCTCTACCACAGCGGTTAAGCGTGGTTTGAAGTCTTCTGGGTCTAAAAAGGTGGTGACGTACACCACGGCGGCCACTGCCATAATGGCTAAAATGCCTATGGCGGCCAGCAAAATACGTAATAGCTGTTTCATTACCCTTTTCCTTGTGGGTCTAGCTCAACAAAATCACTGGTCGCCGGCAGGTCCGGGGCAGAAGACGAGGTCTCGGCAACGGGTCGAAAGCCTAATTTCGATAGCAGTACTCGGTCTGCCAGCGGCAGAGTGGTGGTAGCAATACGCAGTACGCGGCCATCTTGCTTGGCTTGCTCGCCCACTAGCGCCATCAGCCGTGAGCCGACACCGCGACGACGCGTAGTTTTACGCACGCATAGCTCAGACAGCCACCAGGCGCGGTCGTCGGCTTCTTGCACCGCCACCGCGCCTAACAGGCGGTCATTGAAGTGGGCACAGGCAAAAAATTGCTGTTCCTTTAAATGCTGTTCGATAAATGGCAAAACCGTGGGAGTGGGCATGCGCTCTTGGGGCGCGTCTTCATATATGCGCACTAAGTCGATGCGCACCTGCTCTTCTGCTTCCCAACGGGCCTGGTCGACATATTGCAGTGTCACCGGCATGGTGAAATCCTCGTTGCCAACGCAGCTAGGCTGCTATGTTAGCGCCGCAAACAGCGGCGACATTCCCCGCATTGTAGCGGATGGGGGCGCCGATTCTCTATAATGGTTGTTTTGGCCGCAGTTGCCGCCCGCCGATTATTCCTCAGAGTGCGCCCCGGCGCAGGAGATGCAACATGTCAGCGCGTATTGCCACGGTAAGCCGTGACACCAACGAAACGCAGATTACGGTCAGCGTCAACCTTGACGGCGAAGGCCGCTTGAACTGTGAAACTGACGTTCCGTTTCTAGACCACATGCTGGATCAAGTGGCTCGGCATGGGATGGTAGATCTCGATATTCATGCCAAAGGCGACCTGCATATCGACGACCACCACACCGTTGAAGATTTGGGCATCACCCTGGGCCAGGCATTCAACGAGGCCATTGGCGATAAGCGCGGCATCTACCGCTACGGCCACGCTTATGTGCCGCTGGATGAGGCGCTCTCTCGGGTAGTGATTGATTTCTCCGGCCGCCCCGGCCTTTATATGAATGTCGAGTTCACCCGCGATACCATTGGCAGTATGGATACGCAGCTGTTCTGGGAATTTTTCCAAGGCTTTGTGAACCATGCTCGAGTGACGCTGCATATCGACAACGTAAAAGGCTTTAATGCTCACCATCAGGCCGAAACCATTTTCAAAGCCTTTGGCCGCGCACTGCGTATGGCCGTTGCGGAAGACCCGCGCATGGCTGGGCAAATGCCCTCTACCAAAGGCAGCTTATAATGCCGATCGTTGCGGTTAGCGGCGTAACGGCACGCCTCTCGCCTACGAATCTATCGCCCACGACCTTAAGGAGCGCTTCATGACCATTGCGGTAATCGATTATGGAATGGGCAACCTACACTCCGTGGCTAAAGCGCTTGAGCACGTCACCCATGAGAATGTGATCATCACCCGCGACCCACGGCGTATTCTGGGCGCTACCCGCCTAGTACTGCCCGGCCAGGGCGCCATTCGTGACTGCATTGGCGAACTCGAACGCACCGAACTGCGCGGCCTAGTGGATGACGTGTTGACCCGCCAAGCCAAACCGCTGCTGGGCATTTGTGTGGGCCAGCAGATGCTGATGGAGCGCAGCGAAGAGAATGGCGGCGTGGACTGCCTGGGGTTTTTCCAAGGCAGCGTAGACCGCTTCCCGGCCAATATGCGCGACGCGCAAGAGCAGCGCTTGAAAGTACCGCACATGGGTTGGAACCTGGTGAATCAACACCACGAGCATCCGCTCTGGACAGGCATCGATAATCATGAGCACTTCTATTTCGTGCACAGCTATTACGTGAATGCCGCCGACGATGCCCAGGTATTCGGCACCACCCAGTACGGCAGTGTGAGCGCTCATGTGGCGATTGGCCGCGACGCCACCTTTGCCGTGCAGTTCCACCCGGAAAAAAGCTCCCGTGCGGGCCTTCGCCTGCTGGAAAATTTTGTCACCTGGACGCCCTGAGAGGTTTCACTATGTTGGTAATTCCCGCGATTGATCTCAAAGACGGCCAGTGTGTGCGCTTAAAGCAGGGCCGCATGGACGATGCGACCTCCTACGGCGACGACCCGGTGGCCATGGCCGCGCGCTGGGTAGAAGCAGGCGCGCGCCGTTTGCACCTAGTGGATTTGAACGGTGCCTTTGAAGGCAAGCCGGTGAACGGTGAGGCGGTCACCGCCATTGCCCGCGCTTACCCTAACCTGCCGATTCAAATTGGCGGCGGCATCCGCTCGGCAGAGACGATTGAACACTACCTCAGCGCTGGTGTTTCCTACGTGATCATTGGCACCAAAGCGGTCAAAGAGCCTGAGTTTGTGGGTGACATGTGCCGCGCCTTCCCCGGCCATATTATTGTTGGCCTGGATGCCAAAGATGGCTATGTGGCCACCGATGGCTGGGCAGAAGTCTCCACCGTCAAAGCTACCGAGCTTGCCAAGCGCTTCGCTAACGACGGTGTTTCCAGCATTGTGTACACCGATATTGCCCGCGACGGCATGATGCAGGGTGTCAACGTGGAAGCGACCGCTGCTCTTGCCCGCGAAGGCGGTCTGCCGGTGATCGCCTCCGGCGGCGTAACCAATCTGGACGATATCCGCGCCCTGTGTGATGTGGCCGATAGCGGCATTTTGGGCGCAATTACCGGACGGGCGATTTACGAAGGCAGCCTGGATGTCGCTGAAGCCCAGCGCTTAAGCGATCAGTTGAGTGGAGGTAGCGAATGAGCTTAGCCAAACGCATTATCCCCTGCCTGGATGTGGATGCCGGGCGCGTAGTGAAAGGCGTCAACTTTGTGGGTATTCGTGATGCGGGCGACCCGGTGGAGATCGCCCAGCGCTATAACCAGCAGGGTGCCGATGAAATCACCTTTCTTGATATCACCGCGAGCCACGAAGACCGCGCCACCACGGTGGATATGGTCGAGCGGATTGCAGGCGAGGTGTTTATTCCCTTAACCGTCGGCGGCGGCATTCGTACCTGCGACGATATCCGCACCATGCTGAACGCTGGGGCGGATAAGGTCTCGATCAACACCGCGGCGGTGACGAACCCTGAGTTTGTGCGTGAAGCCGCCGAGCGTTTTGGCAGCCAGTGCATTGTGGTGGCGATTGACGCTAAAAAAGTGTCTCAAGAAGGCGAGCCCGACCGCTGGGAGATTTTCACCCACGGCGGCCGTCGCCCCACCGGCCTGGATGCGGTGGAGTGGGCCAAGGAAATGGTCGAGTTTGGCGCAGGCGAGCTGCTGCTGACCAGTATGGATCGTGACGGCACGAAGATTGGCTTTGACCTAGGCGTCACCCATGCCATTTCTGAGGCGGTGAGTGTGCCGGTGATTGCTTCCGGCGGCGTCGGCAATTTAGATCATTTGGTGGATGGCGTGCTGAAAGGCGGTGCCGATGCGGTACTGGCCGCGAGTATCTTCCACTTTGGCGAGTACACCATTCCAGAAGCAAAACGCTATATGGCCGAACGCGGCATCGAAATGCGTTTATAAGCCGCGCGACGTTTTAGGCTGGGGCAGTTACTCTGCCCCGGCTTCCTCATCCAGTGTTAGCCCCAAATTACTAATGCCGTTATTGCGCCCAAGCGTGCGAATCTCTTTGAGTGTTGTTTTATTGATCGACCCGCTGACCGCTTCCAGAACCGCATCTTGGAAGTCGTTTTCGTCTTCCATCAGCGGATGGTCGCGAATGATCAGCGCCAATGCTTGAGCGTCCACTTCCCCTTCGGTGAGTTCGATGAACGCCCGTACACCAGCCCGCGAGGTGCGGCTGACATCCAGCACGGCTTCGGGGGATTCGCCTTGCAGCGTATCGAGTAACGCAGAGATTGACACGACCGCATCCAGCGCCCGACGTGCGCCGAAGCTCTCATCGCCCTCCGGCGGCTCGCATTCGGCCAGCTTTTCCGCTTGGCGGGCAAAGTCGATGCTGGCGTTGGGTACGCTAAGGCGCTCCCATACAAGATTCAGCACAGTGCGCAGGGTGTGCCCATCGCCATGGCCGCTGGTTTGCTCATAAAGGGCGTAGTTGGGTAACAGCCGCTCGCACAGCGCTGCCATAAATGCTTGCTGGGCGGGCAGCGGCAGCAGTTGAAGCCGCTGATAAAATCCTTGGGGTTTAGCCACCATGCTGATTTCCTGGGTCACTAGGTTTGTGAAACTGAGTCTATGAAACTGAGTCTGTGAAACTGTGTTGGTGAAATGAACGCGATGCGTTATCGTCGCACCCACGCGGCGGGCGACCCCCGCGGCGTTTGATGTGCTCGGCCGGCGAGGAGATTACCATGCATATTCATCTGCTACAGCACGGCCCTGACCATGGCCCCGCCCGTCTGACCGACTGGCTTGAGAGTATGGGCCATAGTTACACCGTTTTTCACCTCTACGCGGGCGAACTCACGCCTCGCCCTGGGGAGTGCGATGCGCTCATCGTGCTAGATGGCCCCGAAGCCCTGTTGAGCGAACCGCCCGCTTGGCATAAAGCGGAGCGCAAACTGATCAATCGCTACTTGGACGGCCAAAAACCTATTCTGGGCATTGGTCTAGGGGCGCTATGGATCGCGGAAGCGCTTGAGGCGGTCGTCGCCCCTGGCACCTACCCCGAAACCGGCTGGCATACCGTCACTCTAGCCTCGGAAAGCACCTTCGACCTACCCGAGCAGTTTGAGGCCTTTATGTGGCACCGCCTGGTGTTTAGCCTACCCGATGGCGCGCTACCATTAGGCGGCAGTGCCGCCTCCCCGCTGCAAGGGTTTAGCTGGGACGCAGGCCGCGTGGCGGGCCTGCTATGCCACTTTGAAACGACCCAGGCCAGCGTAGCACCGCTGCTGAACGCCAACGAGCGGCCCACGGCGAAAAGCCCTTCCAGCGGGCACTTTGTGCAAACCGATGAGCAGATACTGGAAGACCCCACGCGCTTTCAGCGCTTGGCACCGCTGTTAGATCGCGTCATGACCCAGTGGCTGAAACACGCTTAACCCCCACCACCTGCCGCCGCGGCTTCGTCAATCCGTTGGCAGAGCTGCTGGCGTTGCGCTTTCCAGCTGCTCACCCAGCGCGATGGCGGCTTGCTGGCCCTGCTGCTTGTAGGCAATGCCTACCTGGTGGCGCTCTTCATCCACCATCAGCGGTAGGTTGACCGCCCCCGGCAGGGTCATCCAATAACCTCGATTTTAGCGTCTCCCTGGGGTGCTTTTAGGGTACCGAACGGCTCCAACGTTAGGTCGTACTCACGACCAATACGCTCAACGTCATCTTCCCATGCGGGGTCTACGTTAATCAGCAGCCCGCCAGAAGTTTGCGGGTCGCAGAGCCACTGCCAGTGGGCTTCATCCATGACGGGCAGCGCGCTACCCTTGGCTTTAGCTGCCCTTATGATAAGCATAGCTGAGGTTACAGCGCTTCCAGAGCATCGCTCAATTTATCCACGGGGATTACTTCCATTCCTTTCGGCGCCTGCTTGGGCGCATTGGCACGGGGCACGATGGCGCGTAAAAAGCCGTGTTTGGCGGCTTCTGCAATACGCTCTTGGCCGCTGGGTACCGGGCGTATCTCGCCAGACAGGCCCACTTCACCAAACACGACCAGCTCTTTGGGCAGAGCCCGGTTCTGCAGACTGGAAACCACCGCCAGCAGCACGGCAAGGTCGGCGCTGGTTTCCAGCACTTTGACACCGCCCACCACGTTAAGAAATACATCCTGATCGCCGGTAAACAGTCCGCCGTGACGGTTAAGAACGGCTAATAGCATGGCGAGGCGGTTTTGATCTACCCCCACGGCAACGCGGCGCGGGTTACCTAGTGCCGACTCGTCCACCAGCGCTTGGACCTCTACCAGTATGGGTCGCGTACCTTCCCACACCACCATGACGAGACTGCCCGGCGCTTGCTCCTCTTGACGCGAAAGAAATATCGCGCTGGGGTTTTTCACCTCTTTCAGCCCCTGCTCCAGCATGGCGAATACGCCCAACTCATTGACCGCGCCAAAGCGGTTCTTCTGCCCACGCAGCGTCCGAAAGCGGGAGTCGGCACCGCCTTCCAGCAGCAGCGAGGCGTCAATCATATGCTCTAGCACTTTGGGGCCCGCAAGGGTGCCATCCTTGGTGACGTGACCCACCAGCAGCAGCACGGTATTAGTCTGCTTGGCAAAGCGGGTAAGCGCAGCAGCGGATTCGCGTACCTGGGCAACGCCGCCAGGGGCAGAACTGATATCTTCCAAGTGCATGGTCTGAATGGAGTCGATGACCAATATTTCCGGCTTCTCCCGCTCGGCCACCGCTAGAATGGTCTCTACGCTGGTTTCCGCTAGCATCTTCAGCCCGTTAGTGGGTAGCTGCAGGCGGTGGGCGCGCATAGCCACCTGGGAAAGCGACTCCTCCCCCGTGACGTAGAGAATACGCCGCTGCTGGGCAAGCTTACAGGCAGTTTGTAGCAGCAGCGTCGATTTACCAGCCCCTGGGTTGCCACCCAACAAAACGGCGGAGCCCGGCACCAAGCCGCCGCCTAGCACGCGGTCAAACTCTGCAAAGGTGGAGCTCAGCCTTGGCACCTCGCTTAAATCGACATTACTGAGGTCGACTACATCTCGTGATAGATCGCCTGCGTACCCGGCGCGCCCGGTAGTGGTGCCGCTACCGGGCCGAGCGCTTGCCAGCTTGACCTCCGTTAGCGTGTTCCACTCTTGGCAGCTCGTACACTGGCCCTGCCATTTACGATACTCTGCACCACATTCAGTACAGACAAAGGCACTTTTTGCTTTTGCCACCGCCTTGTTGCTCCTGTCTATCGCGCCACGTTGATATAGTGGGCAGAAATGCAAAAGGCGGCCAGTGGCCGCCTTTGAGCGTCGCGTATTGGATTACTGACGCTGTAACTGCAGCATCTCGCCATTTTCGAAACGGCGGCGCTCAGGGTCGATTAGCTCCAGGGTACGTTCATCAATACGCTGGAAGTAGTAGATTTGGCCGTCGCCGTTCGGCGTTAGCTCGTAGACCGTCGCATCGGGGTCAGAGGGCGTACCGGTCAACACTTCCCAGTTACCGGCATAGTTCTCGTCCGGCGGTGTCTGGGGGTGATTACGGTAAGTCGCATCCAGCGTGAACGTCCGCTCTTCCGGGGCGCTCATCTCTTCTCCCACCAACGTTACATCCAGGTCAATGCCGTCACAGTTACGGCAAGGCAGAGTGCCTTGGTAGTTAGCCTGTGATGCGGTCATGCCTGCATCTTCGCGCTGATCCGTTGGGCCAGCTGCGCAGCCCGCCAACAGTGCCAACATAGCCGAACCGGCTAGCAAACTCCTGAATTGCATTGGGTGTCTCCTTATCGTGTTGGACATACATTTCTTTCGCGCGCTTATGACAGCATAACCGCTACAAGGTGCGACGCCCACCCCCTCTGACGTAGAAGTAAGTTCTCACCTAGCCTGCATGGGAATGCTTGCGCTCTAGCGGCCATCAGGCGACCATGGTGCCATTACCGCTAGGATAATCAGGTTACCCTTATGAGCCAATATTGGAGCCCAGCCGTTAGGGAGCTTACCCCTTACGTGCCAGGCGAGCAGCCCCGTGAACGCGTTATCAAACTCAATACAAACGAGAACCCGTACCCACCTGCCCCTGGTGTCAGCGAGGCACTACGCAACTATGCAGTTGATCATTTGCGTCTCTATCCTGATCCGACGTCCTTGGCCCTGCGTGAAACCTTGGCAGACACGTATGGTGTAAGCGTAGCAGAAACCTTTGTTGGCAATGGTTCTGACGAAGTGCTGGCGTTCGCGTTCCAGGCGTTCTTCTGCCATGGGGCACCGCTGGATGTACCGTCGATTACTTACAGCTTCTACCCGGTGTATGCCAACCTGTATGGCGTGGAACTGCGCAAGCATCCGCTTAACAATCAATGGGAAGTCGACCTGGATGCGCTTGCCAACGATTCCGAACGTAGCGGGGTGATTTTTGCCAACCCCAATGCGCCTACTGGCCACGCTCACTCCCTTGAGAGCATCGAAGCACTGCTGAAACGTGTGGCGGATCGCGTGGTGTTGATCGATGAAGCCTACGTCGATTTTGGCGCAGAGAGCACGGTGGCACTGGTCGAGCGTTATCCGAACCTGCTGGTCACCGGTACCTTTTCCAAGTCACGCAGTCTGGCGGGCTTACGTCTAGGCTACGCGATTGGCTCCCCTGAGCTAATCGAAGGCTTACAGCGGGTAAAAGATTCGTTTAACTCCTATCCGGTCGATAGCCTAGCCAGTGTGGTCGGTATTGAGGCACTGAAAGATACCCAGCACTTCAACGCCTGCCGGGACAACGTCATTACTACCCGTGAGCGAACCCGCCAACGGCTGGAAGGGCTGGGCTTTGAGGTACTGCCCTCAAAAGCCAATTTCCTGCTGGCTCAGCACCCTGACTTTGCCGGTGCGCAGCTATTTGCGGGCCTTCGGGAGCGAGGCATTTTGGTACGCCACTTCAATACCAATCTACTCAACAACTTCCTGCGTATCTCCATCGGCACCGACGATGAGATGGATAGCTTCATTGAAGCCCTAGAGTCACTCTCCGGTTAATGGATTATCCAGCTCTCTGAACGCTTAAATGCAAAAACCCAGCCATATGGCTGGGTTTTTATTTCACTTGATCTTTTCGGCAATTTTCTTCGGCGCAACAAAAAACCCAGCCTGGTAGCTGGGTTCTCTGCGGTATAAGTGCCTGACGATGACCTACTCTCGCATGGGGAGACCCCACACTACCATCGGCGCTAAGCGGTTTCACTGCTGAGTTCGGCATGGGATCAGGTGGTTCACGCTCGCTATGGTCGTCAGGCGT
>Ga0310345_10001416_pt1 | contig 26735 bp, 25 predicted proteins | sample HC15DNA20500_MG_FD_204667 | JGI IMG/M metagenome (GOLD analysis project Ga0310345, IMG submission 204667) | Marine microbial communities from station ALOHA, North Pacific Subtropical Gyre - HC15-DNA-20-500_MG | ecosystem: Environmental > Aquatic > Marine > Oceanic | place: Pacific Ocean: North... | reverse complement strand
CCGGCGGGCCTTGGCACGGCCGTACTTCTTGCGCTCCACGGTACGCGCGTCGCGGGTCAGGAAGCCTTCCTTCTTCAGCACGCTGCGCAGCTCCGGCTCGTAGCGGGTCAGCGCCAGCGAGATGCCATGACGGACGGCGCCCGCCTGGCCCGACAGGCCGCCACCGGAAACGGTGCAGACGATGTCGAACTGGCCTTCGCGATTGGAGGTCACCAGCGGCTGCTTCAGGATCATCTGCAGCACGGGGCGCGCAAAGTACTTGTCGTGCTCCTTGCCGTTGATCTCGATGCGGCCCGGTCCGGGCTTCACCCAAACGCGAGCGACGGATTCCTTACGTTTGCCGGTGGCATAGGCACGGCCCTGCGCATCCAGCTTCTGCTCATAGACGGGCGCGTCCGACGGTGCGGTCCCGCCCGTCAGCTCGCCAAGATCCTCGAGCGTCTTTGTCTCTTCGGCCATGATTACGCGTCCCTCTTGTTCTTGGCGCTCAAGGCGGCGACATCGAGCGTCTCGGGCGTCTGGGCCTCGTGGGGATGCTCGGCGCCGGCATAAACGCGCAGATTCTTAAGTTGCTGACGGCCCAGGGGACCGCGCGGCAGCATGCGTTCGACGGCTTTGTGCAGCACGCGTTCCGGATGCTTGCCTTCGAGGATACGCTCCGCGGTGCGGCTCTTGATGCCGCCCGGATGATTCGTGTGCCAGTAATAGGTCTTGTCGGTGTATTTGTTGCCGCTGAAGACCACCTTATCGGCATTGACGACGATGATGTTGTCGCCGCAATCCATGTGGGGTGTGTAGCTCGGCTTGTGCTTGCCGCGCAGGCGCGTGGCAATGAGAGCGGCGAGACGACCGACCACCAGTCCTTCGGCGTCGATCAACACCCAGGACTTCTCGATCTCGCTCGCTTTGGCAGAATAGGTTTTCATGATCCACTCGTTGCAAAAGTTCGGCGCTTGTAAACAAACTTGGAAAGTTTGGTCAAGCGCGAACCGCAAAAAACGCAATTAATCCGGTCAATTAGTGATGTGGTATTTTGTTACCACATTGCCGGATCGGCTCGCAGAATGTCGAATTCTCGTGTAGCGTCAAGCGCTTCGGATGAGGTTGGGGTCGTGTGAGGACGAGATGGAGCAGATGGAAACGGTTCCGGGAGAGGCTGCGCCTGCGGCGGACGAGGCGCCTTACGTGTTGCGGGAGATCCGCGGCGCCGTCGCGCTGCTGACCCTGAACCGGCCAAATCAGCGCAATGCGCTCTCCATGGCGATGATCGCTGCGCTGACCAAGGAGATCCGGGGCCTGGCGCAGCATGGAGACGTCCGGGTCATCGTGGTGACCGGCGACGGACCCGCCTTCTCCTCCGGGCACGACCTCAAGGAACTGACCCGGCACCGGGAGGACGAGGATGGCGGGCGGAGCTTCTACGTCAACGTGATGACCGCCTGCTCCCGGCTGATGCTCTCCGTCGTCCGCTCGCCGAAGCCGGTGATCGCGGCCGTGAACGGCATTGCCACGGCGGCGGGCTGCCAGCTCGTGGCGAGCTGCGATCTGGCCGTCGCGGCGGAGGATGCGCGCTTCGCGACGCCCGGCGTGAATATCGGCCTGTTCTGCTCGACGCCGATGGTGGCGCTGAGCCGGAACGTGCCCCGGAAGGCGGCGATGGAGATGCTGCTCACCGGCGAGATGGTTTCGGCTGAGGACGCCAAGTCCATGGGGCTGATCAATCGCGCCGCGCCCGCGGACCGGCTTCTGGAGGAGACCATGGCGCTGGCGGAGCTGATCGCATCCAAGCCGAAGACCACCGTGAAGGTCGGCAAGGAAGCGTTCTACCGTCAGGCCGAGCTATCCCTCGACGAGGCTTACGGCTACGCAGCCACCGTGATGGTCGACAACATGCTGCACGCCGAATGTCAGGAAGGCATCGGCGCGTTTCTGGAGAAGCGCAAGCCGAGCTGGTCGGACGGAGATTAGCTCTCACAGATGAGCGGCGGCAATCACGACAGCTACCCGGACGGCAAGATCCGGGAGATCCTGAACGGCGTGCGGACGATCGCGGTGGTCGGCGCCAGCCCCAAGCCTTCGCGGCCGAGCTACTTCGTGACGAAATACCTCCTGGCGAAGGGCTATGACGTGATCCCGGTCAATCCGGGCCATGCCGGCAAGGAGATCGCTGGCGCCAAGGTCTATGGCTCGCTCGCCGAGATCGACCGTGCAGTCGACATGGTGGACGTATTCCGCAATTCGGAGGACGCGTTCGGCATCACGCAAGAGGCCGTCGATATCGGCGCGAAGGTGGTCTGGATGCAGCTCGGCGTGCGGAACGACGAAGCCGCCAAACTCGCCGAGGACGCCGGTCTCACGGTGATCATGAACCGTTGTCCGAAGATCGAATACGGCCGGCTCTCCGGCGAGATCGGCTGGACGGGCGTGAACTCCCGGGTCCTGTCGAGCCGCCGTCCCGACATGGCCGAGCAAGGCGCGCAGCAACGCACGCTCGGTCCCACGCGCTCCTAGGCACGCGCTGCCGTTCCCGCATGATCGGGGAAGGCATCCCTCCCCGTCTCTGCTATGACTCTGCAAAAATCATATTGCTTCCGGGAGGTTCTATAATGGCCGAAGACAAGCAGCCAGGTTTCGACACACTGGCAATTCATGCGGGCGCGCGGCCCGATCCGGCGACGGGTGCGCGGGTCACGCCGATCTACCAGACGACGTCCTTCGTGTTCGACAACACCGATCACGCCGCGGCGCTGTTCAACCTGGAGACGTTCGGCAACATCTACAGCCGCATCATGAACCCGACATCGGCGGTTCTCGAGGAGCGGCTGGCGGCGCTGGAAGGCGGCACGGCGGCGCTCGCGACCGCGTCTGGCCACGGCGCGCAGAACCTCGTCTTCCATACGCTGATGGAGCCCGGTGCCGAGTTCATCGCCGCGCGCCAGCTCTATGGCGGCTCGATCAATCAGTTCGGCTATTCGTTCGCCAAATGCGGCTGGACGGTGAAATGGGCCGACACCACGGACCCGGACTCCTTCCGGGCCCAGGTCACCGATAAGACGAAGGCCATCTTCATCGAGTCCATCGCCAATCCGGGCGGCGTGATCAGCGATATCGAGGCGATCGCCAAGGTGGCGCAGGAGGCCAGCGTTCCGCTGATCGTCGACAACACGCTGGCGACCCCCTACCTGGTCAAGCCGAAGGACCATGGGGCCGACATCATCGTCCATTCCCTCACCAAGTTCCTGGGCGGGCACGGCAATTCGGTGGGCGGCGCGCTCGTCGATTGCGGCACGTTCGACTGGATGGGGTCCGGCCGGTATCCGGCGCTATCTGAGCCGTGCGAGAGCTATCACGGCATGACGCTCGGCGAGACGTTCGGCGATTTCGCCTTCGCCATCGCGGCCCGCGTCCTGGCCCTGCGCGACCTCGGACCCGCCATCGCGCCGATGAACGCCTTCCTCATCCTCACCGGCATCGAGACCCTGCCCTTACGCATGCAGCGTCACTGCGAGAATGCGCTGGCGGTCGCGGAGTGGCTTGAACGTCACGACAAGGTGAATTGGGTGAACTATGCGGGGCTACCGAGCAGCGCGTCATACGAGCTTGCGAAGAAGTACTCCCCCAAGGGCGCCGGCGCGGTCTTCACCTTCGGGCTGAAGGGCGGCTACGAGGCCGGTGTGAAGCTGGTGGAGTCCGTGGAGCTGTTCAGCCATCTGGCAAATATCGGCGACACGCGCAGCCTGATCATCCATCCGGCATCGACCACGCATCGTCAGCTCAAGGACGAGCAGCGCGCGGCGGCCGGTGCGGGCGACGATGTGGTGCGTCTGTCCGTCGGGCTTGAGGACAAGGCCGACATCATCGCCGATCTGGATCAGGCGCTGGCGCGGCTCTGAGAACCGGACCGCTCCGCGACGGGCACGCCTTTCAGGGTCAGCCAGAAGTGGAAGACGGCGAAGCCGAAGACCAGGATGGCGCCTGCCTGATGGGCAAGGCCTAAGGGCAGCGGCACGGAGAGCAGCAGCGTCCAGACGCCGATGACCGCCTGCATCATGGTGGCGACGGCCAGCACAAGGGCACTGCCGATCACCTCCGCCGGCCGCTTCGTGAGCCAGAGCCAGACCGCCTGGAGCGTGGCGGCGAGGATCAGGAAATAGGCGAACATCCGATGATCGAACTGCACGGTCATCGGGTTCTCGAACAGGTTCAGGAACCAGGGGTCCAGATCGAACAGGCCCTCGGGCACGAACTGTCCTGCCATGAGCGGGAAGGTGTTGAAGCTGAAGCCCGCATCGAGCCCGGCGACAAGAGCGCCGAGCAGGAGCTGGACGAAGACGAGCCCCAGCATGATGCCGGCCACTGTGGCGGGCGCGCTCGACGAGAGCCGCTCGCGCGCCTTGCCGCTGAGCGACAGGATCAGCCAGAGCGTATAGCCGAAGATCAGCACGGCGATGCCGAAATGGGCGGCGAGCCTGTATTGGCTGACATCGACCCGGTCGACGAGACCGCTTTTCACCATGTACCAGCCTACGGCGCCTTGTAGACCGCCGAGGAAGAACAGGCCGAGCAGGCGCGGCATGAGCTCGCGCGGGATATAGCCGGCCGCCCAGAACCCCAGGAACGGCAGGAAGAACACGAAGCCGATCATGCGCCCCAGGAAACGGTGCGCCCATTCCCACCAGTAGATCGTCTTGAAGCCTTCCAGATCCATGTCCGGATTGACGTGGGTGTATTCCGGGATCTGCTTGTAGGCCTCGAACGCCTCGTGCCAGTCGGCGTCGGAGAGCGGCGGGACCATGCCGACGATGGGCTGCCACTCGGTGATCGACAGGCCTGAATCGGTGAGCCGGGTCGCCCCGCCTACGAGGATCATAGCGACGATCATGAGGGCGACGGCGGTGAGCCAGACGCGCAAGGCCGTCCGGTGTCTGGCGGGCGCTTGCGTAACGGGCGGGCTTGCCGCCAAGGCTGGGCTGGCCGTGCTGCTCATGAATATCCTTTAGCGAGAGCGCAGGCCGAACTCAATCGCCGTGGGCCCGCGTTAGTGCCGCACCGCGGGAGGTGTCCGCGCAGCGCTTTCGCACGCCCGGGATTCGGGGCTATATGGCGCCATGACCCGCCCTGCCCGCAAATTCTTCGGCATCATCGCCCTGGTCGTCTTCGTGATGGTCTATGTGGTGACCGCCGCTGCGATCGGCTCCGGCCGGATCCTCGAGGCGCCGACGGCGATCAAGTTCGGCTATTTCCTGATCGCGGGCATCCTTTGGGTCCTGCCCGCCGGATTGCTGATCCGCTGGATGCAGAAGCCGGACCCGGATGCGCCGCAGGAATAGTCGCCAAGCCTCCGCGCTTAAGCCGCGTTGACCTCGCGGAACCGGTTATAGAGCGCGAACGGCGCGCCGGAGAGATAGAGCCCCGTATAGGTCAGGGATTGGTAGTCGCCGTTCAGGGACACCCGCGGAAGCGCCGTCAGGTGGTCCTTATGGGCCGGAAACAGCATTCCCTTCCGGGTCGTGACGGCCGTCTTGAAACCGAGCTCTTTGGCGATATGAAACTCGCGCGGACCCGCGCTCGTCTCGTCGCCGTAAGGATACGCGAAATGCTCCGGCCAGCGCCCGAGCTTCTCCGCCAGGCAGTCGGCCCCGCCCTTCATCTCCTCGCGCGCCCGCTCCGACGAAAGCTTGGCGAGGGCGTAGTGACCCTTGGTGTGGGCGCCGATGGTGATCAGCGGGTCGGCCGCTATCTCCCGGAGCTCGTCCCAGTCCATGATCAGGTCGCGGCACATCGCTTCCATGTCGACGCCGTAGCGTTCGGACAGGGCCCGCACGACTTGGCGCTGGGTCACCTGGTCTATGGCGCGGAGCCAGCCATAGATCTGCTCGAAGGCTCTCCACTTTTCCTGAACCGTCGCCGTAGGGAGGCGCCACAGGCTGCCGTCGCGGCAGAGCTCGATCTCGTCGGCCCGAGCGATCACCTCCTGCAAGGCAAGCCACCAGAGTTCGCCCCGGCCCGGCGGGTAGTCGGTCGGGATATAAACGGTGGCCGGCAGGTTGCGCCGCTTCAGGATAGGATAGGCGTACTCGAAATTGTCGCGGTAGCCGTCGTCGAAGGTGAGGCAGGCGAAGCGCCGGTCGTCGCCCTCCTTCAGCCGGGTCACAGCCTCGTCGAGAGGCACGATGTCGAGCCCCGCCTCAGCCACCTGATCGAGCACGGCTTCGAAGAACTCCGGCGTGATCTCCAAGATGCCGTTCGGGTTGAACTCGCTGCCTTGGGCGGGACGCACCTGATGCAGCATGAAGATCAGGCCGCTGCCCTGGGTGTAAGGCGAGAGGAGCCGCGTTGCGCCGGAGTGATAGAGCCCCGACATGGCGGCCTTGAAGACGGCCTGCTTAACCTTCGCCAATGAAATTCTCCCAAGCCTATCAACCATTAACGCCACCCGTGTATAAGTCCGAGCCGCGGTTGGATGAAATTTGCCACAATCTATCTTTCGAAAGGTTTTCCGGACCCGAACTTGCTTAAGAAGCGGCCGGGTGGCTTTGAGGGTCGGAAAGGTGTCTCAGTTTATGGCGTCCACGGTGCTACAGCGTGCTGGAACGGGAATCCCTGCGTCTCAACCCGGCGCAGAACGCGGCAGAGAGATCGCCACGGCGATGGGGCCGATCCTGCTGCAAGTAGGCGACGATGTGGAGTCTCTGGAGGCGGATTGGACCGCGCTGCAGGAGACGGCGCCCTACACGCCGAGCCAGACTTACGGTTATGCGAAGGCCTGGGTGCGGAACGTACTCGCGCCTGATGACCGGCCGCCGGTATTCGCCGTGGGTTATGCCGGGGAGCGCCCGGTCTTCCTGTGGGCATTCCAGCGCGAGCGCGCCTTCGGCCAGCCCGTGCTGACCTGGCTCGGCCAGGGCCACGCCAACTACAATATGGGGCTCAATGCGCCGGAGGCCGCCAAAGGACTGCGGTCCGGCGATGTGAAGCGGCTGCTCGCCCATGTGGCGGAGGTGGCCGGTGTCAGCGCGGCTCTCCTGCACGCGCAGCCCTTCGATTGGGATGGCGTTCCGAACCCGTTTTCCCGCCTCTCCCATCAGCCGCACCCGAGCGCCGGCTACGCGGTGAAGCTCGGCAATTTCGAGGAGCTGTATCACGGCCGTTTCGGCAAGCAGTCCCGGCGCAAATATGCACGGCGCGAGCGCAAGCTCGGCGAGGAAGGCGGAACCGTCCGGTTCGGTTGGGGCGACTCCGACGAGGAGCAGCGGGAGCTTCTGGAGATCTTCTTTCAGCAGCGGGAGCTGCAGTTCGCCAAGATGGGCGTCGAGGATCCGTTCACGCCGCCGATCCGGGACTTTTGCCGGGCACTCGTGACGCTTCTCAAGGGCGATCCCGCCCGGCTCTGCATGGGCTATCTGCAGGTGGGCGATCACGTGGCCGCAACCTTCAGCGGATCCATCTGCCGCGACACGCTCGCGGTCAGCATGTCGTCGCTGGCGGAGAGCGACATGGAGCGCTATTCGCCTGGGCTGGTCCTGTTGCGCCGGGAGATCGAGTGGGCCTGCAACGAGGGCCTCGCCTATTACGATATCGGGGTCGGTGGCGCCCGGCACAAAGAGCGCTGGTCGGATGTCGTCCGTCCGCTCTTCGATTCCTACATCGCATTCCGGCCGCAGGGGATGCTCGTCACGACGCCCCTGTCGGGCGTGTCGCGGCTCAAGCGGACCATCAAGAACAACGAGACGCTCTGGCCGCTTGTGCTCAAGGCGCGACGGAAGCTGTTCGGCCAGAAGACCGAGACCAGTTCAGACCAGGACGATTAGCGCAGCGGGTCAGCTCGCAGCGAGACGTTCGCGGAGACTTGCCCCTTTTGCGTCCGCCGCCTCGGCGCGCTCGTAGAGCAGGAACGGGCAGTCGAGCGCCTTCAGCTTCTCCAGCTCCGCTTCCTCATCGCCGAACGTCTCCGGCGCGAACAGCGCGACCGCGGTCGTCAGCTCGCCGTTCAAGGCCTCGGCGAAATGCTTGGCGCGGGGGAAGTCGCTATGGATGACCACGCAGTCATAGGTCTGCCGCAAGGCATCCAGAATGCGCACGAAGCTCTTCACCTCGCTCGGCGGCGGTGCGAGATCGGGATTGCCGGCGGGGATCACCTGAAGTGGCGATTCGCGATCGACATGGAGCACGTCTTCGAAGGCCGCGGCATTGGCCAGGAGTTCGTTGAAGCCGGGCGACCGTTTCAGCCCGAGAAAATCCGAGACCGTCGTGGCGCCTTGCGCCATGTCCAGCAGCAGCACCGTCTTGCCGCCTTGGGCGAGCGGCCGCGCCAGCTGGATGGCTTCCGGCAGGGCGTTCGACGCCGAGATGGGCGTGATCAGCGCCGCCGGCGTCTCGGCCGTGTCCAGCTGCTCGGTGAAGCGGTCCTTGAGCGTGTCGAAGTCCCGGATGAGCTTGCCTGCGGGCTGCGGTGAGGTCCGGGGCTTGGTCTCTGACACCGCTGCGGGCTTCCGCACGGTCCGGTCGCGGAGATAGCGGGCGAGCGGGCTCATATCCGCCGCCTCTCTATCGGCTGTGTCCTCGTCCGTATGGTCCGAAGCCGGCTGGGCGTTCTCGTTCGCGCTTTCGCGCCGGCTCTCGTCCGCCTTCTTGCCGATGGGGATCGGCATGGTGGACGACGGCTTGGACGGCTTCACGGGAAGGCTTTCATCCTCGCTTCCGTGGGCCACGCCGTTCAGCTCCCGGCTTTCGTCGGAGCGGCGGCGATGATGGGTGTCCTTGGCCGGTGTCGCCTCCGCGGATTCCGGCCGTCGGAAGCGCGACAGCACCTCCTGCACCGAGCGGATCTGCGGCTCGGGGTCCGAGTTCGCCTCGGATTCGTTCGCGTCCGACTTCTCATCCGCATCCGGCCGGTAGACGGCTGGCGGCGTGGCGTCGACATCTTCGACGGGCACGGGCATTCCGGCATCGACCACCTGGACCTCCCGGCCGGTCGCTGCGGGGGCGACAGGACGCGGCATGGCGGCAGCGCTTGCCGTGGTTGCACGGATCAGCTCCCGGGCGATGACATAAGCCAAAGCCGTAAGGGCGACTGCCACCATGACCAGAAGCGTGATCGGCAGCTTCTTCGGGAAGGATGGCGTCGTGGAAGGATAGGCTTGCGAGACGAGCGTCGCGTTGGCGGGAACGGCGCCGACATCGCCGCGCGCGCTCGCATCCTGATAACGGGCGAGATAGGATTCGAGCAGATCGCGGTTGGATTTCGCCTCGCGCTCCAGGGCGCGGAGCTTGATCTCCGCCTCACCCTCTCCCGATGCTTCGGTCTTCGCCGCCTTCAGGCTCGCGGTGAGGGACTGCACGCGCGCATCGGCGACCTCCGCCTCGTTCTCCAGACTCTGCGCGATCTTGCGGGCTTCCTCGCGGATCTGGCGGCGCACGTCGTCAAGTTCGGAATAGAGCTGCTGAATGCGGGGATGGGACGGCAGCAGCGTCGCCGACAGTTCGGCCAGCTGACGCTGGACCTGCACGCGCTGTTCGATGAGCGCGTTGATCAAGGCCGACTTCAAAACCTCGGAGGTGGCTTCGATATCGCCGTTGTCCTCCAGCATCTGGCGGATCATGCGGGCCCGAGCTTCGGCTTCCGACTTCTGGGCCTTAGCGAGAATCAGCTTGCTGTTGAGCTCCGAGAGCTGCTGGGCCGTCAGGTCCACATTGTTGGACCCTGCGAAGATGCCTTCATTGGCCCGGAAGTTCTCAACCGCGGCTTCCGACTCGGAGACGCGATCGCGAAGGGCATCGATCTGGCTGCGCAGCCAGGCGGTGGCGTCGCGGGTCTGGGCGAGCTTCGCCTCGCGCTGCCATTCTATATAGACGCGGGAGAGGCTGTTGGCGGCCTTGGCGGCAAGGTCCGGATCGCCGGAGGTGTAGTCCACGGCTATCACGGAGGACTTGCCGATCTGGTAGACGGTGAGGTGCTCGGCGAAGACGCCGGCCGCCGCCTCGGCTTGGGATTTCTCGGAGGTCAGGCCGAGCTGCCGCTTGATGCGGCCGATGAGCCCCTCGCCGGAATCGGCGGCGAACGCGGGATCATTGGCGAGGTCGAGTTCATCGACGACCTTCAGAATGAGATCCCGGGAGGTCAGCACCTGGACCTGGCTCTGGATCGCCTGCTCGTCGAGTGCGGGAGCCGACGGCGCGCTCTGATCGGCGGCGGGCCGGCGATAGGTCGATTCCACATTCTCTATGAGGATACGGGCTTCGGACGTGTAGACCGGCCGCATCATCGACAGGGTGACGAATGTAATGATGCCCGCCAGGATCGCGAGACCCACGATCCAGCCCTTGGCCCGCCAGACGGCTTGGCCCAGCGTTACCAGGTCGATGTCGTCGCTGCGCGATGGGCTCTGATCGGCTTGCATGGACCCACTTAAATCCCTGTTCGTTTACGGCTCTAATAGTGCGCGTTCGCGGTAACTAAAGCCTTAAGCGCTGACCCGCTTCAAGACGGCTGGTGAGCATTCATTAACTATACATGCCTTAGACAAAAGGCATGAACACGTGGCGCGAAATTGGATTCGTTTTTGGTCGGCTGGCGCTGATTGCGGTCATCGTCGGCATGGGGCTCGGCGGCTGCAATTTACGCGGATTTCCGCGGATGAACCTGCCCGCCCCGGTCTTCAATACGCCCTCGCCTTTGCCGCCGCCAGGACAAAGCGTGCGGGCGCCGGCCGGGGCGATTCCCGGCGCGCCCGTTCCGCTGCACGACAGCTACCGCCTCGACAGCGGCGACGAACTCCGGATCGTGGTGTTCGGACAGCAGAATCTCTCCCGCGTCTATTCGGTCGATGGCAGCGGCTATATCTCCATGCCGCTCCTGGGCTCAGTGAAGGCCCGCGGACTCACCACCCGTCAGCTTGCCTCGGTCATCACCCAGCAGCTTGGGGCGGAATACGTGAAGAATCCGAAGGTTAGCGTCGAGGTGCAGACCTACCGTCCCTTCTATATCCTGGGCGAGGTCCAGAGCGCCGGCCAATATCCGTTCGTCAGCGGCATGACGGTGGAGAACGCCGTTGCCATTGCGCAAGGCTATACGGAACGCGCCAATGAGCGGAAGGTCCGGCTGACCCGGCGCTTCGACGGTGTCATGAGCACGGTCATCGTGCCCAGCGATTATCCCGTGCAGCCAGGCGATACGATCTATGTGCTCGAACGCCTCTTCTAGCTTCTCCTCGGACAGAAACGAGCGGGCGGTCTCGTGAGTCGCCCGCTCCGCGTCGTTCACTGCCTACGCGCGCCGGTCGGCGGTCTGTTCCGCCACGTGCGCGATCTCGTCCGCACCCAAGCCGAGATGGGCCTCGATATCGGCGTGATCTGCGATTCGCGAGGCGGCGGCGAGGCGGCCGAGGAGGCCCTGTCCGGTCTCGACGACCATTGTGCGCTCGGCGTTGAGCGAATCCCCATGTCGCGCCAGCCGGGTCTCGGCGACTGGCAGGCGGTGCGCCGGGTGGCCCGCTTCGCCGGCGAGGCTCAGACGGACATCCTGCACGGCCATGGCGCCAAGGGCGGCGCCTATGCTCGGCTCGCGGCGCGCTCACTCAAGCGGAAGGGCGCGAGCCTCTATGCGTTCTATACGCCCCACGGGGGCAGCCTGCATTTCGATCCGGCCAGCCTTGCCGGCAAGATATACATCTATGCGGAGCGGAAGCTCGGACCGTTGACGGACGGGCTGCTCTTCGAAAGCCAATACGCCAAGCGGGTCTACGAGGCGCGCATCGGCCCGATCCCCTGCCCATCCCGCGTCGTGCCGAACGGTCTTTACCTGCGCGAATTCTACGAGCCCGTGATCGACGAGAACGCGGCGGATTTCGTGTTCATCGGCGAGCTCAGGGATCTCAAGGGCGTCGACGTGATGATCGAAGCCCTGGCCGAGCTGAAGAAGGTCCAGGCCACCGCAGGCGTGCGCGCCGTGATCGTCGGTGCCGGTCCTCATGAGGCGCGCTTCAAGCGGCTGGCCAGGCGCCGCAAGCTTCTTGGGCAGGTGACCTTTCCGGGCCCTATGCCCGCGCGCGTCGCCTTCGCCCGCGGCCGATGCGTCGTGGTGCCGTCACGGGCGGAGTCGTTCCCCTATATCGTGTTGGAGACCATCGCGGCCGGCATGCCGCTGATCGCCACGGATGTGGGCGGTATCCCGGAAATGACGTCGGGCGTTCCGACCACGCTCATTCCGCCGGACGACGTGAAGGCGCTCGCCGAGCAGATGCGGCTCTTTTTGACCCAGCCCCGTCCCTTCCTGGAACGTGCCGCCGCGCTGCAGGCCATTGCGGAACAGCGCTTCACGGTGTTGGGCATGGCCGAGGACATCGTCGCCTTTTATTTCGACGTGATCGAGGGCAATTCGGCCGCCGTTCGTTAAACGGCGTTTAACCACGTCCTCATCTCGGTCTTCTTCCAGACCGCCACTTCACCGATCTCAAACGCCAATCCTGTATGAACCCCTCAAATTGGGTGGTTAGACTGGCACGCGTTCTGCGAGAGTTCGTCTCGGCGAGTTGTTTGCCGATGCGAAGCAGATGCTAGTCTCGATACGGGCGGGCGTTGAGTTAAAGCGAATGGGTGTGATGGAACCGGAGCGCCGGCTGCGCGGGAAAAATAGGCGCGGGACACGCAGCTTGAGAGAAGGTCCCCCGCCCGGCGTGCCGGAGCGGCGGAAGGAGCCGCGTCCTCCCTTGGCCGAGATCCGGCAAGGGGCGACGCTTACTCTACTGTCCAAGACGGTTCTGATCGGCGCGACGCGTCTCGTCGAGCTGCTGATGATCGTCGGGATCGGCTTCTCCATCTTCCTCCTACATGTGGCGGAAGATCCGAGCGGCCTGCATGCGGCGTATCTCGCAGCCGTCGGTGCCGCGGCTTTGATCTATGTCGGCCTGGCGCAAAGCTTCGGGCTCTACAGCATTCGCGCCTTCCGGGATATCGTCTCCAGCTATTCCAAGATGGTCCTGGCCTGGACGCTGGTGCTCGCCATGCTTATGGCGGTGGCCTTCTTCGCCAAGGTCGGCGCGGAGTTCTCCCGGCTCTGGCTCGGCAGCTGGTATCTCGCGGTGCTCGGCCTGTTTCTGGCGGAACGGTTGTCGCTCCTGATCCTGATGCGGCGCTGGCTGCGGGAGGGACGGCTCTACCGGCGCGCGGTGATCATTGGCGGCGGCGAGCAGGCGGAGGAACTGATCCGGTCCCTCGAAGCCTCCCCCAACGCCGATATCCGGATCGCCGGCATCTTCGACGATCGCGGCGACGAGCGCGTCTCGACCCTGATCGCCGGTTATCCGAAGCTCGGCAAGATCCGCGACCTGGTCGATTTCGCCCGGAAGTCCCGGGTCGATCTCCTGATCATCTCGCTGCCTATGGCGGCGGAGAAGCGCGTCCTGCAGATCCTGAAGACCCTGTGGGTGCTGCCGGTCGACATCCGCCTGTCGGCGCAGAACAACGCGCTTCGCTTCCGGCCGCACACCTATTCCTATATCGGCAACGTGCCGTTCATCGACATCGCCGACAAGCCGATCGCGGATTGGGATTTCGTCCAGAAGCGGATCTTCGACGCGACCATCGCCGGTCTGGCGCTGGTGGTGCTTTCGCCGCTGATGCTGCTGATCGCGCTCGCCATCAAGCTCACGAGCCGCGGTCCAGTCTTCTTCAAGCAGACCCGCCAGGGCTTCAACAACGAGCTGATCGACGTCTACAAGTTCCGCTCCATGTACACCGACATGTCGGACGCCGAGGCGAGCAAGCTCGTCACCCGGAACGATCCGCGCGTGACGCCGATCGGACGCTTCCTACGGCGGACCAGCCTCGATGAGCTGCCGCAGCTCTGCAACGTGGTGAAGGGCGATCTTTCCCTCGTCGGACCCCGTCCCCATGCCCTGAAGGCGAAAGCCGAGGACCGGCTCTACGCGGATGTGGTGGACGGGTATTTCGCGCGGCACCGGGTGAAGCCCGGCGTGACTGGATGGGCCCAGATCCACGGCTGGCGCGGCGAGACGGACACGGAAGAAAAGATTCACCGCCGGGTGGAGCACGACCTCTATTATATCGAGAACTGGTCGGTGATGCTCGACCTCTACATCCTCCTCATGACGCCCATCGCGCTGTTCAAGACAGAGAACGCGTACTAGGCGTCCGGATCGAGGCACGGCAACGGTATGAGTGTAAGTGCGTATCCAGTAGGCCGCGCCGTGCCTGTGCGGTCAGCGCCCGGATTGAGCGCGGGGCTTATCCGCCTCGCCCTGCTCTATATCTGGGTGACGATCGCCACGGTCGGCATCGTCGTGGCGGACCCTGCCCCGTACGACGCGCTGATACTGGGTGCCGCCATCCTCATCCCGCTTGCGGGGCTGATGCGCTACACCACCGGGCTCGCCGTCTACTGGTTCGTGTGGATGGTCATCTGCGCCGGCGGCTATATCGCGACGACCCAGGCCGGCATCTTCGACGTGCCGCTCACCCATACGAACATCACGCTCTTCCTCGCCTTGAGCTCGGTGCCGCTGGTCGGGTTCGTGAGCCTGGATCCTGAGCGCTATGTTCCGCTCTTGCTGTCCGCCTACACGGTCTCGGCGGTGATCGCGGTGGCCGCTGCCTGGGTGGGCTATATCGACCTGTTCCCCGGCGCGTACGACCTCTTCACCCGCTACGGGCGCGCCCGCGGGACGTTCGAGGATCCGAACGTCTATGGCGCGTTCCTCGTGCCGGCGATCGTCTATTGCTTCTACCTGGTGCTGAACGCCTCGAGCCTCCGCGCGATGCTGTTTTCCGCGGTAGGCGGCTTTCTGCTGTTCGGCTGCCTGCTCAGCCTCTCCCGCGGCGCCTGGGCGAGCCTCTTCGTGGCGCTTGCGATCTTCTCCTTCTTCACGTTCTCCACGACCTCCAGCAACCGCAAGCGGGTGAAGCTGTTTCTCATCCTGCTTCTCGCGGTCATCGTTGTGGTCGGCGTGGTCGCGGCAGCGCAGACCGTGCCGAAATACGCCGAGCTCTTCGAGCAGCGAACGTCGTTCGAGCAGTCCTACGATGTGGGTCCTGAAGGACGATTCGCCGGACATCTGCGCGCAATGGACCTGGCCCTAGACAACCCGCTCGGGCTCGGCGCACTGGAATATGCTCGCATCTACCAGCTCGGCGACGTGCACGAAGTCTATATCAGCATGTTCCTCAACACGGGCTGGATCGGCGGGCTGCTCTATCTGGGATTGGTGGTCGCGACCCTCTGGCTCGGCATACGGCGCGTAATCTACGACCGGGGCGGCGACGGTCTGAGCGCGGTTGTCGTTGCCGTCTTCGCCGCCCTTGTCGTGGAGGGATTCGTGATCGACACGGATCACTGGCGCCATTTCTTCGTGATCATGGCCCTGGTCTGGGGCATGGCGCTCGATATGAAGCCGCGTGCGCGTACGCGGAATGCCATGAGCCGGCCACGGGCCGGGCCGGCCTAGAGCGCCACGCTCGAGATCTTCGGAATTTTTCGGGGAGAAGAAGGCTGGTCGGAGCGGCGAGATTTGAACTCGCGACCCCCGGTCCCCCAGACCGGTGCGCTAACCGGGCTGCGCCACGCTCCGAACCCTGTCGCCTTCAAGAGATGTGGGTATACACGCTCAGACGCGCCAAGCAAGGCGTGTCTTCGCCCAATCGGTCAAAATGGCCGGTAACGCCGCGTACCTACTTCTTCGCTTCGGCGAGAAGCTGCCGGCAGGCCTTCAGCTCATCGAGAATGCCCGTCAGATAGGCCGTCCGATCGCCGCCCGGCAGCTCGTCGCCGGCGGGAGCTTCCATGGGCTTGGCATCGGCCGTGGCGGCCTCGGCCCGGCTCTTCGCCGCGTCTGCGGCGAGATCGGGGATCTCCGGTCCACGGAGCTGGTTCGGTGCATCGCCGTCGCGGGACGTCATCACGGAGCGCGGCCCGTTCTCGCGCAGGATCTTCTGCACGCCGCGGATCGTGTAGCCCTCGCTGTAAAGTAGATGGCGGATGCCCTTGAGAAGGGCCACGTCTTCCGGCCGGTAGTAGCGCCGGCCGCCGCCGCGCTTCATGGGTTTGACTTGCGCGAACTTGGCTTCCCAGAACCGCAGAACGTGTTTGGGAACCTCCAGATCGTCGGCAACTTCACTGATTGTCCGAAACGCCTCAGGCCCTTTGGGCATGGCAGTAACCCCCGCTACTTGATGCGCTAGACCGCCGGCCTCTCGGCGGACTGCGTTCTTTACTTTGGGCGACACCGGGTTGACCGGGAGCCGAAGCGGGACAGCAGCTCCCTTATTCAGCCGCCTTCCGGCGGTTGAGGGCATTATTGATATGCTGCTTCATGATGTTGCTTGCGCGGAATACCAGAACACGCCGCGGCGTGATCGGCACTTCCTGTCCGGTCTTCGGATTGCGCCCAATCCGTTCCCCCTTGTCCCGGATACCGAACGAACCGAAAGAAGAGAGCTTCACGGTCTCACCGTGCTCGAGGCTGGACACAATCTCCTTGAGAACTAGCTCGACGAGATCCGCCGACTCGTTTCTCGGTAGCCCAACTTTTTGAAACACGGCCTCGGCCAAGTCGGCCCGTGTCAGCGTCTTCCCGCCCATTGCGATACTTCCCCCAGGTCGCGGGTAAGCCGAAATGCTAATCGAGCAACTCAGGTGAGGTCAATGACCGTTGCTTCAAATTCCTGATTTTGCGTTCTTTTCAGCGCCGGGTGTGACATTCGCAGCACGCAACCTACGCTACCAGCGAACCAAAAGTGCACCCCAGGTGAAGCCGCCGCCCATGGCCTCGATCAGCACCAGATCGCCGGGCTTGATGCGTCCGTCCTGCACCGCGACGTTGAGGGCGAGCGGGATGGAGGCGGCGGATGTGTTTGCATGTTTGTCGATGGTGACCACGATGCGATCGGGCGGCAGCTTGAGGCGGCGGGCGGCGCCGTCGAGGATCCGCTTGTTCGCCTGGTGGGGCACGAACCAGTCGATGTCGGACGGTTCGAGGCCAGCCATTTCGAGCGCTTCGTCAATGGCTTCGGCAATCTTGATCACTGCGTGCCTGAAGACTTCCGGCCCGTCCATGCGCAGGAAGCCGGCCGTTCCTGTCGTGCAGGGTCCGCCGTCGACATAGAGCTTGTCGCGGTAGCGCCCGTCGGAGCGGAGGCAGGCGGCGAGGATGCCGCGATCGGTGGAGGTGCCGGGCTGCAGCTCGGCCTCGACCACCACGGCGCCTGCGCCGTCGCCGAACAGCACGCAGGTGTTGCGGTCTTCCCAGTCGAGGATGCGGGAGAAGACTTCCGAGCCGATCACCAATGCCCGCTTGTAGGGCCCTGCGCGGAGAAAGTTGTCGGCCGTGGAAAGGGCATAGACGAAGCCGGAGCAGACTGCCTGGATGTCGAAGGCTGCGCCCTGGGTCATGCCGAGCTCGGCCTGGATGGTCGCGGCGGTCGCCGGAAAGGTCTGATCGGGGGTGGAGGTTGCGAGCACGATGAGGTCGATATCCTTCGCCTCCATGCCCGCATTGGCCAGCGCCTCCTTGGCGGCGGCCAGCCCCATGGTGGAGGTGTATTCGCCCTCCCCGGCAATGCGGCGCTCGCGGATGCCCGTCCGGGTGGAAATCCACTCGTCGTTGGTCTCGACCAGGCGGGAAATTTCTTCGTTGGTCATGATGCGCTCCGGCAGGTATCCGCCGCAGCCTTTCACGACCGTTCTCAACACACTCACCTTCGCCAAACTCCTACGGCTTAAGCGGCACCTTCGAGCTGGAGCTCGGCCTGGAAGCGGGCCATGTCGTCGGCGAGCTGGCGCACCACATCGCTGGAGGCCATGTCGGAGGCGAGGTCGATAGCGCTGGCGAACCCGGTTGCGTCGGTTCCGCCATGACTTTTTACGACGAGGCCGTTGAGACCCAGAAAGATGCCGCCGTTCAAATGGCGCGGATCCATTTTGTCCTTCAGGGCGCGGAAGGCACCCTGTGCCAGAACGGCTCCTATACGGGCCATCAGGGAGCGTCCCATGGCGGCCCGTAAATACTCGGCGATTTGCTTAGCCGTTCCCTCTGCGGTCTTCAAGGCGATGTTGCCGGTGAATCCGTCGGTGACGACCACATCCACGGTGCCGCGGCCGATATCGTCGCCCTCCACGAAGCCGTGATAGCGGAAGGAGAGCGGCGTTTCGCGCAAAGCCTGGCCCGCCTCCTTGATGTGGTCCAGCCCCTTGACCTCCTCCACACCGATATTGAGGAGTCCGATCGATGGCTTCTCCAGATTGAAGACGGCGCGGGCCATGGCGGCGCCCATGACGGAGAATTCGATCAGCTGCCGGGCATCCGCGCCGACATTGGCGCCCATATCGAGGACGATGCATTCGGAATCGATGGTGGGCCAGATGGCGGCGATCGCCGGGCGGTCCACCTGCTCCAGGGTGCGCAGGCAGAACTTCGCCATGGCCATGAGGGCGCCGGTATTGCCGGCGGAGACTGCCGCATCCGCGCGTCCGTCCTTCACCATCTGCAGGGCGAGCCACATGCTGGAATGCCAGCGGCCCTTCCGGAGCGCCACGGAGGGCTTCTGGTCCATGGTGATGGCGACGTCGGTGTGGATGATCTCCGAGCGCGCCTTCAGGCGCTCATAGGGCTCCATGAGCGGCCGGATCACGGTCTCGTCGCCGATCAGCAGGAAACGCAGATCCGGATTGCGGACGAGCGCGTCGGCGGCGCCGGGCACGACCACTTCGGGTCCACGGTCTCCGCCCATAGCATCGAGCGATATGGTGACTTGCGCACCCATGATTGATTACCGATCGAGAAGATTCATTTCGCGGCCGGACGGCCTAGCCCCCAGATTTGGCCCGAAGATACTCAAAAGCCCCTCCCTGACAACCCTCCTAAAGCGCACGCCCATCGGTTGCGCCCTAGCGCTTCTTCAATTTTTCAAGCGCGGCGAACGGATTTTCGCGGGTTTCCTGCAAATCCTCCTCGCCTTCCTCGTTCTGCCACTCCAGGGACGCGCCTTCCCGGCGCGGGTACGGATCGAGCGCCAAGGCGAAAGTCTCATAGATCAGCGTGCCAAGATCGACCGTGCCGTCGACGATGGGTTCGGGCCAATCGGCCAGCGGATCGGCTTCGGAGCCGGCTTCCGCTTGCTCCCGCTCGATCGACTGGATGCGCCGCAAAGGCCAGAACTCCGCCTGCACGGGCATGTCGACGGGCGCCTCGACGGGCTCCAAGGTCACCACGCAGGTCTGGGTGGCATCGGCCTGCAGGCGCCCCTTGAGCCGCACCGAGCCGCCGGAGGCCTTCCTGAGCGTGTAGGTAAAGACGAGGCTTTCCAGTGCCTTGAGATCCTGCAGTGAAGCGATCTCCGAAAGCTCGTCGGGCTTGGCCTCGATGATCTCCTCCTGGCCGTCGCGGATGGTCTCGACCTTCACGATGCGTTTGAGAGGAGATTCGGCGGCGACGTCCGGGTCGGGCGAAGCCGATTGCGGGGTCTTACGATTCCTCGACATTTGGCACCTCCGGAAATTGAACCTCTCCCCGCCGCAAGGCTGCGAGGGGTTGTTCGGCCAGGGTCGCGGCTGTTCTTTGAAGATATGTGCTTAAGGTGCGGCTTGCAGCCTCCGCCGCTTCGCCCGGCATGGGCAGGAGCGCCGCCAGACTTTCGCGAAACCGGTCTTCGCCATGGTCGTAGCTCTCTTGGAGGACGTTGATCACGCCATGGGTTTTCGCGCAAATGTCGCGGACCTTTTTCGGGACTTTCATGTCGCTGACGCCCATCTCGCGGAGAACCGTATCCATGTCGGCGCTGAAGATGTCGACGAGCTCCTGCGCCAGCTCCCTCGCCTCCACGGCGGATTCGCCGTCGCGGCTCCCCTCCTCGCGCAGGCGGCGGAGAACTGCGAAATTATGCAAGGTCAACATCGACAGCCGGCCCTCCAGGGTGTCGGGCACGCCCAGATCTGCATAAAATCCCGGCAGCCGTGCCTGCGCCACAATCGCGCCATAGAGTTTTTCTGCATTCTCCTTGAGCGGAGAGTGCCGCTTTAGCCAATTGAACGGGTTCATGATTTCGGCATCGTTGCGAGAGCTGGGGTGGGCCTGTCTATAGATTTGGTCAACCACTTTCGGCGATTCTCGGCATCGTCCGCGATTTTAGACCGAACCCCGAAGCCCATGCTATGGGGCGGTGGACACTGACTGTTTCTTGAGAAGGACTGCCTCTCGTGCACGGCACAGGAAATCGACGCGCCACGCCATCCCTTGCGGCGCTTGCAGGGCTGATGATCGGCGGTCTCCTCATTCCGCTGACCGGCTGCGGCAGCGCGGCCACGATCGACCATCACGGGCATGTCTTCACCGATGTGGACACGTCCCTGGTGCGCCCCGGTATGACCAAGGAAGACGTGGAGCTCACGCTCGGCTCTCCGGACACCACGGGCACGATCAACGGCGACAGCTATTATTACATCTCCAGCACCCAGAAGCAGGTCGCCTTCATGAAGCCGTACGAGATCGACCGGCAGGTGATCGCGGTCTACTTCAACCAGAACGAACGGGTTCAAGACGTTTCCCATTACGGCATGAAGGACGGCATGGTCGTCGACTTCGCCCATGACGAGTCCCCTGCCCGCGGCAAGGACATGTCGATGATCGAAGAGCTCTTCGGCAACGTCGCCCAGCGCGGCATGTTCAAGAAGGATCACGAGAGCATGGCGACGCCGGGACCGGGCCTCTAGTCCTCCGGCGGCGCTCCAGCCCTCTGAACGCCTGATCGAATGCGAAACGGCCGGACTCGAAATCGAGCCCGGCCGTTTCTGATTCAGGGTGGCTTGCTGTCTAGTGCGCCAGGACGGCGAGCAGCAGAAGCGCCACGATATTAGTGATCTTGATCATGGGGTTCACGGCAGGCCCAGCGGTGTCCTTATAGGGATCGCCGACCGTGTCGCCGGTCACCGCGGCCTTGTGGGCTTCGGAGCCCTTGCCACCGTAATTGCCGTCCTCGATGTACTTCTTGGCGTTGTCCCAGGCGCCGCCGCCGGCGGTCATGGAGAGCGCGACGAAGAGGCCGGTGACGATCACGCCGAGCAGCATGGCGCCGACGGCGGAGAAGGCCGCGCTCTTACCCGCGATCATGTAGATCACGAAGTAGAAGACGATTGGGCTCAGCACCGGCAGGAGCGAGGGAATGATCATCTCCTTGATGGCCGCCTTGGTCAGGAGATCCACCGCGCGTCCATAGTCGGGCCGTTCGGTGCCCTTCATGATGCCCGGCTTCTCCTTGAACTGCCGGCGCACCTCCTCGACGATCGCAGCGCCCGCCCGGCCCACGGCCGTCATGGCGATGCCGCCGAACAGATACGGCAACAGGCCGCCCAGGAAGAGACCGACCACCACATAGGGGTTGGACAGGCTGAAGGTCGGATCGACGCCTTCGAAATACGGGAACTCCGCCGGGTTCGCGGCGAAGTATTTCAGGTCTTCCGTATAGGCGGCGAACAGCACCAGGGCGCCGAGACCGGCCGAACCGATGGCGTAGCCCTTGGTCACTGCCTTGGTGGTGTTGCCGACCGCATCCAGCGCGTCGGTGGTCTTACGCACATCGGCGGGCATCTCCGACATCTCGGCGATACCGCCGGCATTGTCGGTGACGGGGCCGAAGGCATCGAGAGCGACGATCATGCCGGCCAGCGCCAGCATGGTGGTCACCGCGATGGCGACGCCAAACAGGCCGGCAAGCCCATAGGTAATGATGATGCCGGCGATGATGACCAGGGCCGGCAGCGCCGTTGATTCCAGGGAGATGGCAAGACCCTGGATGACGTTGGTGCCGTGACCGGTCACCGACGCCTGGGCGATGGACTTCACCGGGCGATAGTTGGTGCCAGTGTAGTACTCGGTGATCACCACGATCAGCGCGGTGATGGCGAGACCCACCACGCCGCAGAAGAAGAGCGACTGACCGGTGAAGGTGCTTCCACCGACCTCGAGGGTGCGGTCCATGCCGATGAGGAACGCCGTCAGCGGCCAGAGCCCGATCAGGGAGAGAACCGCCGTAGCGATGACGCCCTTATAGAGCGCGCCCATGATCGAGTTGTTGGAGCCGAGGCGCACGAAGAACGTGCCGATGATGGAGGTCAGCACGCACATGCCGCCGATGGCCAGCGGGTAGAGCATGATGTTGAGGATGTCGGCCGCGCCGCTGAAATAGATCGAAGCGAGCACCATGGTCGCGACCACGGTCACCGCGTAGGTCTCGAACAGATCGGCCGCCATGCCGGCGCAGTCGCCGACATTGTCACCCACATTGTCGGCGATGGTGGCGGGGTTGCGCGGATCGTCCTCCGGAATGCCGGCCTCGACCTTGCCCACCAGGTCGCCGCCCACGTCGGCGCCCTTGGTAAAGATGCCGCCGCCGAGACGGGCGAAGATGGAAATCAGGGAAGCGCCGAAGCCGAGCGCCACCAGCGCATCGATTACGACGCGGGAATTCGACTCGTAACCCAGGAACTGGGTCAGCACGAGGAAGTAGACGGAGACGCCCAGCAGCGCCAAGCCGGCTACCAGAAGGCCAGTGATGGCGCCGGCGCGGAAGGCGATGCTGAGGCCTTCAGCGAGACCGGTCTTCGAGGCCTGGGCGGTGCGCACATTCGCCCGTACCGATACGACCATGCCGATGAAGCCGGCCGCGCCGGACAGGATGGCACCAATGGCGAAGCCGATGGCCTGGGGCAGTCCGAGCAGGAAGATGCCTGCGATGAAAATGACGATGCCGACCCCGGCGATGGTCATATATTGCCGAGACAGATATGCCGCCGCGCCTTCCTGGATGGCTTTGGCGATTTCCTGCATCTTCTCGGTGCCGGCGTCCGCGGCGAGCACCGCGCGCGTCGTGGCGAGCCCGTAGACGATGGACAGCGCCCCGCAGGCTATAATTGCATAAAGAACCCAAATCATGACGGACTGCTCCCTTTATTTGTGAGCATTGCTTCATTTTGGAGGGAGTGCGCACGCGGAACCGGACGCTTTGAGAGACCCGCCCATCCTCCCTTTAGGCGTATCTCTTCTGCGCCTTTCCGGCGCAACTTTTCCTTGGCGCATCGAGGCGCGGCTTGTTCTTCTTGGCGCTGACGCGCGTTCGTTGCCCCTCTCGGGTCAATCTGGTGCAGGAGCCGGACGGACGCGACTCTTGGCCGCGCGGAAAATGCCAAAGTTAGAAGGCGGAAGCAACAAAACGCTTTGCCGGGCGCCGCGGCCCGGGAGGGTCTGCTAGACGCCGTCCTTCAGACGAAATGGCTGAAGCTGCGGACCGGGAGGTTCAAGGCGGCGCCGGAGCGGTCGACGAAGGTGGAGCCAGCAGGCGGGGCGGGCTCAAGCGAGCCGATCTCCGTCACGGGAAGCCCTGCCCTTTCGGCGTCGATGGCGAAGCCTCGCGCGCGGTCGGCGGGGATGGCGGCCAGGATCTCATAGTCGTCGCCGCCGGTAAGAAGCATCGGCAGGAGGCCCGGCTCGGCCTCGCAGGCTTTCGCGGCTGCTACCGACAGGGGGACATCGCCCGCTTGCACCCGCGCACGGAGACCGCTGGCGATGCAGAGCTTGTCCAGGTCGCCGGCGAGCCCGTCGGAGACGTCGATAGCGCCATGAGCATGATGGCGCAGGATCGGGGCGAGATGCGTCCGTGGCTGCGGGCGCCGGTAGCGATCGACGAGATGCTCAGCCTCGGCCTCGCTGAGACCCCAACGGGCGGCGAGATCGTGATCCTGCAACAGGCGCAAGCCGAGCGCTGCGTCGCCGATGGTGCCGGAGATATAGAGGCGGTCGCCGGCCTTCGCCCGGGAGCGCAGGACCGCCTGCCCTTTCGGCAGGCGCCCGATCGCGGTGATGGTGAGGGTGAGAGGTCCGGGGGTCGCCGTCGTGTCGCCGCCGATCAGGGCCGTCCCTGCCTGCTCCTGGAGTTGCTTTAGGCCGGACGCCAGACCTTCGAGCCAAGCAGTCGAAGATTGCTTTCCCTGGTCCGGCAGGCTCAACGCCAGGAGATAGCCTAGCGGCTCGGCGCCTTTGGCTGCGAGATCGGAGAGGTTCACCGCCAGCGCCTTGTGTCCCACCGTCTCCGGCGGATCGCGCTCCAGGAAATGCACGCTCTCGATGACGGTGTCCGTGGTGACGATCAGGTCGTCGCGGGATTCGGCGTGGAGAAGCGCTGCGTCGTCGGTCAGCCCGAGGCTGACCGGATCGGTGGCAAGTGGCGCGAAGAAGCGCGCGATGATGTCGAACTCGCCGAGCCGCTCAGGATCCGGCGGGCGGGACATCAGTCTTCGCCCTGCTCTGCGGTGACGCCCGGCGCATCCGGGCCGGAAGGCGCCAGCTCCTCCGGCCGCACCTCCTTGGCGATCCGGTCCAGCACGCCGTTCACGACCTTCGGCTCCTCGCCTTCGAAGAAGGCATGGGCGAGGTCGACATATTCATTGATGGAGACCCGCGCCGGCACGTCGGCCCGGCGGAGGATCTCGAAGGTCCCGGCACGGAGAATCGCCCGCAAGATGCTGTCGATGCGGGTCAGGTGCCAGCCGGTGGCGAGGCGCTCGTTCACCAGGGGGTCGATGCGGCGCTGCTCCGCCACCACGCCCTGGATGAGGTCGGTGAAGAAGCTTGCCTCGGCGGCGTGGATCTCCTCGCCGTCGATGGCTTCGCCGATGCGGTGCTCCTGGAACTCGCTGGCGACCGCCGTGAGGTCGATGCCCGTCATATCCATCTGATAGAGGGCCTGGACGGCGGCAAGGCGCGCAGCGCTCCTCGCGGCGGCGCGCTTGTTGGTTTTTTCTGGTTTCGTCATCGTCAGCGGCGGCTTGCGGAGGAGAAGTGGTGTTCCAGCTCCATCAGCGACAGACAAGCCGCGGCGGCGCTGCCGCCCTTGTTGCGCTTGTCGATGCTGGCGCGCTCCCAGGCCTGCTCACGATTCTCGCAGGTGATGATGCCGTTGCCGATGGGGACGGCATGGTCCACGGCGAGCTGATGGAGCCCGGCGGAGGATTCCTTGGCGACCACGTCGTAATGGCTGGTCTCGCCCCGGATGACGCAGCCGAGCGCAATGCAGGCGCGGTGGCGCCCGGCGCGGCCCACGAAGCCGTTGGCGAGGGCCAGGCTCAGGGCCAGCGGGATCTCAAGCGCCCCGGGCACGAAGATGCGCTCGTACTCGACGCCGTAGGTCTCTAGCTCCTCGATGGCGCCCTTGGCGAGCTCCTCGGCGATATCCTCGTAGAAGCGCGCCTCGACGATGAGAACCGAAGGGGAGGTTTTGCGCGCCATGACTACTCCAGGGAACGGTGGCCGGTGACCGTGAGGCCGTAGCCTTCCAGGCCGACGATCTTGCGGGGCGTGTTGGACAGCAGCGTCATCTGACGGACGCCGAGATCCAGAAGAATCTGCGCACCGATACCATAATCGATCAAGCGCTGCTGCCCGGCCGTGCCCTGGCCGTTCTGCTTGTCGACCCGGGCGGAGATATCGCCGGAATTGCTCTCGCGGATCAGCACCACGACGCCGCGGCCCTCCTTCGCGATGGCCTCCATGGATTTCGCCACGAGGCTCTCGCGGTGCCCGGTCGCGCCGAGGGTGTCGTTGAGGATGTTCAGGGCGTGGACGCGCACCAGAACCGGGTCGCCGCCCGAGACGTCACCCTTCACCAGGGCGACATGCTCGGTCTTGTCGACGGTGGTCGCGTAGACTTTGAGGTCGAACTCGCCGCCGAAGGCGCTGTCGATCTTGGATTCACTCACCACGCGCACGAGCTGGTCGTAGCGCAGGCGGTAGGCGATGAGGTCGGCGATGGTGCCGATCTTCAGGTCGTGCTGGCGGGCGAATTGGATGAGGTCCGGCAGGCGGGCCATGCTGCCGTCGTCCTTCATGATCTCGCAGATCACGCCGGCCGGGATGAGACCGGCAAGGCGCGCCACGTCGACGGCGGCCTCGGTATGGCCCGCGCGGACGAGCACGCCACCCTCCCGCGCCACCAGCGGAAAGACATGACCGGGCGAGACGATGTCCCGGTAGTCATTATTGGCGTCGATGGCGACCGAGATGGTGTGGGCCCGGTCATGGGCGGAGATGCCCGTGGTCACCCCTTCCCGCGCCTCGATGGAGACGGTGAAGGCAGTGGAATGGCGCGACTTGTTGGAGCGGGACATCAGCTCCAGGCGGAGCTGGTCGACGCGGTCCTCGGTCAGCGCGAGGCAGATCAGCCCGCGGCCGTGGGTGGCCATGAAATTGATGACGTCCGGCGTGACCATCTGGGCCGGAATTACGAGGTCGCCCTCGTTCTCGCGCTCCTCGGCGTCGACGAGGACGAACATCCGCCCGTTGCGGGCGTCCTCGATCACGTCTTCGATGGGCGAGAGGGACTCGTGGATGTCGAGATCTTGGGCAGTGGTCACAAGGCTTATCCTGCGGTGCTAGCTTTGGCGGCCTTCTCCGCACCGTCCCCGGCGGCGAGACGCTCCACATAGCGGGCCATCATGTCCACTTCCAGGTTCAGGCGCACACCGGGTTCCAAGTCGCCGAGGGTCGTATGCTCCAACGTAAAGGGGATGACGTTGACGGAGAAGCGCTGGCCTTCGACATCGTTGACGGTCAGCGAGACGCCGTTCAGTGCCACGGAGCCCTTCTTGGCAATATATCGGGCGAGTTCCGGCGGACTTTCGAAAACTAGACGCCGGCTTTCACCATCTGGCTTCACGCCGAGCAGCACCGCGCAACCAT
>Ga0310345_10001415_pt1 | contig 26743 bp, 37 predicted proteins | sample HC15DNA20500_MG_FD_204667 | JGI IMG/M metagenome (GOLD analysis project Ga0310345, IMG submission 204667) | Marine microbial communities from station ALOHA, North Pacific Subtropical Gyre - HC15-DNA-20-500_MG | ecosystem: Environmental > Aquatic > Marine > Oceanic | place: Pacific Ocean: North... | reverse complement strand
CTGGAGAAGGGGCTACGGTTCGCGATTCGCGAGGGAGGCCGCACAGTTGGTTCCGGCACGATTACGGAGATCGTCGAGTAGCTCCCATGACCACCTGGCAGCTTGAGACCAAAATTTAGATGTTAGAGGCCTAGACATGGCGACGTTTAGCGACAAGATACGTATTCGTCTAAAGGCGTACGACTACCGCGTGTTGGACCAGTCGACGACAGAGATAGTCGATACGGCACGGCGGACCGGAGCTCGTCTTGCCGGCCCGATTCCGCTTCCGACTGACAAGAACAAGTGGACTGTGCTGCGATCGCCTCACGTCGATAAGAAATCGCGCGAACAGTTCGAGATCCGTACGCACAAGCGCTTGATCGACATTTTCGAGCCGACTCCACAGACGGTCGACGCGTTGATGAAGCTCGATCTGCCAGCGGGCGTCGATGTTGAGATTAAGGCTTTCGACAAGGAGCACGGATAAAGCCAGAGGTTAGGGAGCGGGGCGACGAACCTTAAGAGTGGATATGGTGACGGGGATTCTCGGGCGGAAGATCGGTATGACGCAGGTGTTCAACGACGACGGTGCTGCCCAGCCGGCTACTGTCCTCACAGCGGGCCCGTGCGTCGTCGTGCAGCAAAAGCAGGTCGACCGCGACGGATACCAGGCGGTGCAGCTTGGTCTAGTCGAGACTAAGCCGGCGCGGGTGTCGAAGCCAGTGGCTGGACTCTATGCACGGTCCAATGTGCCCCCCACACGACTTCGTCGGGAGATCGCCGTTGACTCTGATGGCGAGTTACCGAAGGAAGGCGATCAGGTGTTGGTCTCGCTATTCACAGCTGGGGACCAGGTAGACGTGATTGGCCTTAGCCGCGGGCGTGGATTTCAGGGTGTCGTCAAGCGTCATGGTTTCCATGGTGGACGGGCAACGCACGGCTCGATGTTTCACCGGGCGCCAGGTTCGATCGGGCAGTCGTCGTATCCGTCGCGGGTCATTAAAGGGATGCGCGGGCCTGGTCGGATGGGTGGTGTTCGGGTCACCGTTCGCAATCTTAGAATCTTGCAGGTGGACACCGAGAATCACCGGCTCGTTGTAAAAGGTGCTGTGCCTGGCGCCCCGGGCGGTTACGTCGTTATTCGTAAGGCGGTAGCGCCACGTCGTGAGCCCGTCGTTGAGGTACAAGAAGACGCGAAAACGAAAAAGAAACGGGGATGACAAGTACAGGTGTTTCGGTCCCCGGGTTCAACGGGTTTACTGACCCCAAGATTTGGTAGCGTTGGCACCCTGGATTTTTGCACGGGCTGACGACAATGGGTTCTATGACTTATGACGATTGATGTTGTGAATGATCAGAACGAAAAAGTCGACGCGCTGGAGTTGAGCGACGATATCTTCGGTGGCAGGGTGCAGACCGGTCTTATCTGGGAATCGGTTGTGCATCAGCACGCACGGGAGCGTCGGGGCACGCACTCGACGAAGACTCGGGGGGCTGTTCGTGGTTCCGGAGCCAAGCCGTGGCGTCAGAAGGGCACGGGTCGGGCGCGCGTAGGTGAGGTGCGGAATCCGCTATGGCGGACGGGCGGTACGGTGTTTGGTCCGAAGCCGCGGAGTTACGCATATCGACTCCCGAAGCGAATGACACGCGGCGCGCTGCGATCGGCGCTGCGTCAGAGGATACTCGACGACACGGTCACGGTGCTTGAACGATTTACCGTCAGCGAGCCTAGAACGCGACTTGCTCTGGATCTGCTCACTCGACTCGGAGTCTCGACCAAAGTACTGCTCGTGGACGTCCGGCCCGGAGAGAATCTTGAGCGTGCTGCCCGGAATCTGCCAGATGTCAGTGTGGTGGCCTCAAACCGGTTGACGGCACGCGACGTGATCGGCACAGGCCGAGTTGTTGCCAGTAAAGATGCAATGGAACACCTTGCGCGAGTGTTGGGGTCATGAAACTCACTGACGTCATTCGGCGAGCAATCGTTACGGAAAAGTCGACCATTCTCCGAGAGGGTGGAAGCATTCTCGTATTTGAGGTTGGAGTGGGCGCAACGAAGGTCGAGATCAAGCATGCGATCGAGCAGCTGTTCGGGTCGAAAGTTGCCACCGTACGTACCGCGATCGCGCATGGCAAGATCAAGCGCCAGGGAAGGTTTGCCGGTCAGCGACCCGATTGGAAGAAGGCCTACGTGAGGCTTCGTGCGGGCGAGTCGATCCCGGAGTTTCTCGAAGGGGCGTAACAACTACGTAGTATAACGATGGCCATTCGTAAGTACAAACCTACATCGGCGGGTCGACGATTTCAATCGGTGCAGACGTTCGACGAAATCACGACGACCCGACCGTACCGGCCACTGACCGAGCCGAACAAGAAGTCGGGCGGGCGTAACAACCGCGGTGAAGTGACGGTGTGGTGGCGTGGCGGTGGACACAAGCGCGCATATCGTGTCGTCGACTTCAAACGAGACAAACAGGGTATTCCGGCAAAGGTGGCCACTGTCGAATACGATCCGAACCGGACGGCTCGCATCGCGCTTGTGAATTATGCAGATGGGGAGAAACGGTACATCCTGCATCCGGTCGGTGTTAAGGTCGGTGATGTGGTTATCTCGGGTGACTCTGTTGACATTCTTCCGGGGAACACTCTGCCGCTCGCGAATATTCCGCTCGGAACCCAAGTGCACAATGTCGAACTAAGGCCGGGTAAGGGTGGACAGCTTGCCAGAAGTGCCGGGTCATCCGTGCAAGTAGTTGCCAAGGAAGGCAAGTATGTGACTGTGAGGCTGCCTTCTGGTGAAACGCGGCTTATCATTCCGACGTGCCTGGCCACGATCGGGCAAGTTGGCAATGTCGACCATGAGAACGTTCGGATTGGGAAGGCAGGCCGCCAGCGGTGGCGCGGACGTCGTCCGCATGTATGCGGCAACGCGATGAATCCGGTTGACCACCCGTTGGGTGGCGGTGAAGGGCACGCGGCTGGCGGGCGGCACCCAGTGTCACCGTGGGGTCAGCCAGCTAAGGGGTACAAAACACGTAGGAAGAAACCATCCGATCGCTTTATCGTATCGCGGAAGAAGAAGCGGCGGAAGTAAGTATCCTGCAACCAAGGCTGAAGTAATCATGAGTCGTTCCTTAAAGAAAGGCCCGTTCGTCGATATTCCACTCCTTGAAAAGATCGAGGTGATGAACCGCAGCGGCGACAAGAAGGTCATTAAGACGTGGTCGCGACGATCCACGATTGTGCCGGAGATGGTCGGCCACACGGTGGCTGTCCACAACGGTAAGAGGTTCATGCCGATCTATGTCACGGAGAATATGGTCGACCACAAATTCGGAGAGTTCGCACCGACCCGGCTGTTTCGGGGGCACACGACGAAGAGTGAAAAAGCTGCGTCCATGGCCAGGGCTGGAGGTCCTCGATGATCGAGGGACGGGCGACTGCACGTCACGTTCGAACGTCAGCCCAGAAAGCTAAGCTCGTCCTCGATCTGATTCGAGGTCAGGATGTAAATCGGGCATTGGCGACATTACGATTTGCCCGTAAGGGTGTGGCTCGGGACGTCGAGAAGGTCGTGCGCTCAGCAGTGGCGAACGCTCAACAGAAGCCAGGTGTAAGTAGCGACGTTGACCGCTTGTATATCGGCGCATGCTACGCGAATCAAGGGACGTACCTTAAGCGGATTCGTGCGGCTCCAATGGGCCGTGCGTTTCGCATTCTCAAGCGGACCGCGCATCTGACCGTAACTGTACGCGAGCGGATCGAAGCGGCCACGAGTGGAACTACGTCGTCGGATCTAGCCGGTGATGTAAGCGCAGTGACGGCGACACCCAAGCGGCGAACAGCGAGTACGCGAACGGGCCGACGCAAGCGGACATCAAAAGCTAAAAGTGCTCGTAGTAAGGCGGCGGGAGAGAAGTTGCCGGTCACAAAAGCGAAGAAATCGGACTGAGAGCCTCAGCATGGGTCAAAAAGTTCATCCGTACGGATTCCGTCTCGGCTTCAACAAAACCTGGCGATCCCGGTGGTACGCCGATCGCGACTATGCCAAGCTTTTGCATGAGGATCTCAGGCTGAAGCGAGATCTAAAGAAACGGTTTTCGCATGCGGGTGTGTCAAAAATTGAGATCGAGCGCGCCGCGAACAAGTTAAAGCTCGATATCTATACGTCTCGTCCTGGCATCATTATCGGTCGCAAAGGTACAGAGGTCGACAAACTCAAGACGGAGATTCAGAAACGTACGAACCGAGACGTGTTCATCAACATTCAGGAGATCCAGAAACCCGAACTTGACGCCCAGCTCATTAGCGAGTCGGTTGCGCTGCAGCTTGAGAAGCGGGTCGCGTTCCGGCGTGCGATGCGCAAGGCCGTGGAGTCCGCACTCCGCTTCGGGGCGCGTGGTATCAAGGTACGGGTAGGCGGTCGTCTCAACGGTGCAGAGATTGCGCGTTCCGAGTGGTATCTGCACGGCCAGCTCCCGCTACAGACCCTGCGTGCCGATATCGACTACGGGTTTGGCCAGGCGAGGACCACGTATGGGGCTATCGGTGTGAAGGTGTGGCTTTATAAGGGTGAGCGTCTCTTACCCCAAACCGGGCGTGAAGAGGACTATCGTACGCCTCGTCGCGGGGCACGCGTCTAGCGAACGATAGGTGATTCTTTATGTTGATGCCCAAGAAGGTCAAGTTTCGGAAGCAGCACCGTGGCCGTATGAGGGGGAAGGCCTGGCGCGGTTCGTCGGTGTCGTTCGGTGACTATGGATTGAAGGCACTTGAACCCTACTGGATCACCGACCGCCAGATCGAGGCCGCACGTGTAGCGATGACCCGTTTCATTAAACGTGGTGGCAAGATCTGGGTGCGTGTGTTTCCAGACAAGCCAATCACGAAGAAGCCGCAGGAAACTCGTATGGGCAAGGGGAAAGGTGCTCCGGAGCAGTGGGTAGCGGTCGTGCGACCGGGTCTTATCCTCTTTGAGATGGAGGGGGTTAGCGTAGGAGAGGCTGAGAAGGCAATGCGGCTGGCAGCAGCTAAGCTACCAATACACACGAAGTTTACGACGCGTTTCGGCGCATCGAAGGTGTGATGACGAAGATAGGCGAACTTCGTGAACTCGGGACTGAGGATCTTGACCGGCGTATGGGTGAGCTGGACGATCAAGTGTTTCGCCTGCGCATCCAGCAGTCAATGGGGAAGACGGATACGCCGCACAAGATGCGGGAGCTCCGCCGTGACCGGGCCCGCGTGAAAACGCTACTCCGAGAGCGGGAGCTAGAGTCGGGTCAGGATGGTTAAAGTTCGGCGATTCGGTCGTAACTAGCGACCGGCCGGCGGTGTGAGAACGACCTCTATGGGTAAGCAACGTGAAGTAGTGGGTGTGGTTGTCCGCGACAAGCTCGACAAGGGTGTCCTGGTGGCGGTTGAGCGACGTGTGCGGCATGGCCTCTACGGCAAAATACAGAGGCGTACGAAGAGGATCTTGGCGCATGACGAGACTAACCGCGCGAAGGTCGGCGATCGGATAGCGATGGTTGAGTCGCGGCCTGTTAGTCGCCGCAAGCGCTTCGTCGTGACACGAGTAGTCAAGCGAGACGAGGCGGGTTAACGGAGGCACTGGTAGAACGATGATTCAGATGCAGACCGTCCTGGACGTCGCCGACAATTCAGGCGCTCGGAAGATCGCGGTAATCAACCCGGTTGGTGGAGCGACGGGTCGGTACGCACGTCTGGGAGACGTGGTGACCGCTTCCGTAAAAGAGGCGACACCGGCCGCGGCGGTCAAGAAGGGGCAGGTCGTTAGAGCGGTTATCGTTCGGACGCGAAAGGAGCAGCGCAGGCGCGACGGTAGCTACATCCGATTCGACCGCAACGCAGCCGTCCTGGTCAGCGATCAAAACGAGCCAATCGGGACACGCGTGTTCGGGCCTGTGGCCCGTGAACTCCGAGAGCGAAAGTTTATGAAAATCATCTCGCTAGCGCCAGAGGTGCTTTAGTGCATTGGAGACGACTCACGACTTGAGGCCCGAACTTGGGGCCGACCGAGTGATTTTAAATATGTCGAGACTACGAACACCTGTTCGCAAGAACGACAACGTGCTCGTCATGACCGGGAAGAACCGCGGCAAGCGAGGTCGCGTGCTGCAGGTGTTGCCGACTCGGAATCGTGTCGTGATCGAAGGTGTTAACTTCATCAAGCGTCACACCAGGCCGAACCCTCGTGCCAACGTCAAGGGTGGCATTGTCGAGCGAGAGGCGCCACTCCACGCGTCCAACGTACAGATTGTATGTCCGGAGTGTGGTCTGCCGACACGTATCGGGCGCCAGTTACTCGGTGACGGGCGTAAGGTGCGGGTCTGTCGTAAGTGCGATGGGGCGGTGGATAAATGAGCCGGTTGCGCGAGCGGTATCAGAACGAGGTCGTACCGGAACTACGAAAGGCATTCGGCTATACCAACCACATGGCCGTTCCGAAGATTGAGCGCATTGTCGTGAACATGGGGCTAGGAGAGGCGACGCAGAATCCTAAGATTATTGAAGTTGGTGCTGATGAATTGGGGCGGATTACCGGACAGCGACCGGTGACCCGGCGAGCCCGGAAATCTGTTGCGGCCTTCAAGCTTCGCCAGGGTATGCCGATCGGTACAATGGTCACGCTTCGTGGCGAGCGGATGTACGAGTTCCTCGATCGGCTGGTTTCGATCGCGCTGCCGCGCGTGCGCGACTTCCGTGGGGTATCGCCCCGTGGGTTTGACGGACGCGGGAACTTTACCTTAGGGCTGAAAGATCAACTGATCTTTCTTGAGATTGACTACATGAAGGTGGACAAATCTAGGGGTATGAATGTTTCGGTGGTGACGACGGCTAAGACAGATGAGGAAGGCCGAAAACTGTTGAAATTGATGGGGATGCCTTTCCGGGTGAATTAAGTAGAACGGCACACAATACACAATGGCTACAACTGCAAAGATTGTCAAAGAAACGAAACCGCCGAAGTTCAAGGTGCGCCTGCGTAATCGTTGTCGGCTCTGCGGCCGGCCGCGAGGTTATTTGCGCAAGTTCGCTCTCTGCCGACTGTGCTTCCGCCAGTTGGCACTCGAGGGCGAGGTCGCTGGCGTTATCAAGAGCAGTTGGTAGGCGCTACGGCTCCCAATGGGGGTCGTTGGGAACGGTGAACGTCGCACAGCCGCGATGGGTTGCATTGAGATTGCAGCGGCCGCGACACCGGATCGGAGTGACATGGCTGATCAGATTGCCGACATGCTGTCGAGAATCCGCAACGCGGCTTCAAAACGGCGGGTACGGGTGGATGTGCCGGAGTCGAAGTTGAAAACGGATATCGCTCGTATCCTACAGAGCGAAGGATACATTCGGGGGTTCAAACGAGTCGAACTGAGTAATCCACATGGATCGCAACCGCTGCAGACGCTTCGCATCTACTTGAAATACGGCCCGCGCGGTGAGCGTGTGTTGTGTGGTCTTGAGCGGGTCAGTCGCCCGGGCCGTCGAGTCTATTACGCGCGGGACAAAGCACCATCAGTGCTTGCGGGGTTGGGTACCAGCATTCTTACGACATCACGTGGTGTTATGACGGAACGTGACGCTGCGAAGGCCGGCGTAGGTGGCGAGGTATTGTGCAACGTTTGGTAATGGATACACGAGGTCTTGTAACGAGATGTCTCGCGTAGGGAAAAAGCCGATTTCTATACCCAACGGCGTCACGGTCAGTATCGAGCCTGGCTCCGTTGAAGTGCAAGGCCCAAAGGGAAAGATGCGACAGGTGATTCCCCCAGGAGTGAGGTTCGAGTTGAGCGACAATCAACTCAGCGCGTATCCAATCCGAGACAATGACCGGTCATTAGGTAAGTTCCATGGGTTAGCGAGGAGTCTCGCGGCGAACGCTGTGCAGGGTGTCACCGAGGGATTCACGAAGGAGCTTGACATCGTCGGGATCGGCTACCGTGCGGAGGTAAGGGGCAAACAAGTGGTCTTCGCGTTGGGATACTCGCACCCGATCAATTTTGACATCCCGGCGGGCATCGAGATTGCCGTCGAGAAACAGACGCACATCATCGTTCGTGGTATCGACCGGCAGCAGGTGGGTCAGGTGGCGGCGGACATCCGCGTTTTGCGTAAGCCGGATCCGTACAAGCTAAAGGGTGTGCGCTATACCGGGGAAGTATTGAAAAAGAGGGTCGGCAAGACTGGAGTATAGCTAAGGCGATGAAGGTCAAAACCAAGAAGGATCGTCGCACACGGGTGCGATTGCGACAAAGACAGCGACTGAGTGGGACTTCGGTGCGGCCACGGCTCGCCGTCACCCGGAGTCTTGCACACATCTCGGCGCAGGTAATCGATGACCTTTCTGGCCGGACAGTCGTATCGGCATCGAGCACGGAGCCTAGTGTCAAAGCGATGTTGCAGCAAAACGCACGCGGAAGTAACAAGGGAGGCGCTGAAGTCGTTGGCAAGGTTGTCGCGGAGCGCTTACTAAAACAAGGGGTCAACCAGGTCGTTTTTGATCGTAGCGGTTTCTTGTATCACGGACGCGTACGATCGGTGGCCGATGCGGCCCGTGCGGCCGGGCTAGAATTTTAAGGGACGTCATGGCAACGACGGAATCACGACCAAAGATCGATTCAACGAAGCTCGACCTAAAGGATACCGTCGTGTCGATCAACCGCGTAACCAAGGTTGTTAAAGGCGGAAAGAACCTCAGTTTTAGTGCGCTCGTTGTGGTGGGTGACGGGTTGGGGCATGTCGGGTTTGGTATCGGCAAGGCCAAGGAGGTTCCATCCGCTATCAAGAAGGGTATTGAAGCTGCGAAGAAAGCGCTGATTCGTGTCCCGCTTCAAGGCACTAGCACCCCGCACGTTGTCATCGGACGATTTGGTGCGGGGAGAGTGCTACTGAAACCGGCGCCCCAGGGGACCGGCATCATCGCGGGCGGAGCAGTCCGAGCAGTCGTGGAGGCGGCTGGGATCCATGACATCCTGACCAAGTCGCTTGGTTCGAATAACCCGCAGAACGTCGTGCGCGCAACATTTGTTGGTCTCGAGGAACTGAAGGATCCCGTGGCGGTAGCCCGGCTGCGGGGCGTCGATCTTGCCTACGTGGGAGTCAATGGCGAATGAGACCACGCGCAAAGCGAAACGAAACGGCTCCGAGGGTGCGGGTCACGCTCGTGCGAAGCTGGATTGGATACGAAAAGGGCCAGGAGCAGGTCGTGCGCGGCCTGGGTTTGCGACGGATTGGCCAGTCAGTCGACGTCGTTGACAATCCGTCGACCCGTGGCATGATCCGCGCGGTCCGTCACCTGGTTGAACTGGACGGGTAGAACGAGATGGATCTCAGCACATTGCAGCCGCCCAAGGGCGCCAAGCGAAACAAGAAGCGAATCGGGCGCGGTGAGGGGTCTGGGACTGGTGTCACCGCGGGGCGGGGCCACAAAGGCCAGCAGTCGCGGTCCGGCTACGCGCGGAAACGGGGCTTTGAGGGCGGGCAGATGCCGCTGCATCGCCGGGTGCCCAAACGGGGATTTCACAACCCGTTTCGTGTGGTGTACGACGTCGTGAATCTTGATACTTTATCCCAGCGCTTCGACGCGGGCGATGAAGTTACGCCGGCCACGCTTTATGAGCGCAGGCTCATCGGTCGGCGTGTGCTGGTTAAGGTGCTGGCTCGAGGTAACTTGTCAAAGAAGCTGATCGTGAAAGCGCATCGGTTTAGCGCAAAGGCTAGCAAACTGATCACAGCGGCTGGTGGCCATGTCGAGGTATTGGCTGGGCAGCGTCGTGAGAGATCGCCGTAATGATCGACAGCGTCAAGAACGTCTTCTCGATCCCGGATCTGCGTAAGCGGGTGCTGTTCACGCTTGCCGTTCTGGGCGTCTATCGCGTCGGTAGTGTCATCCCGACGCCGGGGGTGAATGCCGAGGCTCTCGCGATCCTAGCGGAGCAGGCGGCCGGGACGATGTTTGGTTTGTACAACATGTTTTCGGGGGGCAACCTGGCACAGGTGACTATCTTTGCGCTCGGTATCATGCCCTACATCAGCGCATCAATAATCCTACAGTTGCTGACAGTCGTCTGGCCCTATCTGGAGCGCCTGTCCAAGGAGGGTGAGCTCGGCCGCCGTAAGATCACGCAGTATACGCGCTACGGGACGATCGTTCTCTGTGTCGTGCAGGCGATGGCGATTGCTATCTTTCTCGAACGGCAGACCGACGTTGCTGGTGGTCTGCCGCTCGTCTATGAAGGGGGTTGGCCCTTTCGGTTGATGACCGTCCTGACTCTGACTACCGGCACGGCGTTCATTATGTGGTTGGGCGAGCAGATTACTGAGCGTGGTATTGGAAACGGCATGTCACTCATCATTTTCGCTGGCATCGTTGTGGGACTCCCGACCGGGGTGCTGACCACGCTCGACCAGATGAGGACTGGGCAGATAGGGCTATTCACCCTGCTGGCACTTACGATCGGGATGGTTGCTGTAATTGGAGCCGTGGTTTTCATTGAGCGTGGACAGCGACGCGTAACGGTCCAGTACGCAAAGCGGGTTGTTGGCCGGAAAATGTACGGTGGCACCAGCACGCACATTCCGTTGAAGGTCAACACGGGAGGGGTTATACCAGTGATCTTTGCCTCGTCAATCCTGGCGTTTCCGGCGACGATCGCGACTGCCTTTCCGGTTGGTGGCTTGGCGAATACGATCACGGATCAGTTGCAAAACGGGATGCCGTTCTACTACTTGCTGTATATGAGCGGCATCATTTTCTTTGCGTACTTTTACACGGCGATCATCTTCAACCCGGATGACGTGGCCGAGAACATGCGCAAATACGGTGGGTTCGTTCCAGGTATTCGACCCGGAAAACGGACGGCGGAGCACATCGACACGATCCTGACTCGTATCACTCTGGTTGGTTCGGTCTACCTCGCTTTAGTAGCTGTACTGCCGGATTTGATGATCACAGGCTTCCGGGCCGATGCCGTGCCGGTGATTGGCGATCAGCTTGACGCGTTACTCCCCGGGTTCATTACCAACGGGCTTGGCGTGACGTTCTATTTTGGTGGAACGTCGTTGTTGATCATCGTGGGCGTATCGATGGATACGGTGCAGCAAGTTGAGTCGCAGTTGATCATGCGCCACTACGACGGTTTCATGAAAAAAACGCGTATCCGCGGACGGCGCGGATAGGAACAAATACAAACTAAGGCGAGCAAAGACGAATGGCGGTAAATCTAGTGATGCTTGGTCCACCTGGAGCAGGCAAAGGTACGCAGGCCATCCAGCTGGCGAAGGTGTGCGATGTTCCGCATATCTCAACCGGTAACATCCTACGGGACGCGGTACAGGCTGGCACCGAACTCGGACGCCAGGCCAAGGCGGTTATAGACGCCGGACAACTGGTCAGCGATGACATCATGGTGCCAATCGTTCGCGCACGCCTCACCAAACCTGATGTGCAACCCGGATTCCTCCTAGACGGGTTTCCACGGACGGTGCAGCAGGCACTGGAGCTTGATGAGATGCTCCACGGTCGAGATCCACTGATCGTTATCGACCTTGTTGTGGCAGATGAGGAGTTAGTGCGTCGTCTGTCGCGGCGGCGGGTCTGTGGGCAGTGTGGTGCCACCGTCGGAACGTCTGAGAGTCAGGTTGAGCTTAAGACGTGTGTTCGGTGCGGAGGTGAGCTGGTACTACGCACCGACGATCGCGAAGACGTCGTGCGTGAGAGGCTTGCCGTCTACCGGCGTGACACCAAGCCGCTCGTTGCCTTCTACGAGAACCGGCCAACTTTCCACGAGGTCGATGGTCAGCAACCTCCGGAAACCGTCGCCGCGTCCGTCGCGGCCGCTGTTGACGAGGGAGCGGCAACCGTGGACCACGTCGTAAAGGACATAAGGTCCTTTGACTCGGTGAACCGATGATTGTCTGCAAGTCATCGTCAGAGTTGCAGCAGATGCGGGCAGCTAATGCGCTTGTCGCGGACGTTCTAGCCGAGTTGCGGGCGATGGTTGAACCGGGTATCACAACCCGTGAGCTTGACACCGTTGCCGAGGCGTACGTGCTGGCCGCGGGAGCAGTGCCGGCCTTCAAGGGCTACCACGGGTACCCCGCGACGTTGTGCGCGTCGGTCAACGATGCCGTGGTCCATGGGATCCCGTCGTCACGGCCTTTAGTCGAGGGGGAGATCGTTTCCCTCGACATGGGTGTGGTGTTGTCCCGTTTCTACGGTGATGCGGCGGTAACCGTTCCCGTGGGTACAATTTCAGAGCAGGCTGCGAAATTGCTTAGGGTGACCGAAGAGGCGTTGGCGAGGTCAATCGACCGCGCTCGTCCAGGCGGGAGGGTGTCCGATCTTGGGCATGCCGTTCAGCAGCACGTTGAGTCCAACGGATTTTCGGTCGTTCGAGAATTCGTCGGTCACGGTATTGGTACAAGTCTGCACGAGGAGCCGCAGATTCCGAACTACGGTCAGGCTGGACACGGTCCGCGTCTGACCGAGGGGATGGTGATAGCCATCGAGCCTATGGTTAACGTGGGAAAACCTGGTGTGCGGGTGCTCGATGATGGGTGGACGGCAGTTACGTGCGATGGCAGTCTGTCGGCTCACTTCGAACACAGTGTGGCTATCACTAAAGACGGCCCGGTGGTATTGAGCCGACCGATGGAGGAAATGAAGCCGAACGCGCCTCCTCGTTCGGAACCGGCCGCCGGATTCAGCGCGCCGGTGGATAGTGTCTAGGTGATGTTTGGTGGGCGAGACAATCAGGTGGTACCGTTGTTGCGACGTTGCTCAACGTAATGTTCCGGGTTGAGCTCAAATTCAACGAGCCGATTCTGGTGTGTCTTTCGGGTGAGACCTGGACGCAGTGGAACACTCGGGGCGGCTTGCGAGTTAGTTTGGGTAAGTAGTAATGGGAGGGAGCGCGTGAAAGTTCGTGCATCGGTTCGACGCATGTGTGACAAGTGCAAGATCATTAAGCGTCGCGGTGTCGTTCGTGTGCTTTGCCCGAATCCCAAACATAAGCAAAGACAGGGGTAATTCAGAGGCCAGAAGATCGGGGCTGGGAGTTAGTACATGGCACGTATTGCAGGCGTAGATCTTCCGCGTACCAAGAGGATTGAGATCGGACTGACCTACATCTTTGGGATAGGTCTAACCCGGTCAACCAACATTTTGGAGGTTTCTGGGGTGAGCCCAGATACACGCGTGAAGGACCTGACGGAAGATGATGTGCGTAAGATTAGCCGCGTTATCGAGGAGCAGGGTGGCGTCGAAGGTGATCTCCGCAAGGAGATCTCTCTGAACATTAAGCGCTTGATCGAGATCGGGTGCTACCGCGGACTGCGGCACCGGAGAAATCTACCGGTACGCGGTCAGCGGACTAACACGAACGCCCGCACCCGAAAGGGCCCCCGGAAGGGAGCCGTTGCTCGGAAGAAGGCGACCTAACGCTCAGAAAACGAGCTGGACTAACTCATTATGGCCAAGACGGAGACGGGCGAGAGTGGGCTACCCACGGGTAGTCGAAAGAGGCGGAAAAAGAATTTCAAGAAACGCGGCGAGAAGCGGATCGTGCACCATGGGGTGGTGCATATTCAGGCATCGTTTAACAATACGATCATCACCATTGCTGACAACGATGGAAACGTGCTGTCTTGGTCGAGCGCTGGTGGTATTGGGCTCAAGGGGTCACGGAAGGGGACGCCGTTTGCGGCCACGCAAGCCGCGAATAACGCGGGGCATGCAGCAAAGGCCTTTGGCGTGCGCTCGGTCGATGTGCGGGTCAAGGGTCCTGGTGCCGGACGCGAGTCAGCCATCCGTGCGTTGCAGACATCGGTTGGAATGGATATCAAATCCATTCGTGACGTCACACCGATTCCGCACAATGGATGCCGCCCACCGAAGAGGCGGCGGGTGTAGCGATCGGTTAGCGACTATCGGACATCATTGAGAGGGTTGAATCAGTATGGCACGTTACGTCGGTCCAGTTTGTCGGTTGTGCCGGAGGGAGGGTATGAAGCTCTTCCTGAAGGGGGAACGCTGTTACGGCGAGAAATGTGCTATCGAGCGGCGTAACGTCCCCCCTGGGCAACATGGGAAAGGCAGAAGGTCCAAACTGCAAGGCTACGGACTCCAGTTGAGGGAGAAGCAACGCGTCAAACGCATGTATGGTGTCTTGGAACGACAGTTCAGGCGTTACTTCGCCGTCGCCGATCGTAAGAAGGGCATTACTGGTGAGACATTGCTCCAGTTGCTTGAGAGTCGTTTGGATAATGTCGTCTACCGGCTCGGTTTCGCGACGTCGCGGCCACAGGCGCGCCAACTGGTCCGGCACGGCCATTTCTTGGTGAACGGTAAGCGTGCTGACGTTCCCTCGTACTCGTTGCGTGCCGGGGACCAGATCAGCGTGAAGTCAGCAAGCGCCAAGAACCCAACCATCCAGCATGCGATGGAGGAAGTGAAGGGCCGCGGCGTGCCCGAGTGGCTGGAGTTGGACGGTGAACACCAAACAGGCCGGCTCTCGGCGGTTCCGACGCGCGAACAGCTGAACTTGCCAGTGCAAGAGCAGTTAATTGTCGAGCTGTACTCGAAGTAGTCGGCTTGTCAGGCGGGCGTGCGGTTGTGGTCCGCCGCCCGTGCTCTGAAAGGATTGAACTCGATGTTGTGGAAAGGTTTCCAGCGACCCAAAGTTCTAGAGTACGAGAGCGACACGCTCACGGATCAATACGGACGCTTCTACGCCCAGCCGTTCGAGCGGGGCTTCGGTACAACGATCGGCAATGCACTCAGGCGCGTACTGCTGTCGTCGATCGAAGGCGCAGCCGTCACGGCTGTGAAGATCGACGGCGTCCTACACGAGTTCTCGCCGATTTCGGGCGTGGTCGAGGATGCAACTGATATCATCCTGAACCTCAAACAGGTTCCGTTCAAGATCCACGTTGACGGCACGAAAAAGTTGCGGCTGCGGGCTGACAAGGCCGGTCCGGTCAAGGCAGGCGATATAGAGACTGACGCGGACGTGGAAATTCTGCAACCGGACGTGCACATTGCTACCGTCGCGGATGGGGGTAGCCTTGACATGGAAATGTGTGTCAAACGCGGACGCGGCTACGTCTCGGCCGACAAGAACTTTGACGAGGATCTCGGGATCGGTTGGATTCCAGTAGACTCGGTCCATTCGCCGATTAAGAAGGTCAATTACCTGGTAGAGGCTGCGCGCCTCGGGCAGACGACCGACTACGACAAGCTCACAGTCGACGTCTGGACAGATGGTGCCGTTACTGCACGTGACGCGATATCACTTGGGGCGAAGTTGGTTCGGGATCATCTCAATATCTTCATCAACATCGACGAACCAGTAGTTGAACAGCCGGAGGAGACACCGTTAGATCCACCGGTCGCGGTACCAAATGAGCACCTGTCCAAGAGTGTTGAGGAGCTAGAATTGTCCGTGCGGTCGTACAATTGTTTAAAGAATGCCAATATCAGGACGATCAGGGAGCTCGTACAGAAGAGCGAGCCCGAGATGCTCCGGACAAAGAACTTCGGGCGTAAATCGTTGAACGAGATTAAGGAAATCCTGGTCGGTATGGGTCTGAACCTCGGCATGCGACTGGATCAGCCCGTTGCTACCACGCCGTTACCACCTGAGTCCTAAACTAAGATCGATGCGTCATCGAATAGCTCACCGCAAGTTAGGTCGTGTCACGGAACACCGGATCGCGTTGCTCCGTAACCAGGCTGAAGCGTTGCTTCGGCACGAGCGGATCAATACGACACTAGCGAAAGCAAAGGAACTTCGCCCGTTCGTCGAGCGCCTAATCACGGTGGCCAAACGTGGGATTGCGGACGGTGACGGGGGTGATCGCGCACTACACGCGCGTCGGCTCGTGCGACGGGATCTCATGGATCGAGAGGTGGCCGCGAAGCTATTTGGGACAATTGCTCCCAGGTTCGCAGCCCGGTCTGGCGGTTACACCCGGTTGCTTCGGGTTGGACGGCGGCCGGGTGACGACGCTGAGATTGCACAGGTTGAGCTGGTCGGGAGCGAGTACAGTCCAGAGGTGGAGGTGGTGGCGCCGGAAACGACGGAAAAATCTCCTAAGTCCAAGGAGGGTGTCGGAGGGCGGCTTCGTCGGGCGGCGCGTCGTCTTCGGGGTGGCGGGAAAGATATCATTGACACCGAGACGTCGTCGGCCCCCCAGGCAGCTAGTGGTGCTGCAAAACCTAAACGAATGCGGAAGAAAGTTTGAGCCGGAATTCCCTGTGGTCTAAAAGTCGTGGTTGCGCGTTCGGATCCGATCTCAACCACCCCGCGTGACACGGATCCTTAATCTTCTGTTTCCACTTCCTCTCCACGCTCAGCCCTGGCCGCCGCGATAATCTTTCCGTGTAGATGAGACGGAACCTCGTCGTAGTGCGAAAATTCCATGTGATATGAGCCGCGGCCACCGGTTGCTGATGTTAACAGCTGTTCATAGGTGAGCATTTCCGCCATCGGAACCTGTGCCCTGATCAACGTCGACGCACCTCTTGTTTCCATTCCCCCGATCCGGCCACGTCGGCCATTCAGGTCCCCCATCAGGTCTCCCGCGAAATCACTTGGGGCGTACACCTCGACGTTCATGATCGGTTCGAGTAACGTTGGTCTGGCCTTCGACATAGCATCTTTGAACGCTAGGCGACCGGCCATTCTGAATGACATCTCATTCGAGTCAACCGAGTGGTACTGGCCATCGTAGAGCGTGACCCGGAAGTCCACCATCGGATATCCTGCCAAATAGCCTTTCTCCCGCTCTTCGTGGATACCCTTTTCTACGGCGGGGACGAACTGCCGCGGGATTGAACCACCGAAGAGTTCGTTGGCGAAGGCGAAATCCTCGCCACGTGCTAACGGCTCAACTCTGATCTTGCAGTCACCAAACTGACCGTGTCCGCCCGTCTGCTTTTTGTGACGCCCGTGGGCCTCAGTCGATACTGTGATCGTTTCCCGATAGGGAATACGCGGAAGCTTCAGGTTGACCTCGACGCTAAAGCGTCGCTTGAGCTTTGCCACGGTCACTTCAATGTGGACTTGTCCCTGACCCGCAAGGAGTAATTGCTTGGTTTGCGCGTCACGCGTGTAGCGGAGTGTGGGGTCTTCTTCCTGGAGGCGCTGGAGCGAGGAGCTAATTTTTTCCTCGTCGCCACGGCTCTTCGGTTCGATCGCGTAGGACAATACCGGTTCGGCAAAGGCAATCGGCGCGAAGACCACGTTGCTTGATTTGTCCGTCAAGGTGTCACCGGTCTGTGTCTCCTTGAGCTTAGGTACTGCGCCAAGGTCACCTGCCTTGACATGCGGTACGCTGTGTTGCGTCTTTCCCTGCATGATCGCTAGACTACCAAGGCGCTCGGCGGCGTCCTTAGTGATGTTGTAGACAGAGGAATCTGCCGTGATCGTTCCGGCGGCGACGCGGAATAGCGTGATACGGCCAGCAAACGGATCGGCGATCGTTTTCCAGACGAACGCTGCGTAGGGAGCGTCGTCGCGAGCGTCGCAGGTGACAGGTTCGCCACTCTTCCGGTCGATGGCGGCTAGAGGTCGATCCGCCGCCGATGGCAAATAGGTGCATACCGCGTCGAGGAGATTCTGGACGCCGACGTTAGACTGAGCGGACGTACAGACCAACGGGCACATCTGGCGGCTGAGCGTTGCGGATCGGAGACCTCGCTCCAATTCTTCTTGTGTCAGTGTCCCAGAGCTGAAAAACTGCTCCATCAGCTCGTCGTCGGCCTCCGCGACCATCTCGATCAACGTTTCGCGAGCCGTCGTTGCCGCGTCGTTGAGTTCGGGAGGGATGTTGCCTAGGGTCACATTCCCGCTATCGTCGGCTGCGAAGGTTGCGCTAGTCATAGCGACCAGGTCGACACAGCCATGGAAATCCTTCTCTGTACCAATCGGCAACTGAATCGGGACAATGGTCCGTCCGAACGCTTCCCGAAGTGACGCCAGAGAACGATCGAGGCTGGCGCGCTCGCGATCGAGCAAGTTCAGCACGACGAGGCACGGCAGCCCAAGGTCTTGGGCAATCTCCCAGACCTTTTCCGTTTGCACTTCCACACCGGCGACGGCGTCGACGACAATGACGGCCGCGTCAGCGACCCGCATGGCGGCTCGCGTGTCGCTCAGGAAGTTACCGATACCAGGTGTGTCGATGAGGTTAATCTTAGTTTTCTTCCATTCCGCGAAAGCGACACTTGAGGACAGTGTGTGCTTGCGTGTCACCTCTTCCTCGTCGAAATCGGTGATAGTTGTGCCGTCGTCGACTTTGCCTAATCGATTGACCATACCAGCGTCGAAAAGCATTGCCGTTACTAGTTGCGTCTTGCCTGCGCCGCTGTGTCCTACGATCGCAACGTTGCGGATAGTCGACGCGTCATAAACCTTCATAGAGGCTATTCCTCCTTACGCACTCGTGGTCGGCATCATGGAGCAGGCCACACAGATGGCCCGCTTCGGCTGCATCGGGCGAAGCGGGCCGCTCAGTTCCAGTCTTTGGCTTCCTGCACGCTGTTCGTACAGGGACGAATCACCGATCGTACCGCGTCGGGGCAAGCACGCTCAAGTCCAGATGTCGTTACGGCCCTATTCGTAGCGGAGTGCTTCGATCGGGTCTAGTGCGGACGCGTTCATCGCTGGAACGAGGCCGAACACGATACCCACCGTAGCAGAGAAGCCGATGCCAAGAGCGAACGACCACCACGGCAGCGAAATTGGGAAACTGGTTGCGTAGTGGACCCCGAGCCCAATACCGCTGCCGAACAAGATTCCGATCACGCCGCCGATGGTCGTAAGGAACACCGCCTCGAGTAGGAACTGCCAAAGGATTTCTTGACGTCTGGCGCCGAGCGCCTTGCGTGTGCCGATCTCACGGGTGCGTCCCTTTACGGAGATCGTCATAATTGCCATAACGCCGATTCCTCCCACCAAAAGTGCAATCGACGAGATTGCGACTAGTGCGAGATACGTCGCTTGACTGATCTGGTCCCACATACGGAGCGCGGAATCCTGTGTCATCAGTTCGAAGTCATTTGGGTCATCCAGACGCAGCTCGTGTCGGTTGCGCATGATCTCCGTAACCTCACGCATCGCATCGTCGCGCGAGAACTCCTCCCTGGGTACTGCCGCGATCATCACGCTCTGGAACTGACCGCGTCGTGAACGCATGACGCGGATACCAAATTGCTTCTGGTAGGTCGTATGGGGAATCACGGCAATGTCGTCCTGGCCCATGTCTAGACCACCAAGTCCAGGTCGTGGTCCCATGACGCCAATCACGATGTACCGTTGGTTGCCGAGACGTACGGACTTTCCGATCGGATCAACGTTTGGGAAAAGCGCTAAATACGGTGTCTGTCCGAGTACGACGACGCGCCGACTATGACTACCCTCCCCGTACGTGAAAAACCGCCCTAGATCCAGATCGAGGTGCCAGACTTCGGGATAGTTGTGTGTCGACCCGATGATACTGATCTGCTTGGTACGCTCGCCGTCGTGATAAAGGCGCTGGCGTGTCGTAGTCGGGCCGTTCTCACCTAGCACGACGTTAACGCTGGCGATTGACGCCGCTTGCCGCTCAATAGCCTGCGCGTCGTGCGGCGTTAAGCTCGGACGACGCAGCAATTCGTTGAGATCTGCCCCGGACATCATACTGATTCCGGAGAACTGTGTAATGAAGATCGTATCGGGCCCGATCTGGCGAATGCTGTCGCGGAGTGATTCGTCGAAACCTCGAATCAGTGCCGTCATCCCAACAATGGCGGTGATCCCGATCACAATGCCGAGAATGGTCAGGCCAGAGCGCATCTTCTGCGTTCGGATGGTTCTGACGGCCATCGCCACGATCTCGTTGAACAAAGCACCACGCAAAGTCGAGAACCTATCCCTACTGTTAATCGCTACGTCCGAGCGCGTCGATCGGATCGAGGGAGGCCGCGCGGGTAGCAGGATAGAGGCCAAAGAACAAGCCAACGACTACTGTTACGCATATTGCCAGTGTTACTGACCAAAGGTGAACCGACGCCGGCACTGGCGCAAACCGGTCGAACGCAAATGCCGCGGTGGTGCCAAGCACTGTGCCAGCGACACCGCCGAGGACTGACAAGATGATCGACTCGGCGAGCATTTGCCAAAGGATGTCGATCCGCCGCGCACCGAGTGCTTTGCGCAGGCCGATCTCACGGGTCCGCTCTGAGACAGCCATCAACATAATGTTCATGATGACGATGCCGGCAACGATCAGCGCCAGAGAGACTATACCGACTAGCACGGAGAAGATCCCAGTTGTCGCCTCATTGTAGATGCCCAAGATTGTGTCGGACGTGAAGATGCCGAAGTTATCGTCCTCCGTGGCCTTGAGACGGCGTTCGATCCGAAGCGCCACCGTGGATTCTCCTATGGCTGTAATCATATTGTCAGGATCCGCAGGTTGCACCCGTAGTCCAAGCTGTGTACGGCTTCCGAAGAGCCGTTGGAACGCGCCGAGGGGGACTACCGCGTACTCGTCTTGCGATTGTCCGAACACTGCACCCTTCTTCTGGCTGACGCCAATTACGCGAAAATGAACGCCCTCGATTCTGATATTCTGGTCAAGTGGATCTGACTCGCCGAACAACCGCTCGGCCGCATCCCATCCCAAGACTGCCACATTGCGTTTGCGGTCGACTTCACTAGGTGTCATCAGACGGCCTCGCTCGGCGTCGAAAGTGGGGAAGCGAATGAACTCGCTCGTGACTCCCTGAATCCTTACCCTCTCAAGAATGTGCTCGCGATAACCAATGGTGCCATTGCGCCGTGACTCAGCCATTACGGCCGATACACTTGGGGCGAATCTCCGCACGGCCTGAGCGTCATCAAGGGAGATACGCGGATTGTTCCGGGTCCGCTCCAACTCATCCTCGCTCCTTACCAGACCGACGCGGTCGATCATGAACGAGTCGGCACCGACCTGCGTGAGGATCACACTGGAGACCTCGTCGTTGATCCCTTGGATGAGCGACACTAGGGTGATAATCGACCCAACGGAGACGACGTTACCAAGGATCGTAAGGAAGGACCGAAGCTTGTTAGCCCAGATCGCGCGGAAGGCGACCCGGACCATCTCACCGATTAGGTACACACTCATCACATTGATGGCGGTTCAGCGGCCGAATGACAAACGGAAGCGAGAAGTCGAGTCCCGATTTGGGTCTTGGTCACTCGATTCGTCATCGGCGTTCACGGGGTCACCGTCGGAGAGGCTGCGTACGACGTTAAACGGGCCGGTGATGACCAGGTCGCCCTCGCTCAGACCGGTCAGGGCCTCGAAGTATCGCTCGCCCGCGATGCCGGTCTCGACCGGGACGAACTGCGCACGGCCCTGACGGACCACGAAAACCCCCTCGCGCTCTTCGCGGGTGCCTGAATCAGGTTCGGTGATTGCCACTGCGGTAACCCTATTACCGGAAGGCGGTCTCGTATGTATGATCTGGCCGGCCACGTCCAGCGACACCTCACGGACCGTGGTCGCCTGAATTGGGACGCTGATGGTGTTATTTCGCGTCGCCGTGGTGATGTCGGCCGTGCAGGTAAATCCAGGGCGTACCCCCGGCACTTCTTCGTCAAGCGTCACTATCACTTCGAAGTTGGTGGCCTGTTGCGTGCCACTCGCACCTTGGCTAGCCGTCTGAATGGGGCTGTTCCCGATTTCGGTAACGTGCCCGTGGTAAGTCGCGTCTGGCAGTGCGTCGATCGTGATCTCGGTCAATTGTCCTACGCGAGTCGCTGGGATGTCGGTTTCATCGACTTCGAGCTGGGCTTCGAGTACAGAGAAGTCGGCGATTGTTAACAATACCGTCCCAGGGTTGTTCATCGTGCCGATGACGACCGTTTCCCCTTCTTCGATATTACGGCGGGTAACGATCCCGTCAATTGGTGAAGTAATAGTCACCTGGGTCAGGTCGTATCGCGCGCTGTCGAGCATGGCAAGCTCCTGTCGAATGCGCTGCTCGGCAGTCTTGACCTCAACCTGTCGCGCCTTGAGCTCCGTTTCCCTTAGTTCGACTTCAGTCACGGTCTGGTCATACACTTCTCGTGAGACCAGCCGCAGGTTCCAGAGTTCCTGGTGCCGCTTGAGGTTCTCGCGGGCCAGGTCAAGGTTGACCCGTGCCGTTTCGACTGCGACTTGCGTTTGTTCTTGTCCAGACTGTGACACTTCGAGGGAAGCCTCGCCACGATTGACGGCGGACTGGAGGGACTCCGGATCGATTTGCAGCAGGAATTGACCGCTGCTGACGCGGTCACCTTCATTGACGGCGAGTCGCGTGACGCGTCCCATGACACTGGCGCTGATGTCCAGTGACAGCTGCGGTTCGATCTTTCCAGAAGCCGATACTACCGCCTCAAGATTCCGTCGCTTGATCGCCTCGACGTAGACCTCTGGAACGTCAGAACGTTCAACGTACAGATTAAAGAAGACGAGCGCCGCTCCTACGAGGACGATGAGACCAGCAACTGAGAGTTTCCACATGCCGTTTGTGCGTTCATCCAGTTGTTTGAGTGCGGACGACTGTAATCGTCACCGCTATGCACCTGTAGGTGGTGCGCAATCCAATGGTAACGTGCTCAAACGTTGTTCGTGACGAAGCGATGCCGCCAGCGAATCGAGGCAGCAGACTGAGTAGCGTGGAGAGTTCACCACGTTATATCGGAGCCCCACCCTGAACCTCAGCTCCTTATTGTACCGTGACTGCCCGCCTCCGGTTGATATGAAACTATTTGGTCAAAAGTTCCGTTGTAGCTGCTCCTTGACACCATTAGACTCGTTGACTAGGATGCGTTCCGTTCGCAAGTGGCCTGTAACAGAGAAATTCGTGCTGATCGGCTGATGACTCAACGCTGCGACCAAGAAGTGCGGGACACGACGAGGGTAGACATAGGCATGTGTGACCGAGGGCACGGTCGACGTTCCCAGACCACTCTACCCGGCGAACGTTCTGGATTCATGTGTTACTGGCCATTTGCGCGACGAGCACCCGCTATGTCCTTATAGTGCCCCGGACCGCCCAAGTGCTAGGTTTCGTTCCCAGAGAGCTCTTCTTTACGAAGGGCGTCGGCAAACACCGCGAGAAGCTCACGTCCTTTGAGCTAGCGTTGCGATCAGCCGGTATCGCCGCTTGCAATCTGGTCCGTGTGTCGAGCATCTTCCCGCCTGGTTGCCATATCCTGCCACGTGCGGATGGTGCCCGACGTCTTAAACCCGGACAGGTGACTTTCGTCGTGATGTCTGAGGCTGCAACCCGTGAGCCACACCGATTGATTGCGGCGACGATCGGCGTGGCGATCCCTCGCGATCCGAAGCTTTACGGCTATCTGTCCGAACACCATAGCTATGGCGAGAACGAGGAGACGGCGGGTGACTACGCCGAAGACCTGGCCGCCGAGATGCTAGCGACCACTCTCGGTCTGAAGTTCAATCCTGATAAGAGCTGGGATGAGAACAAGGAGGTGTGGCGACTCTCGAATAAGATCGTGCGAACACAGAATTTCACCCAGACGGCCGTTGGTAATAAGAGAGGTCTGTGGACCACCGTCATCGCTGCTGCTGTCGTTGTTGGCTAGTATCAGGTTCGTGCGTACATCTTTATCACACTGGGTGTGTCGCATGCCGCTATCGTGGAGTGTCGGCACGGTCAGGATTGCGTCGATACCCTGGTGACCAGCGACACTAATTTAGTACTCTTGGTTTGTAGGTAGCGTCAAACTAGAGCGACGAGATGAAAACGAACGACGTCACAAAAAGCCGCTTTTAGAACGGTTTCAAGAAGGAGAGAGGCCATGACGAAGCGGATGACAATGAATGACGGTTTCACCTTGATTGAGCTATTGATCGTTGTTGCTATCATTGGGATCATTGCTGCTATAGCGGTGCCTACGTTGAGTCGGGCACGTATGACGGGAAATGAAGCCTCGGCTATCGGGTCGCTTCGTGCCATCAACAGTGCCCAGTTGATCTACGCTGCCAGTTGCGGCAGCGGTTTCTATGCCCCGACGCTTGCTAATCTTTCGATGCCCCCTATGGCAAGTGGCGGTGGCGGGTTTATTGGTCAAGATCTATCGAGCGATCCGTCGACAAAGAGCGGCTACACCATCACCATGACGACTGGTACGACTGCGGTGGGCGCGCCGGCGTCGTGCAACGGTCTGGGGGCTGCGACAGTGGTGACGATGTATTACGTCAGCGCGATACCGACGGCCGGTGGTGGTGTTCGCGGATTCGCGACGAACCAGGATGGTACTATCTGGCAGGATACGTCGGGGTCGGCACCGGCCCAACCGTTCGCAGTCGGCGGCACCGTGGCGCCGATTCAATAAAATCTGAATGCTAGTGAACGTTCCTTGATAGAGGCGGCCGACGACGGAGGGGATATGACGAACCGGACTCTTCGCTGGATAACTATTCTGGCGTTCGGAGGTGTGGCGGCAGCCGCGATCTCGACCTATGTCCACCTCCAACTGGTGCGAAATCCAAGCTATACGTCGTTTTGTGACATCAACGCGAGCGTCAACTGTACCCAGGTATATCTCAGCCGGTTCGGAAGTCTCGGGGGGGTGCCAGTCGCGTTGGGTGGGGTCTTGTGGTTTGTGGGGACTATCCTGCTTGCATTTGCCGGTGCTCGCGCACCGGCGGAGGCGAAGCCAAACGTGTCCGGCTATCTGCTTATCTGGTCCACGCTCGGGTTGGCCGTCGCTATGTACATGGCCTACGCTTCGTTCATCGTGTTGAAGACCTTCTGCGTGCTCTGTGGCGTAGTTTATGTGACGGTCATCGGTATCTTCATTCTTTCGGGGACTAGTCACGCCATCCCGATGGCACGGCTACCGGCGGCGGTAACGAGCGATTTGGGTCGGCTCGTCCGCCGTCCGGTCGGCTTGGTGTTGACTATAGCGTTCATTACCGGCTCGGTCGTCTCGATCGTCTGGTTTGCCGGACAAGGTGCGAGCACGACAACCTTGGCCACGGCGGCGGCAGCCATGCCGGTGAGGACCGCGACGGTGGATCAGCGGAGCGAGTTCGATCGCTACTGGGAAGCGCAGCCGCGAACCGATTTCGAGGTGCCGCTTCCTAATGACATTGCCACTTCGGAGTCTGTCCTCGTGGTTGTTGCCAAGTTTAACGACTATCAATGTCCAGCCTGTGCTAACACGCACCTGGCCTACGAGCCTATTTTTGCTAAGTATGACTCGAGTCACCCTGGTGCCGTGCAGCTCGTAACGCTCGACTATCCGCTCGACCCCGAGTGTAACGACCAGTCACCTAATGGTCCGCACGGAGGGGCCTGTGAGGCAGCGGTGGCGGTGAGGCTTGCCCAACGGGTGGGCGAGGGTGAGCGCATGGCGGAATGGTTGTACGCGAACCAGGAGACGATGTCTCGTGAAACCATCGTGGTGGCAGCTCGCGACATTGCTGGTATTGAGGCGCGTGATTTCGACGAACAGTACGACGCTACCCTCGAAGAGGTCAGGCGTGACATTGCGCTTGGTGCCACACTTCCCGTGGAGGCGACTCCGACGTTCGTTGTTAACGGTGTTCCGGTGAAGGGTGGCCTCGTCCCTCAGTATTTCGATGCAGCGATTGCCTACGAGCTTGAGCGAGCCGGAGGGGGGGGCTAGAGGACGCTTAAGGCACCTGTCATGTTGTCTGTTCAGTTCCTGGAGCTGACAGAAAAAGACTTCGAGATCGTGTTCTGCTACCGACGTCCGTATCGCCCGCTGCGCGAGCCTTCCAAAGGCTTTCCATATCTATTACCCAAGTGCACGGATGAAGCTGCCGTTTCTCTGCAGCCCGCTTTGTTTCCCTTGGCGGTTGAATCGCACGCGCCGGCGCAGTCGGCACAATGGTGAATCCTTCCGGTGTCACGCTCCTTGTCCTCGTTAGCCTTGGACTCGTGGTTGGTAGTTTCCTGAACGTTTGCGTCTACCGGTTACCGCGCGGTGGATCAGTAGTGAGGCCCCTTTCCCACTGCACGAGGTGTGGTCACACGCTCCGATGGTTCGACAATGTGCCGGTCCTCAGTTACCTGATACTGCGTGGGCGATGCCGAACCTGTCTCGAGTCGATTTCCATTGTGTATCCTGTGGTGGAGTTGGTTGCGCCGGTGCTGTTCTTTATCCAGTACTGGCAGCTTGGCTGGCAGCCGCTACTCGGTATCCGTCTGGCGTTTAGCTGCGCGCTGATCGTGCTGTTCTTCATCGATCTGCAGCATCGGATCTTGCCCAACGTTGTCACGATCCCAGGTATCGTCATCGGTCTCGTGGCAAGTTTCTTTGTAGAACCAGGGTGGCTCGACGCCGTACTTGGTGTTGCTGTGGGTTGGGGATTGCTACGCACGATTTCAGAGGTGTATTTTCGGATTCGTGGCGAAGAGGGACTCGGGATGGGAGATGTCAAGATGGTGGCAATGATCGGAGCCTTTGTGGGTTGGCAGCTAATGCTGTTTACACTCCTGTTTGCGTCGCTACTCGGGTCACTAGTTGGTGTGGCGGTGATCGTTCTAAGACACGGTGACGTTAAGTACGCGTTACCGTTCGGTTCGTTTCTAGCAATAAGTGCCATGGTATCCACGGTGGTCGGCGAACCTTTTATTGCGTGGTACACATCCTTCTACTAGCGGTGTGGTCCAATTCACTCCCCTGGTCTTTGGACTAAACGTCACGGGTCTCAGTACGGTACT
>Ga0310345_10001414_pt1 | contig 26790 bp, 18 predicted proteins | sample HC15DNA20500_MG_FD_204667 | JGI IMG/M metagenome (GOLD analysis project Ga0310345, IMG submission 204667) | Marine microbial communities from station ALOHA, North Pacific Subtropical Gyre - HC15-DNA-20-500_MG | ecosystem: Environmental > Aquatic > Marine > Oceanic | place: Pacific Ocean: North... | reverse complement strand
AGATACAGGCGCAACAGGTCCTACTGGACCTGACGGAGACGATGGTTCAGACGGTAGTGATGGTGCAGCGGCTGGGTTTGGCACTCCAACAGTAGCGAGTGGGCCATTAGCAATCAACTCAAGCGGACCTAATACTGCTAAGGTGTTCGCCTTTACTATACCCCCAGGCTCCACAGGCCCAGGTGGTCCTCCAGGACCAACCGGACCCACAGGCCCAACAGGGCCTACGGGACCTGACGGCGACGACGGAGATGATGGAGCCGCTGGAGCAGCCGCTGGTTTCGGAACACCCACCGTAGCCTCCGGCCCGTTAGCAATTGGTTCATCAGGTCCAAACACAGCTAAAATATTCGCATTTACTATCCCGCCTGGAGCAACAGGTCCTGGAGGTCCAACAGGCCCTACCGGCCCACCTGGACCGACGGGGCCACCTGGTGATTCAGGAGCCGCTGGACCCACAGGACCCACAGGTCCTGACGGCGCATTTGGTGGCGCAACCTTCGAGTATGATACCTCAAGTCATACCACCGATTCAGACCCAGGAAGTGGATGGTATAGATTCAACAATTTCAGCACTCAGACCTCTGCGACTGTGATATACATTGACGATGAAGATGTGGAGGGGGAGGATATTCAGTCGTTCATGCGAACCATAGATGACTCTACTTCAACCATCAAGGGCCACATGAAAATTAGCAAGAAGGCTGACCAGGGAGATTTCCTCCTATTCACTATCTCGTCTTTGGTTGAAGCCACAGGCTACTTCAAAATTACAGTAGCCAATGTTGCCTCGTCTGCATCGAGTCCATTTACAGGCGACGACAATGTGTATATCACCTTCGCAAGAACTGGTGACGCTGGAGCAACAGGTCCCACAGGTCCTACTGGTCCCGCTGGTGGAACAGGGCCTACTGGACCCCCTGGTCCTACTGGTGCTCAGGGTCCGACAGGACCCACAGGTTCGGCAGGTGGGACGGGACCGACAGGACCACCAGGTGATGCAGCCACAGTTAGAACCGTCACAGCGGGAGGCAACACCTTAGCATCGGGTGAAACCCTCGCCTTTACTGCCGGCTCTAATATGGCTATTACTGAAAGTGGTGGTGCGGTCACATTAGCAAGCACTCTCACTAAATTGGCTCACACATCAACTGGTGTTGATTTAGAGTCAGGGGGCGGTGCAACACTCAAAATAAAGGCCACAGATGGGAATGAGGCTTTCCTCCAATTCAAGAATTCAGCAAACGCAGGGATGGCTCTAAGACACGCAACAAGTGGTAATGAGTTAGGCATCCAAAAGTCAGGAGAAGGAAATAATGTAAGAGCCAAGTTTACTACAAGTGGGTTCACATTGAACAATACCTCAAATGCTGCAGTATTCCATGTGACCACAGCAGGGGCGGTCACGACTAATGGCTACACACTCCCTACCGCCGATGGTTCAGCAAACTATGTGATGAAGACTGATGGAAACGGGGCTGTTTCATGGGCGGCAGAAACCGACACACAGCCTCTTACTACCGAGGCTGTTCAGGACATAGTAGGGGCTATGGTCACAGGTAATACTGAAACCAACATCGCTGTGACCTATCAGGACACCGACGGGACTCTCGACTTCGACGCAACGGTTGGTCCCGCTGGGCCAACAGGTCCTCCAGGCCCGACAGGTCCAACAGGCCCTACGGGTCCTGCTGGTGATGATGGCGACGACGGGGCTACGGGTCCGCCAGGACCTACAGGACCTACAGGAACGGCTGCTGGGTTCGGGACTCCTACTGTGGCTTCTGGCCCACTTGCGATAAACGCTTCCGGCCCTGCTACGGCTAAGGTGTTTGCCTTTACTCTACCTCCTGGTGATACGGGAGCTGCTGGCCCCACAGGGCCTCCTGGTCCCACAGGTCCAACAGGAAATACAGGAGCCACAGGCTCGCAAGGTGACGATGGATGGCGCGGTGGAGTCCCATACCGATTCTCGACAAACACAACCAACGGCGACCCTGGAGTTGGGTTTGTTAAATATAGTAGCGGGACTTTCGGTAGCATTACTTGGGTCAATATCAATGACGATACAACCTACATCAACGGCGCAACTGTGGATATGACTACTTGGCTCGCCTCATTCGATGATACAGACAATTATGGAAATCTCATAATCACCTCTCGCTCACAGGATGACCAGACGATTGCTACTTTCAAGATTACTGCGATTAGCGACCAAACAAACTATTTCCATCTCACAGTCACTCCCCTTTCAGGTAATGTCCCATCAAACACCGAGTATATTCAAATCGGTTTCTCGATGGGAGGTGATGATGGGGCTACCGGACCTACGGGAGCAACAGGCCCCACAGGACCTCCTGGCCCTACAGGACCAGCTGGTAGTGATGGAGACGACGGCGACGATGGAGCAGCAGGACCCCCAGGCCCCACCGGCTCAACTGGGGGAACAGGCCCAACAGGACCGACAGGTCCGACGGGTGGAAGCGACCAACAGATTTTATTCAATAACAACGGAACCTCATCTGGTTCGTCTTCGTTCCTGTTTGATGACTCCAACAACAATATGCAAATCGGTCAAGGAGTTAATTATCCAAGATTGACTTTGGCTGGTAATAACGGATTCATCTACTTCAAGGATAATTCAGGCACACCCGCCTATGTTGCTACCGTTGGTGTGAATGGAGGGCAGTTCAGAATCGGAACGGGCGGGCCAAACGATGAGCGATTGAGGATAGACCCCGACGGAGCATGGGGCTTGAGTGGTGCGAATTATGGAACCAGCGGCCAAGTCTTGAGTTCGGCTGGTGATTCCGCCCCTCCAACGTGGGAAGATGCAGGTTCAGGCCCAGCAGGGCCTCCTGGTCCTACCGGACCTACAGGGCCAACTGGACCTACCGGACCCACAGGTCCTGCTGGAGACGATGGTGACGATGGAGATACCGGACCTGCTGGTCCTCCAGGCCCAACAGGACCAGCTGGAGGAACAGGTCCAACAGGCCCAACAGGACCAAGTGGGGGTTCGGGTTCTATTGGTGGTTTGTCTGATGTATTGGTGACGGGTGATTCACTCTATATCGGTAATGACCCTTCAAGCACCGATGATAGCGCACAGAACAATGTTGCGGTGGGTTTAACGAGCCTAACTTCGATTACTACCGGAGATGCAAATACTGTGGTTGGTTCGCTTGCTGGAACGGGATTAACTACGGGCGCAAATAACTGCTTTTTCGGTCATTATGCGGGCTGGAACTCAACAACAAACAGTAGTAATATCGCAATAGGCTATCAAGCCTTATTTTGGGATGATACCGATGCTACCCACAATACCGTCATTGGTCATAGTGCTATGAGAACCGCCTCAGGTGATAATGGAGTAGCGATAGGTAGTTTTGCTGCAAAGAATTTCACAGGTGCTTATGGAATAGTCGCTATTGGGTATTCGGCTGGAATGGCTAATACAAGCGGCAGTTACAACGTATATGTTGGTAAGTCTGCTGGGGCAGCTATTACGACAGGAAACAGAAATATCGCTATTGGAGATGGAGCGTTAGATACCGCAGACGACGAATCAGACAACATAGCAGTTGGATATAATGCTCTTAGTGGTACAGTTGCTGGTGCGGAGAAGAATATCGCTATTGGAAATTACAGCCTCGATGCTGTGACCTCCGGTGATAACAACGTAGCCATCGGTCACGAATCAGGCTCGTCTTTAACCACAGGAGGTAGCAACGTTTTCATGGGCTACAATGCAGGGAAAGCAGTCTCAACGGGTTCTAACAACACTATGGTTGGAAACTATGTGGGAGCATGGGGTGGCGCAGGGAGTTATAATGCAATTTTCGGTAGTAGTTCAGGAACGGCTCTAACAGGCTCATCTAACGCAGTATTGGGGTATAACACCAGCGCATCACTAACAACCGGCTCATACAATACCGCAGTAGGAAATGAAGCAGGGAGGCTTGTGACCGAAGGCCAATACAACACTACCATAGGAAAAGGAAGTGGTGGAGCAATAGTAGATGGCGACAAAAATCTCACTCTCGGATTTAATGCTGGAAACAACATCACCACAGGCTCAAACAACGTGGTCATAGGTTCAGCTGATACGGGAGCCACAGATTCTGACCAGCTATCAATTTCTTCAGGCGACGGTGACCCTGTTTGGATTCAAGGTGACCAATACGGAAAGGCCGTTGGTAATCTCGTTCCTATGTTCTATGAAAGAGGTGACTTGGATGCTAACGCATACGACTTCCGTGTTCCGACTGTTCAAAGCTCGTCTGCTAACCCTAATTCATACCCTATGCCGTTTGCAGGTAAGGTGCTATATGTCTCGTTCCAATTTTCCGGCGGCTCTATTTCGGGGACCGCCGCAAATGTAATGAGAGTCAGAAGGAATGGTGGCTCACTCGGTGGAGACATCGAAGATGTGACCATGACTATTGGTGATGGTGCGTGGAGAAACCCCAACGGCACGAATTACACCTGGCACACAAAGACCGACTTTGCTTTTGAGGCCGGAGATGTTCTGCAAGTGAAGCGGCAAAGTGGTTCGACTGACTTGAATAGGGGCCAAGCAATTCTTTGGGTGCAATATAAACTGTGGTGATATGATGGAATGGGATGAGTTTAGAGGAATAAGGCAAGGATTATTGAAGGAGATGGATTTGCACCAACTGTCTATTGTATATGACGGTCTTTCAAATTCCCATAAAACTGAATTACAGCAATACCGGCAAGATTTGCTCGATTTACCTCAGAATCACGATAACCCGCAAGACGCATTCGACAACATACCATCAAAACCTTCGTGGATGTAGGGAAGGTTGAACCAAACTCTTTATTAAAGGTGGAACAGCACACACGGAATGGAAGTATCATGGCACTCACAGTTGCGATAGAAAGTGCCTTTGGACTTGAGTGTTCTGAGGCCCATGCAGTGATAAGAGAGTTTAGAATGGATAAGGAAGTAGATGACGAAGGCAACAAGTCTTTTATTCTTTGGTATACTGGTTTAATTTACATGGATGAGGCTTCCTATATTGCTGGAAAGTCACCAATATCAGGTATGAATTTTTCCTTCCCATTAGATGTAGGGGATGGCGCAGACCAAGAGAACCTTCTCAAACAGTGCTATGTGCATCTGAAATTACAAGAGGGTTTTACAGACGGCATAGATGCTTAGGTTGATATAGGGCGAGACCCCCCGACTGTATAGAATAGTATGAGTGGAGCCAAGTATGCAAGAGTATCCTGATTGGATAATGTGGGAAGAGGCTATCTCCCCCGAAGTTTGCCAGGAAATCATAGATGCTTGCATGGAGCTTGACTCTAAGAATGCTACAACATTCAGAAGTGGGGAAGACCCGATAGAGGAAGACCCTAACAGGAAGACTCAGATTCGTTGGGTTCCCCGCGACGCAGACCATGAGTGGATTAACAACATTGTAGAGCAATATGCTCATGGAGCCAATCAACATTTCGGAGTAGAGTTATCCTACATTCCTGAATTACAGTTTACTGAATACAAAGACATAGGCTATCACTATGGCTGGCATCACGACATAGACTTCTCTAATCAGACAGGTACTCACAGGAAAATATCTATGTGCATCCAACTCACAGAACCAGAAGAATATGAGGGAGGAGACTTCATGTTCAAACACATAGAAAACCCAGACCCCATAGCACTCAAGAAACAGGGTACTGTAATTGCTTTCCTATCCTACCAGGAACATTGCGTAACTCCTATACAGGGTGGAGCACGAGTCAGCCTCGTGGGCTGGTATAGAGGCCCTCGCTGGGCTTAAGGATGAAAGAGCATATAGTCGCATTACTACTAACAGCACTATTGCTTGCCCCAGCTATCGGGGGTGGTTCTCTTTACAGTACTATTGCTGACTGTGAATGGGTGTCTGGAGAAATCATAGATATGGAAGACGACACAGCGAGTAATGTACTCTATGTCGAGCTAACTATGCCTCGCGAAAACATAAGAGGGTTTAGAGTGTATGTGAGTGATGATACCTACAATAATTACTCTATCGGTGAGTCTTATTCAGAAGAAGTATGCGACTTACAGGCACTCACAGACATACAAGATACTATCAACTCTATGTTGGAGTGGGGATTCATCGTAGAGTATTGAAATAAGATAGAGTCCCCCATTAGGCTTGTGCCTCGAGTAGGAAAGGTAGTGTATAGGCCACCGGAACGCTGTTATACCAATGTTCAGTTGGAAGAAACTGAGCATGGTTGGAAGGTTTATCTGAACGGCTCCGACAAACCTAACACTTTCATTCCCCACTCTTCAGTGGTCGAGGTATCATTTAAGGAGTGATGTTATGCAGATACAAGGAGTAGACTTGGAAGTATGGGTTGCCGTGTTAGCTGCTTTAGGAGCCCTGGTGCTATGGGGCCTCAAGCGTTATCGAACCGTCATGGCTGACGGCAAGGTGACTCTTGATGAGGTCATCGGCACATTAGAGGGTTCTGAAGAGCACATAGACGAAGTGGATGAGAAAGTGGATAGGCTGAAAGATGCCTTGAAGGCTCGGAAGTGTTCAGTCTGTGGAGGCACAGGACACGATAAGCGCAACTGTCCCAACAAGACTGAGGAAGAGTAATGGCGTTTTACTGTTCAGAATCAGATGTGGCCGGAAGGCTTGGCCTCGATGCAGGACAGAGGACACGAGCCTCGAAAAGACTCCAAAGCGTCATTCGCAGGGCCACAGTTGAGATTGATATGGTCTTCAAGGACTACGGGAGAGTTGCTCCAAGCAGGGAAATAGCTGAAACCACATTAAATGGTGCGGTTGCTGCTGGGGCCACCACAATTACACTCACCAGCGGAACCAGTTTTTCAAGCGCAGGTAATGGGAACATAGGTGGAGACTCCTTCGCTTGGACGGGCAAATCCACCCATGACCTAACGGGAGTCACAGGTATATCTGCTGACCACCTAACACTCACCACAGTTCAAGAAGGGGAATTCGCTCACCTATTGAGAGAGATTTGTGCTGATATGGCTGGTGCTCTCTACATGGAAGACGAGTCTGCTTTTCAGGATGCTGTTTCACCAAGAGCCTCTAATCTGCGAGCTCGTTCAGACGCTCACCTGCACAGGGTCGCACGATTAGGGACGGTGGATTGATGGGGAGATTCGTTGGAGCCTATGGGACAAGAGGCGTAGGGGAGATTTGGGGAAGCAGGGGAGGCGGTTCAGACGCCTTTCAAATATCCACCAACATGAACTCCTTCCACGACACCTGGACAACTCTATTCAAGAGGATTTCAGGTGATGTTCAAGGCGACATTAACAAGATGTTAGCTGAAAGAGCAAAGTGGCAGATAGCAGCACTAAAGAGGTATCTGAGACAGCAAGTAGATAGAAACCCTGGGGTCGGTAAGACTGGTGTGCCTGGTCTCTTTGATGAGAGAAATCCTCTTTCAGACGGACACCCAGGCAGGCTGATAGCAGACAACATAGGGCTTTACCAAGACGACTCAGAACTCCAAGTATTCGTCCCACAGATATTCGGCAGCCGAGATATTCAGCAAAAGCTGGATTATCAGGAAGCATTAGACCAGGGGTGGGGCTCCTTCAAGGTGAAAATCCCTCATGGGAAATATGGGAAGGGGAAGGTTCTCAGAACTAAGCACCAGAAGAAGCGAGGCAAGCTGGCTAAGAATGTAATTTCCTCCACTCTATTCTATGCGAAGGGAGGAGGGACTCAAGCCCTGATGCCTGTTGAGTTCATGCACCCTGGTTATCCTGCCTATAATTACAAGGAGTGGTTCCATGCAGGATTCTTGAGGAACCTGGAAAAGGACTTCGAGAAATACATTGAGGAGATGAAGTTAGAGGGAAGATATAGATATGGAGATTTTAATGCTTCCAAAGGCGAGAAAGTCCCTGAGAGCAGCTATGAGAGTAAGAAGAACAGGGGCAGGGCTACTGTAATGGCGCATCACTTGAAGGAGGCTCGCCAATTTGCTCAGGGTTCAATGGGAGGAACATTCTGATGGGAATAGCAACGACAACTCAGTATTGGACGAGTCGCTACAATGGGACTGACCCCACAGTAGCTGCCCCCACAGACAATGAAGCCTACACAGCTACAGGTTCAGGTGGTTCCGCAAGCGCTGGTAATTGGGTAATCACAGACCAATACCTAACCAGGCTCCCCACTTCTACTGACCTCACCATACTTGCCTGTTTTTATTACACGGCAGTACCAGACGCAGACACAGTCCTTTTGAGCCTCGACAACGGCACACACAAGGCTGAAGTCCAGGCCAATGGTCTGAAATTTAACCTCGTTGGAGCAACAACTGCTACCACCATTGAGATAGACACCACAGCAGCAGATGATTCTCCAATAATACTGAGATTGACTCTAAACGCTTCCGGTGTTGCTAAACTCTATGTGAGGGAAATCATCTATGATTGGGAAGGAGCAGACCATTTTATCTCAGTCACAGGCACCAACAACGCATCAGGTCAGTCTCATATCAAGTGGGGGAACGATAGTGGGACTGTTAATTGGGCGACAGTTTACGGCACACATCACGGAGCCTTCTCTCCAGAAGAGTTGTCTCCTTCAGCATGGACTACGGATATTCTTCTGAGAATGGGGCTTTCTGTTAGAGATACTCTACGAGCCAGCCAACGAATGTATCTGAAAACTCAAGTGCATGATTCCTCCATAGTGTATGGCTTCGACATATCAGGTAAGATGGTCAGCAGGCTATCTCCCCCTACCATTCATGTCTTGCTCCAAAACGTAGGAGTCCCATCATTGATGAGCCTCGGTGGGGGGAAGGCCGACATGGAATTTAGAGTGCAGCTATTTATCACTACTGTGGGAAGCGACTACAAGGAGGCATACAAATTGGGTATGGAGATAGCAGGGGAGTGCTTCGATGAGCTATTTACCTCCACAGGACTCAACGGCACTACGGATGCACTCGAAGGTTTTGAGTCTACTTTCGACACCAGAATGGACGACGATGAAATAGTCTGTATTCACAATCTGAATTTCAGATATAGAAGGCGAGTGAATATGAGGACACGATAGTCTTCATATACCCTGCCAGCGTTGCGAATGAGTAGAAGGTAATATCTATGACGAATTATGATACAAGATGGGTCAGTTTGAGCACAGAGTCATCCTACGGCGGAGGTGCGAACGGTTCCGTTCGCTACTGCGAAGCAGATGACGAGTCTTTCAATGGCCGATATGATTTAGTGGATAGGTCCGATATGACGTATTATGCGCAAAGTAAGAGTAAGATAGGAAAGGAATACTCAGACGGTTCTGTAAACTGGGCAATGCAAGCGGACGACTGGCTGGGACAAATACTCCTGGCTCTTTTCGGGACAGATACAGAAGCTCCCGATAAAACTCACACATTTACTGAGGCTGGTACTCTACCATCTCACACATTGGTTGTGCAAAGAGAAACTAAGAGACACACATTCACTGGAATGGTCTTGGATAGGTTCAGCGTAGGTGCATCACTAAACGAGTATGTTATGTGTAGCGCAGACTTCGTGGGTAAGGCCGAAAGCGCAATAGTGGGTTCTGGCTCAGGCGCAACATTCAGCACCCTTGATGCCGCACACTTTACCGGAGTAACGGTTCAGTTTGAGGATGCAGCTGCTTCAACTCTTGTTAAGTCAGTCAGCATGGAGTGGTCACTCAACAGGGATACTGATAACTCCTGTGGTCTTGGAAACTCCACCTACATTCGCGCACCAGCACACCAGCGTAGAGAACTGTCTGGAACCATTGAGTTCAATCAAGCGATTTACAGCACTTCAGTCAATGAACCTGACTATGATAACCTCGTAGTCACCAACGACATAATCCCTGGTTCAACGTCTGCAGTCACCGATGGAGACATTGTAGCCACATTCTCAGATGGGACTAACTCCCTGGCAGTAACTGCCTACAAGGTCGTTTATGAGACTCCCGAAACCTCCGTTAGCGGAAGGGATGCACAAACAATGAGTGTATCATTCAAGGGTCTTTATGATGGGACAGCCAACGCACTAAGCCGCGCCGTCTTGGTCAACCAACAGGCCACAGCTTACAGTTGAATAGTATAGTAATTCAGTAATAGAATAGAGGAAGTAGAGTGCCAATTAAGAAGAAAGAGTTTGAGCTGGACGACGGCACTAAGCTGTGGTTTCGTCAGGCGTCTGGAATGGAACGACTGAAGATAGAGAAAGTCCAAGCGAAGGTTTTCAGGGAGTGTAGGCATTATGGGCCTGACCCCCTACAATGGAGTGAAGAACAACACTTAGAATTCGCAGAAAAGCTGGACGAAAATGGGGCAGCGATAGAGGACCAGATTTTACACTGGGTTCCTCCCGCTTGTTTGACTGAGGGGTTCGATATTAACAAACTCACTAACATTGAACTCAGGGAGATACTCTCCTTCGTGCGTGGAGACGAGGACGAGGGTTCCGTCCCTTTGGAAGACTGATGCTGGCAGCCCCAGTATTGTGCCAGGTATTCAAGGGAGTACTTCCCTCAGACTTAGCGGAGAAGTATCTCGGTGTTGAACACGGAGCTCATGCTCTCGAGTTCGACTTGGAAATAGCAATGGAAATCCAAAACCAGCGAGAGCAGGCTATGGGTAAGGTCGCACAAAAGGACCAGGCTGCTGGTGCAGTAGCACGAAGAGACCAGAAGAGGGCAAGGAGGAACAAAGAGACTATATCAGGTTCTGAGATGTTAGAGCACTTGAAGAAGAAAGGCTTTGCGAGGGATGATGATACATGAGTCGTATTGGTGCAGCAAGGATTTTCTTCGATGTTGTAGGAATTTTCCAGGCTGAAAAGTTCCTCACGGACAGCAAATCCTCTTTCCTGGCGTGGAAAGCAATCACCAGTGCCATAGTCATAGACACTCTAACTGCAGTAAATGAAGCCATAGAACTGTTTGGAGAACAGTTTTCTAATGTAATCGAATCCACAGTCCCCCTGGCTGTGCGTTTCGCTGAGGCTCGCATCGAGTTTGTGAAATTCTCTCAAGCAATAGAGGGTGCTAACCTCGAACAAATGGGCCAAGAAGTCAGGGATATTGGAGAAGGTTTCGCATTTACTGCAGACCAGTCATACGCTGCCGCCGGAAGAATGTCTCAGTTGTCCGGCGTGTTGCGTAGCCAAGAGGCCATATTGGCTGCTACCACAGGTGCTATCCAATTCGGCTTCGTGGGTGGTATGGAGACAGAAACTGCCGCCAAGAGACTTATTCAACTCCAAGCCCAGACCAGTTTCATGTTTGGTAATGTGACTCAGGCTCAATATGACCTCCTATCGGCACAAGAGCAGGCTGCTCTCGTGACCTCAAACCTGGGCGATACTATGAGTGCACTCAACACCATAGAGAACCGAAGCGCAGCGACCATGTCTCAGCTAACCTTCGTGATGAATCAGTTCGCTTCGTCGGCAGTTCTTGCTGGAGATAGCATAGAGGAAATGGCGGCTATGTCCGCTGTCTTGATTGAATCCGGTGAAGAGCAAGGTAAGGCTGGTCGTGCCCTGCGTATCATGTATGCGAGGCTCGGTGCGAACATGAGCCACAACAATGAGATACTCGAACATTACATTGGCTCTATTAGGGACTCCAACGGACAAATGCTGGGAATGGCAGCCATTATGAAAAAGCTGCATCCCCATTGGCAGGTAATGTCTCAAGACCAGAAGATGCAGCTATCACAGGCCATAGCGGGGAATGACCACTACGTCCGATTCATCAAACTCATGGACGGCTACGAGAGAAGCGTCGTCCTCACAACTCAGGCCATGCAAGGTCTGGACGATGTTTATGAGGAGATGGCCCTCTTTACTGAAGACCCCGCCTTCCAACTCAAGATTCTCAATGCCGAAATTGAAAACACCAAAGAGATGATAGGACAAGAGTTGCTTCCTGTTTCAATCGCAATGGCTGAAGCCGAAAAGAATATGCTCGAAGGTATAGAGATGCTCGCAAATGCCTTTTCAGGCTTCCTATCCAATGATACTCTATTCTCCCTCATAGAGATGGGCAAGACGATGTATGAGATGGCTCAAGCCTCATTCGATATGTATCTCAACCTGAGAAATATGGCTGTTGCTACGCAGACTCAAATGTTGATTATGAGGGCTATACAGGGAGATAAATTCATTGAGGTCCAGAACAACAAGAACATTCTAATGACCAGCGAAGCGAACCTTGTGCTCATTAAACACAGGAACAGGATGGAATACGAATACCACATGGCGAAGGACGCTACCCTGAAACTGACGACTATCGCTAAGGAAAAGACTGAAGAACACGTAGCGTTGGAAAAGGAGCTGCTGGATTTAACAAAGACCAGAAAGGAATGGCTGGAAGCGGGTTCAATGTATCAGGCTCTTGAAATGGAAGGATGGTTGAATATTGGAGAGGTAATAAAAGGTCTTTCTGCTGAAGAAGCGGCCATCCTGGATATTCACAAGCAAGCAACAGCGGATGCAGCCGAAAGGGTGTCGTATGCAAAAGCCGAAGGAGAAATTCGAGCCGCTGACGCGGGAAATTATTTGGGCTTCTATATGACTGAAGCACAGCACTCTGAAGAGATGATTGGGTTAAACAGTGAAAACACTCGTCTAAAGCAACTCGCGAATGAGCTTGACTCAGAAGCATTTGATAGAATGCACGAAACACTGTTCCTCCAACAGGAATCGGGAGCGATAACTCAAGTACAGGCTGACCACCAGGCAGTTTTATTGGTGCAATTAGAGGAACAAATGGAAGCGCATAGAAACCTCAATGTCTTATCCAAAGAAGAGCTGGCTGCTTTGGAAGCCAAACTCAGACTCATGACGAGTGTTATCACCGAGACTTTAATGACAGAAGGGGCTGAACATGGACTCACTCTAACGAGAGCTGAATTGGCCTTTATCACCGAGTTACTCACAGAGACTGAATACGCAGAAGCGCTGGCTGCTGCTGCAGCTGCTGAAGCATCTGGTGATGCAGCAGAAGCAGCGAGACAAGAGGCAATCGCTAAAGCACACCTCACGGATGCTATCAACGACACAAGGGCTGCCAGGGCAGGTGAATTAGACCCAGCAAAACAGGCACTTTATCAGTCTCAGGTCACTGCAGATAAACACAAAGAATGGAAGAAGCAATACGAGGGCTTCAACAGGACTATGACGGCTGTGAGCCTCGGTGCGGGTGCTGCAGCCCTGGCCTTCCAGGGTCTCGGAAGGTTTATCGGTTTAGACAAGAAGGAGTCAGCAGCCGCTGGTATGGTGGCTATGACTCTCGCCATGATTCCTGCTCAGGTTCAAATGTTCTATATGACGGCTGAAATGATGGCTCTTGGTGAATCTACAATGACTACTGCAGCTGCAATGGGAACGCTCAAGAAGGTGGTTGCTACAACCTTCATAGTCATTGGAGCTGTATCGTATCTTGCTGCTAAGTATGCTTCAAGCAGGAAACAAGCAGAAGAATTTACTGAAGCACAGTTAGACCTCAACCAATCTCTATTGGACTTCTATAACATCGTTAGTCCAGAAGACTTCGCAATGTTGGTTGATGAAGACGATAGGAGTGTTCAGCAGCTCACAGAATCAATAGCAGCTCAAAATCAAGTGATTGCGGATAAGACTGCCCTCATGGAGGCTGCAGACCCAATAACAGCTGGCCTATATCAGACAGAGATAGATGGACTCAACGATGTTCTTGCTGCAGACATGGGTCTTCTGAAACACCGGCAAGCAAACCTATTCGGAGGCAGGACACAAGAAGAAATTGAGGCATTTACCGAGCAGCTCGCTATACTGGAATCTGGTATGTATGATTACCACCACACGAAAGAACTCGCAAGCGGAAATACAAACCCATTCCGAGTCTATGGAAGTGCTGCAAGTGGGCTTAGCGAAGGCAAATTGTTGGCTGAATTTGCAACTCAGGCAGAGTTAGATGCTTGGATGGTCCTCAGTGATGGAATGAAGGCATGGGGTAAAGAGAATGCACTCTTTATTACCTGGTGGAACGAAGTCGGGAATACTGGTTATACCAGCTATTGGAACAACATAGAGAAAGGACAGAGTATGTATGTTGACCAGGCTCCAGCAGTGATTGATGCGACGGAAGGTTTAGCTGAAACTTGGGATGATGCTACTGCTTCATTGGAGGACTTTTCAGGTGCTGCAGAAGAGTTTTTCTACGGGGGAGATATCACAATGGCTACCGGAGACCTCTTGAAGCAGATTGTTAGCAAGGGTGCTGAAAACCTCATACAGAATACCGAGTTATTGATGACGAACAATTTCTATGGACTGACCCTACCTCAAATGGTTGAAGCAGTAGCAGATGGAGTAACAGAAGAGCTTTACAACCGAGGGGTGGTCACCTGAGGACGATAGACAAGCGGCTGTCTTTCTGGTTGGCAGGCTATTACGATGACTTCACCAAGTCCAGGGCAATAATGGATGATAGCAACTCCGCCGTAGCATCAGGGACATACGACCACTCCAAATCACATCATGGGAACCCCATGAACTCCGAGGCCTTTTTGAACCCTCGCTATCGCTATGCCTATGTTGAGCGAGCAGCCTTGACTAACTACTCCACAGATATAAACGCGACTCGATACCTCCACAATGCAGGAGTTCACGAGTTCCTCACATACGACAAGATGAGGCTCGATAACGCATTTTGGGCTGATAAGGCACAACCTAACTACCCCTGTTCCCTCGTAGCCAATAGGCAGAAATACGGTGGGGCAGGCTCAGATTCATACATGATTTTCAGCAACGGGAACATAACCAACGACAGATACCTGGTGCCTGTGGGTGATACAGATTCCACCATAGGCAGGGGTGGTACTGGATATACCTACTCTACTGGTGCTCCAGCCACTGCTGCGAGTGCTGCATTCTTGAATAGCGCACACCTAACGGGAGTCTGGTCAATGATAGGTCAAAGTGTCGGGGGAACAATAACAGGGTTCAGCGGAATTGACGGGATTATCAGCTCATCTAAGCCGAGCACTCTTTACAGGCAAATTAAATCTCCGAGCGGTATGCCCTTTTTGCACATCAAGTCCTACTTCCTACACGACACAGCCTCAAAGAATATCATACACTATGACGGGGAGTTGCGATTTACTGGAAAGGGAGGTGAATACTTCCACATGAGGATGACGGCCTTCCACCAGAACGCAGGGGAATATGGAGACTACGGCTACCTACACAACAGTAGTGGTCATTGGCAGGGAACCGGAACGGGCAAGGGTAGTGGAGGAAAATCACCAATCTACACGCTCAAGGTGGGGTTCATCAACACAGATACCCCGTCTCAGACGGGATATACGGGTGATGCTGCTATTCATTGGAGGTGGTCGCCACACATGAGGTATCACCCCACATCGGGAGCCAACACAGCACACCACAAGTCATACGGTGTGGGAGCCGACGGAGGGACTGCTTGGAAGATTGACCCCATCGAGAAGGACCTCAAGAATACTGGTGCGAGTGAATTATCGGAAGCCACTACTGCAACAATGGCTAATGACGACTTTTGGCACGACTTCGATTTTAGAGTAGATTGGGCTAATGAGGAATACAGGGTTTATGTGGATGGGGTGGAAGTGACCACCAACACCATGAACACAGGGAATACTACCGCACCATACTCATTCGCAAACACCAACGCAACAGCCGCTAATGCCAGGGGCTGGGAATTAGAATTAGTCCCAGCAACAGAAAGCGGGGGCCAAACAGTAGCAGGTGATAATGACGAAACCACCTACTACCACACTCTCATTGATAGAGCAGCAGTTTACATTGACTTGAGCAACCCATTGCATATTACTGATACACAGGTAATCTCGTCTGAGATGTGGAGGCTTAACTTGGTAGCAAACGGAGCAGGCACAGCGAGCCTGAGGTTAGCTGATGACGACAATGTTCTGGGTTTAGAGGACTTTTTCTTGACTGATTCTGCTTGGGATTGGGATTTACTGTGTTTCAGAGATGCCGTCAATAGACCTGTTTGGTCAGGAGGAGTTATTGACTGCAAGTTAGACCAGGAACGATTTGGGAGCAAGACCTTCTCCATAAAAGCCACCGATAGCATAATGAGGCTGGATAGGATAAAGCCGATTTGGGACATAGGGCAAGAGGGTTTGACTGTGGGAGACGGTGATGATTATAGAGCCGAAGAACAGAAAGCCCTCCTCGGGAAACTCTACTTCGGGACGAATGAGTTACTGATTTCTGAACCGGAGGTTTTCGGTGATACAGGGCAAAACTACAAGGTGCTGACCAACCAACGCATGAGGCTCAATTCAGCTCACCCCATCCAGATGTATAACTTGGAGGATAATTACGGACCCAATGAAGTCTATCGTGATTGGGAGGATTACCCATTCGCAGGGATAACACATGAAAAGAGCACAGACGATATTTACCTGTGGCTACCAGCAGCAACTGCAGGCTCCAACCCGATATACGCACTCGCTAACGGAACCGCTATCCCCGTCAAGAATACAGGCAACGCCACGATAGATGGAGGCACATACACGAAACACACAACGGGACACGGCTCGTATACTCACCCTAATGGTGATGTGATTTATGACTATGTGAGGCTGGATAGCAACATTTCAACAAACAACCTCGAAACAGCCATGAATGGTTTTACCATAACAGGACACCACAGGCATTACTTGGGGCCAGATACTGACTACAGGAAACCTAACGGTGATAACGGAGTTTTAGGCCTCGTTTTGGATGGCTACATCAATACTAACCTCGGCAATAACATTCGTAGAGGAACCTATGTATCTCTAATTGATGAAAGCGACAGCATCTGGGACAGTTCAGATAATGGGACTAACGATGCTGCTTTCAGCTATACCGGAGTTTGGAAGGTTATGCACATACATGAGGAGTGGGGTTATGGTAGGACGAAAATTATCCTCGATTGTCCCTTCAAGTCATATACAGGTGGGTCTGGTGGAGCAGCGTATCTATCAAACCCAAGCAACACATACAGTCCTGGCTCCATGACTACAATTAGTGGCCTCAAGATGCACACACTTCAAGGGAATGCTCTTTACTCTTCCTCATCAACATCTCAAAACTCCAGGGCACACGCGCTTTGGATGCAAGACCTCCCCAAGTCAGCCTGGTTCAAGAAGACCTTCGGTGTTATAGGCAATACTGCTCTATTCGGCTATGGCTATTCAGATGTGGGGCCAGGCACACCAGTACAAAGGAATGGCTACATGGATAACGCCATTACAGTAACAACCACTCCACCCACTAACCACACAATCAACCTGGGAACCACACACGCAAATAAGAGGGTCCCTTCGGGAGCACTCAAGTGGTTATACGATACCTACGGAAACCTGATTTTGGAGTTCTATGATTCAGACGATATTTTACTGGGAACAGGCATAGCGACTGATGTTGATTGGGCCACAGGAACAGACCACTATTCCACCACTCTTGGTTGGTTAGGAGGTGCTGGAGATAACAACGACAAGAAGTACTCCACCACCCCAGATGTTTATTACGGAGACATAGACCTGGTCAAGACAGCCTGGGGCTTCCACCCAGGAGAACTGCAAAAATTCAGACAAACGGTTCATGGGGACCCCTCAAACGATACAGGAGACGAATATGCTGAATATTGGGATGGAAGGGTAGTCATGAGGCTCAACGACGACACTATCGCTTCACTACCTTCGGGTTATTCAGTTGATTTGAGTGGGTTCGATACCGAACTCGATTGCATAGGTATAGATGGAGGCTGGATTTTAGAGAACTGCAAGGATGCAATGATGGCTGGTATCAACAAGAAGGGCTACAGCTACAGAATGGGAATACTCAGTTACACTAACTACGGATTAGAGGGAGCAGCGACATACTTTTGCATCAGCTCATTCAAGGGGTCGAATATTTGGGGAAGGACGGATGGGGTGACTGATACAGGGAATCATTATGTGTGGAGGGGTGTTCAAAACGATGGGAACCTGTCTGATATGTATTTTCTGAAGAGACCAGGGGAGGACACCCACCTAACCTGGGCTGAATTAGGTTTCGATACTTCAGAACAAGACACTTCCGCAGCCAATTTTTGCCCTCCAATCCCCAATACCACTTGCGACCTGGCTGGCGCTGGGAATAGAGCAGCAACTGTTCTCAAACACGGCAAAGTGACCGTCACTATGCCCTCCAACATGGGGCCTGCTAAGACAATACCGGCAGGTTCTTACATCAAGGTGAGGAGTGTTAATACTGACTACAAGCACATTTGGATTATGTGGGCCGACATGAGGAATGATGGGAGTGCAGACGCAGACGGTGGGAGGAGGAAGGAAGAGTTCGGCCTCCTTTATCCTACGACTGAAAACTACGATTTGGATTTATCCTTCACCGACCAAATAAGAGTAAATGGAGAAAGAGACCAATGGCTCTCATTTGAACCTGGTACTGATGTGGATATCTGGAATGTGGATAGCACTAAGGAGCCTATAAGTGGTAATCCCTGGTCAACTCTTGGGTCGAATAGCGAGGCTAATTCTCTTTATCACAATTGGGAAGACAAGGCAGGTTCATTCATCATCATAGACTTCAGCAAATACTTCAATCTCAACACTCAAGCCACAGGTGGTCGCATTGGTTATTCGAGTGGTGGTCAGAAGGACATGGGCGAATATCTGACTACGAGTGCTGGTAAGGCTGCCATCGTGGATAACTATTGGAAGGAAGCTGCAGCTAACTTCATGAACCCTGGTAGCAAGAGTAATTTCACATTGAACGAAAATTGGGAATATTGGACTCAGTCTGTCGCGCTTGTGACTGAAAGCATCATCATGGGTGACGAGACAGTTTTCATTGACGACGCATCGGAGTTCCCCCAACACGGCTTCGGTCCCTTAAGAGCCTATGCAGGTGGTGATGCAGTAGAAGAGCATTTTATCGCCTGGTTTGGGAAGGGTATTGGAGATGGCCCAAATGGAGAAGACAGCCTCCATCATTGCGCCACCATATCGAGGGATGACCTACACCAGGTTGCTCAATTGATGGCTTCTAACTCCAACCAGAGTATGAATGGCTTCCAATGGAAGGCACTATCTTACAGGGAGGTAAGGGAATATTGGTTAAGCCTTCTAACCCTCTCTACCACAGCTAACTCTTCAAATGCGTCAGCAGGTGTTTCGATTCATCTCAATATCAGTGCTGATGATTTTTTGAGCGACACCAAGTATGACTCCGTTCAAATAGGTTCCACTGTAAGCGAACAATACCCATTGAGACTGATGCTGAGCCTCAAGGGGTTCGCCAAATCAACGAACAGCAATACTTTCTATCTGTCCGACCAAATGAGATTCCTGAATACTATGGCTCTCACAGATAATTGGATGGCCTCTTATTCACTCCCTACATCATGGGACTTGGCGAATGTGCCTAATACTGAGCGTTTTATGATTGATTCGAGCAGTAGTGTTAGTGCGCTTAAGAGGCTCCATTCACAAGTGACGGGGGAAGATGAGTTCGGGTCTGTGTTCGATAGTAGAACGAGCACTATTCTATCCATAATCAAGAAGGCCCAACAAGGAGCGAAAATAGGGATAGCGAATTCTACTGTGGTGAATTTCAATTACCTACAGGGTAGAGATGGAAAGTTAGAGGTGAGGCCAACATATACGGGTGGATTGGTTCTCAATACTACCAACACCAAGCTGTCGACTCACAAGTTTAATAACTCGTCAAAATTCACCCATGTTAGAGTTTACTATGCCGGTGGAGGCTCCTTTGTGGATTATCCAGACCCCGCATCAGGTACTCAACCCTACAATTGGAAGATAATTGACCAGGCTGGAGTTGTTAATGACTTAGAAGCCAGGAATATAGCCAAGTCAGAATGGCAGTCTCTTAAGACCAACACCCATCAGGTTACTGTGGAAGTAATCAAGGACACTACCTATGAGGACACCATGCTTGGAAGAGGTAAGTATGGCTACATAGCTGACTGCACACAGCAAACCTTCGGTGGAGGAGAAAACTGGTTTTCACACCATACAGGACAGAACGCTCTATCATCGAACCTATTCCCAGGCATGGTGAATGCTATGGATGGGAACCTCGATGCCTACAACTCCAACATAGCATCTGGAAACATGGATGGAGTCACAGGAGTTCATGGTAATGGTGTGTCTGACCTATACCCCGAAGGCAGTTTTACGGGGAATGTGAGGCACGAATGGGACGACTCCTCCGTGACGGGAGATACCAATAGAGAAGACAGCGGCAACTCGAAAATTCCCTGGCATCAGAATTTTTACTGGCATGGTGCGCGGAGTGTGTCTCAAGCACTCCAGATAGTCCATCTACCTCATAATATGCCGAAGGTGAGTGCTACCACCGGAGAAGAACTGCGAGTCACTATCATGCTGCAAAACCAATCCATGAGCATACCACAAAACGACACAGTAGAGAACTGTCTCCAAAACCCTGTCTTCTGGATAGTGCTAACCGACTGTTCAAAACACAGCACCTGGGGCCATCACTACATAGAAAACAATGGCTACAATACTTACAGCCGGACAGTTGTTGATGGGAACGGGTTCGTTGAGTGTATGCTCCCTCACAAATATTATGTCGAAGACGGAACTGACCCCAGGACTGAGACAATAGTCTTTTCAGTAAACTACGACTATCTGTGCGACCTGGTCAGGTTCCGTTCACACACCGATTCCACCTCTATGAACGCAACCACAGGCAAGATAATGCTCCGAAACGCTCATGGGACAGACTGGTTGAACGGAATGCCGAACGACGCAAACGAGACATACAACCCGAACTCGATTTTCCCTCTTGGGTGCAGACAGTTTTCACAGTTCGGCAATCTTGGAGGTCTTTACACGATGACTTACGCTCCCCGCATCCATGTTGTTGATGACCTGGAGTTCACACCAGCAACCACAGTCCTGTATCAAGATGCAAATGCTGGATATGATGTCGAAACACCTCTTTCTGTCAGGAGAGTTAATTGGGCTGTGAATAACCAGAACACAGAAAATGTCGTGGTGCATCTCGAAGAAGATGAGACGAGAAATAATGCTGATATGTTCGGATGGATTAGACCACAGATACCTGTTCATTGGGACCCTCCTGAACCAGGACACAAGCAGGATGATACGATAAACGACGGAGGGGAAGCACAACAGGTTGGTGATGGTTCAGTAGATTACCAAGATAGAGAAGATGAAGAACATAAGGAGGAGTCAGGTCAAGATGGAGTTTACAACACAGGTATGCTCGGAGGACAATCATACAATAAGAGTAGTAGGGCTTCTGATAGAGATAGGATGGCTCTTCAGGGCGGTTTGTCCTTACAACCAGGAACCATCTTCGGTCAGACTCAACCATCAAGACCAGCCTATGAATCGAACACGATAGAGGGGTTGTCCTTCGGAGTCAAGACTTCTGGGAGGGCAATAGTGACCTCCGATGGAGTGGTATTCCCTGGTGGGGCAACGAGTGCTGACTTCGTGGGGGAACATGAAATGCTCATCAACCTTCCCGAATCCAACCTCCATTCAGGCATCACGATAGATGCAATAGTGAGCCTTCCCGTCAATCTCGATACACAGCGAGCAGTTTTATACGCTGAATTGGAATCCACCACAGGAAACCAACAGATAGATACACAGGTTACTGTTGCTCAACACCTTACAGAAAGCGGTAATGAGGAACTCGGTGTTCCAAACATAGGCTCAGATATCAAGCCATCTATGAGGAAGGGTGTCTTGGGGCCTGTGGTCAGGAGAAGAGTCACCTTGTTCTCCAAAGCACCGATAATAGGAGGTAGGGAAGCGGGAACGGCTGTTAGGCTGAAACTATTCCGTTCGTCTTCGACAGGAGAAGATACGGCAACGACAACAGCACTCACCGTCCATTCGGTTCAAGTGAGGCTCCAAAAGGTCCTGAATAGGAGTATGGACGGGGTAAACTCATTTACTATATGATTCGTTGAGGCGCAGTAGCATTCGTGCCTTTTGCCTCCCCACACCCTTAATCCTCATCAGCTCTTTTTGAGTCACCTTCTTCCGTAGCATAGCTGGCAGCGAGCCAAATTCTCTAAGAAGGGATTCAGCAATCTTGACCGAGATACCAGGCAAGGAAGAAAGGGCCTGAACTCTTGGGTCTTTACTCAGTCTTGGTAGTCTGCCTGAAGCAACGGACACCACCTTCTCTTTAGTAGTGGCTGAGACCAGAAAATGAACGAAGTCATCCATCGTGTCGAACTGCATATACCTGATTTTAGGAAACCTCTTGTGGAAGGATGACTTATACTGCAAATTGACTCTTTCCATCCTGGCTTTCTGTCTCTCCAGGAGATACCTTGAACGCTTACCTCGGATATACGGTTTGAGTTGAGTCCCATAGACTACGAGCATAGAATCCTTGTAGGAGTTTTGGAGGTCATCGAGTTGGTCATTGATAGTGCGCGTCCTGCCTGACCCTATTATGCTGTTGTATAGGTCATTGATTTCTTTTGCCTCGATTCCGAGTTCCCCTATCACATAATCTCCAGATTCCATGCGTTGCACTTTGGCTTGGCCTGCAGAATCCAGGGAGTTATCGCCAAGCGCGATAAGGAGTTGGTTAATCAGTTTTGAATTTTCCCTGTCGTCAATCAGGAGCATAAGCCTAACCGCCGCCGCAACAGCCCTCAATTTTCTGATGGCAGTTTAGGCACGTTAGAGAGCCATGCAACTCACACATCTGACCTGTGCTTCCACACATGGGGCATTGTTCAGCATCTTTGTTCATCTGTTCAGTCATTTATTTTCACCGTTCCGTCGTATCGCCAGCATTTACCCATACACAGGTTCCGCTGGACGAACCAAGCACATGAGGGAGTGCGTTGGTATTTCAAGTTTGACCTGACTCCCCGTCGAGTGATGGATTCGTTGTAGTCGCGCCAGCCCAAAGTCGAGATATATTCGACAATTTCATTCTCAACCTCTTTCGTTTGTTCTTGTGATAAAGAGTCTGGATGGGCGAACCACCTAAGATTCTCTCCCATGTGCTGGACGAGAGCGACTCTAACATGGTGGGGTGGGTTTGAGGTTCTGATAGCAATATCGAGGCAAGCGGGAAGAGGAACTGTTCCTGCGGAAGAAATTTGGTAGTCCTCAGGAAGCATATTCTGGGGCAGAATATCAACCGGATGCACCTTCACCCATTCTGATAGCCTGAATGCGTCAGCGATAGGCTCCTGACCACGCATAGGGCATGATTCTCTATTCTCACGGAGCGGTGTGGGGGGGATAGGGTCACCTGCCAAGAAATTGTCGAGTTTTACTACGACAGCCCAACGACCCCTCTTAGGATTGAATGTGTCTGGAATTCGGGTTATCTTCTCAGGGTAGCCTACGCCATCGAGGGTAGTAAGACCTTTACCCATCATTGCCTCATAACGCTGAATTGCGTTAGCCCACTCACGGCCCCGATATGTCTCCCAGAATAGCTGATAAACATGGACTCCCCTGCCCGTAGCGACCAAGCGTATGTTCTCCCTGGCCACTCCTTTATTGAGGAGTCGTTGGATAAGGTCTTCGGCATCAGCCAGGGCTGGTTCCGTGTCTTCATCGTCTGGAGCATCGAAGTCCCACCACGCCCTATCCAGCACCGCAGTAGCGTAGTCAATCTTCCAGGGCTTACCTGGTAGAGTTCCGACGAAGGAGTATAGGGAAGTGTAGCATGATGCTCTGGTTCCGAGTTTCTTGATGTATCGCTTGAATGAGGGTTCGTCACCACAGATGGCTCGTTTAAGTCCAATCTCCCTGGGAAATCCAATCATCCAATCACTTCACCATCTTCTGCTGCGAAGGCCGTTCCGCAGTCTGTGCAATCCCAATACTCGACAAGGACTGACGGCTTGCCCTCTTCTCCCAGAAGCCTATAATTATAGCCGCTGAGTCGTATGAGATTGCTTTCGCATTGAGGACATTCCATTAGAGCCATTCTATCACTAACATGGTGGCTCAGCCAGCCCATTTAATTCTTCTTCACAAGACAGGTTGAATTCACACCATTCAGGACAGAAGTAATCGTTCCATTTCATCGGCCACTCACCGTCATATATCTCCTTCACAGCCTTCTGAATCTTTTCCTCTATCAGATTAAGGGAACGCTTAGTCACCTTCTCTATGAGCATCAGCCCCTGACTTTGGCCGCTCCAAAGAATCTTGTTTCTCTTATTGGATTCTGTAAGGAATAGTTTCTCATCCACTGAATCTGGAGCGACATAGGCAAAGTGAGTAGGAATATCTTCTCCCATCAAGCCTAAGAGGAATGCGTAGTATGCGAGTTCCTTCCTGGTCCTCGCTAACTTGGATGCAGCGAAGTTTCCGGTTTTTATCTCACCCAGACAAACGCCGCCATCTGGAGCAGTCAATAGCATATCAGCGAAACCCACCAAGAACACCTCATAGTCCTTCCCGTCCTCATCTGTGAATTCATAGAAGGCTTCGAGCCTCTTCTCCGAATCAATGATTGAAAACAGGTCTGTGTCCTCCTTGCGAGATTCCTCCATTTGGATGAAGGCGGCTATTGCTGGGTCATCAGCCCACACGGTTTCTTCTTCCATCTCTCCGTTCTGGTAATAGAAGTCTATTGACTCATGGATGCCTGACCCACGAATCATTGCAGGGTTAGCGGGGATTCTCACATCAGCCATGCCGATGTATCTCCACCAATACTGACGAGGACACATAAGATAGGTCATAAGAGAACTCTTAGACATACGCAGGACTTGTTCGTCCAACGGAGCATAACTCGTGTTCATGCTCATTGTATCTCCCATTGTATCTCAATATCGGAAGTGTCTAACTCCATGATGTATTCCTCGATGCTTTGATGCTCAAGGTCATAACCATCTATCTCAATGGTCTCATCACAGTAGATTCTAACCGTTATGCTCATTCTTCTTCCTCCTGTGGAGCCTTTATCAATTCTTTACCGCAGCCTGGACATTCGGGGTCATCAGGTTCTCCGGTTTCTTCGTTTAGAGCCTGGCAGACGATGGTTTCACATTTAAGGCAGGTGGCAATGCGAGCGTAGCCTCCCTTGACGAGAAGGAATGTTAATCTGTTTTCCATCTCTTGCATACGACCAACCACTTCCTCTAAGAAGGAACCCATAATCTCCAAATTTTGTTGCAGTTGCTCATACTTCGTGGGCTTTCTGCCTTCACGCATACCACCTATTCCAGACATAATTATAGCACCTCCGCGACGGGTAATAAATATTACGGCCAGGCCATTGCACCCAGACCATTAAGAGCGTTAGTCAATACTATGGGGTCTTCTCCCATGAGGATGAAATACGGCTCAACCTTCCTCACAATGAATCTCTCCGCTATTGCCTTGTAGCCGAGTTCAGTAAAGTGTGATGCTAACCGCAGGTCTGCAATATCGTCAAAGGCAATGTAATTCTCATTGCTGTCGAGCGTGACCAAGAATGATGAGCCTTTCCCATAGTGCTTACCCAGACTTCTGTTAGCCCAATCTGCACCAGCCCTTGCTTCGGAGAGAACCTTGTAGTCAGACAGGTCTCTTTCAAGCCTACCTTGCATACATAACTCTTGCCAGGGATAGTCCTTATTGATTACTCTATCTATCGTCTTGACCAGATGATTGCTGATGTGTTGGGGGGTTTGACCATCCAAGAGTGCCTCCACAACAAAGGTCATGGAGTGCTTCATCACCTGCGGCATCCTCGATTGCTTCATCTCTATTCCCTTGATGTAGGTTGAAGGAGGGTGTTCTTCTCCATCAGACCAGACCACCTTACAAGCATACCTGTTCTTAGCGACAATGATTACTGATTCACACCACTTCTCGAACTCGGTCACTATGGGAGCAAGAACGACATTCAGCGCATTCACAGTTTGATAGCCAATGTTAGGGTCTGGAATTTTGACGAACACCGAGTCAGTATGACCATAGATTACATCATGGCCCATGTCCTCACAATGCCTCCTCAATTCTCCGAGTGTATTTCGTGAAGCGTAAGTGATAGCTGCAGCTACATCTGGGTGGTATAACCCATAGCGAGAATCTCCAGCCGCACCATACATCGAAGCGACCAGGCTCTTAGTGGCGTATTGGAGGGCATCGAACCTCCTCCGCTGTTCATCGTTTTCTGCGGCCCACATAGCCTCTTTGTATTCGTCTCTTAGCACAGTCATGTGGTCCATCTGTCTTTCAAGGAGACCAGGTTTGCCTCTATCAAACTTCAGACCGTTGCCTATATCCTCCCCGTCTTCCGAAATCGTCTCCCAGGAGATACCATACTTCGCCACATTGCTGTGATACATGGCTCTAACATCGAAGATGGCTATATTCTCATAGACTCCAGGTGTGGGTTCCATTATGTCGGCTCCCTGATAATCAACCTTAGAGAATTGAGGTCGTGAAGGGATTCTCAAATCGAAGTCCTTATCCCTCAGGGCAAGGATGGTGAATATCTTAGTGATGTATGGAGTGCTCCGTATATCACATTGGACGATGTGCTGAATAGCGAGGAAATATTCGATGGTGTTATTCACAGCATTAAGACGGGGCAGTAGAGTCACATCCTTCCTGTTGTAGTCAATGTATGTGCCTATATCTGAGTAGTATGTGTTGTGACCATCAGGTAGAGCCACCTTTCCTTCACCGAGAGCCTCCCTGGCTGCGGTGTCTAACTTCATGTTCGGCAGTTTA
>Ga0310345_10001413_pt1 | contig 26798 bp, 24 predicted proteins | sample HC15DNA20500_MG_FD_204667 | JGI IMG/M metagenome (GOLD analysis project Ga0310345, IMG submission 204667) | Marine microbial communities from station ALOHA, North Pacific Subtropical Gyre - HC15-DNA-20-500_MG | ecosystem: Environmental > Aquatic > Marine > Oceanic | place: Pacific Ocean: North... | reverse complement strand
TGGGCAGTTGTGGAAAACAACGATGGATCCGGATAACAGAACGATTCATCAGGTAACCGTTGAAAATTCTACAACAGCTGAGAAGACGTTCCGTGACTTAATGGGGGATGAAGTTCAGCCTAGAAAAGAATTTATTACTAAACACGCAAAATATGTCAAGAATCTCGACATATAAAAATCTATGGTGAATACAATACGAGGTCTGAGCATCCAGGAGCAGGTGTCTTATTTAGTGGACAACGCCAGTTCTTGGATTATGAATCAGCGTACAATACATAGGGCACTAGCTGAGCCCTTGTCTGAGACTACCCTGGCCGCACTTCAAGGGTTTTTCAATAGAGATACGTTGGACAGAGTGAGAATCAGAAGAGTTCCTGTAATTGATAATCCTTCTTTTTACAGTGCTTTTGAAGATGCGGGAGAATCTGTGCCGCTGGATTTTGATGTTTGGGCCGCCATTACCTTTGGGGATGTGATTCTGATAAGTGAAACCCAGACGGCTGGGCCTCTTTCCCACTCTATTCTCTTCCATGAACTGGTGCATGTGGTACAGTTTAAGATTCTTGGCATCCACGAATTTGCCAGAAGGTACGTCAGCTCTTTTGTACAAAGCGGATTTAACTATATGACGATTCCTTTAGAGTCTGTTGCATTTGACCTGCAAGGTAAATTTGAAAATTGTACGAAAAATTCTTTTCCTGCAGAAGAAGAAATCCAGTCGCGGTTATTTATTCCTGGGCTACCATATGCGGGTCGAAAGAGTTGATCTGTATAAACGCAAAATATACAGTCAATACCTAAGTCCGATTGCTTTTAGTTTTAATGGGTTTTTGGATGCTCCATCATTTGAAGCATGACAATAATATGCCAAAACTTAAAACTGTCTCTTTAAGAAGAATAGTGGAAATGGGTCTCAATTAATCTCGTGAGGTCATAGGCACCCATATTCCGGATACTTATTTATAAGGGGCCAGGAGTTTTTAGGATGGAAACTGCGACCATGCCTAATAAACCAACCACCAGAAGATAATATATCGTGGGAAGGATAGTTTTTCTTAGTGTAGCCCCCTCTTTTCCTAAAAGACCAACGGTTGCTGACGCAGCTACAACGTTATGGATTGCGATCATGTTACCAGCTGCTGCACCTACAGCTTGGAGTGCCACTATCATCGCACTTGAGATGGTTAGACGAACTGCGACCTCATGTTGGAAAGCGGCAAACATTAAATTGCTCACGGTGTTTGAGCCAGCGATGAATGCTCCCAATGCTCCTGTTGGGCCAGCAAATAATGGCCAGATACCGCCTACGGTGGTGGCAACCCAATCTGCCATTGCAAGGGGCATCGACGCAAAACCAGAATCATTGATTCCTGAGTTTATATAAACTTTAACCATAGGGACCGTGAATACGAGTACAAATCCAGCTCCAGCAAGGACTTTACTAGAATCGACAAATGCACTCTTCAGGCTACTGGGATCCATACGATGCATGAAGGCTGTTATGACAACCACTACGATCATGATGGTTCCGGGAAGGTATAACGGTGTGGTTCCAGCGGTAATGGATGTACCTAGTATTTCTGTCCACTCGAACCTCAGGCTTCTCAGACCTGCACCAACTGGGAGAGAAGGGAGTCGACTTAGGATTAGAAAGAAAGCTAATATCAAGTAGGGTGCCCAAGCCTTAGGAGATGACATATGTGCCCTTTCCTCTACCTTATTCGATTTCTCATCTAGGTCGCTGTTCCAATCTGAGGGCCAATTCTTACGATCAGGAAAGTCCCAGGTATCTTCAGGTACAAGGAATCCCCGCCGGGTTGTAAAAGAAACAATGGCTAACCCTACGAGCCCACCTACAAGCGAAGGAAATTCGGGACCTAGGATCCATGCGGTCATAACATAAGGGACTGTAAAAGCTATTCCACCGAATAATGTGAATGGGAGAATCGATAATCCTTCAGTCCAGGAACGGTTTGCTCCAAAGAAACGGGTCATCATCACCACCATTAGCGTCGGCATTAAAGTACCAGTGATTCCATGAATGACGGCGGCTCGGACGGCTACTGCGTTTACATATTGACCCATAGTGACCCCGGAGGCTGTTAGCATAGCTAAGAATTCAGGACTAGCTACTCCCTCCTGGACACCGACCAAGATTGGAGTGCCGACTGCCCCAAAAGTCACAGGGGTACTTTGTATCATCATCCCCAGCATTACAGCACCAGCTGCTGGGAATCCCATGGCTACCATTAGTGGAGCAGCTACAGCAGCGGGAGTTCCAAAGCCGGAAGCCCCCTCTATGAATGATCCGAAAAGCCAAGCTAAAATGACTACCTGGATTCTCCTGTCGTCACTGATACTATTGAAACTCCTCCGGATTGCTGAGACACCGCCTGATCTTTCCAGTGTATTTAGCAGGAATATGGCACCAAAAATAATCAGCAGTAGGTCAAAAGTAGTAAATAATCCTTCCACTGATGATGCGGCAACATTAGCCAAAGACATGTCCCAAAAATAGAAAGCAATGACAGCGGCAGTTACGTAGACAATTGGCATTGCAATCCTGGCCGGAGTACGAAAACCCACTAATAATGTTCCTGCCAGAAGAATTGGAAGGCTGGCTAGCCCTGCTAATGTTCCTGAGCTCACTGGTACCTCTTTGATAATGGTAGAATGTTTTTGCCTAAGGGAACCTTTGACATTGGTACTGAATAGGCAACATGCGGTGTCATTAATGTTCCGAAAAGAGTGAGGTTGATCGGCTGACACACAGAACAGATTGTTCCATGGGATAGATTGGAGATGTTGGTGGCACCTTGTCTGTGATGATAGCTATCCTCTATTTTCGCGTTCACGATACCTAAACATTTTCGAGATAGGAAAACTCCATGGGATTACCCACCAAAATTTTGATTGGACTATTGAGCGGAGTCTTGACTGGTGTAGTAGCTAATGCTCTTAGTCTCAATTGGCTGAAGAATATACTACAGGCTCTAGAACCCTTAGGTACAGCTTGGATCCAAGGAATAACGATGGTAGTCATCCCATTAGTAGTGGCTAGTCTGATGCTGGGCACGGCCTCTCTTGGGGATCTCAGGAAATTAGGAAGGATTGGAGGCAAAACAATCGGTTACTACATGACTACTACAGCTGTAGCAGTCACGATTGGTTTAGGCATATCCAATCTGGTCCGTCCGGGTAACGGTATCGACGAAGCGACGCGCAATGAACTGTCTTCTAGATTCGAACAGGATGCTGTAGGTAGAGTCGATCTCGCAGAAAATGCACCTGGAGTAGTAGAGACTTTATTGAACATAATTCCTAGAAATCCGGTGCAGGCAGCAGCAGAGTTCGATTTACTGGCTTTGATATTTTTTACCATCGTATTTGGAGCAGCTATAAGTACTCTGGAATTCAAAAAGAGAGATGCAGTACTGGGATTTTTCGAGGGAATCAACGGCGCCTCGGTGGTGGTCATAGATTGGATTATGAAACTTGCACCTGTCGCAGTTTTTGCATTGATCGCTCCCATTGTAGCCCAGTTTGGTCTAGATCTGTTGCGAAGTCTACTTGTCTACGCTTTGGTCGTAGTGGCAGGACTATTCCTACACGTGCTGATCACCTATACATCAGCGGTTCGTTTTTTTGCTAGAATAAAGCCAAGAACGTTTTTCTCTAGAATGTCCTCCGTTCCCTTGGTAGCTTTTTCAACTTCATCTTCCAGTGCGACACTTCCACTCACCATGGAGACTGCCGAAGAAAATCTTGGAGTTTCGAAGTCTGTTTCAAGTTTCGTTCTTCCTCTGGGGGCAACTATTAATATGGACGGAACCGCCCTATATCAGGCTGTGGCAGTAATGTTTATAGCTCAAATCTATGGAATACCCTTAGGAGTGGGAGAGCAGCTGATTGTTGTAATGACAGCAACACTAGCTTCTGTAGGTGCGGCTGGAGTTCCCAGTGCAGGAATCATAACCTTGATCATTGTACTCAACTCGGTGGGGTTAGGAGCACATGTACAAGCTGGGATCGCTCTGATCTTGGGTGTCGACCGTATCTTAGACATGTTGAGAACTGCAGTAAACGTGACGGGTGATTTGTGCTGTGCTGCAGTCATCGCTCGTAGCGAAGGAGAGTTAGAGTTACCCGACAGAGGAGTTTGAGAGAATGCCTTTCCAGCTGATTATTGATCCCTATACAGAGTTGTTACCTGTAATAAAGAATGGTGGAGAGAGGTTATCAAAACTGTTTCTGTTGGGGGCAATTCTGTTGTCAGGTTGTGGCGACGGATTAGATGATGGACAATACCAAGCTGTCTTTGATGAGATTGATAATCGTGGAAAGCATGGTATGTCTTCTATAATTTTAGCTCTAGATGATCCAGATCCTGTTCTCCAGCGCTTAGCCGTTGAAGGGTTGGGGCGCTTCGAGTCGGAAGAGCATGTTCCAAGGATCGCTAGAGCTTTGGAATCTCAGGATTGGCTGGTGCGTCTCTCTGCTGTAAATGCATTAGGGCAGGCAGTATTTCGGACAGACGGTGATGAGGTGGCCGGCACCCTTCTAGAGCATCTTTTGGTTGAAGAGAATGCAGAGGTGAAGGGGGGTATAGCTCGAACTTTAGGACGCCTTTCCTTCTCGAACCAGAGTAAAAACCAGCTTGTCGTTAATGCTTTACTTGAAATGACCGAGCAAGGTATTTCGGTGGTGGAACGGCCTGTTGTACTCGGGGTTGCTATGGGTTTGGAGTCTATGGTCCGAGGACTGCAGTTCGGCACCGATGAGCCGCCCGCTAGAGTAGTACGACTTCTGCAGGAGCTTCTAGGATATACTGGAACCGATGGTGACGGCAAGGTCACCGAATGGGAATCCAGAGCAACCATTCGGAGGGTGGCAATTCTGGCTCTATCCTCTCTGAAAAATGTAGAGATTGAGACCTTAATCCGGGCGGCCAAGGATGCAGATTCAGGGGTCCGGAGGATAGCGATGTTGGCTATGGGCCAACAATTAGAAGGAGATCTGCAGGTCATAGAGGGTGGGTTATCAGATCCTTCACCGATGGTGCGAATGGAGGCAGTAAAATCATATGCGAATCGAACCCGAGATATGGAAGGATGTCAGTTGCTACTATCCAAGGTTGAAGATGAGAACTTACATGTGTCATTAGCAGCTCTGAATCTAATAAGTGGAGAATGTACAGGGGGGGACGAATTTGAGGCTGTGCTGTCTTCTTTGATTTCAGATCCTGTTGCTCAGGAGCCTCATAGTTGGCACAGAGCGGCACATGCTTTGGTTGCGTTGGCTGAAGTATCTAGTGAACGGGGAGACCTCTTGATTGAGGATTTTGTTTCCCACCAGAGCCCATTTGCCAGATCTTATGCTGCTAGAGCCGCTGCGATCACAGGAAATCTAGATGTACTACTCGGTCTGATGGAGGACACTGATTCAAATGTGCTTGTTCATGCAGTGCAGGGTTTATTTGCAATCGAAGGTGACGATATTGATTCCGTCCTCATAGCTCAATTAGGTAGTATTGATCCGTTCCTGATTTTGACAGTAGCACAGCTACTTGAAGGGTCTCCCAATTCGCAAGAAGCTATTGAGCCTCTGGTGGAATCCTTGAAGAGAATGTCCCAAGAACGGAAACAGACATATCGTAACCCGAGAATGGCTCTCCTAGAAAGACTAGGAGAATTCGGAGGATCGAGGCAGGTGATATCCCTGGAGCCATACCTCCGGGATTATGATCCTGTGATAGCTAACAGAGTCTCGGAAATTTTGAAGGGCTGGACTGGTACGGATTGGCCTGTAGATCCTCAGATTTTGGATCGCCTTCCCATGCCCTCTCGGATAGAGCTGGAACAGATGGAAAATACGGTTGTCACTCTTCACATGGAGCGGGGAGGAGAGATTCCAGTTGCGCTGATACCGGATCTGGCACCTACACATGCGTATAGGTTCAAGAATTTGGCGGAGAATGGCCAACTGAATGGATTAACGTTTCATAGGGTGGTCAGTAATTTCGTCATCCAGGGATTGAGTCCAGGAGCGAATGAGTATGCGGGTCACTCTGAGTATACTAGAGATGAAATCGGACTTTTAGCACACTGGCGGGGAACAGTGGGCACCTCCACCCGCGGCAGGGATACCGGAGATGGCCAGATTTTTGTCAACCTTATTGATAACCATAACCTGAACCATGATTTCACTATTTTTGGTCTTGTGCGGGCTGAAGGAATGGAGGTCGTGGATTTAGTTGCAGAAGGCGATGTGGTCATTAGAGCGACTGTCGAAATCTTAGGTTCCGACTAGAATCAAAATTAAGGAGGAACTGTTGACCAGGAAATCAATATCAAGTCCTACCGCTTCTTCGGTCGGACCGTATTCACATGCGGTAGATGATGGTGATTATATATTTTGTTCTGGCCAAACTCCCTTGGACCCTGAGACCGGGAAGCTAGATCCAGGTGGAGTGGGCAGTCAGACACGTCAGTGTTTTGAGAACCTCTTTTCCGTGCTTAACGAGGCAGGCCTGACACATAAGGATGTCATCAAGGTACAGGTTTATCTCACAGACATGGATAATTTTACAGCGATGAACGAGATCTATGCTCAGCATTTTGATCAACCGTTTCCGGCGAGGACTACTATCGGGGTGGCCAGCTTGCCCTTGGGTGCCGAAGTCGAAATAGAATTAATTGCAAAAAAATAAGATGAGCATCACCCACAGGAGTGTACCTAAAGGGCCACTTTTTTTGGGTTGGGTGGAGGATTACTGATGAAACTCAAACTAAGTGAATCAGACAGTTCTATGTTGGCAGGTGAAAGTGGTCCTGCCGTTCAGATGGCCATGTCTATTCTGGTTCGTATGTCTGAAATACAAGGTGCTGAGCATCTTCTATCTATAGTATCCTCTCACATTGATAGTGCGTTGTACATCGGCGACTCCACTCTCGACTATGCAGAACGATTGGTTGACTTGGGGGCAAAGGTATGTGTGCCGACGACCCTGAACGTGGCCGGAGTAGATCACCATGGTTGGGATCGCTGGGCCGTACCAGCTGAGTGGGCTCATAAAGCAAGAAGGCAAATGCTTGCCTATAAGGCCATGGAATGTAAGCCTACCTGGACCTGTGCACCCTACCAAACGGAGGAACGGCCAAGCTTTGGAGATCAGATAGCTTGGGGTGAATCAAGCGCTGTAGTGTTTGCCAACTCGGTCTTGGGTGCCCGGTCAGAGAGGTATCCTGACCTTTTGGATATTTGTGCGGCCATTACTGGTCGGGTGCCGGCTATTGGCCTACACCTCGCTGAAAATAGAGCTGGACAGGTCTTAGTAAGACTAAAATCTATAAGCTGGGATTTACTGGGTTCCGATGAATTTTATCCTGTGTTGGGTCACCAGATAGGCAAGTTGGCTGGTTCTAGGGTAGTGGTGTTGGACGCTGTGGGTGTCAATCCATCAGAGGACCAACTCAAGGCACTGGGGGCTGCTATGTCTTCTTCTGGATCTGTAGCTTTGTTCCATTGGGTGGGTCTTACCCCTGAAGCATCAACCATCCAAGATGCTTTTAAGGGGAAAGCTCCTGAGGAAACCATAGATGTGTCTTTGAATGATCTAGCAGAGGCTAGAAACGATTTATCATCCTGTACTAGCGATCGGCTCGATATGGTTGTCCTAGGTTCTCCTCACTTCTCGTTAAATGAATTGAAAGCACTGGTGCCATTGATTGAAGGACGGCGCTGTGACTCGAAGGTACGCTTCTTAGTTACAACTGGTCGGGGAGTCAAACTCTTAGCGGAAGAGATAGGCCTATTAGAAGCACTTCTTGAATTTGGTGCTGAGATTACTGTCGATACCTGTATACTCACTACGCCCATGTTATCCGGTGAGATTCGTAGCTTAATGACGAACTCTGCTAAATACGCATACTACGCACCAGGGCTTTTGGATCGAGAGGTAGTTTTTGGCTCAACTGAAGCGTGTGTAGAATCAGCTGTTTCAGGAAAAATAATAAAGGACGATGGATTGTGGGTCGTATAAATAGAAATAGGAAAGAAGAAGTAGATTCGGTTACGGAAAATGTATTAAGAGGACAGTCCGTAATCTCCGGTTCCGCGAATGGAAGATTAGTGGTATCAAGAGAACCTCTGAGTTTCTGGGGAGGTTATGATTTGGAGAGCGGGGAGATTATAGATCGACAACACCATCTTTCAGGAAAAGTGGTTAAGGATTGCATACTGGCGGTTCCTGGAACAAAGGGGTCCAGTACCACAACGGCAGTTCTATTAGAAGCTATGCAGAGGGGCAATGCTCCACTGGCAATAATAACTTCGGGTGTGGATTCATTCTTGGCTTTGGCTTTGGTCGTTGCTGAAGAGATGTATAGGAAAAGTATTCCATTGGTGGCTCTGAAGCCTGCAGAGTATGCAGAGTTACCGTCTGGACATGAAATAAGTGTTGAAGAAGATGGCCGGATTACATGGATACAACCAAATAGGTAAGGAAATTCTGGATTAGGATTAGGTAGTTTTTATCATTCTCCTCGTGGTCTGATGCAATCCTTTATCTTCCTGGAATTCTTATAATTTGTCCTGGGTCGGCTCTGATTCCAGCTGTGTTCAGGGATTCATAAAACTGTGGTATGGCAGTCGATATCAGGGAATTTAGGTGTTCTATAATCCTGGAGCCTTCTTCCCAAGCTGTATCGATGTCTTGAAGTTGGTCTTGGGTCGGGAGTGTAGTAGATCCCTCTATTGAACCTCCTACGCCCATCGGTAGATCTCGCAAGTTGCTCTGAATATCGTCTAATGTGTCTATTATTTTTTCGGCTTCCTGGCCCAAGGTTTCTTCGGCCTCGGGGGCGGCATTTATTAGATGAATCGCTCCCTCTATTTGTTCCCGGAGTCGCTGAACAGCTTGGCTGGCATCAAACACTGGTTTTTGCAGTCTGTAAATCGACATCAACGCTTCCTGACGAGCTTGAAGTTCACTGTTGGAGATTCCTATTCTAGGGTCTAGTCGAACCATGACGTCTCCAAACATTGTAAATTGCCCAAGTTCCACTTGGATTTGGTAGATTCCTGGCAAGACCATAGGTCCTTGTGGTCGGGGTCCGCCTCTGAATCTATTAGTTCCAGATCCAGTAGAGTCGTTTATAAAAGCTGGATCGATACGATAATCCCACAGTGTTTCATGGGCTCCAGGGGTCATCTTCTGAGAGAATGAGCGTATTTGTTGACCGGTTGTGGTCAATATTGTGAATTTCACATCTGAAGATCCTTTGAAGTCTGCAGGTATCCAATAGCGAATGCGTGCATCGTTGGTTGGATTGGGTAGGCGAAATTCAGCCGATCCAGTCCACTCTTGAACATTGGTAGTTCTCCATTGGATTGCTACACCAGTTTGGAACAAATACGGGTTCTCCATTGGCCAACTGTCGGGTCCGGCTAGTTCAATTAACGGAGTGATATCGTCTAGTATCCATACGCCTCGTCCGTGTGTGCCTATGACTAAGTCATTGTTCTCCAGATGAATCTTAATGTCATCTACTGGCACCGTAGGAAGTCCAGTCATGAGACGTTCCCAATGGTCTCCCCCATTCAATGAGACAAAGATACCTACTTCGTTACCCAGGAAGAGTAGATTTATTTGATCTGGGTGCTCTACTATGACATTCACTGAAGATTCTGGTAAGCCAGATGTTATGCTTGTCCAAGATTTACCGAAGTCCTCACTTCTATATACATACGGTTGGAAATCGCCTGAGTAATGCCGGTCAAATGTTCCATAAACTCTGCCTTCAATTGTGTTAGAGGCCACTAAACGACTGACGTATGTATTTTTTGGGAGATCAGGAATGTGATCGGTTAGATCTGACCAATTTAACCCACCATCAAGCGTTCTCATGACACGTCCATCGTCGCTACCGGTGTAGAAAACTTCAGTGTTAAGGGGCGATTCTTCTATAGTAGTTAGCGTACTATAAAAAGAGACTCCGTCATGCATAGAAAGCATGGAATCAGACGGAGTTTCATCCATTATCGATAGCTGGGACCTATCCATATCGAAAGTCAAATCCGGACTTATCTGAGTCCATGTAGTCCCTCTGTCTGTACTTTTGAGTAGCATTTGGCTGCCCAAATAAACGGATCTGGAATCATCCTGGGAAAGAAGCACAGGTGTGTTCCAGTTAAAGCGGTATTCACGTTCATCTGCATCGATGTCTTGGTCGGATGGATAATCTTTTCTAGGAAGAGATCCTTCGTCATCATCAAATAATGGACGAGGAGCAATTGATGAGCGCTCTCCTGTTTCAAGGTCTAGTAAGCCTATCCTACCATTTTGGGATTCTGAAAAAATCGTATTTGGATCCTCTGGATCAATCTTAACGTAAAATCCGTCACCCCCACTTATGTTTATCCAATCCGCATTGCGAACTCCCTGGCTGTCCAAAGTTTGAGAAGGTCCGCACCAACTTCCATTGTCTTGGAGTCCTCCACAAACCCAAAATGGGCTTCTCTGGTCGATGTCTATTTCATAGAACTGTGAGATTGGCAGGTTATCGTAGAATCTCCAGTTTTCTGATCTGTCAAATGAAACTGAGAGACCACCATCACTACCCAAGATAAGGTGGCTAGAGTTGTTTGGATCGATCCAAAGTGCGTGATGATCCAGGTGAACATTACGGGCACCTTGATCAGAAAATGTCCTACCACCATCGTCAGAGCGCATTAGGTTCTGTCCGCCGAGATAAATACGTTCGGGATCGCTAGGATCTATTCGGACCATGCTGAAATACATGGGCCTTGGGTTTGTGTCTGAAAGGAAAGTCCAGCTGTCACCACGGTCAGTAGAGCCATAAATTCCAGTTTGTCCTCTTCGTGCTTCTATTGAAGCAACTAGTAGGTTTCCGTCCCGCTGGTATATATCCAGTCCAATTCGTCCCAGGTGTCCATTTGGGATGCCTTCGTGCAGTCTGGTCCAGTTTTTTCCACCGTCTAAAGTTCTGTATATCCCACTTCCAGCACCACTTCCATTGAATCCCCATGCCGTACGCTGACGTGTATACATAGCTGCAAAAAGTGTGTTTGGATCGTTTGGATCCATAACCAGATCAATAGCACCAGTATAGTCGTCGACGTGCAAGACCTTTTCCCAAGTAGTGCCTCCGTCGGTCGTCTTAAAGACACCTCTTTCCGGATTTGCTTTCCAGAGATTTCCGACCGCAGCGATGTAAGCAGTCTCTGGATCTTTCGGATGGACTCTAATGCGTGAGATGTGTCTTGTTTTCTCAAGCCCCAGGAATTGCCAAGTTTGCCCCGCATCTGATGATCTAAAAACTCCATGACCCCATGGGGAACTCTGACGGTTTTGGGGTTCTCCGGTTCCAACCCAAACGATGTTGGGATTGGAAGGGGCTAGGGTGACATCGCCAATGGAAGAAGTGACTTCATCCGTAAAAATTTGGTTCCAGGTAGTTCCATGGTTTGTGCTCTTCCATATTCCAGCTGTAGCGGTACCCACGTAAAGAGTATTTGTATTTGTTGGGTCTACTGCCAGATCGCTGATTCGCCCACCCACAACACTGGGTCCGATTTCTCTCCACTTGAGAAATTCGGCTAGCTCTAACCTATCATTGGCTTGGTTCTCTTGGGATTGAACTGGTCCTGGTAGAGAAGACAGGAGGAACAAGCTGATCAGGATAGAGAGTATCTTTGGTCGCTTCACGGGTCGGCCTTATTTAGATGATATAATGTTTCGAATCCTATACAGGGATTTTGGGGATCAATTACTTAGGTAGCAATATGTGAGCACAGGTTGGCTTTGAAGGAAAGATTTCAGATTTTGTAATCATTCGATTTCGTGGCTATCTCTGTGTGGGTGAAATTGATATTCTAAGTGACTATCTATAGTGATCGGAATTATTTGATTAGGATCGATTTTAACTAGAATTTGTTGGATATCAAATGAATGTATTGCTTATCTCTTGTTACGATTTGGGACACCAACCTTTCTCTATCGCGTCGGCTGCAGCTCATTTACTTGAACGAGGGCACCGAGTTGAGTGCTTGGACCTAGCAGTCCAGACGTTTGATAGGGGGAAAATATTGAATTCAGACGTGATTGGTATATCAGTGCCAATGCATACAGCTATGTGTTTAGGGATTAAGGTGGCCAAACGGGCAAAGGCGATAAAACCAGAAAGCTACCTGTGTTACTTCGGCCTTTATGCTTCATTGAATGAACAAAAACTTCTGTCTAATCTCGGTGACACTGTTATAGGTGGAGAATTTGAAGGACCTTTGGCTGACTATATCGATGGCTTAGAAACTGGCGAAATGGTCACCTCTGGCGTTTCTCGGCCCCAGGTTTCAGGGAGACCCAATCTGTCTAGACAAGAATTTATCACTCCAGTGCGCTCACTCTTACCTCCTCTTGAAGATTACTCGAAATTGACGGTGTCCGGGCATGGTGAAAAACTTGTTGGGTCGACACAAACTAGCAGGGGGTGTGCTCACCGTTGTCGACATTGTCCCATCCCTTCGGTCTATGAAGGACGTTTGCGGTTGGTTCAAGAACAGGTGGTCTTGGCGGATATAGATAATTTGGTGAAAATGGGAGCGGAACATATTTCATTTGGGGACCCTGATTTTCTTAATGGTGTTAAGTATTCTTTGAAAATTGTCCGTGCTATGTATCAAAAACATAGCAATATAAGTTTTGATATCACCGCCAAGATTGAACATCTCCTGGAGTACCCAGAGGTACTGTGTGAGCTGGGAAGTTTGGGTTGTTTATTCGTGGTTTCGGCCGTAGAAACTGTCGATGACAGGATCCTGGAATACTTAGATAAGGGACATACTCGTGATGATGTGGTAGTAGCACTTCAGCATACTAGAAACGCAGGAATATATTTAAAGCCTTCTTTGTTGCCATTCACGCCCTGGACCACGATGTCAGGTTATTTGGACCTCTTGGCCTTTATAGAGGAACATGACTTGATCTATCACGTAGATCCAGTCCATTACTCTATCAGATTGCTGTTACCTCCTGGATCAAAACTTTTAGAGATTTCTGAGTTGTCTAATCTGGTTGGAGAATTGTCTAATGAGGATTTGGTCTACGAGTGGGAACACCCTGATGGTAGGGTTGATGCACTACAGAAGCAGATAGCCTGTATGGTTGAATCCAGCGTTGTCGATGGAGAGGATTGGGCCATCATTTTCGCCAAAGTGAAAGCACTTGCTTTAGGAAAAGAGGCAGGCTACTTAGAAGCTTTTTCTAACGACCTATTTCTACCAGTGGAACTGCGTCCGCCGGTTTTTTCCGAATCGTGGTTTTGCTGAGCCGAACCTACTAAGAGTCAGTTAGACTCTGTAAGTGGGTCATGATAAACGGCCAAGCTTGAGCCAAGGACTTCCACTCTTTCCTAGATGATAGTTGGAAGATTGCGTATACGGACTATCGACGACTTGAGCGTAAGTGTAATGTTGCAGACGAAACAATGATTATTTCAAGGAGAAGAGCGACTATGAGAGTTATTATCGGATGGGGCTTGTGTCTGGTTCTGTTGTCGACTTGTAGTCGAGAGAGTTCCGAAATTTCAGCATTCGTTGGAGCTGGGATTTGGGATGGGACTGGCTCTGAATTCATGTCAAATGGAGTCATTTTGATTCATGACGGTCGTATTAGTGAAGTCGGCAGGGAGGATGAAATCGTGATACCTTCCGGAGCTGACGTCGAGGATCTGAGTGGTAGGATAATAGTACCAGGACTGATAAATACTCATGGGCATGTGGGTGGAGTACGGGGACTAGAATCTGGATATTACGATAGGGAAAATTTGATCCGTCAGCTTCGGCTATATGCTGATTATGGTATCACTACGGTGAATAGTTTAGGTGGAGATGGGGAAGAAGGAAAAATCTTGAGGGATGAACAAGCCGTACCTGACTTGGATAGGGCAAGGCTCTATATTGCAGGGGAAGTCATAACGGGTACAACGAGTGACGAAGTGTTGGAAGTTTTGCAGAAGAATGCTGAACTAGATGTGAATTGGATGAAAATCCGGGTAGATGACAACCTTGGGTCTACGTCAAAAATGCCTGTGGGCTTGTACTCTACAATCATCGATAGAAGTCATGAATTGGGATTCAAGTTGGCTTCACATCTGTTTTATCTTGAAGACGCCAAAGATCTTCTCAGAGTCGGGACAGACTTCATTGCCCACAGTGTACGTGATGTTAATGTCGATGAAGAGTTTCTGGATTTGTTGAGTCGAAGTGGCGTTTGCTATTCACCGACCTTAACGAGAGAAGTCTCTACTTTTATCTATGAGAATCGGCCCGATTTTTTCGACGATCCTTTTTTTCTAAAACATGCAGACACTGTTGTTGTGAACAAGCTTGCTGAAGTTGTACGGCAACAGGCTGTTCGTGAAAATGCCAGTGCTCAAGGTTATAAAAGGGGCCTTCCGATTGCTATGGAGAATCTGAAAAAAATTTCGGATGCCGGGCTGCCGATAGGCTTTGGAACTGACACTGGACCAGCAGGACGGTTCCAGGGATTCTTCGAACATATGGAATTAGTTCTAATGGAAAAAGCGGGGATGAGCCCTGAACAGATTCTTAGGTCGGCGACAGGTGAAGCAGCAAAGTGTTTGGGCCTAGAGCAAGAGATAGGTACATTACAGCCCAACAGATGGGCCGATTTCATTGTGCTGACGGAAAACCCTCTCGAAGACGTGAGAAACATGAGAAACATCGAGTCAGTTTGGATAGCGGGCAATAGGATAGGTTAAGGTGGCCATGTTAACAAAGCGCCCAACCAATTCGGCAGCGGAAGAAATTGTCGGAGGATATTTTCCAGTCTTGGACCATGGATTTGTATCGTTGGTGGACTATATGGGGACTGACGAAGACGTGGAGAGAGCGGCAAGAGTTAGCTATGGCTATGGAACTAGAAAAACTAGTCAGACTAGGGGATTGATAAGATATCTTCGTCGTCACTATCACACCACGCCCAGTGAGATGGTGGAGCTAAAATTTCACTGTGCGATGCCAATGTTTGTGGCTAGACAGTGGATTAGACATCGGACTGCTTCCGTCAATGAATACAGCGGCAGGTATTCATTGATGCCCTTACTTTTTTATAAGCCAGACTCCGATCACTTTTCACTGCAGAGCCAGGATAACGCTCAAGGCCGGCAAGACGACTCTGCTTCTTCAGAACTGTATGACAGGGCAGTAAGGCATTGGGAGCGAATGCGCAGTGAGGTTTCTAAAGGTTACCGTTGGATGGTAGAAGAAGATGTGGCCAGGGAGTTAGCGCGTATTGACTTGCCTTTATCCACTTACACTCAATGGTATTGGAAAATCGATTTACATAATCTGTTCCATTTCTTGACGCTGAGAGATGACGCTCATGCTCAGTGGGAAATCCAAGCTTTTGCACGCGTGATGGCTGGTGTTCTCAAAAGAGTTGCTCCTCTGAGTTATGAGGCCTGGGTTGACTATAATGTATGTGGTCAGGCTCTGAGTAGAAGCGATATTCTAGTACTAAACCAACTCTTGGATAGTGGAGAGCATGGAATCGGAGTCAGAGATACAGAACAAAGCTTTGATAAGGAGGCACTTCAAGAATTTGGCCTTTCCTCGAGAGAGATAAGAGAGCTAGTCGCTAAGCTCGAACCAGTAGAAAGACCCAACCATGATTTGGATCTTTCGATAATGAGAAAGGCGGAAGATGTGGCTAAAGAACTGGGAGAGGCAGTTCCGAAATTATCTGACTCTAAATAATAATTCGTAATAGAATTCAGCAATTCACATTCAGTAAATTGTATCGAGATAGTATAAGATTATCAGGATGAACTTATAACGGTGGGTTATCGTGGGAACTATGTGTTAATGGAAAGAGCTAATTTGGGCCAGGGTGTACAGCGCACCTTCATGGGACTTGTTACTACAGTTTTTGTCGTTTTTCTGTTCTCACTGCTGTTCATGATTTCTCAGGGAAGGAAAGGATTATCAGAGGGAAGGACTGTTTTGGCAGTCTTGCCATTTGAATCTGAATTGGTTCAGGATTCCACAGATCGATATGCAGGATTTGCGGAAGGTTTAGCTGCTTACTTCGGACGGACAGACCCTCAGATTCTAGGAGTCTTGGGCCCCGCAAGTACTGAGAGGTATACTAATCGTGGCCTTGAACCGGTGGCTATAGGGACTGAACTGTTGGCTGACCTCGTAGTGACTGGGCATGAGTCTGGAACGAGAGACAGCCTAAGTTTGGTGGTAGATCTCTTGGAGGTGGTTAGTGGTTCTAATTTGTGGAGCCGTGAATTTCGATTAGATGAAAATACTGACCTTCGAGACCTGTTAAGGCAGGTGAGTACAGAAGTGACGTCCGTCTTGGACCTTCCTCGTTGACAAATGAATATGGTTAGTAAGATCAGAGTGCTAATCTACTCATAGGATTTGAGAACCGAACAATAATAGAACTGATTTCTACAGCAATTTTTCAAAGGAGTGAGAATGGGAGATGTTGTCTATAAATCCAAGAGTAGGATAGAACGGATCAAGGGGCCTTTTCGAAAAGCATATATTCCAGCCACTGCTGACCCAGTGGATTTTGGAGTTCACGGTGCCATAGCTAAACATTATGGAGTTACGGGTATGGATGAGGTGGCCACTACGCTGGACTATATTGTAGCGGCCACAGGTGGCTGACTAGCGGGTACTTTTGGAGGCGCGCTGGAGGCGCGTGGGATTCTAGCTGACGCGAGTTATCTAGAAACGACCGTTGGAGGAGAAGTGGAAAAAGAGGACGGCGTCTTGGTCTTAAGGCGTATTCATGTTAATTATCGTCTGAAAGGAAGCGTTGATTCTGAAGAAATAGCGAAAAGAGTCCACTCTATTCATAGAGACAAGTGCCCCGTTTACAAGTCGATTTCAGGTTGCATTGAAATAACCACAGAATTGAAGTTTGAAGCAGAATAATCCGAGCTAAGGTCTGGATGATTTTCAGCATACTATAAAGAAGGGGATGACAAGGTGGGAGTAAAAGGAGACACTCACGGCTTTGGTCGAATTTGTGTGTTAGGTGGAGGAAACTTAGGTCAGGCTTTGGTACGAGGATGGGTGAAATGCGGCGGCATAGATCCTAAAGATATAACAGTGACGCGCAGGGATTGCAGTAAGCTGAAAGACTTGGGATCGATGGGTGTAACGGTCACAGCGGATAACTTTGCTGCAGTAGAAAATGCAGACATAGTCATCATCGCAGTACAACCGCAACAGATGTCCATGTTGTTTTCGGAAATAAGAGAAGTGGCGGAATCAAGACCACATACATTTATTTCTGTCGTTAGTGGTGCCTCGTTGGAGTTAGTGAAAGAGGGTTTGGGTTTGGACAAGAACTGCGTGGTGAGAGCAATGCCCAATACAGCTGTGTCGGTCGGTGAGGCTGTTACATGTTTAACAGCTCATGATACGAAAGCTTTAGAAGAAGCTGAACGGCTGTTCAAGTGCATCGGAAAGACACTTCAACTAGCGGAAGAAATGATAACTCCAGCAACTGCTTTGAGTGCCTGTGGAATCGCTTTTTTTCTACGTTGTATACGTGCCGCTTCCCAGGGAGGTATTGAAATTGGTTTTCACCCTGAAGAAGCTCTATTTTTGGCAGCACAGACTGCTAAAGGTGCAGCCTCTCTAATCTTAGAAGCAGGATTTCATCCAGAGGAGGGGATAGACAAAGTCACTACGCCTCGAGGCTGTACGATAGCTGGCCTAAATGAGATGGAGCATCAGGGTTTGAGCTCTGCTATCATAAGGGGTATCGTGACTTCGGCTGAAAAAGCGGGAGATTTTACTGAAGAATAGAAAGCACAATCGGTCCATTTATAAGGCTGAATATCAAACAAATTACGAGGGACTTATCGGTTAATTGTTCAGGGAAGAGTCTCCCCGATTGCAACAACTGCATGTTCTGGAACTAAGTGAAGGTCGTCTTCCACTAATCTGGCAGCTTCGTGCAGGATGATCACTAAAGTGCCGGGTGTAAGGCCATCGTCCTGACCGGGAATGTCGTAGTCTTCACTGGGCATGTGTAAGACTATTTGCCCTCTCCTTAAAGTCCGGTCAGCACAGGTTCCAACCAGTCGAACAGTAGCCCATCCTGGGCGTGGAGTCCAAACGAGATTGGTCGGAGTTCTTAGTCTGGGGTCAGTCATGTTTTGCTTCCTCACGTCTATGAAGTTGGTGCGAACCCGTCACCAGGAGATCATAAGTAGCACTTTGAGCTCTTGATAATTGTAAGGGTAGAGTAATTGGGATTGTACGTTGTGAAGTCACGTCTGGCATGTGAAGCACCATTCGATCAGTAGGAGTCGGGTTGTGACAATCGTGTTGGATACCATGGATGTCTATTTCTACTGGGATCCCAGGGCTATGGAGGCTAGCGATAAAACAGCTATAGTCTTGCCAATAAACAAGACAATTTTCGGTGTCTTCGGTGATGGCTGGCAGAAGTTTTTGATCATAGTAAGCCAAGGCTTTTTGGTAGCTTTCCAGATCGGCCTGTCTTAATCCCTGGAGTTGCTCTCTGCAAAGTATTCTCGGATCTCTCACAGAATTTCCTTGTAAGATGTCTTCGAGGATACTGTCAGCGACTTTTCTCATTGATGTCGTCCTCTTTCCTATACTCCTGCTGCCATGGAGTCCATAAATTCTTGATTGGTGTCAGTTTTATTCATGCGTTCCAGTAAAAACTCGATAGCTTCTGCAGCAGGCATATCTGAAAAAAAGTTCCGAAGTAGGTAGACGCGGTTTAGCTCATTTTGGGAAAGTAGCAATTCTTCTCGCCGAGTTCCTGAGCGGTTGATATCGACCGCAGGGAATACACGTCTATCGGAGATACTCCTGTCGAGAATTAATTCCATATTCCCAGTTCCTTTGAATTCTTCGAAAATCACTTCGTCCATTCGGCTACCAGTCTCAACCAAGGCCGTTGCAATGATAGTGAGAGAACCACCTTGCTCGATATTTCTAGCTGCACCGAAGAAGCGCTTTGGTTTCTGAAGTGCTTTGGCGTCTATTCCACCGGTTAGTACCTTCCCTGAGCGTGGCATGGTGGAGTTGAACGCTCTAGCTAAACGAGTAATAGAGTCAAGGAGAATAACAACATCTTTTCCTTGTTCAACAAGTCTTTTCGCCCTCTCTAGAACCATTTCTGCGACCTGAACGTGTCTTGCTGCTGACTCATCAAAAGTGGAAGATAGAACATCTCCATCCACATGGTTTTTCATATCCGTAACTTCTTCAGGTCGTTCGTCAATCAGGAGAACCATTAGATGGACAGCTGGGTGGTTGATCGAGATCGAATTAGCAATTTTTTGAAGCAAGACAGTTTTTCCGGCTTTGGGCGGGGATACGATTAGTCCACGTTGTCCCATTCCGATAGGAGTTACCAGGTCCATCACCCTGGTTGATAGATCCGGCCCAGGAAGCTCCAGGGCAAGTCTCTGTTCGGGATATCTGGGTCGTAAATCGTCGAATGACGTTCTGGAACTAGTGTTGTCTGGGGGTTCATCGTTAATGGTTTCGATTTTCAATAGTGCCAGGTAGCGTTCACTACTCTTCGGAGGCCGGACCTCACCTCGCACAGAATCTCCTGTATTTAAGCTAAATCTCCTTATTTGTGACGGACTTACATAAATATCATTTGGACCACTAAGGTAGTTTGACTCTTGCGATCGGAGGAATCCGTACCCTTCTGAAAGAATTTCTAGGACACCCGAGCCTTCCAATCGTTCGTTTTGGTCCACCAAGGCTCGTTCGATTCTAGGTATTAGATCTTTCTTTTGGAGCCCAGTGTAGTTCGAGATATTAAGATTCTCGGCCAAATCCCGCAGGTCTCTTAAAGTAGAGGATCGTATACGGGTGATCTCTATGTTTTTTCTCTCTCCATTTTCCTCATCATTGGCCACAAGGGGCTCGGAACTGGATTGGTAACTCAAGCTTTAATACTCCGCTAAAGCATCATTAGGAGATCAGTGTCTTAATATTCAATGTAAGACACATCTAGATGGATTGGTTGGGGGAATAACGAAACACTGTAATACTATAAGCGGATTGTAATCGAGCTTACTAGGCGGGTCAAGAGAGCTTTGGCAAGTCGGACCATTGTCCATTGCATAGATTTGTTTTTTGTTAGAAGCAGGAGAGGACAATGCCGGCTGGCATTAATGCTAGATACGACTATCCAAAATTACGGGAGTCTTCGCGAGTGGCCGTTTTAAAATCTAAAGATGAATATAGTGCAGGGGGGGTGGTTGTTAGGCGTGTAAAGGGTTCGATTCATCTCCTTTTAATCCTAGATTCCTATGGGAATTGGGGGTTACCAAAGGGTCATGTTGAATGTGGCGAGAGCAATCGAGTAGCTGCGGTTAGAGAGGTAATTGAAGAAACAGGGTTAGTTGAAGTGGCAGCGGGACCGACTTTAGGTACAATTGATTGGCATTACATACGTGCAGAGATTTCAATCCACAAGCGTTGTGAGTATTTTCTGATGGGTTCGAAAGAAGGAAAAGTCACACCTCAGGTGTCTGAAGGAATAACGGATTGTCGATGGTTTCCTATAAGTGACGTATCTCGGGTTTTAAAGTACGACAATGCTCAACCCGTGATTAAGAAAGCTATGGAGTTTTTGAAGTCTGATATTTCACAGGAAATATTGTAAAAATACGATCCCACAGGGATTTTAATACGAGTTCGCGAGGCAGTAGGAAATGGCAAAAAATCTTAATGATATGACGATTATTGGGGGTGGTCCCACGGGACTGTTTGGGGCATTCTATGCAGGAATGCGTGGGTTGTCGACTAGGATAGTAGATTCTCTTCCAGAGCTCGGTGGCCAATTAACAGCCTTGTATCCAGAAAAATATATCTATGATGTCGGAGGGATCCCCAAGGTTCTTGCAAAAGACCTGGGCCGAGATATGATCGAACAAGGTCTTCAGTTTGGTGCAGAAGTTTTTCTAGATCAACAGATTACTGATTTGATAACAAACGGGGAGCACTTCACTCTCAGGGGACCAGATGCCGAATTCTCAACCAGATCTGTTCTAATTTCAGGAGGCAAAGGAGCCTTTGAACCGAAACATCTGAGTTGTCCCGGGTATCAGGAACTTCTTGGGCATGGGGTTCACTATGCCGTTAAGGATCCTAAAACACTAGAAAACAAAAAAGTACTCATTGTGGGAGGAGGGGACTCAGCACTAGACTGGGCACTGGCTTTAAAAGACACCGCTGAGCAGGTCACTATCATTCATCGTAGAGAGAATTTTCGAGCTCACGAGGACTCAGTGCGTCAGTTACAAGTAGCCGTGGAGCTAGGGGAGGTTGACTTGAAAACGTTTCACGAAGTTAGGGAGATACATGGTGAACAAGCGTTAGAAGGAGTGACAATTTTTGACAATCAATCCGGTGAAGATTACACATTTGAGGTAGATGTTATTCTCTGTTTACTTGGTTTCAAACCTGACTTAGGACCTATTAAATCCTGGGGTCTAGATTTAGATAAGAATAGGATATCAGTCAATTCATTCATGGCGACCTCGCGGTCGGGAATATATGCCGCCGGAGACTTGGTGTCTTATCCAGGAAAGCTTGATCTTATAGCGACAGGATTTTCAGAAGCCGCTATAGCAGTTAATAATGCGGTTCGCTATTTAGATCCAGAAGCCAGGGTTAATCCTGGACACTCCACTAATCTAAAAATATTTCAGGATTGAGTAGGAGGAAATGTTTGAGATGTTTCTTTGTTGATCATAGATGTTGATTTCATTTTTAAAACTTGTTTGAAGGTTGAGTAAATATGTCAGAATACTCTAAGGAACAAATGGTGATAATCGGCTCCGGCCCTGCGGCTTGGACGGGAGCAATTTATGCGGCTCGTGCAAATCTTTCTCCAGTGGTGATTGAGGGGGTTGGTAGTCGTACAATGATTCCGGGTGGTCAGCTCATGTTTACTACTGAGGTGGAAAATTATCCAGGATTTCCGGATGGTGTCACTGGCCCGAAAATGATGTCAGACTTTAGGGCACAGGCTCTACGTTTCGATACAAGGGTGCTGACCGAAGATGTTATGTCTGTAAATTTTTCCGGTTTTCCTCTTACATTGAGTACCAACACAGAAAGAGTTGTTGAATCTGGTACAATTATTATAGCAACCGGGGCGAATGCTCAATGGATTGGGCTTGAGAATGAGCAGCGTCTCGCTCAGAGCGGAGGAGGGGTGTCTGCTTGTGCAGTCTGTGATGGTGCTCTCCCACATTTCAGAGATCGAATCATTGCAATTGTGGGTGGTGGAGATAGTGCCATGGAGGATGCTCTATATATGGCAAAATTTGCAAAACAAGTGGTGGTAATTCACAGGAGAGATGAATTACGAGCTTCTAAAATCATGCAAGAGCGAGCCTTCGAAGAAGACAAGATTAGATTCGAGTGGAACAAGGTCGTTGAAGACGTCTTGGGGGAAGAAGTGATCAGTGCGGTTCTGTTAAGAGATATGTTAACGGGAGAACAAAGCGAGCTTGAGGTTGGGGGGCTATTCGTAGCCATTGGTCATACTCCCAACACAGAATTTCTAGGAGGGCAAGTGGACTTAAAACCAAACGGATTTATTAAGACGCCAACTCCGTGGAGGACTGAGACATCTGTCCCTGGAGTGTTTGCTGCTGGGGATGTCATGGATGACTACTATAAACAAGCGGTGACTGCTGCTGGTACCGGTTGTATGGCCGCTTTGGAGGCGGAACGCTGGCTGGCTCATGGAGGGTCAAAGTAGGTTTGAATCGAACGACCTGCTGATCTTGAGTTTAAGAAAGAGTTGATCCTCCATCAACCACTAAGGTCTGCCCAGTAATGTTTGGAGCATTGACGAGAAACATTATGGCTTGAGTGACATCTTCTAATGTTCCAGTTCGTTTGAGCAGAGTGTTTGCAACTTCTGCATCATATTTTTCACGATCCATATCTTCTGGGGGGAGTACCAATCCCGGTGCTATCGCGTTTACTCGAACATCGGGGGCCAGCGTCATGGCTTGTATTCGAGTGAGGTGTATTAACCCGGCTTTGGCTACAGAGTGATGGGCATATGAGGTTCTAGGACTGAGCCCCAGGTGATCGGCAATATTTATTACCGAACCGCACGATTCAGTAAGCATGTTTGCAAATTCTTTTACCAATAAATGAGGAGCTCTAAGGTTGACCGCCATGACTTTGTCCCATTCATCGCAAGTTGTATCTAGTAGAGATGTGGAGTAAAAATTGGCTGCGTTGTTGACTAAAAGGTCTAACTGCTGAAAGTTGTCCCGGAAGGTTGACCCCATCTTTTCAATTGTCACTGGACAGGATAGATCTCCTCCCAGAAGTAATACTTCCCGACCTTCTATTCTGAGGTTATTTTGCAAATTCTTGGCGGGTTCCTCGGACGAGTTGTAGCTTATCGCTAGATCGTAGCCAGCTTTTGCTAGAGCGATAGAAATGGCACGTCCGACACGAACGGCACCGCCAGTAATCAGAGCAACTCGAGACATGTGTGAAACCTATGGTTCAGACTGTTTGTGGCAAGGTAAACGTTGTACTGAAGTTTTCTTTGAGAGTAGAAAGAAGGAGAAGGATACATGGGTTTGGAAGGCAAAACATGTCTAGTGACTGGGAGCAGTAGAGGGATTGGTCATTCCATAGCTGAGTCACTATGCCAAGCTGGAGCTAATGTAGTGGTGAACGCACGGAATACCAATGATGTCCAGGCGGTAGTCAACAGGTTGAATCAGAAAAGTTCAGGAAGAGTTTTTGGTGTTGTGGCTGATGTGAGTAGGCCTGATGAATGCGATGACTTAATTTCAAGGAGCGTGGATGAATTTGGGCAACTGGATGTTCTTATTAACAACGCTGGGATCGGAATTTTTGAATCCATAGAGCAGCTGTCGTTAAAAAACTGGAAGGCTCAGATAGATACTAATTTGTTGGGAGTTTTCGTGTGCTCGCGATTAGCTATTCCCCATTTGTTGAAGACGGAGGGGTGGATAATAAATATCGGGTCACTCGCTTGTCGCAATTCTTTTGCTGGAGGTACGGGTTATAATGCGAGCAAGTTCGGTTTGTTGGGAATGACAGAAGCGATGATGTTAGATCTCCGTTCGAAGGGGATTAGAGTGAGCATCGTTATGCCAGGGAGTGTGGATACCTCTTTCTTCGATGGAGATAGTAAGAAATGGGCCTTAACCTCTGATGATGTGGCATCGGCAACCTTACATCTTCTCTCTTATCCAAGGAATGCCCATCCGAGCAGAATTGAGATAAGGCCAAGCCAACCACCATCTAGTTAAAAGTCCAGATAGTTTGAAAGAACCAGAAATAGAAACGGTAAATTGATTCGGTCAGCTAAAAACTTGTTCAGTTCATCTTGTAACTTTGGAAAGAGGAAGTAGACTACTGTAACTGGTAGTAAGTGTATTTCGAGTCTGTAAACCAAGAGGCGAAAATGTCTGAGAAGTATCGCATAGAAAAAGATTCACTGGGCGAGGTTCAAGTCCCCTTCGATGCTCTATACGGAGCGCAAACTCAAAGAGCTTTGGAGAATTTCCCCATCAGTGGATATCGTTTTAGTCGAAGGTTTATTCAGGCTTTGGGTCTGATAAAACAATGTGCAGCGACTGTTAACGAAGAGTTGGGCTACATCGATTCTACTCTGGCGGGTTCAATTGTAACGGCAGCCAGAGAGGTTGCAGATGGTGAATGGGACGAAGCATTCGTGTTGGATATCTACCAGACTGGCTCAGGCACCTCAACCAATATGAATGCTAATGAGGTGATAGCGCGACGTGCTAATCAAATACTTGAAAATGATTCTGTTCATCCCAATGACCACGTCAATTTCGGACAATCATCAAACGATGTCATTCCATCGGCTATCCATATCGCATCGCGAATTTCACTGGAGCTTGACTTGATTCCTGCATTAAATCGACTGAAAGATGCATTGTCTCTAAAGGCAGAGGAGTTTGATCACGTGGTCAAGTCGGGCAGAACCCATTTGATGGATGCTACTCCAGTCCGTTTGGGCCAACAATTCGGTGGATATGCACATCAAATAGGCAAGGGTATTCAGCGGGTAAGATTGGGCTCTAAGGAACTGGTAGAGCTGGCACTTGGAGGTACTGCTGTTGGTACTGGCATTAATACACACCCTGATTTTGCCAAGCGGACGATCTCTCGGATATCAGAAGAACTTTCATTGGAATTCTGTGAAGCCGAAAATCATTTTGAAGCACAAGCTGCCAAAGATGGTATCGTGCAACTCTCGGGCTGTCTCAATACTGTAGCAACCAGCTATTTCAAGATAGCCGACGATCTTCGGTGGCTTGCGAGTGGGCCGACTTCGGGTCTGAGTGAAATTCAACTGCCAGCGATTCAGCCTGGAAGTTCGATTATGCCTGGAAAAGTGAATCCAGTTATGTCTGAAGCTATGATGATGGTAGCAGCAAGAGTGATGGGTAATCATACCACAGCCACTATAGCTGGTCAGCGGGGCAATTTTGAGTTGAATGTCACTATGCCATTACTGGCGTATACTACGCTTGAATCCATCAGGCTGCTTGCTAATATGGCACGTGTATTTGCTGATCGTTGTGTTAAAGGGATCACGGTTAACGAGCGGAGAACGAAGGAGCTTTTAGAGAAAAATCCAGCTATAGCGACCGCACTGAATACTTTTATCGGTTACGACAAAGCATCTGAAGTCGCAAAGGAGGCGGCCCAGGAAGGTGTTTCGGTCAGGGAGATAGTACGGCGCTATAATCTGATAGATCCCGATAAGATAGACGATGCCTTAGATGTACGGAAAATGACTGAACCAGGCCTTCCTGAATGAGATCGTTTCCAGTGTCGATTATAAAGAGGTCGAATTCTCATGGTAGATGAATTGGGTGCACATGTTTCGGCAGAAGGGGGGGTGCAAAACTGTCCATCTCGGGCTACTGATATTGGGGTTAAATGTATTCAGCTATTTACTAAACAGGCACAACGTTGGAATGAGCCGATTTTAGACAAAGATACAATTTCACAATTCCTGGCTGAAAGAGAATCACACAACCTGGATTTCGTAGGAGCTCATGATTCTTATTTGATTAATCTTTCCTCCCCTAATCTAAGCACCTGGGAAAAATCCAAAAACTCTTTTCAAGCAGAGCTGGAGCGCTCCACATCCCTTCAACTCGATTTTGTAGTCACGCACCCAGGGAATGCAACAGGGATTTCGGCGAAGAATCCAGAGAATAATGACCGCCGACAAGGCCTGAAGGATGTTCAGGTGGAGATGGGCCAAATCCAAAAAGAAATTGATTCAACATTGGACGATTTGGCTAAGCTCCAACTCAAGGAAGAGAAAAAAATGATAGATAAAAAACGGAGAGAGCTATTGGAGCTTGGGGAAGGCCTTCAAGGAGGAATAGAACTTAATGCCTCCGGAATCACTTCGGCTCTTGAGGCAGTACCGAAGGGCACTAAAGTGTTACTTGAGTTAACTGCAGGTAGTGGAACCAGTGTAGGGGGTACTTTCGAGCATTTAGCAAGAATCAGAGAATTCATCCCTTTGGCATTAAGAGACAGAGTAGGTTTTTGTTTCGATACGTGTCACGGTTATTCAGCAGGGTACGATTTATTAGACGACTACAATGGGGTCTGGGATCAATTTGACAGTATACTGGGCATTGAAAACCTGGGTCTTATTCACATGA
>Ga0310345_10001412_pt1 | contig 26812 bp, 20 predicted proteins | sample HC15DNA20500_MG_FD_204667 | JGI IMG/M metagenome (GOLD analysis project Ga0310345, IMG submission 204667) | Marine microbial communities from station ALOHA, North Pacific Subtropical Gyre - HC15-DNA-20-500_MG | ecosystem: Environmental > Aquatic > Marine > Oceanic | place: Pacific Ocean: North... | reverse complement strand
ACCGCGCAGTACCGTCCTCAATCCGGAGTGGCCCTGGGGCGTCTGGTATCCGCTCCGCCGAACCGGAGCCTTCAACGCGCAGCCAGAGAACGTCCAGAAGAGCATCCTTAGGGAACATGGCGGAATCGGCCGACTCTATGGGCAGCAAGATCTGGCTCACGACGTTCGGCTCGCCTGTCATGGGCTTGACACTAACGACAACGAATTCGTGATCGGCCTGGTTGGAAAGGATCTTCACCCTCTCTCACATCTGGTTCAGAGAATGAGAAGAACGCGGCAGACCTCCGAGTTCATGCAGCAGATGGGACCCTTCTTCGTGGGTCGGGCGTTCTGGCAGAGTCCTTCACCTTGATGTGTCGCCGGATCCGGGTAAAGGAAAGTTTGCAGGCGAGGGCAAGGGGCAGGGCGCTAGACAGGGAAGCCGCTTGCATTCTGAGGTCTACTCCAAGGTTATCACTTTCGTGTGGTGCACCAATCCAGGAGCATCTTCCTTGCTGCGCGACGGTTGGGGTATCATAACGGCCTTTGTTTTGAGAAGCGCCGATCGGAGGTAATGTGAATACGATAGGAGTGGATGTGACCGAAGAGAACGGATTAGACTTGTTCCTTGGGCAGCTTGGAGAGGAAGAGTGGAATGACACTCTCAGCCGGATTTTGCCCTCGATCCACCCAGTTGACCAGGCAGTCACCCAAATCTGGTTCGGATTCTGGCCCCTCAAGTTGGCGCGGTTGTTGAGGGATTCTAGCGATCTGAAAGAAACAGCCAGAGAGCTACTGCTGGATGGAAACTATCGTCTCGAAGAACAACTGGACGCGTCCGTCACATTCCTATACGGCTCGCTGTATTGGACACAAGTCAAGCAAGCGCTTGCGGCTGAGGTCAAGGCTTATGAAGGGTCTCAGAGTCTGGTTTTGGAAGAGCAGATCCGGGAACTCTCTGATGATCTAGCCAAGCAACTCGGGATCGATTCGTCGCTTCTCCTGGGAACCGTAGCCATTGCATTCATGGCTTTGGCTCAGTTGGGCCAGGATTGCTTTTCCGCCGCTGCCCAAGACACGAATCCGGTCCGGACCGACAAGCGCTCTCCGGATAAGATTCTGAAAGCTCGAGCCAAGGGGGAGGGAATATTGGATTTTCTTCGCGCTGGAGGTCGACGCTTTACCGTGAATTTCGACGAGAGCCGGTCAGATGCCACCTTCCAGTGTCGCGAGGCGCAGGACCTTTCCATGGCTGCGACCACCGACACCAGGGACCACCAGTCTCGCGATCACCGATGTATTGATGGGCCCATACCTGCCGAGTGTCGTAGTGGGTCTTGCGGCTACTGTTGGGTAGGCGTGCTCAGTGGTAGAGAGAATCTGGTCGAGATGAGTCAACACGAGAAAAAACGGCTGGGCTATTTCGGCTACGCACATTTTGAGACGAATGATGAATCCCATCCTCTGATACGGTTAGCCTGCCAGGCCAAGTGCTACGGGCCTGTGACGGTGGTCATCCCCTCTTGGAACGGTTCCCTGGACGGTCGTCGTTAGCCCACATTTATCATAACTGGTCTACTGCTCCGCCCCAATCATCTGCGTTCCTGAAGAATCCCAGCTTAGGGTCTGCGCAAGAATAAGTTGGTAGAATTTGCGCTCAGATTTGCACCAGATTTGGCGGCGAACGATTGAGCGAAACCGCAGGCGTAGCTGGGTCTACGTTGAGGATTTCTCGATTGAGGAGCGGCCGAAGATGATGTGAAGATGAGATGCCAAAATGCCAAGTTGTTTTTGCGCAGACCTTAGTTGATACCAACGGCATGATGGTGTCATTCTTACACCATGATTCGAACCATCGAGTGGACGGATGCGGGAGTGGTCATGATCGATCAGCGGCTGCTTCCAACGGAGGAACGCTACAACACCTACACCACGGCAGAAGGGGTCGCCGAGGCGATTAAGACCATGGTGATTCGGGGGGCGCCGGCGATTGGCGTGGCGGCCGCCATGGGGCTTGCCCTGGGGGTCAGAAATCTCGCTTCCGATGACAATCTGGAGGAGGACTGGAAGACGATATGCGAGGTGATTCGCAGCACGCGTCCCACGGCCAGGAACCTGTTTTGGGCTATCGAGAGAATGCAGGGTGTCTTCGAGCAGCATCAGCAGGGGACCCTGGAAGAACTCCGCAAGGCTCTCAGCGACGAAGCAGTACAGATGCATCGGCAGGACATCGAGATCAATCGCAGAATCGGTCAGTGGGGTCATCAAGTGCTCTCCGACAACTCTTCTGTGTTGACACACTGCAATGCCGGGGCTTTGGCAACTGCAGGTTACGGCACGGCTCTCGGCGTCATCAGGGCGGCGGTCGAAGGAGGGAAGCAGATTCAAGTGTTTGCCGATGAGACCCGACCTTTCCTTCAGGGCTCTCGCCTGACCGCCTGGGAGATGGTCCAGGAGCATATCCCCTGCACGCTAATCACGGACAATATGGCGGGGCACTTCATGAAGGCGGGTCAGATCCATACAGTGGTTGTGGGGGCCGATAGAATCGCCCGCAACGGAGACGCGGCCAACAAGATTGGTACCTACACTGTGGCGGTTCTGGCCAAGGAACATGGGATTCCCTTCTACGTTGCGGCGCCTCTATCCACGATTGATCTGGCGACGCCTACGGGTGATGAGATTCCGATCGAGCAACGCGACCCGTCCGAAGTCACTGAGATGAAGGGGCACGTACTCGCGCCTCTGGGGACGACGGTTGCGAACCCGGCTTTCGACGTGACGCCCAACCGGCTCATCGCGGGAATAATCACCGAGGAGGGAATCGCACGTTTCCCATTTGAAGAGTCGATCCAAGCGCAGTTCGACCAGGCAGCAGGCAGGACATGAAGGTCCTCGGACTTGAGACCAGCTGTGATGAGACGGCCGCAGCTGTAGTCCAGGATGGACGAGGCATCCTGTCCAGCGTGGTGGCGTCTCAAGTAGCCATTCATGCTGACTATGGTGGAGTGGTTCCTGAGTTGGCCAGTCGGGAGCATGTTTCCAACATCGATTTCGTCGTCCGGAAAAGTCTCTGGGAAGCAGCTCAATCTGAGAACTTCTCAGGTTGGAAGGATATCCACGGCATCGCGGTGACTTGCGGACCCGGACTGGTAGGCGCGCTCCTTGTCGGCGTCTCCTATGCCAAGGCCCTCTCCTACAGCCTGGGAATCCCGCTGGTTGGTGTCAACCACTTGGAGGGGCACATCTGCTCGATTCTGCTCGATCATCCTGAGGCTGAGTTTCCGGCCTTGTCCCTGGTGGTATCGGGCGGACACACCAGTCTCTTCTACGTGACTCAACTTGGTTCCTATCAGAGTCTTGCCCGCACCCGAGACGACGCTGCTGGAGAGGCTTTGGACAAGCTTGCAAAGTTCTTGGGACTGGGCTATCCAGGAGGCCCGATCATCGACCGACTGGCGCCCAGCGGTAGTCCCACGGCAGTTCCCTTTTCCCTCCCCAAGATCTCGGATGGTAGCCTCGATTTTAGCTTCAGTGGAATCAAGTCCGCCGCGTTGCGCCATGTACGTCTCCACGAGATTGCTCCACTCGATAGTTTCACTCCTCAGGAACCGGAGGCCACACCGTCGTCTGTTCTAGACCTGCTTGCCAGCTATCAGCACTCCATCGTGGATCAGCTTCTGGATCGGATCGCCCGTGCCCTCAAGGGACGAGCAGTCCGCTCCATTCAGATCTCAGGCGGAGTCTCCTGCAACCATGAGCTGCGGCAGCGTGCCCGAGACCGTTTCGAAAGCGAGGGGTTCGCCGTCTACTTCCCGCGTCCTAACCTCTCGACAGACAACGCGGCCATGATCGCCGCTGCTGGAAGTCTCCGTCTGGAGGCAGGTGATTCCGATCCCTGGGCACTCTCCGTGGATCCGAACCTGCCTTTGGTCTCATAGGTAGCGTAAGGCGGCCTGGACAGCAGTATTTCAGTTCGGATCGATGCCATCACGAATCCTGATCTCTGCGATCAACGACAACAAATTACAAGCAGCGGAAGATTGGCTGTCTGACCTGGGACACGGCAAGGAGGTGCTAGTTCTAGCACCTACCCAGCACGCTGCCGACGATTTTGCTTCGCGTCTTTGTCTGAGGCAACAGGGTTTGTTCGGCATGCATCGTTTCACGGCGGCCACACTGGCCGTGACGATGGCGACCCGCACCCTGGCGCTGCGCGACCTTGCTCCCCTGAGCCGCCTTGGACTAGAGGCCTTGGCTGCCAGGTGCGTTTTTCGGAGCCTCAGCGAGGCGTCTCTCTCCTATTTCAGGCCCGTTTGCGAGATGCCGGGATTTGCCAGGGCGCTGGCATCGACTCTTCTAGAACTCAGGTTGGCCAGAGTAACTTCCGAGAGCCTATTCCGCTCAGGCAAGCCTGGAAGCGACCTGGCGCTTTTTCTTACCTTTTTCGAAGAGGAACTCGAGACCCAGTCACTAGCCGATGTCGCAACACTGTTCCAGCTGGCGAGGGAGGCGGTTGAAGAGGGCGAGGCGAACTTGTTGGGTCTTCCGCTGCTGCTGCTGGACGTCCCTCCCCGTTCGATTGTGGAGAGTGCATTCTACAGGGCGCTGGTTGAAGGAGCCCCCGGCGTCCTTGCCACAGTGACCGCAGGCGATGGGGAGGGCCAGTTTAGTCTCTGCGAGGTGTTGGGTCTCCTCCAAAAGCAGATGGAACACGACGATCTCGGCGGCGTGACCGCCTTAGATAGGATTCGTGAGGATCTTTTCAGACCGGGCACGATTCGAGGCGGGGAACCCGACTCCAGTTTTGAGCTCTTTTCGGCTCCCGGAGAGGGTAGGGAGTGTATCGAGATTTCTCGCAGGATCCTTCAAGCGGCAAAGGAGGGCATCGCTTTCGATCGTGTGGCGGTGCTGATACGAAATCCGAACGTCTATCAGTCGCAGCTCGAGGACGCTTTCAAGAGCGCTGGGATTTCTGGGTACTTCAGCCAGGGAACAACACGGCCTGATCCCTCGGGAAGGGCTCTATTGAGCCTTCTCTCCTGTGCCTCCGAGGGTGTTTCTGCTTCTCGTTTTTCCGAGTATCTCTCTCTGGGTCAAGTTCCTCCGGTGGACACTTCGGGAGCGCCTCCGAAGGCACAGGTTCCTTGGGTCGAGCCGAGTAACGAGCTTCAGATGATCTTCAAATCCCTGGTTGCAACTGAGGACAATGCTACCCCAGCTGATGAAGCAGACGGAGAGACCGAGACTGTAGATTCTTCCGTTGTGGCAGGGACGCTGCGGACGCCGCTTCATTGGGAGAGGCTTCTGGTAGATGCTGCTGTGATCGGGGGAAAAGAGCGGTGGGCTCGAAGGCTTTCCGGTCTGGAGGCGGAGCTTCGTCTCAAATATGAGGAAATCGAAGAAGAAGACGGGAGAAGGCGGACTCTAGAGAAGCAGATCGAGCGGCTCCAGAATCTCAAGGCTTTCTCGCTTCCGCTGATCGAGCTTCTCGATGGACTTCCTCAGCAGGCACTTTGGAGTGACTGGCTTCGGGCACTGCGTCGTTTGAGCTCCACCGCTTTGCGGTCACCCGAATCTGTGCTGGGTGTGCTAGCGGAACTGGAGCCAATGGGAAATGTCGGTCCGGTGGGACTCTCGGAGGTTCAACAGATACTGAATGAACGTTTGACCCGGCTGCTGCCGGAGCTTCCCGAAAGGCACTACGGGCGTGTCTTTGTAGGCACCCTTGCAGAGGCCCGGGCGCGCTCCTTTCAAATTGTCTTCGTCCCGGGTCTGGCGGAGGGAATCTTCCCTGGCAAGATCTTGGAGGATCCGCTTCTGCTGGATGAATATCGACGAAAGGTCTCAGGTGAATTGATTACCCGCCGGGGAAAGTCTGAGGAGGAGAGGTTGTTACTGCGCACGGCGGTGGCAGCAGCCTCGCTGCGGCTGGTAGCGTCCTATCCCCGGATGGACGTCGTCCAGGGGCGCGCCCGCGTGCCTTCTCTGTACGCCCTGGAACTTCTTCGAGCGGCAGAAGGGCGGCTCCCGGATCTCAAGAGCCTGGAGAAGCGTGCTGCTCAAGCTTTCAGTAATCGCTTGGGATGGCCTGCGCCCAAGGATTCCAGCGCCGCCGTGGATGATGCCGAGTTCGATCTGTCCACCCTGGATCCCCTGCTTCATCAACCGGAGCAAGACATTACCGGACGAGGACGGTATCTGCTGAACGTCAACACTTGTCTCGCACGATCCCTGAGGTCTCGTTACAAGCGCTGGAGACCAGAGTGGTCCGACGATGACGGTATCGTGGGCGGCAAAGACGAGAAGCTGCGGCAAATTCTCAGCAAACAGGGAATGAATAGCCGCAGCTATTCCCCCACGGCGATGCAGTCCTTTTCCGCTTGTCCCTATCGCTTCTTTCTCTATGCCATCCAACGCTTACAGCCCAGGGAGGAAATCGCGGCGATCGAACAGCTCGACCCCCTGACACGAGGCAGCCTCTTTCATGCCGCCCAGTTTCAGCTCTTTCGCAGGCTCCAGGAGGCCGATTTGCTTCCGATGAGACAGGACAACGTCGAAGTAATAATCGACACGGCAGACGGTGTGCTCGATCAGATTGCATCCCGCTACAGAGATGAGTTGGCACCCGCAATTCTTCAGGTCTGGGAGAGTGAAATAGAGGAAATCCGAGTGGACCTGCGCGTCTGGGTCCGCGAGGTCTGTCAATCTGACCAACAGTGGAAGCCGATTCATTTCGAATACTCCTTCGGCCTCCCCCGGGAAGCAGATCGGGATCCTGAAAGCAGTGACCAGGATGCCATCTTGCTCAGTGGTCGCCATTTTCGAGGTGTCATCGATCTGGTGGAGAAGCACCAGGAAAAGTCGCTGCTCAGAGTGACAGATCACAAGACAGGGCGTGCCCCTTGGCCTCGACCCGACTTTGTAGGAAAGGGAGAGATTCTTCAGCCCTTGCTCTACGGTCTGGCCGCCGAAAAATTGCTGGGACTTTCTGTCGAAGAGGGCCGTCTGTTCTACTGCACGCAGCGGGGAGACTTTCAACAGGTGTCGATCCCATTGACGAAAGAGAGCCGAGCCAGGATCCGACAGGTAGTAGAGACCATCGATGCTGCCATCAAGTCGGCGTTTCTGCCCGCGGCACCCCGCGAAAAGGCTTGTCAGTACTGTGACTACAAGTTGGTATGCGGCCCCTATGAAGAACTCAGAGTTGGCAGGAAGCGGAAGGAATTGCTGGTCGAATTGGAGGAGATTAGGAGAATACCGTAGTGAGCAGTGAGCAGTGAGCAGTGAGCAGTGAGCAATTGGCAGTGAGGAATTAGCATTGGGAAGTGTTACGCAATGAACGATTCCGATGCACGCGACGTCATCCGTGAATCGCTCGACGAGAGTCTGATTGTCGAAGCAGCTGCTGGAACGGGCAAGACTTCGGAGTTGGTGCGGCGTTTGGTTTCCGTTCTGCGGACGGGACGGGCGCGGGTCGAACAGATCGTGGCGGTTACTTTTACCCGGAAGGCGGCCGGCGAGCTGAAGTTGCGCTTGCGCGAAGCTCTGGACCAGGAGCGCGGCCGGACCGTTAGCGGGGATGAGGTCGAGAACCTGGAACGATCGATTACCGAATTGGAAGAGGCGCGAATCGGTACGATTCACTCTTTTTGTGGTGATCTCCTTCGTGAGCGCCCCGTAGAGGCCAAAGTAGATCCTTCATTTAAAGAGCTGGCCGAAGACGAGGCCCCAGCTCTGTTCGATAGAGCCTTCGGCCGCTGGATCGAGGAGAAGCTCGCCGATCCCCCAACTGGCTTGCAGCGTGCTCTGAATCGTTCCCTGGTACGCCAGAACTTCGGTGGCAGCTCTCCCCTGGGACAGATCAAAGCCGGCGCCTGGAAATTGGTCGAATGGCGAGATTTTTCCCGGCCCTGGCGTCGAGAACCGTTCGAGCGTGAGTCCCAGATCGATGCTCTATTGAGAGGTGTTCGAGATCTCTCCGAAATGAGTGAGCGTTGTCGAAATTGGAGGGACGATCTGCGGAAAGGGCTTCGACCAGTCCGAGACCTTGCCACCTGGACCAGGCGGGCGGAACAGGAGGGATCGAGATCCTACGAGCGTCTCGAAGGACTACTGATCCAGTTAGAGCGGGATCTCAACCGGTACCAGAACAAGAAGAAGGGAAGGGGAGACTTCGCTCCGGACCTGCCTCGGGAGGTGGTTCTGCGGGCGCGAGATAGCCTGACTTCCGCATTGGAGGAATTCAAACGGCAGGCCGATGCCGACCTTGCCGCCCTGCTGCGAGACGAATTCCAGGAGATCGTTCAACGTTATGAGGAGCTGAAGCGAAAGTCGGGCAAACTCGATTTCGTCGACCTGCTGATCTATACCCGCAACCTGATTAGGGACAACCCCACAATCCGCTCCTATTTTCAGCAGAGGTTTACCCATATCTTCGTGGATGAGTTCCAGGATACGGATCCGCTTCAGGCAGAGATCATGCTTCTTCTCTCGGCCGATGATCCTGAGGCGACCGATTGGTTGAAGGTTCGTCCCAAGGCCGGGAAGCTCTTCCTGGTAGGAGATCCCAAGCAATCCATCTACCGTTTCCGCAGGGCGGACGTGCAGCTTTATCAGCAGATCCGGGAGGCTCTGCAAGAAGGAGGGGTAAGGCTGGTCCACTTGAAGCTAAGTTTTCGCTCCAGTCCCGCCATTCAGCAGCTTGTCAACGCCTCATTTGCTCCTGAAATGAAGGATGATCGTCGGATCGGGCAGCTAGATTACGTTGCGCTCGAACACTCGCGACCGCAGCAAGAGGGGCAGCCCAGTTTGCTGGTGCTGCCCCCACCGCGGCCCTACAGCAGTTTCGGGAATCTGGCGAATTCCGCGATTGAGTCGTGTCTACCCGATGCCACCGCGGCCCTGGTGGACTGGATGTTGAACGAGAGTGGCTGGACGATTGATGATCCCGAACATTCGGGTGGCCGGCTACCCCTGACTCCTCGCCATATCTGCATTCTCTTTCGGCGCTTCGTGTCCTGGGGAAGCGACGTCACTCGAGATTACACTCGTTCTCTCGAGGTACGAGGAGTGCCTCACGTTCTGGTCGGATCCAGGTCGTTTCACCAGCGAGAGGAAGTCGAGACCTTGAGGGCGGCCCTGACCGCCATCGAGTGGCCGGACGACGAACTCTCGGTTTATGCCACGCTCAGAGGATCTCTTTTCTGGATTCGCGATGCTCTGTTGCTGCGTTTTCGTGATGAGTTCGGGTCTCTGTATCCTTTTCGCTCGATCCCTGAGCAGCTGGAGGACGATCTGAAACCGGTTGTAGAGAGCCTGGATACCCTGGCGCGAATGCATCGGATGCGAAACCGAAGACCAATCGTCGAAACCATTAACGATCTCCTATCCAGCACTCGCTCTCACGCGGGCTTTGCCCTTAGGCCTGCCGGTCATCAGGTTCTGGCCAATGTTCAGCGCATCTGCGATCTGGCTCGCAAGTTTGAGGCGAGTGGAGGCATCTCCTTTCGTGCTTTCGTGGAGTTCTTGGATACCGAGGCCGCAAAGCCAGGGGCCTCTCAGGCCGCGGTTTTGGAGGAGGGTGTCGACGGCGTGCACCTGATGACCGTCCACTCTGCCAAGGGTCTGGAGTTCCCGGTGGTCGTTCTTGCAGATCTGACCGCAAAGTTGTCGTCCGCGCGTCCAGACAAGTACGTGAATCCCAGACAGGGGATGGCGGCCTTCACGCTAATGGGATGCGCTCCCTGGGAGCTGATTGATCATGAGGAAGAGGAGTCTCTTCGAGATCGTGCAGAGGGGATTCGGGTTGCCTACGTAGCTGCTACTCGAGCTCGAGATTTGCTGGTGGTTCCGGCGCTCGGTGATGGAGCCAGGGCGGGGTGGCTGGAGCCCCTCAGTAAGGCGATCTACCCTGCCGAGGAGAACTGGCGTGGATCTTCGGACGCGCCTGGTTGTCCCGTTTTTGGAGAGGCAAGCGTCCTGGATCGTCCCATGCGGTTCGATGGCCTTTCCGAGTCATCGGTTCGCCCCGGACTTCACCATCCCGAAGTCGGCGACCACTCGGTGGTGTGGTGGGACCCGGCGATTCTCAACCTGGGTGTCCAGCCGAACTTCGGACTGCAGCAGGAAAGGATTCTCACCGAGGATGCGAGTGGTGAGGCTGCTGAGAAAGGCATGGAGGACTATCGGCGGTGGAGTGAGCAGCGCGTGCGCACTCTCGAAGCTGGGATGCAGCCCCTGTGCGAGGTTTTCACCGTCACCAAGGCGCCTTCCTTACGGATGCCTTCAGAGAGTAGGCCAATCCAGGTGGCCATCTTGCCAAAACCCGAGTCCCGGCCCACCGGGGCCCGCTTTGGGACGTTGGTTCACACCATTCTGAGAGACGTTCGCCTGGAAGGAGATGAGGCTCAGATCGGGCATGTGGCCAGACTTCATTCACGAGTTCTCGAAGCCGGACCAGAGGAGGAGGCGGCGGCGGTGCAGGCGGTCCGTTCCGCCCTGGAACATCCTCTGCTGCAGCAGGCAGCTTCGTCTCCAAGGTGTTATCGAGAGCTGCCGGTTTCGCTCAAGGTGGAAGAGGGACGCATCCTGGAGGGGACGATTGACCTTGCCTTTGTCGACGACAGCAGTTGCTGGGTTGTCCTGGATTTCAAGACCGACGCCGATCTCCAGTCCAAACGGGCTCGCTATGAGCGCCAGGTGCGCTGGTATCTGACTGCGCTAGAGCAGATTACGGGTAGAGACACGAAAGGATGGCTCCTTGGGATATGAGTGAGACGTCACTCACAATTGCGAGGACAGCGGCTTTCCAGTAAGATGGTTCGGGTTTAAGGATGCGAGAAAAAGATTTCTACAGAGAGCGACGCGAAACCAAACAGGCGAACTTCGCCTGCCCCTTTTGCCGTGAGAGGGCCGACTTCGCAGTACGGTGGCTGATCTGTGAGAAAAAGGATCGACTGCCTTCTCATGCGAATGAAGCGGATCGGCAGAAGTTTAGCCGGATCCGCTCCTACATGGTACGCGAGGACGAACACCTTATGTGCTCGAACCTGCGTTGCCGACGAAGGTTTGAGATCCCCAGCCAGCAGTCAGTGGTCCTTTTGTAAATCCCAACCTTTGGGAATGTTCTAGGGTAGGCTGCCGCTACCAGTCCCGTCGTGGACCTCGGTCCTCACGTCGAGGCTTCGCCTCACTTACGGTCAGGCTCCTGCCGCCCATGTCTTTCTGGTGCAGTGATTCGATAGCTTCCTCGCCACCGTCCTCCATCTCAACGAAGCCGAAGCCTCGTGGTCGACCAGAGTCGCGATCGGTCACGAGGTGTACCGACTCGACGGTCCCAAACGGCTCGAAGAGCTCGCGCACCTCATCTTCGCTCGCACTGAAGGGCAAGTTTCCGACGTAGATCCTCTTGGACATAGCTAGATTCTCCTTGTTCACTTCCCAACTGGACTGTTTCTACAGCTTGTAGCTCTCTGGAGGCATCAATCCAGATGAGAAAAATTAGCACACATTATAGGGAAGCGCTACTTTGAAAGAGTATGACCTGGCCACCAGGACATTGCCGGATTGATTGGGGATAACCTCGGTAGCTCAGGAACCGGGATGGGAAGATTGTGTGAAGATAAGATGCCAAAATGCCAAGTTATTTTGGCGCAGAACCTTTGGGTAGATCGAAGGCTACGGGTTCGAAACCAAACCACTTCGCGAGCTGATTGCCGTTGACGCGGCGTCGCTTTCTGATCCACTCTCTTTTCTGGTGGAATCTCTTTCGCAGCCGCCAGACTTCCGCGTAGGCGGGCAGGGAAGTCCGTTCCAAGACGATTACATAGAGTAGGATTCCCAAGTCCCTTATCCACATGTGTGGAAAGCAGCGGCGCCGGACGGCAGGATCCAGGTTCTTCATGCGCATCAGATAGCGGTTTTTGAGGGAATGGCGATTGATGACTGCAGGAAGAGTCTTCCGTCGGGAAGGGAGCACTCGTCGGGCATGAAGGGCTTCAGCCGTGGGTTCGTAGATGGCCTTCCAGCCATAGAGCTGTGCTCTCCAGGCGAGATCGGCGTCCTCTCGGTAGGCGAAGAACTCTTCGTCCAGGTACTCGTCCCCGATTCTGACGTCTTCGAGCATCCTCCGAGAACACATCAGGGCCGCCCCACTGATCCCGAAGACCGACTGTCGGCGCTGGTACTGCCCTTGATCCAGCTCGTTGTTTCCGCGATCGAAGTGCCTTTGGGAGGGAGTGAAGTAGATTCCAGTGGTGTCCAGCACGGCAGCCCCTGACCGGAATATCTGTTGGCCGGAGGTATCCATCCGGTAGAGCTTGCCCCCGCACATCCCCGCTCCCTCGACCTCACGCAGGGTCTGCACCGACCTCTCTACGTAATCAGGTCGCAGAACCACGTCTGTGTTCAATAAGAGCGCATACTCGAATTCCTCCCCCAGGAGGTTGCGGTTGTGACCGTAGCTGAAGCCCCTATTGGTCTGGGAAGCAAACAGTTCGCATCCGAATCGGGCGGCAATATCCCGGGAGTCATCTGTTGAGGCATTGTCGAACAGCTTGATCTTCAGAGGCACCGTTTGTGACCGCACAGACTCCAGACACCTCTGCAGGAAGACCTCGCCATTATGGGTGACGATGCTGAGCAGAATTGCTTCTCTCCCCATCAGCGCCACCTCGAGATGATTTGTCTTCGGATCCAGCTTCCCATCCGCACTGCAGGCCAGAGCAGCAGATAGCCGGCGCGGTGGTGCTTTTTCAAATAGCGAAGTAGGTTATTGTAGTAGATCCCGACGAAGCGTTCGTAGCCGAGTCGATCCAGCGCCAGGCCCCCACGGTGGACACCTACAGAATGGCCAGGAAAATGGAAGATTCTCCATTGCGCCGCATGAACTCGTTTGCAGAAATCCACGTCCTCGAACCAGGCAGGCTGGAACTGCTCGTCGAATCCTCCTACGGTTTTCCAGGCGTCTTTACGCAGAAGCCAGAAGGCTGCCGCAGGCTGTTCTACTTCTACTCCTTGGATGTTTGAGTCCATCGAAGCGGCAGAGGGGAAGAGGCTTGTCCATGCGAGACGAAATGGTTTTGCCGCGCCACGGAGCAACTCTTCCAGGAACAACACATCGCGGATCACGTTCCAGACGGTGGGGAGAGGGCGGATCTGGAAGTTGCTCTGGGGAATCCCCTTATCGTCCGTCAATTTGCCGCTGACAATAGCCGCTGTAGGTAGGCGATTCATCTCCTGGTAGAGGCTCCGCACGCTCTCTGGATTCACTTCAAGGTCGGGATTCAAGAGGAGGACGAGTCGCGTGCTGGTCAGAGCGATTCCGCGATTGGCAGCAGCGGCAAAGCCCAGATTATTCTCCATCTTCAGCAGCCGCACGCCAGAGGACTCTGCTGCGGCTTCGGGGCTATGGTCAGTTGAAGCGTTGTCTACGACCAGGACCTCGGCGAGGTCCTCCTTCAGGACTTCCAAAGAGCGCAGGAGTCGACCCAGGTGCCGGCCGCTGTTCCAGTTCACAATGACCGCGCTCAAGTCCATGGATGGGGAAGTCCCCTGAGATTCTGGAGCTATTGGTTCCGGATGATCCTGAAGCTGGGTACCACCTGCCATCGCATCATACCGTAGATGAGTCCGCTGCCTGTCAGATCGAAGATGTAGGCGTTGTCGATCCAGTCCTCGATACTGTGCTCCCAGATATTGCCTTGTGCAATGGCGGGTGAGATGGAGTAGCTGCCAGGATGCAGTTGGGGGAGTTGGATCCGAAAGCCGACCGTGACGATGTCACCCGGTTCGGCCGGTGGAAGGTGGAGCCCTTCGTAGGCCGTATTGGAAGATGTGATCTCGACACCCAGGCGATCGCGTACTGTGAACCCGATGATTGGATTGGAGAGGGAGTTGTGAATCCGGGCCGAGATTACCAACTGAACTTCTTCCCCAATTGGGGCTTGGTTGAGGACTTCTCCTCCAAGAGAATAGAGGATGATCCCCAGAATTTCAGCGCCTTTGTTCCCGTAACGGTTGTGGACCTGAGGGATGACGTCGACGACCGGAACGCTGTCATCTTGATCGCCAGCGCTCGGGACTTCTCCCTTGCCTGCTGCTCTTCGTTCGCGCTCGAAAATCAGCGCCTGATAACGCTGGACTACCTCGTCCGGGGTCCCATCCTCGAGCTTCCGCCCAGCGTCAAGCAGGATCGCTCTATCGCAGAACTGGGTGACGGCCTGCAGGTCGTGGCTCACGAAGACGATGGTCTTTCCTTCGGATTTGAGGCGTCGCACCCGATTGAAGCATCGATGTTGAAAGATCAGATCGCCCACCGCAAGCGCCTCGTCCACAAGCAGGATATCTGGATCGACATGGATCGCCACCGAAAACGCGAGCCTCATGAACATCCCGGTGGAGTAGGTCCTCACCGGCTGATCGATAAAATTTCCGATTTCGGAGAATGCCAGGATCTCGTCCAGCCTATTTTCCATCTGACGCTGGTTCAATCCCATGATGGCCCCACCCATGAAAATGTTTTCGCGACCGGTGAACTCGAGATTGAATCCGGAGCCCAACTCGAGAAGGGTTGAAACGGTCCCTTTGACGAAGCAATCCCCTCGAGTCTGGGTGAGGATCCCCGCTACCAGTTGAAGCAGCGTACTCTTGCCCGATCCGTTCTGCCCAATCACGCCCAGCGTGGTCCCGGAAGAGACTTCCAGATCGATGTCCTGGAGCGCCCAGAACTCCCTGTGAAACTGTCGTTTTCCCCAGGTCAAGAGTTCCCATATTTTGTGACTGGGGCGTTCGTAGATCGGGTACTTCTTGGAGAGGTTATGGAGCTTCACGACGGCTTCGGTCGAGGGCATCTCAGAGGACATCTACAAACTCTCTCTTGGTCTTTCTGAAGACTACGCCTCCGAGAAGGATCGTCAGGGCTGAGGACCCGGCAAGAATGACCCACGACTCAAGGTCAGGCACTCGATTTTCGAGAAACAGGCTGCGGTTGATCTCCACCACGTGGGTGAGCGGGTTGAGTAGCATCACAACTCTCAGAGATTCGGGAACCATATCCATCTGGTAAAACACCGGGGTGAACCAGAACCAGAGCGTCAGCAGTACTGTGAGAATGTGCACTGTGTCTCGCAGGAAGACCTGAAGGGCGGCGGCCAGCCAACCGATCCCAAGGGCAAAGAGGATGAGCGGGAGCAAAGTGAAGGGAAACAACATTGAAGCGCTTCCCAGGAGTCCCAAGTAGACCAGGACCAGAAGCAGGATGGCGGTGCCTAGAAGATGTGTTACCAGATTGGATAATGCCATCGTAATTGGAAGGATCTCGGAAGGGAAGAGCGTCCTTTGTACCAGGTTCCTTTGATCCACAACCGAAGTGCAGGAGCGCATCACCGTATCCTGGAAGTAGAGCCAGGGTAACAAGCCGCAGAAAAGGAATAGGGAAAAGTTATCGGTAGGCCCGGACCGCAGCTTCATCTGCAGCACGATGGAAAAGACGAAATTGTAGCTGAGGAGTAGAACAAAGGGATGGATAACAGACCAGAAGAGTCCCATCAGCGAACCTACATAGCGTCCCCGCAGGTCCCGCACTACAAAGGTCCAGATCAGATGTCTCCGAATCAGGATCTTCTCGACAAAGTTGTAGAATACGGTCAGGGAAGCACTAACCGGCATTGCCCACCTTTAAGCTGAAACGTCGAAAATCCCAAATCACAAGCACCAGGCTCCAACGCAAGTCCAACAGAGCCGCGAACGACTTGAGCCGCTAGCTACATGAGGCCAAGTTCTGAGGAGAGAGCTGGACAACTCTTCCCCACGCAGTGACGCGCAATCTCACCTCTCTCCGACTTGAATCGTTCCCAACCGATCCAACACCAGGTAGCAGCCATACTATTCTTGCGCAGACCCTTAGGATTCTAGACGGGGAACTCGATAGGTCGCAATCTGAAGATCGAGTGTCGGCAGCTTCGAGATACCATCCACCGCTGCACCCTACATCTGCAGGGAAACCCGAATCGCCTTTCCCTCATCGGCGAAGGAAAAGGCCTGATTGATGTCCGGGAACGGAAAGCTGTGGGAGGCGATTTTGTGGAAGGGGTGGCGGTGCCCCCGTCGTTCTAGAAAATCGATGGCTCGTGGCAGCACCTCGGATCCACAGACGGCAGGAGGAAGAGGTCGTGTGCCCTACAATGGGTCCCAGGGCAGGGCGGCGAAGACTACTCATAGGTGCTCTCCTTTCTGAAGAGAATATCTCTGAAACAGCTACCGAGCCAGACGGATTCCGGAGAACTGCCAGCGCGACTCGGTGGGAAAGAAGTTACGATAGGTTCGCCGGATATGCGATTTCGGGGTGACACAGGACCCACCGCGAAGCACGTATTGATTGCACATGAACTTACCGTTGTATTCACCCAACGCGCCCTCCAGCGGCTGATAGCCGGGATAAGCCGAATAGTCGCTCGCAGTCCACTCCCAGACATCCCCGAACATCTGCGAAAGTCTATCGTCGGCTTCGTCGGAAATGGGGAGAGGGTGGAAGGCGGACTCTTCAACGAATTTCCCCTGGATCTTCAGGTTCTGGGCCGCGCTTTCCCATTCGTGCTCAGTTGGCAGACGAGCCTTCGACCAGCGTGCGAAGGCATCGGCCTCAAAGAAACTGATATGACAGACGGGCTCACTGGGAGCCATCGATCGCAGACCAGAGAGTGTGAAATTCGACCATCCATCGTCCTGCTTTATCCAGTAGAGCGGTGACGTCCAGCCTTGCTCGCAGACTTGATTCCAGCCCGCTGAAAGCCACAGCTCGGGGCGAGCGTAGCCGTCATCCTCGATGAACCGCAAGTATTCCTCATTGGTACTCAGCCGGTTGGCGAGCAGGAATGGATCCAGCCATACCTTGTGCCTGGGAGACTCATTATCGAACGCAAAGTCACTCCCCTCATGCCCGATCCACCCAATGCCTCCTTCGTTTGAGGACCAGCTCAGGGGAGAGATTTCGGGGGAGGCTTGTGTCGACCGCTCCCGATAGGTGGGATAGAGTGGATTGCACGAGAATACGTGTTTGATGTCGGTCAGAAGCAGCTCTTGATGCTGTTGTTCGTGGTGCAGGCCGATCTCAACGACGGGGAGCAGGGGAGCCACTCGGTCAAGGTCGCTTTCTCGGAGAAACTCCTGCATTCGTTGATCCACCGCTCGCCGATATTCGAAAATCTCCTCCATAGTAGGTCGGGATAAGAGCCCCCTATTGGGCCGCGCGAAGGGCTGGCCTATGCTGTTGTAGTAGGAGTTGAAGAGATAAGAGAAATCCGCACGGAAAGGAGTGTAGCCCTGGAGGCCCTTCGAGAGGACAAAGGTCTCGAAGAACCAGGTGACATGGGCCAGATGCCAGCGTGTGGGACTCGTGTCCGGCATCGACTGGATGACACAGTCTTCAGGGCAGAGAGGTTCGCAGAGTCTTTCGGTGAGTTTCCTGACGTCCGAGTGGCGACTCGCATACTCTTCTGCCGGAACGGCGGGAACGTCCTCTTCTCGGATCAGGTCGTCAACTGCCATAGAATCTTTCTCTGTCCCCTGATCGAAGGCCCCCCCTCGGCCGACGTGAACCCATGAATCCTAGCAGGCCACTCGAATAATAGTAAACCCGACGTGGGGTCGATTGGTGAAGACTCTTCGATTTCTTCTCAGCTCGGTGTGGTTGACGGCCGCGCTGAATCATTCACGAAGAAACTTCGATTATCTCTACCAACGAACATCGATAGCACCGCGACCCTTGTAGGACGGGCACTCCTGCCCGTCGAGGACAGCGACGGGCAAGAGTGCCTATCCTACAGGTCACTGCTTTGTCAGATGTTGGTTCGTGCGCATTTTTCTTGCCGATGAAGTTTCCCCTCAGGTGTTTTTCGACTCGGGGGCCCCAGCATCCTCGACGGTTCCCAGCCGTTGTTCAATTCTGCGTAGCTCCTCCGACACGGCCTTCTGAGACTGTGCGAGCTCGTAGACGGCTGCGATTAGGCGATCCAGGCGGGGCTTGATACCGAAGATGGAAAAAGGCACGAAGAGCCAGAGGATGCCGAGGACGATTACCAGACCGAATACCAGCAGCAGGGACGAGCCCATCAGTGCAGCAATGACGCTCAACAGATCCCCTGGCATTTCGAACTGCAGTGCGATCGGCATGATTCTCGCCTCCCATACTAAAGAACTTGAGCTTTGCTCATCGGTGGGTCGTTCCCAGGGCAGCTTCCTCCCTGACGGTGTCCAGGAACTCCTCAGGATCGACCTGGTCGCGGAAGAGCACGGGGGCGCAGGCTTCCAGATCGCCTAGGAACATAGCTCGAGTGGCCTGCGTGATATCCAGATCCGAGACCAGTAATTGTTCCTGTTTGAGCTCGGTTTGTCCATGGATCTGGCCATCGGGAGCGACGATCAGGCTGCAAGAGTTCTGATGCTCGGGATAGCAGCAGTTGCAGGAAGCAAACCAGATCGTGTTCTCGGCGGCTCTGGTGACGATCATGGCGTGGTGGATTGGGATCTTCCAGTTTGCGGGTCGGGTCGTGTTGTTTTGGGGATGGAAGACCAGCTGTGCTCCCTGTCTAACACACTCTGCGGTTGTCTCGGCAAAGCGCATGGCCTCGAAACAGATCACCACTCCCACCCTGACTCCGAACAGATCAAAGGTTTCGAGGGTAGTGCCAGGGGTGTAGGCGAGCAAATCAAGCGGAGTCAGTCTGGTTTTGTGATGGACTCCCAGGATGACACCCTCTTCGTTGATGACCAGGGAAGAATTATAGGGATTCCCGTTTTTCGGATCGGTCTCCAAAGGCGTTTCCGTGCCTAGAATACAGGCCATTCCAAGTTCGCCACAGCGCTCGGCTACAAGTCGGTGGAGTTCGTGCAAGGCTTCGACGGGCACTGGATACCTGGAGGGTGGTGAAGCGACGTCGACCCGATAGCCAACCGTCTGCGTCTCAGGGAAACACAGGATCTGAACGTCTGCCGCCGCCGCGTCTGCGAGAAAGCGAAAGATCGTCTTCGAGTTCTTTTCGAAATCGCTAGTTTGGCGGCATTGGGCCAAGCCGATTCTGAGCATATTCACGATGACACTCCTTATGTCTGGCTAGGAATCTATATTCTAGCACCAGGCTGAGCGAAGCTCACAGGTTACGGATCTGCGCCTCTCCAACTCGGCGTTGGTTGACTGGGTCTTTTGCCATTCTTTATGATTGGAGCTATTCTGTCTCGACCCGTAGAGGAGACAACATGTCGGACAAAGTCTACATTTTCGATACGACCCTGCGCGATGGGGAACAGTCTCCAGGCTGTTCGATGAATCTTGAAGAAAAGCTGAAGATGGCACATCAGCTTGAGCGGCTCAACGTGGACATCGTCGAAGCGGGGTTTCCGATAGCTTCGCAGGGAGACTTCGAGGCGGTACGCGCAGTTGCCAATGAGATTCGTCAGCCCACCATCGCGGTTCTTGCTCGTGCCAATCGAGCAGACATCGAGCGCGCCTGGCAAGCCGTCAAGGATGCCCAAAAACCCCGTATTCATACCTTCATCGCAACTTCAGACATTCACTTGAAGCACAAGCTGCGCAAGACTCGAGCGGAAGTGCTTCAGCAGTCGATCGAGGCGGTGAAGATTGCTCGTGATCTTTGCGAGGACGTTGAATTCTCGGCCGAAGACGCGACCCGTAGCGATCTCGAGTATCTGGTTGAGGTTTTCGATGCTGCAATCCAAGAGGGTGCGACAACCATTAATATACCTGATACGGTAGGGTACTCCGTGCCTCGAGAGTATGGGAATCTGGTGAGGGAGCTGATTTCGCGTCTATCCAGTGCCGAAGGCGTCGTCTTCAGTTGCCATTGTCACGACGATCTTGGGTTGGCGGTCGCGAACTCGCTGGCCGGGATCGAAAGTGGCTGCCGTCAGGTCGAGTGCACGGTGAATGGTATTGGAGAGCGCGCCGGAAACGCTTCGCTCGAGGAAGTGGCGATGACCCTTCGAACGCGGAAGGAGCTGCTTTCTGCTCACACGGGTATCGTCAGTGAGGAAATCTTCAAGTCGAGCCGTCTGCTGACAAATCTGACGGGTAGCACGGTTCAGGCCAACAAGGCGATCGTGGGGAAGAATGCGTTTGCGCACGAGGCGGGGATCCATCAGGACGGTATGCTGAAAAACGCACTGACCTACGAGATCATGACGCCACAGTCGGTTGGAATGGTCAGCAGTTCGTTGATCCTGGGAAAACACAGTGGACGGCATGCCTTGAGCAGGAAGTACCAGGATCTCGGATATCCGCTTTCCAAGGAGGAGTTGGATCGAGCTTACTTCTTTTTTACCAAGCTCGCGGATCAGAAGAAAGAGATCTACGATGAAGATCTGATCGCAATTGTCCAAGACGGCATCAAGGTCATCCCGGATACCTACAAGCTGAAGTACGTTCAGGCGGCTGGAGGGAATCAGGAATTGTCCTCGGCAGTCGTCAAATTACAGAGAGGGCAGGATCTACTGGTGGAGTCTGCCTACGGCGACGGTCCAGTCGACGCCTGCTACAAGGCTATCGACCGCATAACAGGCCTCTCAGGTCGCTTGTTGGACTACAGCATCAGTTCCGTGACCCGAGGGAAGGATGCGCTGGGGGAGGTTTTCGTACGGCTGGACGTAGGCGGAAGAGGGTATACCGGAAAAGCTGCCAGCGTCGACGTGATCGATGGAAGCGCTCGAGCCTACTTGAATGCGGTTAACAAGGCCCTGCACGAGAGCGATCGCATGGCCAAACAGGAACTGCAGTCGGTACCCGCCCGGGCAGAGACGGGTTCCTAGTACGTTGTAACACAGATTATTACGGGTTTTCCGGTGGGGCTTGTGAGGCGAGATCAAGGCAGGAGTAGGAAGGCGATGCTTGGCCATCTTCGACGACGACCAACGCAGAGATCGTCCACAACCCCCATCTTCAAACCCGTCATAATGTGTGTTACAGCGTACTAGGATTTTTCACTTTCCCCTACAGCTTTCAGGCTCGAGTCACTGCTGGGTGCTACCTAAAATGGAAAAAACACTGTTTGAAAAGATCTGGGATCGGCATGTGGTTGACCAGGAAACGGGCCGGCCGGCGATCCTGTATATTGACGCTCATCTTGTGCATGAGGTGACCTCGGCCCAGGCCTTCGAGGGGCTTCGGCTAGCCGGGCGGAAGGTGAGGCGTCCGGATTTTACCCACGCCACAGCCGACCACAACGTACCCACTTCTGACCGCTCTCTGCCCATTCAGGATCCGATCGCCAAGCGGCAATTGGATGCGCTGGAGCAGAACTGCCGGGAGTTTGGCATCACCCTCTATGGGTTGGACAGCCCCCTACAAGGGATCATCCACATCATCGCGCCTGAGTTGGGAATCACTCAGCCCGGCATGACGATCGTCTGTGGTGACAGCCATACCTCTACCCACGGGGCCTTTGGGGCCCTCGCTTTCGGCATCGGGACCAGCGAGGTTGAACATGTTCTGGCCACCCAGTGCTTGCTTCAAGCGCGTCCCAAGACCTTCCGCATTTCCGTGCGCGGAGAGATCCCTCGAGGTGTGACTGCCAAGGACATCGTGCTGTACATTATACGAACGATCGGAACGGATGGTGCCAGCGGCCACGTCGTGGAATATGCAGGTGAGGTAATTGAGCATTTAACCATGGACGAGCGGATGACCGTCTGTAACATGTCGATTGAAGCGGGGGCACGGGCAGGGATGATCGCTCCAGACGAGACCACCTATGCCTATGTCGAATCGCGTCCCTTTGCTCCCAGCGGATCCGCCTTCCGTGAGTCGGTAGATTTTTGGCAGACGCTGCCTAGCGATGCCGGCGCCATTTTCGATCGGGAGACCGAAATCGATGTCAGCGATCTGGCTCCCCAGGTTAGTTGGGGAACCAATCCGGGCATGGTGGTCGACGTGACTGGGAGCATTCCTGAGCCGGATTCGTTTGATTCCGAGCATCATCGGGAAGCGACCCGTAGAGCCCTCGAATACATGGAGTTGAAGCCTGGGACACCGGTTCAGGAGATCCTGGTTGATCGGATTTTCATCGGCTCTTGTACCAATTCGCGTATTGAAGACCTTCGCAGTGCCGCTTCGATGGTCAAGGGAAGGAAAGTCGCATCGACCGTTCATGCGATGGTCGTCCCAGGTTCCCAGAAGATCAAAAAACAGGCAGAAGAAGAAGGGCTCGATCAAATATTTGTGGAGGCAGGCTTCGATTGGAGAGAATCAGGCTGCAGCATGTGTCTGGGAATGAATCCAGATATCCTCAAACCAGGGGAGCGCTGCGCTTCCACCTCGAATCGTAACTTTGAGGGACGACAGGGCCGTGGTGGTCGGACCCATCTGGTAAGTCCCAGCATGGCAGCCGCAGCCGCCATTGCCGGACGTTTTGTAGACGTTCGGGAGTGGGATTGAACCCTATCTAAGGAGTGGAGATGGGATGGAACCCTTCCGGAAGCATCAGGGACTGGTAGCCACGCTGGACCGGATCAACGTCGATACCGACCAGATTATTCCCAAGCAATTCCTAAAGAGAATTGAGCGAAGCGGGTTTGGTCAGTTCCTTTTCTACGATTGGAGACGTCGAGAAGATGGGAGCCCCAATCCGGATTTTGAGTTGAACCAGCCTCGGTTCGAAGGGGCCAGTATCCTGCTCGCGCGTGCTAATTTCGGGTGTGGCTCCTCTCGAGAGCACGCTCCCTGGGCCCTGTTGGACTTTGGATTCCGCTCCGTCGTCGCTCCTTCCTTTGCCGACATCTTCTACAACAACTGCTTCAAGAACGGCATGCTGCCGATCGTGTTGCCGGAGGAGCAGGTCCAGGAGCTGTTCCGGCGCACTGGGGATAATCCCAGATACACGCTATCGGTTAACCTGGAAGCCTGCACGATCTCGGATGATTTCGATCTGATCCTGGAATTCGAGATAGATCCCTTCCGAAGAGAGTCCCTCTTGGAAGGCTTGGATGACATCGGCCTGACCCTGCAGTATGAGGATAGGATCAGCGCGTTCGAAGCTGCCGGTCGGCAGTGAGCAGTGAGCAGTTTCGGACCAGTTGAACCGAAAAACTGACCGGTTACCCGGCGCTCTCCCTTCAACTTGGCTCCCTACTACTGGCAGATCAATTGCTCACGCCCACTGTGTTGAAGTGCAGCTGTTTCCGGCACTGCTCACTGTTTACTGCTCACTGATCTTTAAAGCCGAACCACCTGGGCAAACTGCAGCGCCGCTATCGCACGGATCTCATCGCCTACCTTCTCTGGGATCTGGCCGTCGGTGTTCAGGACTCCAACCGCATAAGGATGCTCTTCTCCCCGACCCAGGACAAAGGAGGCGATGTTGATTTTCTCTCGTCCCAGGATGGTTCCCAGCAATCCTATGACCCCTGGTTTGTCTCGATTGCGAATAAAGAGAAGGTGTTCCCCCAGATGTGTCTCCACGGGGATCCCGTCCACCGAGACCAGCCGTGGACTCCCCTGATGCAGCAGCGCACCTTCGACCCACTCCATTTGGTCCGATGATCGCAACTGGATACCGATGAGATTCGAGTAGGCACGCTTTTTATCGCTGAGGCTTTCCTCCACCGATATGCCCCGTTCTTTGGCCCGTGCATGGGCGTTTACTTCGTTAACCTCCTCCGACAGGATGGGTTGCAATAGGGCTTTGAGGATATAGTTGGTAACCGGCTTGTAGTTCAGATTAGTCCAATCTCCATAGTATCGAATACCAATTTCGGAGACGCGGAGCCGGGAGATTTGACTGATGAAGGAGCCCAGCTTTTCTCCGAGCTTGGCGTAGGGAAGAATCAGGGCGAGTTCTTGATTCGAAATCGACGGAAAATTGATGGCGTGGGAGATCACTTCGTGTTGAAGATAGTCGCTAACCTGGACGGCGATGTCCAATCCTATCTTTGCCTGGGCCTCGACGGTCGATCCAGCGATGTGGGGTGTGAGCACGGTGCGATCTGAGGCGAGCAGGCGGGGATTCACCTCAGGCTCTGCCTCGAAGACATCGAGGCCCGCACCTCCAAGGTGTCCCGTCTCGAGTGCATCGGCGAGGTCTTCCTCCACCACCAATTCACCACGAGCAGCGTTGACAAGGAAGGCCCCCTCCTTCATCAACTTCAGCGTCTGTCGGCAGATCAGACCTCTCGACTTCTCATTGAGAGGCAGGTGCAGGCTCACGAAGTCCGACTGCCGCAGAAGATCGTCCAACGAGAGCAGATCGACCCCAAGATCCGCAGCATATTTTTCGCCGACGAAGGGGTCGAAAGCCAGAACCTTCATCTGGAATCCGAGGGCGCGTTGGGCTACGAGAGAGCCTATCTGGCCCAGACCCACGATACCCAGTCGTTTTCGACTAAGCTCTTGTCCTATCAGGCCTGTCTTGCTCCAGCGCCCCTGACGCAAGGCCGAATCTGCCAGAGGAATTCTCCGAGCCAACGCTAGCAATAAGGTGAAAGCGTGTTCTGCAGCGCTGACACTGTTGCCCCCGGGGGTGTTCATTACCAACACTCCCCTCTGGGTAGCGGTCTCCAGGTCGATGTTGTCGACCCCTGCCCCGGCACGACCGATGACGCGAAGCTTTGGGGCTGCATCCAGAACTGCTCGTGTCACCTTGGTCTTGCTGCGGACGATCAGTCCATCGGTACTGCGGATTTCAGCCAAGACTTCGAGCGTAGACGATTCTGGCCGATAGGCGACCTCGAAGCCAGGCTGTTCTCGTAGGTACTGAATGCCTACCTCAGAAAGAGGATCGGCGACGAGTATATGCATAGCTGAAAACGATGAGGCGGGAAACTGCCTACCTCAGTGTCGATGGTCAGGCTATAGGACAGATCGGTTCAATCCAAATGGGAATTAGCCCGAATCGAAGTTGGGCTGATCCGGACAGCGTCCTAGCTTACGGGTGTTTCGCTCTGATCCTCCGATCTCAGAACGAATCCGCTCTCTATCAGAGAGTCCAAAATCTCGCGGGCGTTCTCCTCGGGTGAGTAATCGATCGTGTTTACGACGATCTCTGGATCCTGGGGAGGTTCGTAGGGATCGTCGATCCCCGTGAATCCCTTGATCTCTCCGCGACGCGCTCGCGCGTACATGCCCTTGGTATCCCGTTGTTCGCAGACCTCCAGGGGCGTGTCGACGAAAACCTCAATGAAGTGCTCCTGACCTACCAGTGATCGCACCTCGTTCCGCGTGCAACTATAGGGGCTAACCGCGGCGCAGATGACCAGACCTCCATGGCTGACAAGCTCCGAAGCAACGAAGCCGATCCGCCGGATGTTGGTGTCCCGGTCCTCCTTGCTGAATCCCAGCCCTTTGGACAGATGGGTACGCACCACATCGCCGTCCAGTACGCTGACCTGTCTGCCATGCTCCTGTAGTAGCACGGTCAAGGCCTCGGCCGTCGTGGATTTTCCCGACCCACTCAGTCCGGTGAACCAGATGCACGCGCCCTGTCGGTGGCGGGGAGGGTAGGCCTCCTTCAGAATTTCGGCTACCTCGGGACGGGTGAACCAATCGGGCAGAGTCCGACCGACTCTCAGGTATTCGTCTCTGACCTGGGTGCCCGAGATGGAGGCGGTGCGGGTCTCGGCGGGTACCCGGGTGACTTCCTCGTACCGTTCCTCATCGGGCAAGTAGACCAGTTCCGTAAAAGGGATCATGCCCATGCCTAATTCGGCCCCATGCTCGGAGACTAGTTCTTGCGCATCGTAGGGCCCGTAGAAGGGTTTGCCTCCCCTCCCTGGACCCGGACTGGCATGGTCTCGGCCCACGATTAGATGATTGGCTCCATAGTTGCGGCGGATGATGGCGTGCCACAAGGCTTCTCTGGGTCCTGCCATTCTCATGGCCAGCGGCAGAAGGCTGAGCAGGATCTGGTCTGGCTGGTAGTATCGGCGTGCCAACGCCTTGTAGGTGCGAACGCGTGTGAAGTGATCGACGTCGCCGGGCTTAGTCAGGCCGACAGCGGGATGGAGCAGCAGAGCTCCGCCTACTTGAGCTATCGCCCGTTTTGTCAGTTCCTCGTGGACCCGGTGCAACGGATTTCTGGTCTGAAAGGCCACTACGTTGGTGTGGTCCAGTTCCTCAAGCCTCGCCCGAGTCTGCGACGGAGTCATTCGGAGCTGCCAGAAGTCGTGACGCTGGGGCAGCTTTAGCACTCTCAGTCGGCCCGAAAGGTTGAGCCTTCCCCAGCCGTGCATCTCAGCCACCAGCGGATGCCGCGCATCCTGGGTGCCAAAAACCCGCTCAGCCACCCTCGCCAGATCCCACTCGTAGATCTCTTCGAGTCTCATGATTGCTATCAGGTCATTTCTGGAATCTCGAAGAGCGATCTCCTCGTCCAGGCGGATGCTTTCCTCAGGCGCGAAGGGCAGCGTGAGAGGAATAGGGAAGAGTGTCCCATCAGCCAGGCGCATCTCCTCGACCACCCGCTCATGATCGGCCTCTCCCATGAAGCGGTCCAAGGGCGAGAACCCTCCAGTAGCTAGGACCTCAAGATCGAAGATGGCACGTTCAGAGATCTGAACCGATGGTAGCTCCGCGGCCTCGGCCTTCAAATCCTCAGCCATTTCTGGCTCAACACGGAGGTCGACCAGTCGTCCTCCCAGGGGAGTGATCAGTGAGGGCGTTACTTCTGCATGAGCGATCTTCGAATCCGAAACCGGACTAGACTGTTCGTCTAAAGTATTCATTTTTGTCTTTTTCAGCCTCTGGATAGAAGCACATTAATAATCAATGGAAAGCAGAAATGAGCCGAGATTGTCTGGGGTTGGGAAAGGCCTGTGGGAAGGTTTAACTTAC
>Ga0310345_10001411_pt1 | contig 26816 bp, 24 predicted proteins | sample HC15DNA20500_MG_FD_204667 | JGI IMG/M metagenome (GOLD analysis project Ga0310345, IMG submission 204667) | Marine microbial communities from station ALOHA, North Pacific Subtropical Gyre - HC15-DNA-20-500_MG | ecosystem: Environmental > Aquatic > Marine > Oceanic | place: Pacific Ocean: North... | reverse complement strand
CGTAGGAGTCTGGGCCGTGTCTCAGTCCCAGTGTGGCCGTCCGCCCTCTCAGGCCGGCTACCGATCGTCGCCTTGGTGAGCCATTACCTCACCAACAAGCTAATCGGACGCGGGCCCCTCAACAAGCACCAGGTCTTGCGATCCCCGGCTTTGATCACCGCTCATCCAAGAGCAGGATATTATGCGGTATTAGCCCTCCTTTCGGAAGGTTATCCCCCACTCGAAGGTAGGTCACCCACGCGTTACTCACCCGTCTGCCACTCTACTTACGACCCGAAGGCCGCTTTCGCGTTCGACTTGCATGTGTTAGGCACGCCGCCAGCGTTGATTCTGAGCCAGGATCAAACTCTCAAGTTGAAAACATGCGCCTCGGGCCACCCTCGCGGGTCGCCGTCGGACAACTTCCAACACGGGAGCCAATTACCTTGACTCTTGCGTTGTTCTTTATTTGTAGGTGTCAGGCTGATACTCGACATGTTTCCATGTCGATGTCCTATCTAGTTTTCAAAGAACCTGCGCACGAGCGGGGACCTCCTGCTCGTAAGCCGCCAATATCATTCTTCCAGATTTTAGGCGAACCGTCTGATGCTATAGAGGTTGGCCCGGTCTGTCAATGGGAGTTGAGCTAAAAGGTCGTGGACTAGAGGCTAACGGACAGCTTGAGAAACCAGATGTTCCAATTATTTTGCGCTGCCGATTGCCAAGCGTAAGCAACCCCACATCAATAATTGGCAACTTTAATCCAAGGCAACTCACGATAGCTCAACTCAGGACGATGATCCGCGCCCTTCTTCGAGGTCCAGTCCGAAGAATGAACTCGCCAGGCTTTAAGTCGCCTATCGCTCGCTTCGTCGGCTCCTTGAGGCGACACTCGACCCCTCCGACTCTCGTAAGTCGAACTGCACCCTGCTGCATTCTTCGCGTAGCCTCTGTCGACGACCATCCCATGAGCCGACCGATCAATCGTGACCACGTTATGTCGAGCGTGTCACTTATGTACTCCTTACCGTCCGAAAATCGAATCGACCCTTCATCTAGCTGCCGCGACTCATCATCGACGAAACGCCACCCCACAACTTGTCTTTCGGTATCAATCTTGACCTCGGCAGTCCACTCTACTCTCGGCCCCTCCCTGCGTGCGAAAGCTCTGTCGAACTCATCCCCTGCAGTTTTCGCGTCGGCGGCCGAATGAAAATCTGTAACAATCCGTGTGGCGAGATCGACCTTCGCCTGTTTAGGATGCAGGTCACCTGAGGACACGCGCGATTCGAGAGTTGCGACCTCCGCGAGCGACAGATCGGTCAGAAGCTTGTAGTACTCCCACATCAATTTGTCTGAAATCGACATGAGCTTTCCAAACATCTCATTCGGCACTTCCGTGATCCCAACGTAGTTACCAGCCGACTTCGACATTTTTTCCGTGCCGTCGAGTCCAATCAATAGAGGTGTCGTCATCACGATCTGCGCCTCAACGCCGCACGATGGCATAATGTCGCGGCCGACGTTCAGGTTGAACAACTGGTCGGTGCCTCCAAGCTCGACGTCGGCCTTCAGGTACACCGAGTCGTAAGCTTGCGCAAGAGGATAGAGAAACTCATGAATCGCGATCGGCTGCCCGTTTTCGTAGCGGCGCCGGAAGTCGCGGCGCTCCAGCATCTGGGCGACGTTGTACCGTGCCGCTAGCCGCACCCAACCTTCGCTACCCAACCCGCCGAGCCATGAACTGTTGAAGTCCACCACAGTCTGATCCGGGTCGAGCAGCTTGAAGATCTGCGCCTTATAAGTATCGGCATTCTCCTCAATCGCTGCGCGGCTCAGAGGCGGGCGGGTCTTGGACCGACCAGTAGGATCACCGATCGTGCCTGTGAAGTCCCCTATCAGGAACACCACCGTGTGACCCAGGTCCTGAAAGTGCTTCATCTTGCGGATGAGCACCGTGTGGCCTAGGTGAAGGTCTGGCGCCGTCGGGTCAAAGCCGACCTTGACGATGAGCGGCTTCTGGGATTCACTCGATCGCTCAAGTTTTTTGCGAAGATCCTCCTCACGGACAACGTCCACACAGCCCTTGGTAAGATACGCCAGCTGTTCATCAACGGTCATCAGGCGAACAGTATACGGGGACTCCGCCTACACTTCTCGCACGAACCGCCGGCCGTCAATACGCCAGGCGCCGTCGAGCATCGTCTGGATCGCTTCGGGATAGATGCGATGCTCTTCAACGAGAATGCGGGCCGCGAGTGTCTCAGCCGTGTCGTCGTCGCGTACCGCCACGACAGCTTGCTGGACAATCGGCCCGTTATCGAGCTGCGTCGTCACGATGTGCACCGTCGCGCCGCTCACCTTGGCGCCGTACTCCCAGGCCTGAGTTTGTGCGTCGAGACCGACGAACGCGGGCAGTACGGACGGATGGATGTTGAGGATGGCATTCGGAAACGCTTCGATGAACGCCGCACTCAACAGCCGCATGAAACCAGCGAGACAAACGAGTCCGACGTCACGCTGCTTCAGTTCGGCGACGATTGCCATGTCGAATGCTTCGCGGGACGTATAGTCCTCGTGGCTGATCGTCACGGTCTCGATGCCGGCCTGGCGCGCACGCTCGAGCCCCTTTGCGTCTTCCCTATTCGAGATCACAACCACGATCCGCGCGTCGAGATGACCGTTAGTGATCGCGTCGATGATGGCTTGGAGGTTACTCCCGCGGCCCGAGATAAGGACGCCAAGCCACCTGTTGTGCGAACCCTTAGGCATAAACCACACACCTATCACCCTCGGCGATCTCGCCGATTAACGCGGCGCCAACTTCTCCGGTCGATTCCAGCTGGGCGAGCACCGTAGGGGTCGCATCCTTTGCACAGATGAGCACCATGCCTATTCCCATGTTGAACGTGCGATACATGTCCTCGACAGGCACATCGCCGCCCTTTTGGAGAAGGTCGAAGATCGGTGGCCGTGGCCAAGTGGTCCGATCAACAAGCGCGGATGTTCCGGGCGGCAAGATCCGCGGCAAATTATCAGTCAAACCGCCCCCGGTGATGTGCGCAATACCCTTCACCAAGTCGGCATCGATCGTTGGTCGCACCGTCTTTAGATACGAACAATGTGGGCGAAGCAACTCTTCGCCAACCGTGCAGCCGAGCTCCTTTACTTCTGAGTCGACATTAAAGTCCAACTGCTCGAACAGGATACGGCGCGCCAACGAGTAGCCGTTCGTATGGAGTCCGGTCGATGGCAACCCGATGACGACGTCCCCAGGCCGGATGTCCCGTCCATCGATGATACGGGCGCGATCCACGAGCCCGACGACGAAGCCCGCCAAGTCGTATTCGCCGTCAGCGTAGAAACCCGGCATCTCCGCCGTCTCGCCACCGAGCAGCGCGCAGCCGTTCCCCTTACAGCCACGTGCAACGCCCCCAATGACTGCGACCGACACATCGGGCGCCAGGCGTCCCATCGCAAGGTAATCGAGAAAGAATATCGGTCGTGCACCTTGCACGAGGATATCGTTCACACAGTGGTTGACCAGATCAGCCCCGATTGTCCCGTGCTCATTCGTGGCAAACGCCACCTTAAGCTTGGTCCCGACGCCGTCGGCACTCGCGACAAGAACCGGCTCTTGCATCGCGCCAAGCTCCGGCCGAAACAATCCGCCGAACGTGCCAATGTCGGATAACACGCCGTCTGTAAACGTACTACGGGCGAACTGCTTAACCCGCTCGACGACCTCGTTGGCCGCGTCGATGTCTACACCCGAAGCCTTGTAGTCCATGTCTCGAGGCTAGAAGCTCGTGACCCGGCTCCCCACACCGCACACTAGAATTCGAGGACCTGCATGGCAGCCTCGGCAATAGCGCGCGGCCGCGAGCCTGTGGTCGAGTTCCAGTAAGTGGTTCGCATCAAAATGTAGAAGCGCTCCTCGGCGAAGTCCTCGTCGAGCATATCAAAGGCATCGCGTAACAGTAGCAGTGCCGGGTCAAGGTCGGCCCGTCGCCTGAGTGCTGCCAGGACCGCTGAGGGACTGCGCAGCGCGACCGTGCCCAGCGCGAGGGCGATCGGTGCACGCGCTGGCTCCGCAGACTTCCTCCCGAAATCGAACAACGCGTCGAGCGCCTCTGCATGTCCGTCCATTGCCAGCGCCGCGAGCGCACTCGATGCCGAACGCAAAACGTCTTGGTCGGCACCCGCCGTTGCCGCCCCATAACTAACCGCCTTAATCACGTAGCGCACCTGGTCTGGACAATCGGTGCCAAGCAGACAGGCAGCAGCCGAGACGATTGGCTGAAGCTGCTCGGCCGCCGTGTCTCGCAGTGCCGCCAGAGTCGGGAGCGCACGTGCGTCCCCGATTTTTCCGAGAGCGAGCACGGCGTCGTCTTGCAGTGGTCCGGCCTCGGCCGCGATGCGAATTAACGGTTCAACCGCGTACGCCGCGCGGTAGTCGCCGAGAGCTTCGATAACTACCCCGCGAAAGTAGCCTTCACCCCGATCGATTTCTCGGGCCAGTCTGTCTCGCACCACCGCGGTATCATCGTGGGCAGCCAGGGCTCGTACCAACGCCGGGCGTACAAATTCTGACGTCTCGTCGTCGAGAGCCGACAGTAACGGTACGACGAGTGCCAGGTCGGGTTCCTGTTCGAAGTAGTAGTACGCGGCCGCCCGTACCCGGTCATTAGGCGAGGCGAGTGCCTCACGGAAGTAATCACCAACCCGAGCGTCACTAAAACCGTACAACAAAACGGCCGCGCGGAACTGGACGTAGCTATCGTGATGCCCGCGCGCCGTCTCAAGTAAGACCGGAACGGCCGCTTTGATCGGAGCTCGACGCACGGTTCGCGATGCCTCAACCCTGACTCCGTAGTCGAAGTCACCGAGCCGATCAATCGCAGCTCGGAGCTCGGTGTCGTTCAACGAGGGTTGGGCGCGACCAACAGCCACGCAGACGAGTAAGAAAACGATGACCGAACCACACGTGACGCTGAAGCGGCGAGACCCGCGGTTCATGACTTTATCGCGTCGTCATTAGCCGGTATCTTAAGCACCATCTGCATATAGGCGTCCTCGTCCCGTGGAGGCGGGACCGGGTAGTCCTTCGTGTAGCATGCCGTGCAGTAGTCGTTGTGACGAGACCCGACCGCCTCACGAAGGCCCGTCATACTGAGATACGACAGCGTGTCGGCACCCATGAAATCTCGAATCTCTTCGACGCTGTGCTTCGAGGCAATCAGCTCGTCACGATGCGGCGTGTCAATACCGTAATAACATGGTGAGACTGTAGGCGGGCAACTAATGCGCATGTGGACCTCACGTGCGCCAGCGGCCTTGATCATCGACACGATCTTGCGGCTCGTCGTGCCACGGACAATCGAGTCGTCGACGAGCACTACCCGCTTGCCTTCAAGAATGCTCCGCACGGTGTTTAACTTGACCTTGACCTTGAAACCACGGATCGACTGTTGCGGCTGAATGAAAGTCCGTCCGACATAGTGGTTCCGGATCAGCCCCATCTGCAGCGGTATGCCCGAGCTTTCTGCATACCCAAGAGCGGCACACAGTCCCGAATCGGGAATTGGCACGACGGCGTCAGCCTCGACACCTGACTCGCGCGCCAGTAAACGACCCAGGTTCGTGCGGATTTCGTTTACGCTCTCTCCGAACACGTAGCTGTCTGGCCGCGCAAAATAAACATGTTCGAATACACAGTGCGCCGCCGGCGTAGGCGGAAACGGCTTGTACGAGCGCAGTCCGTCGCGGCCAATGACCAAGACCTCACCCGGCTCAACCTCACGCTCATACCGAGCACCGATCAAATCCATCGCGCAGGTCTCCGAACAGACAACGTAGGCGTCACCGAGGCTGCCAAGAGCCAGCGGCCTGAACCCATGCGGATCTCGCACTGCAATCAGGTTATCTGGCGTCAGCATCACGAGCGAGAATGCGCCGCGCACCTGCGACACCGACTCGACAATGGCATCCGCCGCCGAACTGGCGTCCGATTTCGCGTAGAGGTGCAGCACCACTTCCGTGTCACTGTTGGTCTGAAAAATCGAGCCCTCGCGGACAAGCCGGTCACGGAGATCGGTCGCGTTAACCAGGTTACCGTTGTGACCGAGTGCGATCTGACCGTGCGAGCAGTCGATCAGGATCGGCTGGGCATTAACAAGCCGGCTGTCGCCAAACGTTGAGTACCGAACGTGGCCGATAGCCGAGCTACCGCGCAAGTTGGCAAGGGTCTGATCGCTGAACGCGTCGCCCACGTAGCCCATCGCACGCGAGAGTCTGATCTCTCCGTTGTCGGCTACCGCGATACCGGCGCTCTCCTGCCCTCGATGCTGGAGCGCGTACAGACCGAGGTATGTCATCGACGAGGCATCCTCGTGGCCATAGATACCAAAGACTCCGCATTCGTCGTGGAATTTGTCGCGGTCTGGTTCAGTCATCATCGCTCACAGTTCAGGGTCTGTCGTCACGCCGCTGATTTCTCGAAGTAACGCGAAAATCCAGAGACCCACACTTGTTCCGCCTCGTTCAACGCAAGATCGACGACGGTTCGGCCCTCGACGGCGATGCGGAGGCGAGAGTCGCCGACGCGGCCAATGGCACGTGCCGGAACACCGGCCGCCTCTGCACGTGCTAACACCTCGTCGGCGTGTATCTCGGCGACCGAGACGACGATCAATGCCGCGCTCTCTCCAAACAGCGCAGCCGTAATGGCCAGTGAGTCCGGCCCGTCGAACGGCACAGCTGGGATCGTCACATCCGTTCCGAGCCCGCCACTGTCAAAACAACACTCGGCAAGCGTCACGGCCAGTCCACCATCCGAGCAGTCGTGGGCCGACTGGAGTAGCCCATCGGCCGCCGCCGCAACCACCACCCGCTGAAGCGCACGCTCGGCCTCGAGATCGAGCGACGGGGGTATCCCGCGGACAAGGCCGTGAATCATCTTGAGATACTCACTCCCGCCGAGCTCACCGCCTGGCGCTCCGAGCAGCAGCACCGTCGAACCGACCTGTTGGAAGATCCGCCCGAGAACCCGATCCGCCTTTTCTATTATCCCAACGACACCGAGAACTGGCGTAGGGTAGATGGCCTGACCATGAGTTTCGTTGTACAGGCTAACGTTCCCCCCGGTGATCGGGATATCTAATGCACGGCAGGCCTTACCGATCCCTGCGACTGCGCGTGCGAACTGCCACATGATCTCGGGCCGCTCCGGATTACCGAAATTGAGACAGTTGGTCGCGCCTACGGGACTGCCACCCGCGCACGCGACGTTGCGTGCCGCTTCGGCAACAGCGAGCATGGCACCGCGGTGCGGATCGAGTGAGCAGTAGCGACCATTGCCATCGACCGAAAACGCGAGAGCGCGTGCGGTACCTTTGACACGCACCACTCCGGCACCCATGCCGGCGAGCACGAGTGTGTTCGTGCGCACCATGTGGTCGTACTGCCGATAAATCCACCGCTTGCTCGCGATTCCAGGCGAGCCTAAAAGCTGCTTCAGCACTTCGGTCGGCGATGGTACCGCCGTCAACTTTGTGAGATCGAGTGTCTGGCGTATCGCCAAGTCGGCAGGTTCACGCATCGGTCGGTCGTAAAGCGGCGCTTCGTCGGCGAGCGGCTTGTTCGGAATCTCCGCCACAATAGAATCGCGGTCCTTGACCCTAAGTAGGCCGTCCCCAGTCACCTCGCCTATGCGCACCGCGTGGAGATCCCACTTTTCAAAGATGCGCTCGACCTCAGCTTCGCGCCCGCGCCGCACGATGAACAGCATCCGTTCCTGCGATTCGGACAACATGATCTCATACGGTGTCATCCCGGTCTCACGCTGCGGGACCTTGTTGATATCAATAGAGATTCCCGACCCGCCACGTGAGCCCATCTCCGAAGTAGAGCACGTCAGCCCAGCTGCCCCCATGTCCTGGATTCCGACCAGTGCATCTGACCGCGTCACCTCCAGGCAAGCCTCAAGCAAGAGCTTCTCCATGAACGGATCACCGACCTGCACGTTGGGGCGTTTCTCTGCCGACTTCTCGTCGAACTCCGCCGATGCCATTGTGGCCCCGTGGATCCCGTCACGGCCCGTTTTGGCACCGACGTAATAGACAGCGTTCCCGATACCCTCTGCGCGACCGGTGATGATGGCATCTGCTCTCGTAATTCCGAGACAGAACACATTGACGAGTGGATTCCCTGCGTACGTCTCGTCGAAAGCGATCTCGCCACCTACTGTCGGGATCCCGATACTGTTGCCATAGCCCGCGATACCTGCGACCACACCTTCGATCAATCGCCGTGTCAGCGGTTGGTCGAGCGAGCCGAACCGTAGCGAGTCGAGCAGCGCTATCGGCCGCGCACCCATGGTGAAAATGTCGCGAATGATTCCGCCGACACCCGTCGCCGCACCCTGATATGGCTCGATGAAGGACGGGTGGTTGTGGGACTCAATCTTAAAAACCGCTGCCAGCCCGTCACCAATGTCGACGGCGCCGGCATTCTCCCCGGGTCCTTGGAGCACCCGGGGACCATCCGTGGGAAGGGTGCGTAGATGAAGTCGCGAGCTCTTGTAGCTGCAGTGCTCGGACCACATCACGGAAAAGATCCCAAGTTCCGTGAGGTTCGGCTCCCGTCCGAGGATCTTGACGACGCGCTGATATTCCTCTGCGGTCAACCCATGGGCCGTGATGGTGGCATGATCGATCATCGTCGTTAGTGAAGCGTTGTGCGTCTAGCTATCACCGAGAAACCGTAGTCCCATGACCCCCTCAATGAGTCCAGCCGCCGCGAGCGCACCTGCCAGGATCGTGCGCGTCGGCTGGGCAAGAGGAATGATGCCCGTCCCGAATAGCACCGCCAACCCGAGTAGCAACGCGGCCGAGCCGAGAAAGATCAACCCGACTCGCCGCCGCGCATCCGGAGGTAGCATGGCCGCGCCTCAATTCACCTCGGCGACACCACGGTCCGCGAGCTCCGCCACCACTGATTCCAGGATAACGCGACCGTCGATGCTCCCGACCGCAGCTTCGCACGCACGCTCTGGGTGCGGCATTAGCCCCACCACGTTACGGGCGTCGTTACAGATACCAGCAATTGCGGCCGTCGAGCCATTGACATTCCAAGTGTCGTCGCGTGCGCCATCGGGTGCCGTGTAGCGGAACACGATCTGGCGGTTCGCTTCCAGTGCCCGGATAGTGTCGGGATCGGCATAGTAGTTGCCGTCACCGTGCGCGATCGGAACCCGTAGCACCTGGCCGACCATGGCATGCCGTGTGAAAGGTGTGTCAACCTGCTCAACCCTCAGACACACGTGTTCGCAGATGAACTTGACCCTGCCATTGCGACGCATCCCGCCCGGTAACAGGCCAGCCTCAAGCAGCACCTGGAACCCGTTGCAGATACCGATCACGGGGCCACCAGCGGCGGCAAATTCCGCCACCCGAGCCATGATCGGCGAGAAGCGGGCGATGGCGCCCGACCGGAGGTAATCCCCATAGGAAAACCCGCCGGGTAACACCACGACGTCGGCGTCGCCGAGATCGGTCGCCTTGTGCCACACGAACGCCGCCTCCTGTCCAATGACGTGCTTAATTGCGTAGTAAGCGTCGTGATCGCAGTTCGACCCGGGGAAGACGACCACCGCAAACTTCATGACCTTGATCGCTGGCTACCGGCCGCCAGCCCCTGATCGTCAACCTCAACCCGATAGCTCTCAATGACTGGATTCGCGAGCAATTTGTCTGCCACTTCGTCGGCCAACGTCGTAGCCTGTTGAATCGTCGTTGCATCGACCTCAAGCTCGAAATATTTGCCCTGGCGCACGTTCTGTACCGTGCCGTAGCCCAAGGTGTGCAGGGCGTCGGTAATTGTCTGCCCCTGCGGATCCAGGATCGAAGGTTTCAATGTGACGAAGATTCTGGCTTTCACGGCACACCCACCGCTTTCGGTTCGAACACCCTGTCGAAGATCACGTCTACGTGGGTTAGCTGCGCGTCGAGATCGAACGCCCGGTTGAGTTCGTCACGCGTGAGCACGCCCATGACGTCACCGTCTTCGAGCAGCAGGGTCTTAAAGTCGCGCCCTTCATCATGCGATCGCATCGCGTTACGCTGAACCCACTGATAGGCCTCTTCGCGCGCCGTCCCGCGACTGGCCAATGCCAATAGCACCGTGCCGGAGAATACGACGCCGCGCGATCGCGCCAGATTGTCACTCATCCGATCTGGGTAAACGACCAAGTCGCGCACGATCCGCCTGAAACGGCGAACCATGTGGTCAAGGGCGCAGAAACTGTCTGGCACGATGACGCGCTCGACCGATGAATGCGAGATGTCTCGCTCGTGCCACAGCGCAATGTTCTCAAGCGCCGCCATAGCATTAGCCCGCAGCAACCGCGCCAGGCCAGTAATTTGCTCACAACCAATCGGGTTTCGCTTGTGCGGCATCGCGGACGATCCCTTCTGGTCCTTGGAGAAGGGCTCGGCGACCTCGCCGATCTCGGTCTTCTGCAATCCTCTGATCTCGAGCGCGAAGGTCTCAAGGGACGCCCCTGCAATGGCCAACGCGCTGAGCAGTTCCGCGTGTCGATCCCGTTGGATGACCTGGGATGCCACCGCCGCCGGCACGAGGCCGAGCCTCTCACAGACCGCTTGCTCGATCGACGGATCGAGATGAGCATAGGTGCCGACGGCGCCGGACAGCTTCCCTACGCTGATCGCGTCTCGCGCGGTATGTAGCCGCCGTTGGTCGCGCATCAGCTCAGCGTACCAGAGCGCAAGTTTTAGGCCGAACGTCATCGGTTCGGCATGGACCCCGTGAGTGCGACCGATCATTGGCGTACGCCGATGCTCGTCGGCTCGCAAACGCACGACCTCGACTAGGGTATCGAGATCGGTGAGTAGGAGATCACATGCCTCGCGCATCTGCAGCGCCAGCGCCGTATCGATAACGTCGGATGATGTCATGCCAAAGTGCAGCCACCGAGCCGACGGTCCGACTTGCTCGGCCACGGCCGTGGTGAAGGCGATGACGTCATGCTGGATCGTCCGCTCGATCTCCTCCACACGAGCCGCGTTTACGGCACCGCGGTCCCTAATGTCGCGGGCAGCGGCAGCCGGGATCAACCCATGATCCGCCATGACCTCGGCCGCCGTGATTTCGATACGCAGCCACGTCTCGTACTTTCGCTGATCGGTCCAGAGGCGACCCATCGCAGCCGGCGTGTAACGCGCAATCATCGTTCCTAATCCTGCTAGTTGAACGGGAGCGCCGTCTGCCGAACGGAAACATCCGCGCCCAGGCCTGGCGCCCACGCAGAGAGGTCAACCGTGCGGGCGACCTGATTCTGTCGTGCCACAACGACCTCCACGTCCGTGCGTCCACAGGTTGCCAGCGCCTCACGACAGCTCATCTCAGCGATCTCCGGCACGTTGTTCACCTGGCTCAGGTGCGCCAGTACGATGCAGCGCACCTCTGTCCCCAGATGATCGCGGATGAATGCCGCGAGAGATTCGTTCGATAGATGCCCTTCGGTGCTAGCGATCCGCGCGCGCGTCGACCGCGCGTAAGGACTCACCCGTAACAACTCGATAGCGTGGTTCGACTCGATGACCAGGACGCGGCAGTCACGAAATCGATCAACCATCGTTAGCGTTAAAGTCCCGACGTCGGTGGCGTACCCGATAGCCCCATCCGATGTGTCGATCCGGAAGCCAACAGTCTCCGATGCATCGTGAGGAACCGCAAAGGGAACAAATCGCAGCCCGCATAGATCCGAGACCCGCCCGAGAGTCAATACGCGCCACTCCGCGACGTCGGTCGCGCCCCATTCCGCACGAATCGCCGCTGTTGTGTAAACCGGCACTGCATGGCGTCGAGACAACACCCGGGCGCCACGTGTATGGTCGCCATGCGCGTGTGTAATCATGATGGCGTTCACGCTAGCTGGTTCGACACCGAGACCGCACAGTCTGCGCTTTACGTCGCGGTAACTTAGACCGACGTCGATAAGAACTCGCATCTCGTCGTTCGTCACCAACGTGGCGTTGCCTCCGCTGCCGCTGCCCAGAACCGTCAGTTGAACCGAGATGGTACGTGCCCCCTTCGACTAGCCAAGATCTAACTGCGCCTCGGTCAACGCCACTCCGGCGACCGGACCGAGTACGGTCGCGGCGAGGGAACCATTGGAAAACAAGTCGCTGGCAACGCGTTGCGCGTCCGTTACCGTGACTCGATTGAGGCCGGCCAGAGTCTCGGACAAATCAATCTGGCGGCCAAAGTACATCTCCGATCGTGCGAGTTGTGACATGCGACTTGTTGTACTCTCAAGGCCGAGGACGAGGCTGCCTTTGAGATGGTCCTTGGCGCGCTGAAGCTCCGCGCTGGACATCGGCACGTCCTTCAGCGCGCGGAGTTCCTCGACCACGAGACTCACCAGCTCCGAAACCACCGTGGCGTCACAACCAGCGTAGATCGTGAGACTACCTACATCCCGATAGGCCACAAGACCACTGCTGACGGCGTAGGCCAGCCCCCGTTTCTCACGAATATTCTGGAACAGCCGTGAGCTCATCGACCCGCCGAGGACGGTATTAAGCACATAACTCACATAGCGGTCGGGATGGTCTTGCTCAAAGCCATCCGTGCCCAGACAGATGTGGCTTTGCTCAAGATCTTTGTCACGAACGCACAGTTGGATCCGGGCCTCCGGCACAGAAGAGACCACCGGAAGACCAGCAACGGGCAACGCCGCGAACTTCTTACCGATGAGTTCTCGTACGGTCGCATGCTCGACATTACCGGCCGCGGCCACGATGAGATTACCTGCCGTGTAGACCTCAGCAAAATAGTCGCGAAGCGTATCACTTGTGAGTTCACTAACCGATTCCGACGATCCCAGAATCGAACGGCCCAGCGGATGGCCGTTCCAGAAACTCTCAGTGAAGATCTCATGGACGAGATCATCCGGAGTGTCCTCGACCATCTTAATTTCTTCAAGGACCACCTTCTTCTCACGGGTGATTTCGACGTCGTCGAACTCCGGATGTAACAACAAATCAGAGAGCACGTCGACGGCCCGAGGCAAGTGCTCATCGAGGACCTTGAGATAGTAGCTGGCGCACTCTTTAGCCGTGAAGGCATCGAGTTGACCACCTATAGAATCGATTTCCTGTGCGATTTTTTCAGCACTGCGATTCGTCGTGCCCTTGAACAGCATGTGCTCGACGAAGTGAGCGATGCCGGCGTGGGTGGGATCTTCGTGGCGCGAGCCGCGGGTCAACCAAGCGCCGAGACTAACCGAGCGGACGTCTGGCATCGACTCAGTCAAGAGACAGAGGCCGTTGTCGAACACGTCGCGAACGATCATGTCTTAGACAACACCTGCAGCCAGGCGCGGCTATCTAAAAAAGGAGGACATCTCGCAAATCATTGTATTAAAGGGAATTACGTGCGTTCAACTGAACGCTGTAATGATACCACGCAGCCTCGTATGCATCAACAGGTAGGTCCATCGGCGAGGTACCCTTCAGCAGGCCGTGCCACGGGCGGTGAGCTCAAGCGGCCGCAAGACACGATAGATGAACGCGTTCACCGGCGTCTGAATACCGCGTGCATTCCCGAAACGCACCACGGCCCCGTTCTGCGCCTCAAGCTCAGACGGTCGACCGGCGTCCAGATCCCGCTGCATTGACGCCGTCGCCTCGGGGGGAAGCCGGTCGATAAACGTGAGCGTGCGAGTCGCGATGTCGGACTCTAGCTCGACCCCGTGCGCCACTGCCACGCACGCTACTTCACGCATGGCATCAGCCAGCATATCCCTAGTCTCTGGCACCTTACGGATCAACTCTACAGACACTCGTGTCACTGCACCCATGCCGCCCCAAGGTGCAATCAACAAGAACTTCTTCCAGATCTCCGTGTGAATATCCGCAGGGACCTCAACCGCAACACCAGCCTGCTGAAACATACCCGACAACCGTTCGATTCGGCGGGTTGCCGTTCCGTATAGCTCGCCACACACCACGGTCGGCTTGAGCCCACTGTGTTCAATGTGACCAGGCGCCCGGACTGCCGTCATAATCTTACAGAGGCCACCGACAACGGGTTCTCGGCCTAACACTGCCGCGAGCTGGTCGGCTGCCTCCACGCCGTTCTGCAGGGGCACCACAACGGTCTTGGGCCCAAGCAGTGTCCTGACTTCGGGGGCAATCTCTGGCACCTGCCACGCTTTTACGCTAACCAGCACCACGTCTACCGTTCCGACCGTCGTTGGGTCATCGGTTACGTGTGCCGGTCGCACCACGCAATCCCCTTTGATGCTGCTCACCCGTAACCCGTCGCGCCGGATTGCCTCGAGGTGCATACCCCGCGCAATAAACGTCACGTCCTGTCCCGCGTTGACGAGACGCGCGCCGAAGTATCCACCGACACCACCGGCCCCGAACACCGCGATGCGCACGGCCACCTCCATGGATGCCCTTCAGTATAAATTTGTTACGATGAATCCGTTCGCGATTGTGCGAATGCTCATGTCATGTCTACTCGCCAGGACATCACCGATCTAGAACCCTCGGAACTCGAGACTGCCCTTGCCGATCTAGGCGCGAAACCGTTTCACGCCGGGCAGATTTACCACTGGATTTACAGGCACGCGCTCACGAAGTTTAACGGTATGACCGACCTCTCGATCGAGCTCCGCGAACGACTGACGCAAGAGTTTAAGATCCCCACTCCATCGATCGTCAGCCGCGAGGAATCGACCGACGGCACGATCAAGTTTTTGCTACAACTTGAGGACGGTCTCCAAATCGAGACGGTCTTCATTCCCGACACCCCGGCGATGACTTTGTGTGTCTCGACACAGGGTGGCTGTGCGATGCGATGCGATTTTTGTCTGACTGGAAAGATGGGCTTAGCGAGAAACCTGACGGCCGGTGAGATCGCCGTCCAGGTCCGGATGCTAGCGCACGAATTGGCGCTCACAAATCGTAGTTTCAACATCGTGCTCATGGGCATGGGCGAACCGCTGCACAATTATGACCAGACGATGAAGGCCCTACGGATCCTCGCAGCCGACTGCGGACTGGCGGTATCACCGCGCCGCATGACTCTTTCCACAGTGGGCGTCCTGCCGGCACTCGAGCGCCTCGCGACCGAGCCATTGATGCCGAACCTAGCCGTCTCACTCCACGCCACAACTGAGGAACTACGTGACCGGCTTGTTCCAGTTAATCGCAAATACGGGTTGGCCGATCTGATCGCCGCCTGCCGCCGCTTCCCAGTTAAGCGGCGTGCCCGGATCACGTTTGAATACGTACTGCTCGCGGGAGTGAACGACTCGGCGACGGATGCGCGACGTTTGGCCAAGCTGTTGAAGGGTGTGCGGGCCAAGGTAAATGTGATTCCGCTCAACGAAGCCCCAGGTATCCCCTACCGCCGGCCGACGGACGTGCGTATCAACACCTTCGCTCGCACGCTAGCCGAACAGCAAGTAACCGTCTCTGTGCGCAAGAGTCGCGGTCGCGACATTCGTGCAGCCTGCGGACAGCTCATCGTCAACGGTGTGCACCCGTCACCCGGGCAACAGATGGCGACGCTGCTCGACTAAACCGTGTCGTGCAGCGCTTCAAGCCGTACGCGACGGGCCCGTAGCCACCACTGCACCGGTCAGCATGCCAGCTGCCGCGGTAATACGAACGTTCACCCGCTGGTTTTCGGCGCAACCCGACGGAATTCGAACCTTGAGATAATTGTCGGTGACCGCAACTGTGCCTTCGTCCTGCGTCAGGGTAAGAGCCGGACGCACTGTCCCCACTTGCGAGCGACGGAACCGGTCAGCGAGCTCGCTGCCAACTGCACGGATGAGCCTGGCCCGTTCCCGAATCAGTTGACCGCTCACCTTCCCGTGCATGCGGCTAGCCTTAGTGCCGGGACGATCCGAATACGGGAAGACATGTAGGTACGTCAGGGGGCTGGCCGCCAGAAACTCGCGGGTACTCTCGAACTCGGACTCGGTCTCACCGGGGAAACCGACGATCATGTCCGAACCGATCCCAGCATACGGTAACTGTAAACGGATGCTGGTTACCACCCGTCGGTAGTCATCGAGCGTATATGGCCGCCGCATGGCACGCAGCCGCACGTCACTGGCGTGCTGAAGCGGGAGGTGGAAATGTGGCGCGAACCGCACGCTCGTCGTCACGAGGTCGACGATATCCATCGTGCAGTCCATCGGCTCAAGGGAGCTTAGACGGACCAGTATCCCGGAAGGATGCCGATCAAGTGCGCACAGGAGATCGATGAGCCGTAGCGCGGGCGTTAGGTCGCGCCCATACGATCCGAGGTGCACACCCGTTAGCGAGAACTCCTGATACCCTGCCGCTACCGCTTGATCGACCTCGGTAAGAACTCGCGTGAGCGGCACGCTGCGTCCGCGACCCCGTGTCGACGGAATGATGCAGTAGGCACAGGTCTCGTCACATCCGGTCTGGACACGCAACGTGTAGGTTGTTCGCCTACCTGCGCCTGGCCCGATCATCTCACCACACGCGCCATCCCCATCGCCGAATCGCTCGGCGGTGGTCAACTCGACCACCTCAAGCAGGCGCTCGATTAGATTTTCCTTCTCGTCATTGGGCACAACCGCCACAACACCTGGAAGCGCCGCGACGTCATCGGCCGACCGAGTAGCATAGCAGCCGGTGGCAACGATACGCGCCGCCGGATTAGTGCGGGCAATCCGACGGATAGTTTGTCGCGTTCCCTGATCGGCAGTCGCTGTCACTGAGCAACTGTTAACTATCACCAGGTCTGCGGCGTGAGCGGGGACGGCGTGACCGCCCACTGCCTGGAGTTTCCGCTCAAGCGCAAAGGAATCCGCCTGATTGACGCGGCACCCGAATGTAACAACCGCGTATTTCATGACCGATCAGTATATGTGAAAGGGCGCACATGGACGATCGCAGTGCCCAGCGTTGGAAAGCTGCAAACTGGTAAGCGCCGTTGCGGTTCTGGCGCGTCGCAGATTGCAGTCCGCACGACGTGGCCTTCTCAGCGTTGTGCGCATTGGCGGTAACAGCGATCTGGGGCACGTATCGCGTACGACCGACAGTATCGGTACTTGCACTCCTAGCCTCGGGCGTGCCTCTCTAATACTGTCTGCTGGAATCGGCTTTGATCTGTACATCGGTGGTCGTGACGAACCTGTACTACACTAGAGTCGTTCTCGCCCAATCGTCTACAGTACACCGTCAGCGAGTTACTCGACGCACTGGTCGACGTCAACGGCGATTCAACTGACCTCTGGAATTAGTACGCTGTGGAGGTCCCGCCGCTTTCGGATACTCTCTATCTATGGCCGAGGTCGACTCTCCACCGCATCGCGCACCGACGCTCGGCCAAGCCCTCGTCCCGATCGGCCTCTTGGTCGGTCTACTCGGCAGCTCAGTTTATATCTTCGGCGACGAGTCGTCGTCCGGACCCAATCAGATCGCACTGATCTTGTGCACCTGTGCGGCCAGTGTCGTTGGGCTCATAAACGGACATCGTTGGAAGGATCTCGAAGAGGGGATCAAACAGGGGATCTCCGTTTCGATGGGTTCTATTCTCATTCTGCTGGTGGTCGGCTCCGTGATCGGGACATGGATCGTAGCCGGTATAGTGCCAACGATGATTTACTATGGGCTCTCGATCCTGACTCCGTCGATCTTCTTCGTGGCCGCGTGCGTGATCTGCGCGGTCGTTGCGCTAGCAACCGGTAGCTCGTGGACAACGGCCGGAACCATCGGCGTCGCTCTAATCGGAGTTGCTACCGCTCATGATCTACATCTCGGGTTAGCAGCAGGAGCCGTGATTTCTGGCGCATATTTCGGCGACAAGATGTCGCCACTATCCGATACCACTAATCTTGCCCCTGCAGTTGCTGGCTCTGACCTATTCACACACATCCGGCACATGCTTTGGACAACAACACCAAGTTTTGTTACCGCACTTACCCTGTTTCTGGTAGTGGGATTATTCACATCCCAACCAGAAAGTACAGCGGAGATTGATTCTTTTCTCGATGTTCTCGAAACACAATTTTCGATCGGCCCGCACCTCCTCATACCCGTCATCGTTGTACTTGGGTTGGTCACCGTACGTGTGCCGGCATTCCCTGCGCTTTTGGCTGGTGCTTTATTGGGCGGCGTTTTTGCCGTGGTATTCCAGAGTGGAGCCCTTTTGAACTACGTGGGCGACAGCGAGCTCCCAACGTTGGTCTCACTCGTCAAGGGAGTCTGGGTCGCCATGTACGGAGGTTTTGAATCCCGGTCTGGCAACGTTGCCGTCGATGAACTGCTCTCCCGTGGCGGGATGGCAAGCATGCTAACAACAGTCTGGTTGATCATGTGCGCGATGATGTTTGGCGCGGTGATGGAAACCACCGGATTGCTACAAGTCATCGCCTCACGCATCCTCGCCACCGTTCGTGGTACGGGTAGCCTCATCTCAGCGACGCTTCTGACGTCTTTCGGGATGAACGTGTTGGCCTCAGACCAATACATAGCGATCGTTCTGCCAGGGCGAATGTTTCGCAACGAATACAAACGTCTGGGACTGGATCCGAAAAACTTATCGCGAACTCTTGAAGATTCAGGCACCCTCACTTCAGTGCTGGTGCCTTGGAATACTTGCGGTGCATTCATGTCACAAACCCTGGGTATTGCAACTCTGACCTACGCACCATTCGTATTCTTTAATATTCTGAACCCTTTTGTGGCGGCCGCGTATGGGGCTGTCGGTATTGGGATTCACCGACTACAAGAACCGCTGCCGGAAGGAAGTCGTCGCCACAAAATTGACCTCAGTTCCTGAAGTCACTCCGTCTCTCTCAGAGAGAATCAGAAAACACGCAGCGATACCGTTCTCTTCAGCCCAATCACGACCCTCGTTGATGCCCATCACGTAGAGTGCCGTTGAAAGAATATCGGCAACCAGGGCATCTCGATGCCAGACGGTTACTGAACTGGACCGACTGACTGGCATTCCTGTCTGTGGGTCAACGATGTGGCCGATCTGACTGTTTCCATCAATTAACACATCCCGCTCGGAACCGCCTGTTGTCGCAATCGAACCCTCGTCAAGACGCAACTCAACTACCGGCACTTCCCGACGTTCTGGATGTGCGACTGCGACCGGCCAAGCCGTTTCCGGCGAAGTCGACGACACCGCGATTTGACCACCAAAATCAATCAGCCAAGCACCAGTTTGCTCACGTTCGACGTCCCGGACCCGATCAAGTGCAGCTCCTTTTCCAAACCCGCCGGCATCGAGAATGACGTCAGCCAAGCGCGACGCTACACAGCGCGCCGCATCTAGGGAAACGTGTCTAAAGCCAGAACGGGCTTTGGCCGTGACGAGGTTATCAAGACTGGGAAAACGGCCGCCTCCCCGAAGCGCCCATGCTTCTATCAACCGTCCCACTGCGGGATCGAATCTACCGTTGGTTCTACGGTGCCAAGTCGCCACCTGCTCGAGTAAAACACAAACACTGCTCGGCAGCGGCAGCCAAGTCTCAACCGGTTGTCGGTTCAGTGCACTCAACACGCTGTCGTTCTGCCACGTACTAAGTTCAGCCTCCGTTTCCTCAATTACTCGAACCATCCGATCCAGTCGATTGAGTCCAGTCTCTCGATCGAGCGCTTCAACGACAAACGTCGCGACGGTTCCCATTAAGAACACCGTCCGCTCTACACGAATGCTGGCCGAGTCAGTTTGGCATGCGGTAGCAGCGAGGCATAGCAGCATGCCTGCGACAAACACCTTCATAGCGAGAGGCGAGCAGGACCTGGAACAGCGGTGTCAGGTGTCCCAGTTGGCAAACGAGTAAGGCGATAGCCGATAGATAGATGAACGGTATAGCCAATAAAAAAGAGCGCGCTCGTTACGACATGCGTCCAGATAAATACCGAAACGAAAAACGGTGTGGCCGCTACCTGAATCAAGTAGCCAGAAATAGCCATGGCGGAGAAACCAACCACCGATGTCCAGCCACTTCGTCGATTTTCAGGATTTGGGGATAGGATGTTCTTGAGGGAATGCGACCGGAACAACATGCCAAACAACGCAACGAAGAACGGTGCGGCAATCACGTGCAGTGACAACATGGTTGACTCCCAAGGATGGTTGACAACCGCGAACGGATCATCAGTTGACATGAGGTATTTCATATAGAAATACACCACCCCGCTCACCGCCACAACGACGTGAAAGGTATTGAATCCCCAGCGTTCCCAGCGCGTCATGGAGGACCCTCCAGTTCAGCGGTGAGTACCTGGTCCATCGCCATAACCCGCCGGACCGCCTGATTGACTGCGTGTGCAGTTAGCGTTGCGCCAGCAATTGGGCGAATTGCCCGCTGAATAGCCAAGTCTCCATCCAATGGTTTGTCGTGAAACTGGCGCATCCACGAAGGGCCGGCAATGTACTCGGGCGGTTCCAAAAAGACCGTTACATCGATTCTTTGCACACGACCACTTGCATCAAGGGATACAAGCAAACTTTGCTTTTTTGTTCGAACCTGATGGGTATCTACATATGCGCGGCCAACCACCACTCCACTTCGGGAAGCGATATATCGAGCATAGAGTTTCGCATTCAGCTCCACTCGTGCGATCGTTTCGATGCGCTCTGCCTGCTCGTCTGTCAGGAAGATTCGTTCGGCCGCTACAGTTGCCTCAGGAAACACCGACGCAAGAGCCTCCTCGCGCGTGATGAGTCCAAACTGCGCATCCAGTGTGCTGCCTGCAAGAAAACCCCAGACGATCAACACGAGCAATCGTTTGGAGTTCCTTACATACAGTAGAGATCGCATCTTGCCTCGGTTCAGAAACCGTAACCAAGATTGACGTTGAATTGATCAAGGCCGGATTTCGCGTCATTGGCAACCCACATGTAATCCGCCTTGACCACAACATTCGGAATAGGCTTGAATTCAAAACCGATCGTTCGGAAATTATTCAATGTCGACAGGCTCCTGCTGTATCCCACCGGCATCTTCGCTTGAGTATCCACTCTCTCAAACTTGATATACGGCGTGAATGCTGGACCGCTGATATCAGAGGTCTGTGACAGCACGTTGTAACCAAAAAGGACGTAACCACCTTCCATCTTTTCGGCCAGTCCTTTCGACCCCGTGAGCCCGTTCTTCTCATTAAACTTCACCGCGTCGTCAATGCTGGCTGTCGCATAGAGGCCGCGGACGTCGAACCCACGGACCTGGGCCTGGCCATGGAGGTCAACGATGGTGGTCCCGAGGTCATCATTACCCAAACTACCCTGCGCGGATCCGCCCCGATAGAAACTGGCACCAAAAAAGACCCCTGGAGTCGGCGTGACATCCAGGCGCCCAGTCACCGCAAAATTGTCAGCCTTGGCCTTGCCACCTTTTTGGCGCCCCCCCCGTAACCCACCTGACGAAAACTTGGCACCGTCAAAACCATTTACTGCATACAGTCGGAAGGACACCTTATCAAAGGCACCATAAATCCCGGCTCCATTCTCACGCCATGTCGAAGGAATAATCTTGTTTTCCGTAAATGGCCGCTCAGTACCCATAAAGACCGTCGGTTCGTGGAACTCGTTGACCAACCCCATCGGGACCAGCAACAGACCACCTCGAATGCCAAAATTTTCTGTCGCCTGATAATCAATGTAGGCAAACTCAAGATATGCTTCTTTCGCGTGCTCAATTTCAATCTCAGAGTTAAAAACAAACTTATCGTTGAACCGGTATCCGGTATAGAGAATGGCGCGCAGGGCGTCAAACTGGGACCCCTTCCCACCCGGGGCGCCACTCTGTTTCGTCGAGGCGTAGTTCTCGTAGAGGAACTCTCCATAACCAGCAATTGAAAGACCGCGATTAGCACGAAATACGGCGGCTGCGGATGGGGCTAAACCCCTCGCCCGCGCCTCGTCATCACTTAATTCCCGATCACCTTCACCACTACGAAGACGCTCCAGTTCTTCCGCGAGGAGATCGACGCGACGTTCCAGTTCTTCAACATCGGCCTGCTCTTCTTCGTTCTCCGTTGATTCCTCGATTCTTTCAGCTTCAGGTATCAGCTCCGGGGTGTCGGGAGGCGGATCCTGTGCAAAGGTAGTCCCCACTGTCGTGAGCAACAACGCAAGCGCATAAGTGATAACAAGCTGAACTTTTTTTCCCCTTGTCACTGCATCCACCCAAAGCCCTACCGCTCTTTGCGCAACGGTTGCATGGCATGACTTCGGCCCATAGAATGGCGCTGAATACAACCACGCCAAGCGACCTTCATAGGGGAAGCCCTGCGTCACAGCGTTCGCCAGACCCGTCACGTGTTCAGGCACGCGGCGGGCCGCTTCACTGCTTAAACACCCCGAACACCTTACGATCGACTCTCAAGGTCATCGGGATTTAAAGCCCAACAAGCTTAATGAGATCGAATCTCAATTAACTGCAATCACTATATATCCGACCATTTTGGTCGGTCAAGAAGAATGAGACTTAGTCTCAATGTTGACGTAACTCTGAGATCGACCGTGGCCCCCACAAGGTCCGTGCGTCCCTGACCGGTACCCACGAGACCAGCTATGATCGCGGGTGCCGAATGGCGACGGCGACGCTATCCTACCGACGAATACTCACGTTCTGGCTCCCTCTAGCCAGTGCCTGGCTGATGATGGCGGTCGAGGGACCGTATCTGGTAGCTATCATTGCCCGCTTGCCAAACGTCACTGTCAACCTTGCGGCGTTTGGCGTGGCGTTCGCCTTTGCCATCATCATCGAATCGCCGGTCATCATGCTGATGAGTGCTTCGACCGCACTAGTCGAGGACCGGCCTAGCCTTGAGGCACTGCGACGGTTTGCCTATGGGCTGAGTGCCCTGCTGACGCTGGTGCAACTCGTCATACTCTTGCCACCGGTATTCGATGCGGTGGCGCACCTACTGGCACTCCCGGACGACGTCGCGCGACTGACCCACGGTGGGCTGGCGCTCTTGATCCCGTGGCCGGCCGCCATCGGGTACCGCCGATTTCGTCAAGGCCTGCTGATCCGCCAGAACCTGACGCGTCGCGTCGCCTATGGCACGGCGATCCGTCTGGCGGTGATGTCTCTCACCGCATTCCTTGCGTTTCGTCTGACAGGGTTGCCAGGCGCCCATGTTGGTTCGTTGGCACTCTCAGTTGGTGTCGTCGTCGAGGCGGTCACGAGCCGCATGATGACCCAACGTGTCGTTCCCGCCCTGCTCGCACGTGACCGTTCTCCTGAACGTATGGACATGCTCCGCCTCCCGGCTATTATCAACTTCTACGCCCCTTTAGCGCTCACCTCACTCCTAGCTCTGTCGGTACAACCGATGGTGACCTTTTTTATGGGTCAGAGCCGCTTCGCGCTTGAGTCGCTGGCTGTCCTCCCGGTCATTCACGGCTTGACATTTATCTTTAGGGCCATCGGTTTGTCATATCTCGAAGTGGGCATCGCCCTGATTGGCGACCGGCGGGAACATTTCGTGCGCATTCGTAACTTCGCTGTAATACTGGCAATCGCCTCGACCGCTGGTCTCGCAATAATTGCCTACACTCCGCTCTCCGTCATCTGGTTCCAGACGATCTCCGGCCTAACCTTGAAGCTCACTACCTTCGCGATGTGGCCGACCCGCATCTTAGCCATCTTCCCGGCGCTCGCAGTAGCCTTACACACCCAACGCGCCGTACTGGTGCATGCCCGCCGAACGGGCCCGATCACCTGGGCCACCGTGCTCGAGGTCGCGGTCGTCGCCGCCGTGCTGAGCGTTGGGATTCACAGACTCGATCTGATCGGCGCCGTCGCCGCAGCGGTGGCGATCCTGACGGGCCGCATTTTCGGAACACTGTGGCTCTTGCCAGCGTGCCTCGACGTGCTACGGGCACGGCCAGTCCTCGCGACAGCTGACACCGCACCCGTCACGGCTGATTAACAGAAGGCACGGACGTGCGTCGTTCTGATCGCCAGAAGTAATTTAGTGGTGACCGTCCTAAATCGCTGTCACGACGCGCTCGACAGCACATGCTCGACGCGTTGATCACTGTGAACACACTGGTGGATTGACTGCCACGCGTCGCCGGCGTCTACTGTGCATCTCGGTCCGTGGCCGGCATTATTCCAGGTTAACCTCGCGTCAGACACGAGATGCGGACCGTGTGCGCGTAATACATTGGAGGGGATTGCCATAGTTCTTTGAGTACTCGAAGGATGACCTACTTGCACCGTTCCAGCGTGGCAGAGCCATCTCGTGGCCGCCCAAGGCTCCCACTCGGTCCAGAGTTCGCGAAAAGTATAATGTTGACCCTAGGCTTCTTCTTCGCGACCTTCCACACAAGCACGACAGGTGGGTGGAAAGAGTTCGACACGATGTGCACAAGACCAAGTTTGTCGGCGGCCCTGCTGGCGTCCGGTCTTCTGGTTCAGCAGCGACATAGCGCCGATCGAGTGACCGGCGGCGTAAGCCGGTATCCCGTCATTGAGGAAGGAAAAGGACGACCATGACATGGAAACCGATCGTCGCAATCGCGCTGGCTGCAGCAACAGTCAGCTTACCCGCCCGCGCGCGTGCCGCCGACTACCATCATGTCCACCTAATCGCGACCGATGCCGCAGCAGCAAAGCAATGGTACATGACGCACATGGGCTGCACCGACTACGGTCGCCACAACGCGTGTGCGGCAGGTGATACGCTGATCATCTTCTTCGAACGCGAGCCGACCGGCCCGAGTGTCGGGAGCGGCGTCGACCACATTGGCTTTTCGTTTGAGGATCTCGGAGCAAAGATGGCTTCCTTCGAAACAGCCGGTATCAAGATCCTCGAACCGGTACGTGAAAACGCTCTCTACAAAATTGCGTATATCGAGGATCCGTGGGGAACAAAGATTGCGGTCGTGGAAGATCACGAATGGCTAGGTTTTCATCACATCCATCTGCGATCCCCGGACCCAGCAGTCACCCTGTCTTGGTACGCCGACATTTTCGGCGGGACCAGAGACAGCTTGAAAGGTCGGATCAGCGGACTGCGATATGGCACAGTTTGGTTGCTTGTCGCACCCCACGAAGGTGAACTCGCGCCAACTGAGGGGCGAGCCTTCGATCATCTCGGCTGGCAATTCCCTGACCTTCGCACGGCCGCCGAAGAAATCAAGCGGAAAGGCGTGGAGTTCACGATCGAACCGCGGCCGTTCACCAACCCGCTGGGTGAAGACATGCTGATCTCGTTCGTTACTGGACCCGACGGCGTGAGGATCGAGATCGTGCAGCCCCAAGCGTAGAGCTGAAGCCTCGAATCTGAAGCAAAGGGGAGACCCCGAACCTCGGTGCGCGACGACGCCCGGTGACGTCCTCTTACGTGATCCCATCCGAAGCTAGTGTCATAGCCGAGAAAGGCGTTGTCGTTGGGCCCGAGCGAGGGTAGTGATATCCAGAAGTCTTGCCTCTGTAGCCGGCTTCGGGATGGTCTTTACAAGAAACACCACGTCCATCCAACTGGAAATAGATTCCACCGCACCGACAGGGCATTCGGCGAGCTGTAACCGTGAAGTGTCGCTCACTAGCGAACGGCTACCCGAATGACACGACCGATCGTTAAACCCTGCACGACAATCGAAAAGACGACCACGCCATACGTCGCGGCGAGAAGCACCGGCTTCTCGGGGCTCTCGGGTAACGACAATGCGAGCGCGACGGAGATTCCACCCCGAAGGCCACCCCAGACGAGAACTGGGATCGCACCGCGTGTAAACTCCTGGCGCAACCCCAACACCGCGATCGGACCGGCAACGCTGACCATCCTAGCCAACAACACGACCAGAATCGCCATAGCCGCCACTCCCACGATCGGCCCGGTCATGGTGAGCGTCACCAGCTCGAAGCCGATGGCGAGGAACAGCAGCGAGTTCAGCACCTCGTCAAGAAGTGTCCAAAACGTCTCAATGTGATGGCGTGTTTCGGCGCTCATGGCGAACCGCTTACCATGGTTCCCGATAAACAGGCCCGCCACCACGACGGCAAGAGGGCCCGAGACGTGTAGGTCGGAGGCCACGGCATAGGTTGCCATGACGAGCGATAGCGTGATCAACACTTCGAGACTCGGCTCGTTGATCGACTTCATCGCCCGGTACGCACCGTACCCTGCTACCAGACCGAGTGTGATCCCACCAATGGCCTCACGCGCCAGCAGCTCCGCCGCGTCAGCCACTGTGGCTGCGCCATACTCCCCGCTGCTGTCCGCCATCGCGACGAGTACCGTAAAGAGCACAACACCAACGCCGTCGTTAAAGAGGCTCTCGCCCGCGATCTTAGCCTCGAGCGTCTCTGGCACCTTCACGTCCTTGAGAATGCCCATCACAGCCACCGGATCGGTCGGCGAGATCAGTGCACCGAATACCAAGCAATATGGAAACGGCACGTCGAAGCCGAGAGCACGGAAACCATAAAAAGTAACACCGGCAATGATCGCCGTTGATATGACAATGCCAAATGTCGCTAGCGTCGAGATAACCCAGCAACGGCGGACGAGCGTTTCGAGGTCAACGTGGAATGCACCAGCGAACAGTAGAAAGCTAAGTATCCCCTTCATCAAGGTGTCTTCGAACTCGATGTCGATTAGGTTCTGCCTGACCACACCTTCAAGTCCGAGCAGGGGAAAAAACGCATCAACGAATAGGATCACGATCGATACAACGAGCGCGATAACGACAAGCCCAATGGTGTGCGGGAGCTTCAACCAGCGGTGATTGATGTAGCCAAAACCTGCGGCAAGGGTGACGAGGAGCGCGACAAG
>Ga0310345_10001409_pt1 | contig 26885 bp, 22 predicted proteins | sample HC15DNA20500_MG_FD_204667 | JGI IMG/M metagenome (GOLD analysis project Ga0310345, IMG submission 204667) | Marine microbial communities from station ALOHA, North Pacific Subtropical Gyre - HC15-DNA-20-500_MG | ecosystem: Environmental > Aquatic > Marine > Oceanic | place: Pacific Ocean: North... | reverse complement strand
CTCAACATCGCCGAGGGCACCTACTCTCGCGGTCGCAAGCGGCAGGTCAGCTACCACGTCGCTCTCGGCTCCGCGAACGAGGTGGTGGCTTGCCTCGAGGTGGCCGTCGCGGACGGCATCCTCGCTTCGGTCGACCCCGCCATCCTCGACCGGCTCGACAAGATCATCGCGACGCTCGTGAAGCTCACCGACAAGTGAGCCTGACCTGACGCCGGGGCGCGGCCCTCTCGTGGGCCGCGCCTCGGGGCCTCACTCCAACCGTGCCTCGCGTTCGGGAGCCGCCAGATTCGCCGCGGACCTCCTCCGTCGAGATCGGCGCGCGCCTCCGAGTCCGCCGACGGGCTCGGGGACGATCCTATTCGTTTCATCGAGCTCGGCGGCTGTGGTTCGGGGACGATCCCATTCGTTTCATCGAGCTCGGCGGCTGTGGTTCGGGGACGATCCTATTCGTTTCATCGAGCTCGGCGGCTGTGGTTCGGGGACGATCCTATTCGTTTCATCGAGCTCGGCGGCGGCGAGCAGCGCGCAGCGCGGCGGCGGCAGCGGAAATCCGGCCCGGTGGTTCGGGGATGGTTCGGGCGGCTGTGGTTCGGGGACGATCCTATTCGTTTCATCGAGCTCGGCGGCGGCGAGCAGGGCGCAGCGCGGCGGCGGCAGCGAGAAATCCGGGCCGGTGGTTCGGGGACGATCCTATTCGTCTCATCGAGCTCGGTGTCGGCGAGCAGCGCGCAGCGCGGCGGCGGCAGCGGCGGCGGCAGCGGAGGCGGCAGCGGCGGCGGCAGCGGTGGCGGCAGCGGGGGCGGCAGCGGAGGCGGCAGCGGAGGCGGCAGCGGAGGCGGCAGCGGACGCGGCAGCGGACGCGGGGGCGGCAGCGGTGGCGGCAGCGGGGGCGGCAGCGGAGGCGGCAGCGGACGCGGCAGCGGACGCGGGGGCGGCAGCGGTGGCGGCAGCGGTGGCGGCAGCGGCGGCGGCAGCGGAGGCGGCAGCGGACGCGGCAGCGGACGCGGGGGCTGCAGCGGTGGCGGCGGCGGCAGCGGGGGCGGCGGCGGCAGCGGGGGCGGCGGCGGCAGCGGGGGCGGCGGCGGCAGCGGGGGCGGTGGCGAAGGCGGCAGCGGCGGCGGCAGCGGGGGCGGCGGCGGCAGCGGGGGCGGCGGCGGCAGCGGGGGCGGCGGCGGCAGCGGGGGCGGCGCCGGCAGCGGGGGCGGTGGCGAAGGCGGCAGCGGCGGCGGCAGCGGAGGCGGCAGGCGGACGGCGGGCCACGCCGGGGGGGCGACCTCCACCCACCCCACTGCCCTATTCCTCCTCGCCTCCTGCCTCCCCCCTCCCTCTACTGCGTCGACAACGAAGCTTCGGTCTCGGTCGCGGTCTCGGTCTCGGTCTCGGTCTCGGTCTCGGTCTCGGTCTCGGTCTCGGTCTCGGTTTCGGCCGCGGTCGCGACGCTATCGAGAGGGCGTGGGCTAGGCGATGGCCAGGGTGAGCGCTTCTCGGCGCTGGCGCGCTCTGGAGCGCCGGGCGTGGGGGAGCCAGCCCAGGCGCTCCAGGCGCCACCAGAAGAGGATCGCCGCCGCGGTGATCTCGACGCTCAGGCCGATCCAGCCGCCGAGGGCGCCGAGACCGAGCCAGCGGCCGAAGAACCACGCGGCGGGAGGGGTGCAGACCCAGGCGGCGACGATGCCGATGACCGCCGGGTAGCGCACGTCGCCGGTGCCGCGCAGGACGCCGCGGGCGACGACCGCCGCGCCGTCCGCGACCTGGAAGAGCGCCGCCATCCAGAGGAGGCCGACCGTGGTCGCGCGGAGCGCCGCGTCCGGGGTGAACGCCGACGCGATCAGCGGACCGCCCGCGACCAGCGCCACGGTGCAGACCGTCGTGTAGGCCAGCGCGACCAGGGCCGCGAGCCGGGCCACGCTCCGGACGAGGCGCACCTCGCCGGCGCCCACCGCCTGACCCGCCATCACGCTCGCCGCCTCGGCCAGCGCCACGGTGGGCAGGAAGGAGAAGTGCACGACCTGGAGCGCGATCTGGTGGGCGGCGAGCTGCCGCTCACCCGCCGTGGAGATGATGGTGGTCAGGAGCGCGAAGCTGCCGACCTCCATCCAGAACTGCAGGCCGGTCGGCAAGCCCACCGACCACAGCGTGCGCAGCTCCGCGAGCCCCACGCGGGCGAACGTCCACCGCACCCGCAGCGCGAGCACGGAGAGCTCGACCGCGTGGCCGGCGACCGTCGACCACGCGGCGCCGGCGACGCCCTGCTCGAGGTGCACGATGAGCAGGTAGTCGAGGGCCACGTTGACGATGTTGCCGGCCACCGACGCGACCATCGGGGCGCGGGTGTCGCCCAGCCCGTAGCGGTGCTCCCGCAGCGCCACGTAGGTCAGGACGATCGGCGCGCCGAGCATCCGGACGCCGAGGTAGGTCTCGGCCGCCTCGCCCGCCGCGACGCTGGCCGACAGGTGATGCAGCTGCGACGCGACCAGCTGACCGACGCCGAGCATCACCGCGCCGAGGGCGCCGGCGAAGACGAGGCCGCCCGTCAACCAGGTGGCCGCGCGCTCGGGGCGGCCTCCGCCGACCGCCTGGCTCGCGAGGATCTTCACCCCGCGCATCAGCCCGAAGCCGAAGCACATCACGGTGAAGGCGGCGACGCCGCCGAGCCCGACGCCCGCCAGCGCCGAGGCCCCGAGCCGGCCCACGAAGAGGGTGTCCGACAGCGTCATGACGCTGTAGCTCAGCGTCGAGACGGCGATGGGCCACGCGAGGCGGGCGAGCTCTTGGAAAGGCCGCCTCCTCCAGGTCAACGACCCATGTTCGATTCCACGATCCACGACACGCTCCGAAGGTTCGAGAAAGCCAAGAGAAGACAAAAGAAAAAGGCCGCGGGACGAATCCCGCGGCCTCCGAAGCTCTCACCGAGCGTGTCGTGTCAGACGACTCTGCTCGAGGCGAGGGGTCCAGCGAAGGCCGCGGACACGAGGTTGCCGACGGCTGCCGGGAGGCAGGACGCGTCGAACCCATTCGTGTACATGCGGCGCTTCATGGAGATCACCTCGCTCTCTTGGTGCATGACCGCCTGGAGGATCGAAGTCAAGGAGGGAAACGCGTGCGCGCTACCCGAGCATCGCGCGCATCATCCACGCGGTCTTCTCGTGCACCGTCAGGCGCTGCGTGAGGAGGTCGACGGTGACCTCGTCGCTCGCCTTCTCCGCGTGCTCGAAGATCGAGCGCGCCGTCTTCGCCACGGCCTCGTGGCCCTCCTTGGCGATGCGGATCATGTCCTTGGCCGCCGGGACCCCGTCGGGGGACTCGATCGACGTCAGCTCCACGAGCTTCCCGTAGCTGGCCGGGGCGTAGAAGCCGAGCGCGCGGATCCGCTCCGCGATCTCGTCCAGCGCCGTCCACAGCTCGGTGTACTGGGTCATGAACGCGTCGTGGAGCGTCTGGAACATCGGCCCCTCCACGTTCCAGTGGAAGCCGTGAATGCTCAGGTAGAGCGTGTAGGTGTCGGCGAGCAGCCGCGAGAGGCCTTCGGCCACCTCCTTGCGCTGGGGCGCCGGGATCCCGATCTCGATGTCGGCCATCTGTCTCCTCCTTTGGGGCATCTCTTGGGCCGAACCGACCCGACGCCCAGTCACCCACCGAGACCGAAGTCACGGCGGAACTCGAGGCACTGCCGGGAGCCCTTCTCGAACTCGCGGCACGTCGTGCCCCGGACCTCGTAGATCCGGCACGCGTTCTCGCACGTGTCGGTGCCCAGGTGGACACAGCTTCCGTCCGGTCGAGTGGCGAAGGCTTGCTCCCCGAAGTGCCCCGGCTGGAGCTGGGCGAGCAGATCCTCGCGGCCGAGCCGCCGCCAGCGGACGAGATCCTCCGCCGGCACGAGGATGCGCCCGTCGTGGCCCGTGCGGCAGCAGACGCCGCAGGTCAGGCAGTCGAGCGCCTCGCTCACGTGGCCTTCAGGAAGTGCTCGAGCAGGTCGAGCCGGTCGTTGCCGAAGAAGAGGCGATCGCCCACGAAGAAGCTCGGAGAGCCGAAGGCCCCGCGATCGACCGCCTCCTGGGTGACGTCCTTCAGCTTCTGCTTGAGATCGTCCTCGCCGACCCGGCGCATGAGCGCCCCCGCGTCGCCGCCGGCGCGGTTCACCCGGAAGGCGAGCTCGTCCCCGTCCGCCATGTCGGCCTTCTCGACCCACATCCCGTCCATGAAGACGCGCGCGAGGGCCCGCATCGCCTGCTGACCGTGCAGCTCCTCGGCCGCGGTCAGCGCGCGCTGGGCCGAGAGCGTGTTGACCGGGAAGCCCGGGTTCAGGTGGAACGGCACCCCGTAGCGCTCCGCCCAGAGCTTCAGGTCGGAGAGCATCCACTTGCCCTTGGCCGCCACCCGGGCGGGGGGCGCGTTGCCGGTGAGCTGGAAGACGCCGCCGAGGAGGATGGGCTTCCAGACCACGGTGGCGCCGGTGCGCTCCTCGAGGGCGTCGATCTGGGTGGCCGCGAGGTAGGTGTAGGGGCTGCCGACGTCGAAGTAGAAGTCGACCTGGGGAGCGTCGCTCATGGGACCTCTTCCGAAGAAACGGGGCGTGGGGCGGGTTGCAGCCTCACTTCATACGGTTTAGCAGCAGGGAGCGCCCATGAAATACCTCTGCGTCCACTGCGACAAGACGTTCGAGCACGGAGACGAGGACGCGAAGCCGCGTTGCCCGACGTGCCTGCGCAAGAACGGCCTCGAGCCGGTGGCCGAGCCCAAGAAGGGCGCGGCCCAGCGGCCCACCTGGCTCCCCTGGGCCATCGCCGGCGGCGTGCTCGTCGCCGCGGGCATGGGCTACGCGTGGTGGCAGAGCCAGGCGGCCGACACGGTCGAGGGCGACGTGCCGATCGCGCCGCTCGACCGCTCGGCGGTGCTCGGTCACCTGCGGCAGCGCGGCGTGGACGCGCGGCAGCTGAACACGATGCTCGTGCCGGGCGACGCGGTCGAGGCGTGGGCCGAGGAGGTCGCCGGAGACGCCGGCAGCGCGCAGGACAAGGCGGCGGCCATCCAGGCGGCGATCCGGGCGCGCGCCGAGGCCGGCGCCTTCGAGCGGTGGTCCTTCGGGGTCCCGCGCGAGACCCCGATCACGCCGCCGGAGACGGCGCTGGAGCGCCTCGGCGAGGACGACGGCCACCACCACCTCTACCCGCTCGAGGTCGCCGCGCTGATGACGAGCGCGCTCCGCGCGCTGGACGTCGACGCGATGGTCGCCGAGGCGGTCCGCTTCTCCGGCGATCGCTCGCCGCCCGATCCCTCCGGCCAGCTCGGCTACTACGTGGTCGCGGTCTGGGATGGCGACGCGAGCGAGGGCGAGCCGACCGCGTACGACCCGTACCAGGGCCGGGAGACGCAGCCCGAGGAGATGCGGATCCTCGACGACACCCAGGCCATCGGCGCCGCGCTCGCGACGCGCGCGCTCTACATGCTGAGCCGCGAGAGCGACCCGGAGCGGGCGATGGAGGGGGCCACCCAGGCCACGCGCCTGGACCCGCGCTCGCCCTCGAGCCGGGCGGTGCTCGGCGCCGTGCTCCTGGTGAGCGGCCAGGGCGACCGGGGCCTGGACGAGCTCGTCGCGGCCAAGCAGCTGCGCGACGACGCGCCGCGCCGGAACCTGCTGGCGGGTGTGCACCTGCAGCTCGGGGACGTCGACGCCGCGTCGCGCGAGGTCAGCGCCGCGCTCGAGGAGTACCCCGACTTCGCGCCGGGGCGCGCCACCCTCGCCGCCATCCACCTCACCCAGCAGGAGCCGGATCTCGCCCGCACCGAGCTGGAGGAGGTCGAGCGGCTCGACCCGCAGCTCCACATGCTGGACCAGCTCTGGGCCGGGTACTTCGCGACCACGGGCGACATGGATCGGGCGGTCGAGCGGGCCCAGCGCGCGGTCGAGCGGAACCCCGACATCCAGACCCGGCTGATGGCGGCGCGGATCTACCGCCAGGCCGCCCGCTACACGCTGATGCGGCGCGAGGCGCACGAGGTCCTCGACCGCACGCCGGCGCAGCGCCAGCCGGAGATGCGGCAGCTCATCCAGCGCATGCTGGGACCGACCGCGCTCGAGCCGGTGGACGACCCGGCGGACTGGGCCGACGAGCCCCTCGACGACGAGGAGCTCGACGGCGACGACCTGGAGCTCGAGGGCGACGACGGGCTGGAGCTGGAGTCCCCGCTGCTCGGAGGCGACGACGGCCTCCAGCTCGGCGGCGGCGGCGGCCCGAGCCTGCTCGGCGACGACGACCGGCTCGGCGGCGGCGGCCTCCAGCTCGGCGGCGGGGGCGGCGGCCTCCAGCTCGGCGGCGGAGGCGAGGGCGGGCTGCGCCTCAACCTGAACGAGTGATCGCGCAGGCCGGGCGGGTGTACCCTCCGGCGAGGGACTCACCATGAGCGACGATCCGAACCTGAACCTCGGCGTGGGCGGCGGCCAGCCTCCCTTCCTCCAGCGTGGCCCTTCTCTCGAAGAAGAGGAGAAGGCGATGCGCAAGGGCAACACCGGCGTGCTCATCGGCGGCGCCATCGCGGCGCTGATCGCGGTGCTCGGCCTCGGCTTCGTGCTCCTCAGCGGCGAGGACGGCGGCGAGTACAGCGCGATCGGCCAGCAGATCAACGGCATGAAGACGGAGCACTTCGACGGCTTCTGGACCTGCGCGCTCCCCGGCGAGCAGCTGTCGAGCCTGCGGAGCGATCAGGACCTCCGCTACGCGATCACCAAGCGCGCCCGCTCCAACCCGCGCCGCTACGCCGAGCACGTCCGGGCCGACTGCATGGTGAAGCTCAACGAGCACCGGCCGGCGCTGCGCGAGCTGATCCCGCCGCCCGACCTCGCCGACCAGCTCGCGTCGCTCGAGACGGCCATCGAGGATCTGCGGGTCGGTTGGACGGAGTACCTCGGCGAGATCGAGGGCGCCGAGAGCTACGAAGAAGACAGCTACCGCGCCGAGATGAACAAGATCGCCAAGGGCTGGTACGACTACAAGAACGTGCACAGCGGCCTGAACGACGCGATCCGCGAGAAGATCCAGTAAGCGCCCGTGCCTCTCTGGTCGATGCCGAACGCGGCCGGGTGGGCGGCGATCGCCGCGGCGACGCTCCTCGCCTGCGGCCCGACGCCCCCGCCCGAGGATCCCTCGGATCTCGACGAGTCGATCGAGGAGGCGCCGCCCGAGCGCGAAGAGGATGCGCGCGCCCTCGGCGCCGACGCCACGTTCGTGGACCTCGCGCGGGCCGCCCGCCGACTCGACGACCGCCGGGACCAGGAGTCCGATCGCGGCTGCCTGCTGGCGCGGGGCTGGCGCCTCGAGGCCGACCTCGCGGTGGCGGTCCGCCCGCTCCCGGCGCCGCCGGAGGACCTCGACGCGCGCCTCGCCGCCGACGCGGGCCCGGTCACGGTGCTCAGCCGATGGGGGGCCTACGGAGACGGCGACCCCTCCCACGTCTCGTTGACCGCCGCCACCACCACCCTGCCCCCGCGCCGCGAGCCGGCCCGGGTCTGGTTCGTGACCGACCGGGGCGTGTACGTGCGGTCGACGGAGGGCGCCGCGGGCGTGGGGCCGGGCAGCGTCGAAGACGCGGCGAACGCGCTCGGCGCACCGGACGCCGTCGGCGCGCTCTTCGTCACCGCCGAGTCGGGCGTCTCGCTGGCGCGCCTCGCCGACGTCCTGCGCGCGATCCCCGACGCGCTGTCGGGTCGGGTCGGGCTCGCGGTCGCGCTCGCGGAGGGGACACGTTTGCCCGAGCCTCCGGCGACGGCGCCGCCGAGCGAAGACGCCTCGTGCCCCGGGGGCCTGCCGCCGCTCGCCGAGGACGCGCCGATCGGCCGGCTCCGTCCCGAGGCCATCGTCGGCAGCCTCGGCCCTCTCCGGCAAGCAGCGGCCACGTGCGTCGGCGCGGCCGAGGGTGAAGGCGCGGGAGGCGGCCGCGTGGCCCTCGCCATTCGCATCGGCCCCGACGGCCTCGTCCAGGAAGCGTGCGCCGTGGAGGACGCCACGGACGACCCCAGCCTCCGCGCCTGCCTGGCCCGCGCCGCCCGCACCACGGCGTTCCCCGCGCCGGATCCCCCCGGCGCCGTCGACGTCCAGCTCCCCCTCGTGCTCGCCCCCCTGCCCTCGCAGCGCCAACGCCCCCTCTGCGATTGAGGACGACTGGTCTCGGAATCAGGACGCGCGGGAGAGGGCGGGGCGGTGGACGTGGACGACGTCGAGGCTTCGGGCGTCGGCTTCGTGGGCGGCGCGGCCGGCCATGCCGATGGTGATGTCGGCGGCGCCGTCGGTGATGTCGGACTCGGGGACGAAGGTGAAGACGTCGGGGTCGTGGCTCGCGACCACCCAGCCGGGCGCCTCCTCGACGCGGATGACCGAGAAGTCACCGGCGGCGGAGCCGGGGCGGCGGCTGGCGTCGGTCTCGAGCTTCATCCGAGCGTAGCCGCCCAGGTCCCGCAGCTCCGGGTCGGGCGCGACCACGACCGTGCCGTGCTCGAAGAGGACCCAGCCGCGCTCGTCCTTCAGGAAACGCGAGAGGGCCGCGATCATGGTGTCTCGAGGGATCGTCATGCCCGCCATCATCTGCAAGGCCGACGCCGAGCCCGACCCTCCGGGTTCGGGGGCGCCTGGCGAGGGCCTCGATGCCACGGCGGGGCACTTCACCACCACGCGTCGAGTGCCGAGAAGTTCGGGCTGCGCCGGGCTCCCGCCTACCCTCGCGGCATGGGCATCCTCGTCCCCCACCGCCGCCGCGGCTGCATCCGGCGCGGCTGGTCCGCCGACTGCGAGGCCGTCCGGCTCGACGGCTTCGTCCGGGTCAGCGACCGCATCCTCGACCTGTCCCACCACGGCGCGCGCCTCACCGCCGACGGCCTGGTGCGCGAAGGCGACGAGCTCGTCATGACCTTCCGCGCGCCGCGCTCGCTCGAGTGGATCGACGCCATCGCCGAGGTCCGGCGAGTCGACCGCGACGGCACCTTCGGCGTGCGCTTCACCGAGCTCGAGTGGGACGCCCGCGCCTCCCTCTTCGTCGAGCTGGCCGGCGTGCCGCCGCGCCTGCCCGTGCGCCGGATCCGCCCCGACTACGCGGCGACGGTGCGCCGGATCGCGGCCGATCAGCCCCGGCCCCGCCACATGTTCAGCAGCGTGATCCACAGCACCAGGTTGCCGACGAACATGCACGGGTAGACCAGGTCCGGGATCGCGAAGAGGGCGAGGTAGAGCGCGCCGTAGCCGACCGCCGGCACGAGCAATCGCAGATCCACCGACGCCGACGCGGTCGCCAGGATCGCGGCCCAGGCGACGAACTGGGTCCGGGTGCTCTCGAGGACCGACGCGCCCGCCAGCCAGCCTCCGACCTGGATCGAGAGCTGCGCGACCACCGCGGTCGTCGCGCCGAAGGCGAGGTGGCGGTTCAGCGCGCTCTCGCCGATCCCGCGGCGGAAACGCACGCCGACGACGACGAGCACCGCGAGCAGCACCACGTCCCAGCCGATCACCGACGTCGGCGTGGGCTCTCGACCGAGGCGCCGGAAGGTCTCGATGACGAGCGGCGCGAGCGTCCAGTGACCGCCCAGCAGGAGCACCCAGCGCAGGCGCGTGCCGCGTCCGGTCTTCGGGTCGTGCGCCCGCTGCAGCGCCCTGGCCGCGCGCTCCTCCTCGAGCTTCGCCTGGCGCGCCTCCTCCACCCGCGAGACCAGCGCCTCGGGTGGCTCGGGCAGCTCTCGGAGCAACACCATCGCCGCGTCGGGCTGCCCCCGCTCGAGCTCCAGCGCCACCATCAGCTCCGTCGCCTTCGCCAGCCCCTCGGCCGCGCCCGCGGTCTCCGGCCACGCCTCCATCGCGCGCCGGAAGCCGAAGCGACACTGTCCGAAGAGGTCGTAGGCCGCGTCGGCGTCGCCGTCGCCCAGCTTCGCCTCGAGCGCCTCGAGCCCCTCCCTCGCCCGCGCCGCCAGGTCCTCGGCGAAGCGGTGCTCGAGGTAGCCCACGAGGGCCAGCCGGAGCGCGTCGGCGGAGGCGAAGCGGTCCCCCGGCTCTCGCGCCATCGCGCGGCGGATGAGGCGCCTCAGCTCCGCCGGGATCGACGCGTCCAGCGCGGGCTCCGAGACGGCGATCGAGGCGACGATCTGCTGGAGCGAGCCGCCGACGTGGGGCGGCCGCCCCATGACGATCTCGTAGAGCAGCGCGCCCAGCAGGTAGACGTCGGTGCGGGCCGAGAGGGCGTCGCCGCCGGTCAGCATCTCGGGCGCCATGTACACCGGCGTCCCGGCCAGCTGGACCGCGCGCGAGGCGAGCGGGAAGCGCCCCGTCCCGTCGTCCTCGAGGGCCACCGCGAGCCCCCAGTCGACCACGTACACCTCGCCGAAGGCGCCGATCATGACGTTCGACGGCTTGATGTCGCGGTGGAGGATGCCGCGACAGTGAGCGAAGTGAATCGCGTTGCACAGCTGCACGAGGATCCCGAGGTTCCACGACAGCGGATCCTCGAAGCCGAGGTGATCGCGCAGCGCCTCGTCGTCGTGCATCAGCGAGGCCCAGTCGGTCCCCTCGATGTGCTTGAGCACGATGCGGGGCTCGCCGGCGTCGAAGAGGATGTCGTGCACCGGCACCACGTTCGGGTGCTCGAGCGACCCCGTGATCCAGGCCTCGGTGAGCAGCTTCCGCGTCTGCGCCGGCCCGCGCCGGTCGGCGCGCAGCGTCTTGACCGCCACCTGCCGCCCGAGGCTGCGCTGCACCCCTCGGTGCACCACGCCCATGCCGCCCTCGCCGATCGGCTCGAGCATCTGGAGCGGCTCGGGCGCGCTGTCCGTCAGCTCGTCGACCCTCTCCAGAGCTCCGGCGAGCCCCAGCGACGTGGCGCCGATCGTCTGGTGCGGCGCCGCCTCGACGGTGGCCGCGTCGAGACCGAGCTCCGCGATCGACTCGCGGAGCCGGCCCTCGGGATCGAAAGACACGCGCGAGGATAGCGCGCGGGCCCGTCAGGAGAAGAGGTCGTCGATGTCGGCCTTCGTGAGGCCCTTGAGCGGCGTGGACTCGGTCGTCAGCACGTTGCTCACGAGCTCGCGCTTCTTCGCGCTCAGCTTGAGGATCTTCTCCTCCACCGAGTCGCGCGCGATGAGGCGGTACACGGTCACGACCTTGGTCTGACCGATGCGGTGGGCGCGGTCGGTCGCCTGGTCCTCGACGGCCGGGTTCCACCACGGATCGAAGTGCACGACCGTGTCGGCGCCGGTGAGGTTGAGACCCGTGCCGCCCGCCTTCAGCGAGATGAGGAAGGCGTTGAAGCTCTCGTCCTCGTTGAAGCGATCGACCCGGTCCTGGCGGTCCTTGGTCGAGCCGTCGAGGTACTCGTACTTCACGCCGTTCTGGTCGAGCATCTCGCGGATGAGGCCGAGCATGGTGACGAACTGGCTGAAGATGAGCAGCCGGTGGCCGCCCGCGACCGCCTCCTGGACGATCTCCTCGAGCGCCTGGAGCTTGCCGCTCGTCTCGTCGCTCCACTCGCCGCTGAGCTTGGTGAGCCGCGGGTCGCACGCGACCTGACGCATCCGGGTGAGCGCCGCGAGGATCTGGATCTGCGCCTTGGCCACGCCCTGCTTCTGCACGGCGCTCATGACGCTGTCCCGGACCTCCTTGAGCATCTGCTTGTAGAGCTTGCTCTGCTCGTCGGCCATCGGGACGACGATCTCCTGCTCGATCTTCTCGGGCAGCTCCGGCGCGACCTCCGCCTTGGTCCGGCGCATCACGAGCGGGTGGATGATCGTGCGGAGCTTCTCCGCCGACTCCATGTCGCCGCGATCGATCGGGCGGGCGTACTTCTCCTCGAAGCTCTTGAGCGTGCCGAGGAGACCGGGGGAGACGAAGTCGATGATCGACCAGATCTCGCTGAGCCGGTTCTCGATGGGCGTGCCGGTCAGGGCCAGCCGACGCTCGCTCGGGAGCGCCTTGGCCGCGCGCGCGGTGGCGCTCATCGGGTTCTTGATGTGCTGCGCCTCGTCGAGCACGACGTAGCGGAGGTCGAGCTTGCCGAGCAGCTCCTCGTCGCGTCGGAGGAGCGCGTAGCTCGTGATCATGATGTCGGCGTCGTCGAGCTCGACCCGCTTGTCGTGCCGGTCGGCGCCCTGCCACACCACGGTCTTGAGCGCGGGGGCGAACTTCTCGATCTCGCGCTGCCAGTTCGGCACCACCGAGGTGGGCGCGATGACGAGGTTCAGCTTGCGCTTCTTCTGCTTGTTCTTGACCCAGAGGAGCAGCGCGATGGTCTGCAGCGTCTTGCCGAGACCCATGTCGTCGGCGAGCACGCCGCCGGTGCCGAGGTCGTGGAGGAAGACCAGCCACGAGAAGCCGCGCTTCTGGTAGTCGCGGAATTTCTTCACCTTGAGGTTCCGCGGCTTGGCGATCTGCGGGATCTCGTCGACGTTGCCGAGCTTGGAGAAGAGCTCCTTCGCCCCGGCGCTGACCTTGGCGTCGCCGACGAGCTTCAGGAGATCCTGCACCCGCCCCGCCTGCGACAGCGGCAGCTTGGACGGGTCGGCGCCCGAGCCGGCGTAGATCTCGGCCATGCGCTCGAGGATCTCGGCGACGTCCTCTTCCTTCACCGGGGCGTAGGAGCCGTCGCTGAGCTTCACGAGGTTCCGGCCGTGCTCGAGGCAGGCGCGGAGCTCGTCGGTGTCGACGGCGACCCCGGCGGTGCTGAACGTCATCTCGAGGCTGAGCCAGTCGACGCCGCTCGAGACCCGCATCTGCGGCGTCACGCTCGTCTTGCGCACGGTGACCTTGGCCAGGTCGTCGGGGACGCGCTTGTCCCACTCGTCCGGGAGCTCGGCGATGCCGTGGGTCCAGAAGTCGACCGCGTCGTCCCCGGTCGCGACCAGGCCCTCCTTGGCCTCGTCGGGCTCGAAGCCGAGGTTCAGCAGCTGCTGGACCGCGGCCATCTCGGCGCCGACGTCGCGACGCACCACCCGCGGGCGGGACTGGCCGCGCTCCGGCGGGAGGAACTCGAGCGGAGACGGGAAGCCCTGCGGCGGGACGGGGAACTCGTTGTCGCCGTAGTGCACGACGAGCTTGGCGCGCGCGCCGACGATGTCGCCGTTCGTGTCGAGGCGCAGCTCGGGCGGCGCGTCGACCAGGTCGGCCACCGTGGACAGGTCCGGCAGCTCCGCGCCGAGCGAGGCGGCCACGCGCGGGATGAACTCGGTGAGCAGCCGCGGCAGATCGCTGGTCGGGTGCACGAGCGCGGGCGAGCGGTAGAGCCGCTGCAGCCACGCGGGGGTCACCGCGTCGGCGACCGGGCGGGCGGTGCCGTCGGTCGGGTCGATGTGCCAGCCCGGCGTGCCCTCGAACCAGTGCCCGTTCGAGAGCGGGAAGCGCCGGTTGGAGCTCTCGAAGATCACGCGGATCCGGACCGCCTTGGCGTTGGCGGTGTCGAGCTCGATCTTGGGCCGAAGGGGCTCGGCCATGAAGCGGAGCTCCATCGAGGCCGGCTCGAGCAGCACGCGGCGCTCCTCGAGCATGTTGAGCACCTCGGCGGCGTCCTCGCCCCGCAGCTCGGCGGTGGCCGGCGTGCCGCGCGTGGTGTGGCGCGCGAGGGCGCGGAGCAGCGGGCGGACCTCGGACGGCACCATGTTGAAGCCGGCGAGCACGTCGGCGATCGGGACCGCCGAGCGGGTGCCGGCGAGGACCGGGGTGACCGTGATCGACGCCGACCGCACCTGCATGCGGAACTCGAGGTCGTAGGTCTTGATCTGCTCGTCGGGCGGCAGCCACGCGTCGAGCGAGCCGCGGGGATCCTGCGAGCCGAGCCCGAGCTCGCGGGCGCTCAGGACCTCGACGTTGGAGTCGGCGCCGCTGCCTCCTCCGCGACGACGGCGACGGCGGCGGCTGCGCTTGCCTCCGACCGAGACGGTCTGGGGCGTGTGCGCCTGCACCTCCTGCTTGCCGGCGTTCTTCTCCTTCTGCTTCTTCTCCTGCTGCTGCTGCTTCGGCTTCGGGGGGCGCTCGCGGTCACGGATGGCGACCATCAGCGCGGCCACGTGCTTGCAGTGGCTCGTCGGCCCGCGGAAGCCGGGGCAGTTGCAGTCGCTGACCCACTGCTCCTCGGGCGTCAGCGTGAGCTTGGGCTCGTAGAAGGTGTCTTGCTTGACCTGCACGCGGCACTTCGCCTCGCTGCCGTGCGTGTGGATGTCGTGCACGTGCCCGCGGCGCGCGTAGAGGCGGCCGCGGAGGAACGCGTTGCCGCCGGTGACGCGCTGGATCGCGCGGTCGCTGAACTTGGAGAGGTGCTGCGAGATGCGCGCCGGGTCGGGCTTGCGGGGCTCCGAGGGCGCGTCGTCGTCCGCGCTCGTCTCGGCGCTCTTCGCGCCCGACTTGCTGGCGCGGCCGTTCTTGGCCTTCGCCTTCGGCGCCTCTTCCGCGGCCTCTTCGGAGGCCTCCGCCTCCTCCGTCTGCCCGTCCGTCTGGGCGTCGGCCTCCGCGTCGTCCGACTTGCGCCGGCGGCCACGCCGCGAGCTCGTCTTCTTGGTCGTCGAAGACGAGGACGAAGAGGAGGTGCTGCTCGACTTGCTGGAGCGGCGGGTGCGGCGCCGGCGGGTGCCGGTCTCTTCGGTGGATTCGCTGGATTCGGAAAGCGAGCTCTCGGCCATCTCGGTCAAGCTCCCGCGGGGCAGCTGGCCCCGGCTCGATCGCGCTCCCCGGGCCCGATGGCTCGAGGGGACTGGCTCCGGCGGGTGTGTGCCCGCGACCCGGCCGATGAAGGCCGAGGCCCGGCGCAGCCCCCGCCGGGTCTCTGACATGCGCTCCTCCCGTCCTCGGGGGAGATGAGCCGCCCGCGGCTCGTAGCGCACGGGAGCGACCCATCCAGGAGGCGCGCCCGTCCGCGTCGACGACACGAATCGGGCCGTGGGCGGCGCCGGCTCGGCCGGTCACTCACCCCTCACCTTGGTCGCTGCGCTCGCCCGCGATGTCGGGGGTCGCGCCACAACGACTCGACTGAATGGACGTGGTCCATCGCGATGATACACGGTCCCCGAGGGGGCGCAAGGCGAAGATCAGCCCGAACGGCGGGCCTGGTCGCGGCTCTCGAGGTCGATCGCGATGGTGTCCGCGGAGGCGCTCACGTCCGCGCCGCCGCCCTTCCTCGCCCGCACCGCGTCGCCGTGCTCCGCCCACCACGCGCGCGCGTCCGAGGCGCTCCAGACGCCGACGCCCTCGCAGCCGACGAGGAGATCCCGCAGCTCCTCCGCGCTCACCGGGCGCTCGTCGCGGTCCTTGGCCAGGCAGCGCAGCACGATCTCCTCGAGCATCTCGGGGAGCGCCCGTCCGAGCCGCTCCGAGGGAGGCACCGGCGGGGTGTGCAGGTGATGGCCACAGATCTCCACCACCGTGCGCCCCTCGAAGACGTGCTCGCCGGTCAGCAGGTAGTAGCCCACGCCGCCCAGCGCGTAGAGGTCGACCCGGGCGTCCACGTCCTTCGGGTCGGTGATCGCCTCCGGCGCGAGGTAGAGCGGCGTGCCCATCACCGAGTCGGTCCGGGTCAGGCCCTGGGCGGTGTCGGCGTAGGTCTCCCGCACCAACCCGAAGTCGACGAGCTTGGCGAGGTCGGCCACCGCCCCCTCGCTGGCGAGCAGCACGTTGGCCGGCTTGATGTCCCGATGAATGAGCCCGATGTCGTGCGCTTCGGAGAGGCCGGCCGCGATCTGCGCCAGGACGTGGACCGCCCGGGCCGGGGGCATCGGGCCACCGACCGCGACGATGTCCTCGAGGTCGCCGCCGTCGAGGTACTCCATCGCGTAGTAGAAGACGCCGTCGGGCGTGTGCCCGAAGTCGAAGATGGTGACCGTGTTCGGGTGCACGAGGGAGGCGGTCAGCTGCACCTCCTTCTCGAAGCGCCGGAGCGCCAGGCCGGCCGCGCGCTCGGGCGGGAGGAGCTTCACCGCCGTCGGCCGCCGGAGCAGGGCGTGGCGGGCCCGGTACACCACGCCCATGCCGCCCTCGCCGATCTTGTCGAGCAGGGTGTACTGCCCCAGCCGGCGCGCCTCGCGCACCTCCGCGCGGAGGCCGAAGAGCACCCAGGACGCGACGGTGGAGACCGCGACGATGATCGCGAGCCACATCCCGAGGTTGAGCGCCAGCGCGGGCACGCCGAGCCCGCCCAGCGCGGCCTCCCCGAGGTGATAGGTGCCGAGCGCCAGCGCCATCGAGAGGGCGGCCGCGGCCAGGCTGACCGCGAGGGTGCGCCTCGCCTCGCTCGGCACGAGCAGGGCCCGGGTCTGGAGCACCAGCATCACGGTGAGGGCGATCAGCAGGACCCCGGCCATGCCCTCCTGCCCGAGGAGCGACATCAGGGTGTAGGGGACGACCGCCGCGACCGTGCCGACGACGTCGATCGCGTGGAGCTGGGAGGGCGTGCGGTGCCCGGCCCGCGCCACCAGCCAGACGAGCGCGCTCACCGCGGCGCCGGCGAGGTTGAGCAGCCGCCGGGGGGACTGCACGTGGGCGAGGGCCGCGTCCGCGCCGACCAGGGCCAGCTCCGCCAGCACCGCCACGACGAGGAAGCTCCCGCTCAGGCAGAGCGTGACCAGCCCGAGCAGCGCCAGCCGCTCCTGCAGCAGCTGCCGGCTCTGCTCCGACGCGCGCGGATCCCACCCGTGGCTGGGGTGCGTGGCCATCGCGGCCGAGGATACTTCAGCGCGGTTCGCGCCAGCGCGTCAGCTTGCGCGGGAAGGCGCGATCGTCGGCGTGCTTCTTGGCGAGCCCGGCGAGCAGCCGCTCCAGGAAGGTCACCGCCCAGGAGGGCGGCTCCGACGTCCACTCGAGCGTGAAGCGGTCCTCGAGCACCGCCCTCCCCTCGTGGAGGGTCTCCGGCTCGTAGACCTGGAGCGCGTAGGCGATCGCGTCGCCGGCTTCGCGCTCCAGCACGAGCCGGGCGCCGTATTCGGGGTGGAGAGAGGCCATCACTCGAAGGGGTTCAGGAGGCCGGCGTCCAGGCCGCCCGCGTCCACGCCCGAGTCGGGCAGCTCGGTCGGAGAGAGCGCGCCGTGGCGGGTCACCGAGACCGCGCCGCCGTCGGGCAGCATGTAGGCGCCGATCTCGCGGTCGTACTTCGGGATCGGGTGCTCGATCGGGGTCGACCGGTCGCCGCGGATCCGGCCCTCGAGGACGCGCACCGGGATGGGCCGCTCGAGGTCGAACACGTACCCGCCGCGCTCGATGTCCATGGCGTAGACCTCGCCGTCGACCTCGATGTCGCGGTGGAACGCGGTGGCGCTGTGCCCCTCGCGCCGGTGCGGGCGGTGGGCGAGCACCCAGCTCATGAGGCGGACCGCGATGTGGTTGTGCAGCCGGTGACAGCCGTGGCTGTGGCGGCGCATGATGCTCATGTAGTCGACCGAGCCGTGGGTCCGGATGCCCTCGTCGCCCCGGATCTCGACGGTGCCGTCTTCGTGGGTCGAGTAGAGGCGGTGGTAGGCCGCGACCAGGCCGTAGGCGCTGGCGTAGCTCGGCCCGGTCTCGTGGTAGTTGACGCGGTAGCCGCCGCGCGAGCGCACGAGCAGCGAGCGCGACGGGGTCGAGGCGGGCGGCATCCACACCGGCGCGCTGACGATCTGGTGCCAGACCCGCGGGCCGACCGGGCTGTTCTTGTATCGCCACCAGTTGCGTCCGTCGATCTCCTCGCTGCGCCAGCCGCCGATGGTGGTGCCGAAGCGCGCGATCGGGATGCGCTGGTCGTTGTACTCGACGATGACCGAGATGCGCGGGCGGCGCTGGGTCGGCTGGCTGCGCTCGTTCCCCTCGGCGTCGTAGGGGAACTCGTACCAGACGTCGCCGCGATCGATCTCGATCTGGATGTCCATGTCGCCGTCGTAGTACTCGGGCAGCGGCGGGGCCTCGATGGCCACCAGGCGCTCGGCCGCGGGCGACAGCTCGCCCAGACCCTCGAGGAAGTCGAGGGTGGACTCGGGGGTGTCGAGCCCCAGCGCGGCGACGATCCGCTCGCGGAGCGCCTCCTCGAGGTTCGGGATCTCGTGGGTCCGGCCGTCGCGGCCGCGGAAGGTGCGGACCTCCTGGTCGCGCTGGGGCGGCGCGCTGCCGTCCTCGAGCACGCCGAGGGAGTGCATCGCCCGCTCGGTCAGGACGCGCACGACGGCGCGGCGCTCGAGCTCCATCGGCGACTCGCGGAGCCGCTCCAGGGTCTCGCGGCCGATGAAGCCCCAGCCGTACACGCGGTGGCGACGCTCGAACTCGGCCAGCGCCTCGTGGGTGGCCCAGTCGAGGCCGCCGCGCGCGTACTCGCCCTTGCCCTCGAAGTACCCCTCGCACTCGAGGCGGTCCTGAGCGGCCCGCACCGCCTCGACGCGGGGGCGGAGCTCGCGGTACTCGCGCAGCGCGCGCTGGCCCCGGTCGTCGAGGCGCTCGGCGTCGAGCTCCGCCTCTCCCGAGACGCCCTGCTCCTCGACCCAGCCGGAGACCAGCCGCTCGAGGTAGGCGAAGTGGCTCGATCGGCGGCGCGCCGCGCGGTTGTTCTGGTAGGCGATGAAGCCTTCGAAGGACTCGAGCGCGCTCAGGTCGAGCTCGTCCCGACACTCGAGCTCCCGCACCCGGCGGAAGCGCTCTCGGAGCAGCCCGAGCGTCGGCATGATGCCGTAGAGCTCCAGGTACTTGTCCCGCTCGGCCCGCGCGCCGTGGTGATCGTCCGGGTGCTCGCCGCGCGCGAGCGCCAGGTAGGTCTCGCGGTAGGCGTGCGGCACGCGCTCCTCGTCCGCGCCGGTGGCCTCGGTGAAGAGGTAGGGCGTCCACGCGTCGCCGAGATCGAGCACGAAGTAGCCCTCGACGTCGGCGGTGGCCGCGTCGATCTGCCGGTCGGTCGTGCCCGCCTCGTAGAGGGGCACCGGCTGCGCCATGGGGGGCGGCCGGCTGTCGACCCGACGCCGCGGCTCGGGGTCCGGGTCCGCCTCGGGCGCGGTCGGCTCCGACGGCGCGTCGTCGGGCGCGGGGCTGGGCTCCTCGAGCGCGATCCCATCGCAGCCCGTCAGCGCGAGCACGGATGCCAGAAACAGGTGACGGATGTTCATGACGGCCCAGACCCGACCGTGGAGCACCCGATCGGGGAGCGCAAGTTTCACGTGGGTCGACGTTCCGCGCGCGGAGGGAGACTGCATGCCCGCACCGTGTGCGAGAAGCGAGCCATCGCCGGGGCGCCCGGATCGGCAGGATCCAGGCCTCCGAGCGTGTTCAGCCTGACACGCCGCTCGGTCTCCACGGACTCGACTTTCGCCCTACCCTCCGGGGGTGCACGAGCTGATCACGATCCCCTTCTCCCACTACTGTGAGAAGGCGCGCTGGGCGCTGGACCTCGAGGGCGTGGGCTACCGGGAGCGCCGCTACCTGCCGGGCCTCCACGTCCGGCCGGCGCGCCGGGCCGCGAAAGGGCGGGGCCGTGCGGACGCGCACTCGAGCGCCGCCTCCACCCCGATCCTGGTCATGGACGGCGAGCCCATCTGCGGCTCGTCCGCGATCGTGCGGCGGGTCGCGCCGGCGCTCTTCGCGAGCGACGAGGTCGAGGCGCTGGTCCGCGACTTCGACGACGCGCTCGGCCCCCACACCCGCCGCATCGCCTACTGGTTCGTCCTGGGGCGCGCCGCGCTCTTCCAGCAGCTCGCCGACGAGAACGTGTCCCGGGGGCAGGCGCTCGCGGCCCGGCTCACCCTCCCGCTGCTCGGGCGCGCGCTGCGGCGCCGCCTCGGCGTCGACCGGCCGGGGTTCGAGCGCTCGATGATCCGGGTGACGCGGGTCGCCGACGACGTGGCCGCGCGGCTCGAGGACGGGCGCCCCTACCTCACCGGGGACACGTTCACGGCGGCGGATCTCACCTTCGCCGCGCTCTACGCGCCCGTCATCCTGCCCGGCCCGGACCGCTACGGCGCCCGGCTCCCGCCGCTCGAGCGCTTCTGCGACGAAGGTCGCCGCACCATCACCACCTTCCGCGATCACCCGGCCGGCCGCTTCGCGGCGCGCGTGTACGAGGCGCACCGCGTTCGTGGACCTCGCCGGTGAGCCCACCCTGCGCTAGCGTCGCGCGCCATGAAGAAGAAGATCGCCCTCGGGATCCTCGGGGCCCTGGTCCTCGCCGTGGCCGGCCTGCTGATCGCCGCCGCCATGCAGCCCGACTCCTTCCGGGTCGAGCGGAGCCGCGAGATCCCGGCGACCGCCGAGCAGATCCGGCCGCAGCTCACCGACCTGCGCGAGTGGAACGAGTGGAACCCCTGGAGCGACCTCGATCCGAACCAGACGGTGACCTACTCCGATCCGCCCAGCGGCGAGGGCGCCTGGTACCGCTGGGAGGGCAACGACGACGTGGGCAAGGGGCGGATGGAGATCACCTCCGTCAGCGACGGCCGCGTCGCCTACCACCTCGAGTTCATCGAGCCCTTCGCGTCGGAGTCGGAGGTCGAGATGCAGCTCGAGCCGCAGGGCGAGCGCACCCGGGTCGTCTGGATCATGAGCGGCGACAACGACTTCGTGTCGAAGCTCTTCGGCGTCTTCATGGACATGGACGAGATGATCGGGAACGACTTCGAGCGCGGGCTCGAGCGGCTCGAGGCGGCGGCGACCGCGGGCTGATTGCCTCCCGACCGGGGCCCGGGTGAATCTCTGGCCGTGACCGATGTGTCGTCGTCCATCGCGCCCAGCCGGGCGCGCGTGCTCACCGGCGCGGTCGGCGCGCCGCTGACCTTCGTCGCCCTCTGGCTGGCCCCGCTCCCGCTCGAGACCGAGGCGCACCGGCTGGCCGCGATCTTCGGGGCGGTCCTCGTGGCCTGGATCACCGAGGTCGTGCCGATCGCGGTGACGGCGCTGCTCATCGCGCCGCTGATCGTGATCTGCGGCGTGGACGAGGCGAAGGAGTCGTTCCGCCACTACGCGGACCCGCTGCTCTACCTCTTCGTCGGCGGCTTCTTCATCGCCGAGGCGATGCGGCTGCACGGCCTCGACCGGCGCATCGCCAAGGCGATCGTGACCTCCGGCGCAGTCCGGGGATTGCCCGGCCGGGTGCGGGTCGCGCTCATGGTCGCGGGCGGGCTGCTCTCGATGTGGATCTCCAACACCGCGTCCACCGCAATCCTGGTGCCCATCCTGATCGGCATGCTGGGCGGCCGGGCCGCGGACCCGCGCTCGGACACCGGCGCGCTCCTCGCCCTCGCCTACGGCTGCTCGATCGGCGGGCTCGGCACCCTGATCGGGAGCCCCCCGAACGCGATCACGGTGCGCCTCCTGCGCGAGGCCGACGTCTCGATGTCGTTCGTCGACTGGTCGCTCGTCGGCATGCCCACCGTGATCCTGATCGGCGCGGCCATCTTCTACGTGACCCGGTGGCTCTACCCCACCGGCGCGCGCTTCGAGGCCCACGACGATCCCGACGGGACCCACCACGAGCCGTTCGAGGACGTGCCCGCCGCCTGGAGCCGCGGCGAGAAGGTCACCGCGGTGGCCTTCGGGCTCGCGGTCGCCGGGTGGGTGATCCCCGGGGTCGGGAGCGCCGTCGGCCTCCCGCACGCCGACGCGATCAAGACCGCGCTCCACCCCGGCGTGGTCGCCATCGTCGCCTCCTCCGTCCTCTTCCTCGCGCCGGACGAGGCCCACGGCCGCACCCTCCCCTGGGCGCAGGCGGCGAAGATCGACTGGGGCATCATCCTGCTCTTCGGCGGCGGCATCGCGCTCGGCACCCAGCTCGTGGAGACCGGGCTCGCCGCCGCGATGAGCCGCGGCTTCGTCGCGCTCACCGGCATCGAGTCGCTCTGGACGCTCACCGGCGCGTGCTGCCTGTTCACGATCTTCTTCACCGAGGTCTGCTCCAACACCGCGTCGGCGAACATGCTCGTGCCGCTCGTCATCGCGATCGCGGCCGAGCTCGGCGTGTCCCCGGTGCCCCCCGCCCTGGCGGTGGGTCTCGCGGCGAGCTGCGCCTTCATGCTCCCGATCGCGACCGGCCCCAACGCCATCGTCTACAGCACGGGGCGGGTGCCGCAGCCGCAGATGATCCGGACCGGGCTGATCCTCAACCTGCTGAGCGCGGCGCTCGTCTTCGGGGTGATCCGTCTCCTCTGTCCTCTGCTCGGCTGGGCCTGATACCCTCGGGGCATGCGCGCGCTCCTCGCTCTGACGATCCTCGCCGGATGCGGAGCGCCGCCCTCCTCTGCCGCGAGCACCCCGGCCTCGGCGTCGATCGGCGAGGCGCCCGCGCCCGACGAGCCCGAGGAGGACGAGGCGCCGACGCCGCCCGCCGGGAGCCGCACCTGGCTCGCCGCGCTCCCGGAAGGCGGCGTGCTCTCCTACGAGGTGAGCGTCGCCGGCGAGCAGGCGCCGATGGTGGTGCAGATGGTCGTGCAGCAGCGGGTGGCCCGGGGGCAGAGCGTGGCCGTGCGCCTCGCGCCGGTCGGCACCCCGACGCCCGACACCCCCGTCTACGCGCAGTGGCTGGTGGGCTCGCCGGACGGGCTCCGCGCCCTCGAGGAGCACGCCGCGTTCACCACCGCCGGCTTCGTGCCGATCGACCAGGAGGGCCGGCTCGTCACCGAGGCCGCGAGCAGCGAGGTCTGGCGGGTCGAGTCCGAGTGGCTCCGGGCCGACCGGCTCGCGTCGGGCCGCGAGGCGGCGGTCGGCTGGACCCTGCTCGAGCGGGTCGGGGCGGTGGACGCCCCGCTGCACGCCAACCGCTGCGTCCGGCTGGAGCGCGAGGAGGGGAGCCTGACGACGACCCTGCTCATCTGCGCCGACCACGGCCTCGTCGAGCGGCGCGTCGTGCGAGAGGGCGCCGAGTCGCAGCGCTGGTCGCTGGTCCGCCTCTCGGAGTGACTCCGCCAGAAAGTTCGGGCCCTCGGTAGGGGCATGTAGGATGGAGGAGCACCATGGCGACTTCCTCCTCGGCCAGCCGAATCGGCACGATCGCGGTGACCGCTCCCGGCCGCGACTCGGGCATCTATCAGACCTCCCCCGGCCTGCTCCGGCGGCGGGCGCTCGGCCCCTGGGCGGAGGGGATCGCGCAGTACATGGCCATCCGGGTGGGGGACGCGGCCCGCGGGCGCGCCGCCTTCCGCTCGCTGTCCCGGCTGCTCACCAGCCTGCCCCCCGAGGAGCTGCTGGTGCCGCCCGGGCCGCGGGCGCAGCTCTACCGGCTTGCCCGCTCCATCGCCGAGACCGAGCGCGCGATGCCCGGCCCGACGCCCGGCGGGATGCCGTGGCGCGCGGTCGACGGACGGCGCGGAAAGGCGATCGCGCGGATGCGCGGCGCGCTCGAGGAGGACGACGCGGAGCTGCTCGAGCTGCGGCACGCGCGGGAGCTCTCGGTCGAGGAGATCGCCTGCGTCGTCGAGCGCCCGGTCGACGAGGTCGAGCTCGCCCTGGACACCGCCGAGGCCCGGGCCCGCAAGGCGCTCGGTCGCGCGGCCCCCGACCCGGTCAGCGCCAACGCCACCGTGTACGTGGAGGCGTTCGCCCTCGCCCGCTCCTGGCAGGAGGGCGAGGAGGGCCTGCCGCGCCTGGAGGCCGACGAGGAGGCGCTCGACTCCGGCACCCTGATCGGCGGCCGCTACTCGATCCTGGAGCGGGTCGGCACCGGCGCGTTCGGCGACGTCTACCGCGCCGAGGACGTCGAGGTCCCGGGCCACGAGGTGGCGCTGAAGCTCCTCCGCCAGCCCAGCCTGAGCGAGGCGGCGCGTCAGTCGGCCCTGCGCGAGCTCAAGCTCAACGCCGCGGTCTTCCACCCCTCCCTCGTGCAGTTCAAGGACCACGGCTGGTTCGAGCAGCGGCTCTGGTTCGTGATGCCCTGGTACGAGGGCGAGACCCTCGAGGCGCGCATGAAGCGCGGGGGGCTGAGCCGCCGGGAGGCGCGCCGCATCTTCGAGCCGCTCGCCCGCGCGCTCGCCGCCCTGCACGAGGCGGGCATCCGCCATCAGGACATCAAGCCGGAGAACGTGCTGCTGACCCGCCTGCCCGGCTTCGATCCGGAGTCGGACGAAGGCATCCTCCCGGTGCTCATCGACCTCGGCGTCGCGGCGACCGAGCAGGAGACGATGCTCGGCGGCACGCCGCTCTACTTCGCGCCCGAGGTCGCTCGCCGCTTCGTCGACCGCGGCCCGGCGGGGCCGGACGTCTCGAGCGCCGCCGACGTCTTCGCGCTCGCCCTCTCGCTGCGCAACGCGCTCGAGCCCGGGACCCAGGAGGACGTCGCCGCCGGGGCCATCCAGGCCTTCGTCGAGCGCCGCGCCGAGGAGCCGCCGCCGCTCCCGGAGAGCCGCGACCTCCGCTACCTGGCGCCGACCTTCGAGTCCTGGCTCGCGCTCGATCCGCTGGAGCGCCCGAGCGCGCTCGAGCTGGCCGAGGAGCTGGCGATCCTCACCGCGCCCGAGGAGCGACGGGCCCGCCGCGGCCGGCTGCTCCGGTGGCTCGTGCCTCTGCTGACCACGCTCGCCGCCGCCTTCGTCGTGGTCGTGTGGGCGATGGATCGGCGCGCGACCCATCAGCAGCGCGCGGCCGAGGAGGCCCGCACCGAGGCGGCCGAGGCGCGGGCGGACTTCATCGTCGCCGACGCGGCCCGCCAGGCGCTCGAGGAGGGTCACGCCTCGCTCCGGGCGCAGGTGGAGCGGAGCCGGATGAGCCGCGAGGAGCTCTCCGAGTCGCTGGCCACCCAGACCGGGCAGCTGCGCATCGTGCGCGGCGAGCTCGCGCGCACCCTCGGCCAGCTCGAGGCGGCCCGCGGCGAGCTGAGCGCGGCCCGTCGGGAGCTGAGCTCGCTCTCGTCCTCGCTCGAGCAGAGCCGGGGCGAGACCGCCGACCGAGCCCGGGAGCGGGACGCGGCGCGGGCCGAGGTCACCCGCATCGCCGGGCGGCTCGAGGCGGCCGAGGCGAGCGCGCGTCGCGAGGGTGACCGCGCCGACGCGGCCGAGACCGAGCTGACCGAGGCCCGGCGCGCTCGCGAGGCCGCCGAGCGCGCCCGCGGCGAGGCGGAGCGCGCGCGCGACGCGGCCCTCGCCGAGCTCGACGCCCTCCGGGCCCGCATCCGCGCCCTCGCCGCGCCCCCCGAGCCGGCGGCGCCAGAGGCCGACGTCCCCGCGACCGAGACGCCCTCGCTCGAGGAGTGACCCGCGCGTGGGCCGGCGCGAGCGCGTATGCTAAGCGCGAGGATTCGCCCGAGCCGCTGCTGATGCTTCACTTCGACGGGACCCCACGCGCGTGACGATGCTCTGGATCATCGCGGCGATCGCGGGCGCCATCCTGCTCGCAGGGGTCGCCTTCCTCGCGCTCGACCGAGACGGCGACTCGCCGAAGAAGCCGAAGCCCGAGGCGCGCCCCGAGCCGACGTCCCCGCGCTCCTCGATGGGCCCCTGGGACCAGCGCTCCGACGAGCCGCCCGGCTCTCGGCTCGCGAGCGTGCCGCCGCCCTCGGGCGTGCCGATGCACCCCACCGCCAGCGCCGAGATGAGCTCGGAGCTCACGCTCGAGAGCCAGGAGCTGTGGATCGACGACGACGACGAGCCGACCGGCCCCGTGCCGCGCATCGTGGTCAGCGCCGAGGGCCGCACCCACCCCGGCCAGAAGCGCAGCCACAACGAGGACGCGTTCCTGGTCTATCCCGAGCACGAGGTCTTCGCGGTCGCCGACGGCATGGGCGGCTACGCCGCGGGCGAGGTCGCCTCGAAGATGGCGATCGACACCCTGCAGCAGGCGTACGCGCAGGGAGAGTTCGACGCGCTCGAGGACGGCTTCCCGCGCCGCGGCGCCGAGCTGATGAGCGTCGTGCGCCGGGCCAACGCCCGCATCCGGGAGGCCGCCGGCCGGGACGAGCAGAAGCACGGCATGGGCACGACGATGGTCTGCGCGCGCTTCTCCCCCGGCCGCAAGCGCGTCTACATCGCGCACGTCGGCGACTCGCGCTGCTACCGCGTCCGCGACGGCGAGATGCGCCAGCTGACGACCGATCACACCCTCGGCGCGGTCGGCATCAAGGGCCCGTCCGCCGGCAAGCTCAGCCGCGCGGTCGGCGTCTTCGACGAGCTCGAGGTCGACCTCACCGTCGACGAGCCCCAGCCCGGCGACTTCTACCTGCTCTGCTCCGACGGCCTCTTCAAGATGGTCCCCGAGTCGGTCATCGTGCACACGGTGACCCACCGCGAGTCGGTGAGCGAGACGGTCGACGAGCTCGTCCGCGAGGCGAACGCCCGCGGCGGCCGCGACAACGTGACCGTGGTGCTCGTCCGCGTCGATCCTCCGGACTTCGACCCGGGCGAGAGCGGCGAGCATCGGCTGAGCTTCTAGCCTTCCGATCCGCGAATCTGCGTTGGGTTCGAGTTTATCTCGCGCAAAGACGCAGAGACGCAAAGGGTCTGGCGGGCGGCGGGATGGGGGCTCGCCGGCGTTCGGCGCGCTGCTTGTTCTGCGAATCCATGTTGGATTCGAGTCTATCTCGCGCAAAGACGCAAAGACGCAAAGGGCCTGGCGGGCGGCGGGATGGGGGCTCGCCGGCGTTCGGCGCGCTGCGCGGTCGGGGAATCTGCGGCTCGTTCGAAATTGTCTCTCGCAGAGGCGCAGAGGCGCAGAGATGGGTTGGAAGCCCGATGGGGGGGGGCCGGACGGGGCGGGGGCGATGGGCGCGAGGGCGCGTCCGCGGCAGTGAGCGGGCCACCTCGGGCCACGTGGAGCCGCTCCCACGGACCCGCTCGCCCCCTTTGCGTCTTTGCGTCTTTGCGTCTTTGCGTGAAATTAGTTGTCCTCCAGTAACCGTTCAGGCCCTGGGAAAGCTGGATCATCCCGCTCACTTCGAGATCCGGGATCGACACGCAGATCCCGATGTGATCTCGTGAGGGTGTGACGGGCGGAAACGAGGTCGACGAGCTGAGCGAG
>Ga0310345_10001408_pt1 | contig 26900 bp, 23 predicted proteins | sample HC15DNA20500_MG_FD_204667 | JGI IMG/M metagenome (GOLD analysis project Ga0310345, IMG submission 204667) | Marine microbial communities from station ALOHA, North Pacific Subtropical Gyre - HC15-DNA-20-500_MG | ecosystem: Environmental > Aquatic > Marine > Oceanic | place: Pacific Ocean: North... | reverse complement strand
GATCAACACCAGAGTTGTCCGCCTTCACGCGAACCTTGACGTTGTAGTCAATGACTCGCTTGATGGGTACAAGAACCTTCATAGGATCCTCGGAATGTTCCATTGGGTGACTTGTAGAAGGAGGCGACATGACGCCGTTGCCGGGTCCACCCCCGCGAAAGAGCCGCTATCTTGAACGCTCGGCCACAGCAGGTCAATAGGCCGAAAATCTGTAAGCAGATGATTTTGCTGCAAATAGACCACACAAAGTGTCCACTTTTTGTGACTTTGCAGTCGCTCATCTTGTTGAAAATCAAGCATCTAGCAAGAGATAATCCAAACACCTGTTTGAAACTGACTCCGCCGGCAGGCAAAGCGCCGGCCTTTATATACAAGCCCTGACACACTTCGAAGGCGGCAGAGTCAACCCAGGCAGTGGTGCGGATTCCCCTATCTCTATATACTCCGCGCCACCCCAAGGCTGGCCGCAGGCAGCTACTGAGAAAGATTTTCTGTGACAAAGGTTTTCGATAACCGTTCCCAGAAAGCCTTTCTCAGTGGCTTCCGGGCCGAAACGCAATCCGATAGCGAGGAGACAGGCTGTGGAACGCGAATCTATGGAAGTCGACGTAGTCATCGTCGGCGCCGGTCCTTCCGGTCTGGCAACTGCCTGCCGTCTGGGCCAGATCGCCCAGGAAACCGGTCAGGAAATCAGTGTAGTCGTGGTAGAGAAAGGTTCCGAAGTCGGCGCCCATATTCTCTCCGGTGCGGTACTCGAGCCGCGCGCCCTGAATGAACTGTTCCCCAACTGGGAAGAGATGGGCGCCCCGGTGAACACCAAGGTTACCGGTGACGAGATCTACTACCTGACTGGCGCCGAAAAGGCCCAGAAAGTCCCGAACCTGTTCGTTCCGAAAACCATGCACAACGAAGGGAACTACATTATTTCCCTGGGTAACCTGTGCCGCTGGCTGGGTGAGCAGGCCGAAGGTCTTGGCATCGAGATCTTCCCGGGCTTTGCTGCCAACGAAATCCTCTACAACGAAGACGGTTCCGTTAAAGGCATCGCCACTGGCGATTTCGGTATCGGCCACGACGGCGAAAAGAAAGACAGCTACATGCCCGGTATGGAGCTGCACGCCAAATACACCATCTTCTCTGAAGGCTGCCGTGGCCAGCTGGGCAAGGAGCTGCAGGAAAAATACAACCTGCGTGAAGGCGCCGACCCGCAGCACTACGGTATCGGCATCAAGGAACTGTGGGACATCGACCCGGCCAAACACCAGGAAGGTCTGGTAGTGCACACCGCAGGCTGGCCGCTCAGCGAGTCCGGCTCTCCGGGTGGTGCATTCCTGTACCACATCGAAAACAACCAGGTGGCCCTGGGTCTGATCACCGATCTGGCCTACTCCAACCCGCACGTCTCTCCGTTTGACGAGATGCAGCGCTGGAAGACCAACCCGGAAATCAAAAAGCACCTGGAAGGCGGCAAGCGCGTCTCCTACGGTGCCCGCGCCATTGCCAAAGGTGGCCTGCAGTCTCTGCCGAAGATGACCTTCCCTGGTGGTCTACTGGTGGGCTGTAACGCCGGCACCCTGAACTTCGCCAAGATCAAGGGCACCCATACGGCCATGAAATCCGGCATGATTGCCGCCGAGATCCTGGCAGAAGCCCTGAAAGGTGGCCGTGGCAGCGACGAGCTGACCGAGTACAAGGCAGCCTTCGAAGGCAGCTGGGTGTACGAAGAGCTGCACGCGCAGCGTAACTTCGGCCCGGCACAGCACAAGTTCGGCAACTTCATCGGCTCCGCTTTTGCGTTCGTGGACATCAACCTGTTCAACGGCAAGCTGCCGATCACCATGCATGACACTACCCCGGATCATGCCACCCTGAAGCCAGCCGATCAGAGCAAGAAGATCGACTATCCGAAGCCGGACGGCAAGATCACCTTCGCCAAGCTGGACAGTGTTTTCCTGTCCAACACCAACCACGAAGAAGATCAGCCGTGCCACCTGACGCTGAAAGACCCGAGCGTTCCCCTGCAGGTCAACCTGCCCAAGTGGGACGAGCCGGCGCAGCGTTACTGCCCGGCAGGCGTGTACGAAGTGGTCGAGGACGAGAACACTGGCGACAAGCGTTTCCAGATCAACGCCCAGAACTGCGTACACTGCAAGACCTGTGACATCAAGGATCCGACCCAGAACATCAACTGGGTCGCTCCGGAAGGTACCGGCGGCCCGAATTACCCGAACATGTAATTCAGCCCACGGTTACCGTGTCACGGAAAAGGCGCTCTTCGGAGCGCCTTTTTTATGGTTCATCGCGGATTGGAGGGAAAAGCCCAATCGACCCCTCTCGCCTCTCCGTAGGAGCGTCGCTCGCGGCGCGATCCCCCCAGCAAAAAAGGTTCTCCGCAGATTAGTCAGAGCACAGGCAGGTCAAACGTCTGAAGCCGGACGTCTGACGCGAAAGGACAGCCCCTCTTTTCATGCCAGCCCGACACACTTGCCGATCCCCCCGTCAGACCACCCTCCCGGTGCCAGAAGACCCTGCTTTCCAGCCCGCCAGAAAACAAATATTTGCTGACTGTCTAGTTTCGACAGAACCGGCAAGTTCACAGCATCTTGTCCGCCAGTTACGCAATTTTTGTGACATTTGGTCAGGTTTTATTGGCAAAAACGCCGGGTGGATACATATGATTTCTTTTGTCTCATTGTGGAGTGGCGCTGTGCTCGCTAGCATAAATAAAACGAGCGTATGACTGGCCCTTTGCCAGCCTTCGAGGAACCTGACTATGAACGCACAAGCCACCGCTATCGACAAAAAAACCCGGCTTGAACATCACTGGCCGGAACCCCTGACCGCCAAACAGCTGGATGCCAAGTATCCGGGCATCCTGGACAGCACCGTTTTCCTGTCTGCGGGTGCCAATATCATTATGCAGTTGTCCCTGCCTGCGGTGGGCCATGGCGTAGCCGAGAGCCGTGTGACCAGTGGTTCCGTTCTGCACAACCCCTTGAAGCGCACTCGCACAACCTTCACCTACCTGGCCGTGGCCATGATGGGCACGAGTGAAGAGAAACTGGCCTACCGCAAGGCGGTGAACGGCGCGCATAAATATGTGCATTCCACCGACGAGTCTCCGGTGAAATACAACGCCTTCGATCCCGAGCTTCAGCTGTGGGTCGCTGCGTGCCTGTATTGGGGCTTTGTGGACACCTATCAGAAGGTTCACCGCCCGCTGACCCGCGCCGAGCAGGAAGAGTTTTATCAACTTGCGCATCCGCTGGGTACTACCCTGCAGGTGCGCCAGGAAATGTGGCCGAAAGACCTGGATGCGTTTGAAGAGTATTGGCAAAACGGCCTGGACAACCTGCACATCGATGAGCGGGTTCACGAATTCCTGATGATTATCGTGGACCTCAAGTTCCTGAGCCCAATCACTCAGAAACTGTTTGGCAAATTCAACCGTTTCGTCACCAGCGGTTTCCTGCCGCCGGAAATCCGCGAAGCGATGAACCTGGAATGGAATGCCGACAAGCAACGCAAGTTCGACAAGACCGTGCGTTTCTTCGGCAAGACCATGAAGTTTCTGCCACGCCCGGTTCGCCAGGCCGCTTACCTGCTGCCACTGCGTGATTTCCGCAAGCGTATGGCCAGCGGCAAGCCAATGATCTAAGCGTCAATCTGTTCGACTTCGTTTGACGTTAGCGCCCGGCATTCGCCGGGCGCTAACGTTTCATCCAGCACCACCGATCCCACCGCCTCGCGGTGAAGTGTCATCACCCTATTGCCCGTTTGAGCAAACATACGACGTATCTGGTGATAGCGACCCTCTTGCAAAAAGACCCGTGCCTCCTGTTCCGCCAGGATCTCCAGTCGCGCAGGCCGCGTAACCAGCCCTTCAAATTCAAAATGCATACCGGCCGAAAACGCGGCCACATCCTCAGGCCGCAATGGACGCTCTACCGTCACCCGGTAGCGCTTCCAGACCCCGGAGTCAGGCAAGCTCAAACGCCGTGACCATGCGCCATCATTGGTGAGCAGTACCAGGCCTGTGCTGTTAAAGTCCAACCGTCCTGCCAGATGCAAGCCCTCTCTCGCCGCTTCCGGCAACAGATCCAGCACCGTAGGATGTGTCACATCGATTGTCGCACTGACCACCCCTGCAGGTTTGTTCAGCATCAGATAGCGACGGGTTCCGTCGCCGAGAAGCTGGTCGTCACATTCCACACGGTCGAAGGGACCAATACGACGCTGACGGTCCCGCGCCACAGCCCCGTTCACGCGCACACGCCCCGCCGCCAACAACGGACGCAAGGCACTGCGACTCACCTGTAGCTGTTGACTGAGAAATCGATCGAGACGGAAGTATCGGGTTGGCATGGCTCTAGTGTAATTCAAGTTCCGCAACGGCCGATAATCGGCATAGCCAAGGGCTATGAAGCCGGTTCAAAATGCCTATTGTTAAAAAGGAACCATAACCGTTCTCATTGCGCTCACAATTCTTACAACTTTTGCTGTCACCCTCAGGAATCTGTCCATGTCCCATGCCCCGTTCCGACTGACCGCCCTCGCTGTTGCCTGCATGGCCAGCGCGGCGGCTCTTGCCGACACAGATAATGCCCATGTCCTCGAAACCGTTGAGGTACAAAGCAGCGCGGATGCGTCGAAGGAAGGGCTCAGCGAAGCCTTCGCAGGCGGCCAGGTGGCCGAGGGAGGCTCCCTGGGCATTCTGGGGAAACAGGACACCATGGCAACCCCCTACAGTTTCACCAACTACACCGAACTGTTGATTGAAGACCAGCAAGCCGAAAGCGTGGCGGACATTCTCATGAATGATCCGGCCGTCAGGGTCGCCCGCGGTTTCGGTAACTTTCAGCAGCTCTATCTGGTACGTGGCCTGCCGGTCTACTCCGATGACATGAGTTACAACGGCCTGTATGGCCTGCTGCCTCGTCAGTACCTCGCGTCCGAGTTTATCCAGCGCGTTCAGGTGTTCCGTGGCGCCAATGCCTTTCTCAACGGCGCCGCCCCTGGCGGCAGTGGTCTGGGTGGCGCCGTCAACGTATTGCCCAAGCGTGCTCCGAACTATGACGTCAATCAGTTTACGCTGGGGGTACAGTCCGGCGGGCAAGCCTATGGCGCCGTTGACCTGGCCCGCCGCAGTGAAGATGGTCGTGCCGGCATCCGGTTGAACGCCGCCCGTCGTGATGGCGACACCGCGGTAGATGGCGAGAACCAGAAGATCTCCATGTCCCACATTGGCGTGGACTTCCGTGAAGAAAACCTGCGTATTTCCGCTGACCTGGGCTTCCAGAAATTCAGCATGGATGCCTCCATGCCCAGCATCACTTTCGCGTCCGGCGTACCCATCCAGAAAACACCGGATGCCGATAAAACCGTCGCACAACCCTGGACCTACTCCAATTCCGAAGACCTTTTCGGGACGGTCCGGGCTGAGTATGACTTTGCTGACAACGTTACGACCTGGGTTGCACTGGGTGGCCGCGAAGGCAAGGAAGACGCCATCTTTGCCAACCCCACAGTGATCAACACTGCAGGAGACTACACCGCCAACCGCTTTGACAACGTCCGCGAAGACACCGTCATCACCGGCGAAGCCGGGGTTCGCTGGAGCCAGCTCACCACAGGCCCGGTTACTCACAGTCTGAGTCTCTCCACCGCGAGCTACGAGCTGGAATCCAAGAACGCCTATCTCTTCGGCTCAGGTGTCACCGGTAACATTTATGGCCCCACCGAAATGGCCATTCCACCTGCACCCTTCGCTGGGGGCAACATGGATGATCCCGGCACCACCATTCGTACCGAATTACGCAGTGTCGCCTTTGCCGATCAGCTGAGCATGCTCAACGACAGCCTGCTGGTAACGCTTGGTGGCCGCTATCAGGAAATCGAAGACACCAGCTACGATTACAACACCGGCAATCGCAGCAACAAGTACGAAGATAATGCGGTCACCCCATCCGTTGGCCTGCTCTACCGATTGACCGAGTCCGTGTCCCTGTACAGCAATTACATTGAAGGTCTTGTGGCTGGAGGCAATGCCCCCGCTGACAACAATGGGCCCGTGGCCAATGCGGGTGAAACCATTGCCCCCTTTAAAACCGAACAAGCCGAGATCGGCATGAAGTTTGACGCTGGTAACCTCGGCGGCAGTGTCTCTTTGTTCCAGAGCGAGAAGCCCATCACCGGTTTCGACAGCAACAACAAGTTTGAAATCGTCGACGACCAGACCAACAGAGGCCTGGAACTGATGGCCTACGGCAAGCCGCTTGACAGCCTGACGGTGCTGGGCGGTGTCAGCCTGCTCGATACCGATGTCGACGGCGAAAAAGCCATTGGCTCCCCGGACACCCAGGCCAATCTGAACGTGGACTGGGCCGTCCCCGGCACGGAAGGCCTGTCCCTGGATGGACGCATCATCTATACCAGCTCCCAGTACGTGGATGCCGCCAACACCGCCAAGATTCCCGACTGGACCCGCCTTGATCTGGGTGCCCGTTACCTGGTTCCCATCGGTGAAACGAAAATGCTCACCCTGCGCGCCCGGGTCGAGAACGTGGCGGATACCGATTACTGGGCCTCTGCGGGTGGCTACCCGGGCTCCAGTTATCTGACCGTCGGTGCGCCGCGTACTGTTATGCTCTCCGGCACCTACGAATTCTGAAACAACGGATACGTCCCGGCAGCGCCGGGACCAGCCAGCCTATATGAAAGCCAGCACACTCCGTCGCTGGTCCTGGTGGCACACCTGGACCAGTCTGATCAGTACCCTGTTCCTGTTGATGCTGTGCATTACCGGGTTGCCACTGATCTTTCATGATGAACTGGACAGTGTTCTGCACAGCGACACCTGGCAACCGGCCAATCCCGGTGGTGAGTGGTTGAGTCTGGACCAGATCCTCGATCACGCTGCGGCCAACCGGCCCGGCGAAGTCCCGCTTTACATGAGTTTTGATGTGGACCGCCCGGTGATCAATGTGACCACCGGACCGGCACCGGACTCTCCCGGCAGCGACATGCTGATGAGCTCCTTCGATCGCACCAGCGGCGAGCTGGTGCCCTACCACGAGGGGTTCGACATCATGCACTTCCTGCTGCAGCTGCATACGGACATGTTCCTCGGCTTGCCCGGCATGCTGTTCCTTGGCGCCATGGGCGTGCTGATGATCATCGCCATCGTTTCCGGTGTGGTGCTGTATGCGCCATTCATGCGCAAGCTGGATTTCGGCACCCTGCGAACGCAGCGGTCCCGCCGCATCAAGTGGCTGGATTACCACAACCTGCTGGGTATCGTCACCGTCGCCTGGCTCACCGTGGTCGGACTGACCGGAGTGATCAATACCCTGGCCGATCCCATCACCGCCACCTGGCGCAGCCAGGCACTGGCCGATCTCACCGCCGGTTATCAGGATGCGAGCGTTCCCACACCCGCGGAGATGGCCTCCCTGGACGCCGCCGTTGAGCAGGCCGTTGCCGCAGCCCCGGACATGACCCTGCAGTTCGTAGCGTTCCCCGGGGGCTCCTGGTCCACCGACTTTCACTATGCCATCTTCCTTCATGGCAACACGCCGCTGACCTCACACATCATCACTCCAGTGCTGGTGGACGCCCGCACCGGTGAGTTTGCCGACATGCGGGAAATGCCCTGGTACAACAAGGCACTGTCCTTGTCCGGCCCGTTACATTTTGGGGATTACGGCGGGCTGCCGCTGAAAATCATCTGGTTTGTACTGGACCTGTTCACCATTGTGGTACTGGTAAGCGGCCTGTATCTCTGGTGGGTGCGCCGCGGCAATGCTGCACCGGGAGGCGCATGATGAAGCGTATCTTTGCCCTGCCATTACTGATCGCCATCACCAGCACGGTGGGGCTGCTGTCCGCCTTGCTGGGTGACGGGGTGTATGACTGGGTCTCCTGGTTAGGCCTTGGGGTTCCGGTCATTGCCGCCCTGTATGCCTACGCCAAACGTGACTGAAGACGTTATGCTCGCATGATGCCCGCGGCTCACCTGTACGCAGGCAGACGATGCGAGTCAAAAACGTACGGTCACCGCAGAGATGAAGGCATCACGGCTGCCGATAAACCCGTCGTACTCCAGCATGACCGATAAGCGGGGCGTCACATCCCAGTTAGCACCTGCCACCAGATTCCAGCGGTCAGCATTGTTCTGGTCTACTTTGTAATCCAGTACCTGATCCGTTCCCGGAATTGCCAAACTACCGGTGATCACGGTACGGACATCCAGATAGTTACCACCGGCAAACACGGTCATCCGCCCTGCCCGATTCAGCGCAAACCCGCGCCCCACTCTCGGGCTGATGGTCAAGGCTCTGCCATCAAGCACCGCCTTGTCGGAATCCGTCCAGGTTACATTGAACGGCACCAGCAGGAACCAGTCGCGCCAGCCTGACGCCACCACGCCGCCCACACCATAGTTCTTCGGACTGAGATCCGCCGTCACCGGGAAGCGTACTTGCTTGTTCTCGAACAGGTAACAGACCGCTGGCCGAATCACGCCTGTGCAATCCTTTCCGATCTGGCCAAGCATGGCATTGCCATCAATGGCGATGTCCAGATCCAGGTCGCCGTTTACCTGCCCAACCGTACCGTACAGATTCAGAAACGGCAGCACCCAGGCATCGATCTTCAACTGTTCGGTAATCAGATCACTGTCCGCGCCAAAGAAGACAAAGTCATAGGGACGTGTGCCATTCCCATTGAATCCCACCTCCAGGTGGTCAATACGCATCTCCTGACGCACATCGGCACGAACGACACCAATGCCCCAAGGCATTGGCAGATTGAATCCACGCTCGACCGCCCGCTTGCCAAGAAAGGGCAGCGTGTGGGCCCAGTAGCGCGGCGCATCCCCATCAGGGCGATGGGCTGAATTACGGCTGGGGAAGTTATAACGGGACAATGCAGTGTTACTGAGACGGTGATTCACCTTCACCTGGCTGACTTTCATCCCGGCCCCGGCAGACACACCCGAGTCGCTGGACACATACAGGGCCACGTCATCATTGCGGTAGCGCAACATGCCACTTTCACCGCCCACATTAGACGACGCATTGGGCTCGACCAGCCACTTGCCATGATGCAGCTGATCAATCAATTCAGGGTCATGAATGACGGCCAGAAAGCGTCCACCTTTAGCGCCAAGGCCAAAGCCCATCCGAAGAGAATGAACATCAAGATACAGACGCGACTGGTCACGGTTATCATGCAATACCGCAACTGCGTTACTGCCGCCCAGTGGACCGAGCAAGAGTACATCGGTGGTGCCGACCAGATAGCCCGCGGCCTCCTCGATTTCCTGATCCAGCGCGGGGACTTCCTGTACAAACCGACTGAGTGCGTCCCCGGTTTTCCAGTCGACCTGCGCACGCACCTGATCCAACTCATTGGCTGGCAGGCTGGAACACCCCCCCAGCACCATAAGCGACATCAACAGCCACCCGAAAAACAACCCCGTAACCCTTGGCATACCACCGCATTCCCATTGCTTTTTGCCATGGTGGCCGGAATGGGGGCGGCTGTCACCCCATCAGGAGTGCGTCCACGGCCCGGGCGGCACTCTGGCATGCCCCTTCCATCGTGGTCGTCCATTCCGTGTTGGTCCAGTCACCGGCAATGGCCAGCCCCGCCACCGACGTTTTCTGATCCGGGCGAACCCCTGCCGTTCCCGGGCGTTGGGCAAAGGTGGAATTGGGCATGCGCACAATATGACTGTGAATCACCTGGGCATCTCTGGCCTTCGGATAATAACGACGCAACATATCCATCTGGATAGCGATGATCTCGTCGTTGGACTTCTTGATCAGCTCGTAGGAGGCCGACACCGTCGTCGAGAAGAACCAGTTGTCGGCAGGCTTACGCCCATGCATACGCTGACGGTCCCACACCTGTTCGAGAATCCCCTCTCCGTCGTAAAGAATTTCGCCCCAGTCTTCCATGCCGATATCCCGATCCAGGTACAGATTGACGCTGACAATGGGCACCGGGGTCAGCGCCTCCACGGCACGCTCAATTTTTTCGTACTCTGGCATTTGTTCCAGCAAATCCTTCACCTGCCACACCGGCACCGCACAGATCACCGCATCCGCCTCCAGCACTTCTCCATCACGCAGGGTGACGCCTTTCACCACACCCGCCACGATATCAACGCTCTTCACCGGGGAGCGGGTACGCACCGACACATTATTCAGTCGGAAGAAGGATTCGGCGCTGCGCACGAAAAGGGTATCCAGATCTACCGTCGGGTAACCGATAGACACCGGGGTGCGCATCTTCACTCCCTTGCGAATCCCGGTCACCAACAAATCCGCTGGCACTTTCGCCGATGAGATATCGGGCTTGTCGCCGGTCAAACCGATCACAATACCGTCCCACATTGCGCGGCGTGCGGACAGCGGCAGCCCCACCCGATCGAACCATTGCTCAGCGGTAATTTGATCAAGATCGGCAGGTTGCTTCAGCGCTTCTCGAAAAAGCCGTGCCTGGGCACGGGCAGTACGCAGTTTGTCGAGCCCCTTTACGCCAGGCAGGTCGCCGGCCATGGCCCGCAGCCCATCCAGGCCCCAAAATGCAGTCCGGCGGGTTTCCCCCCCTGGCATACGGGCCGTCATGTGACCGGGAAATTCAACGTGGTGGCGGGTTCCGACGCTGTCCAGATAGCGGAACAGATTCTCGTAACCACTGGCAAACACATGCTGCCCATTGTCGGGGACGTCGTTGATTTCCTTTTGCGGGATAGCGATGGTGCGACCACCCAGTGCGCCACGACGCTCCAGCAGAGTGACCTCATGGCCAGCTTCGGACAACCACACCGCCGATGCCAAACCGGACAGACCGCCACCGACAACAATGCATTTCATCGCAACCCCTCACAGCTCATCCCTGATGGAACAGGGAGAGTAGCAAGGCAGATTGCAGGCGGGGACACACAAAAAAGAGGAAGATGAACACCCCGAAGGGAATGGCCCCAAATGACATCAAGCACATTTCACCCTCAACAATAGTCTTGTCCCGCTGTGGCTGTTTCTACTCTGGATGTTGCCCCCGCCGCTAACGACGGGGAGCAAAGAGCGTGCGCCTGCCCGATGAACTCAATGATTGTCAGGGTAGCCTCGCACCAGTAAGCGTCTCACTTGACGACGGGTTCCGGACAGCGTCATCACGGTAACCACGAACCGTTTACGCCAGGCCTTGTGGGCAATCTGCATCACTGCGGCTTCGCGACTGAAGAATCGCACATGCGCTCCACCGTACGTCTCCAGGGTAAACCCTTCTGCATCGCCGAAGTGATCGTACAGAAGCCCACTGACCTTGCCGGAAATACGCAAGGCGCGGCTTTTGTCAGGATCGGCGACACCACCGGTCTCACCAAGCCAGTCATCCTCGCCCGGCTCCAGGAAGGGGTCCTCTGCGCCGTGAGCGCCACCGTCACCGGGCTGGTGTCCGGCGTTTCCACCCGGATGCGGCTTGCCTGCATCGCCAATCTGTCCGTCCGGGGTCACAGGAATAGCGAACGGGTCTCCGCCCAGCCCCTGAACCTTTTTGATCATTAATTCCACGTAATAACGCAAGGTGGCAGACCAACGGCTGCTACGACGCAGTCTTGCCAGGCGCCAACGAAACACCGACAGCAAACGGAGATGGTGGACCAGCATTTCCTCCTTGACCGACACCGGTACGCCCAGCTGAAAACTGCCAATGGTTTCCCGCCAGAGTCCGGACTGACGTCTGGCCTGCTCAACCGCTTTCGGATCAGGATGGGTAATAATCACCGCACCATCGCCGGCCATATCCAGCGCCGACAGCTCCGTAATCAGGGTGCGGTTGTCACCCAGATCATAGCTGCCCTGCATGGTGGACTTTTTACGGCTGCGGGTTCGGGCGGAAGCCTTGGCCCGGGGTTTTTCCAAACTGGCCACCAGTTTCTCTGCCGTCTTGCGATCAATAAATTCCGTGCGGGCAGGAGGAACAGGCACCCGCCGCTGCCGGTTAGTAACTTGCCGAACGGCCAGATCGAATCGCTGGCCTTTCTTGATGCCCAGAGGGAACTCCACAATGACCACCCCGGTACGCCGATACGGGCTGCGTGGCACCGGTATATATCGTGTTCCCCCACCCGGTACCGTGATGGTATGCGCCCCTTCCACACGAATATCGTGACGGGGATAAAAGCGATCAGCCAACGCCACCACCTCTTGCGCCTGCCAGTCCGGAATGTGCAGGCTTGTCCAGGTCCCCTCGGGGACACTGCCCAACCACTCAAGCAACAACTCGTCCGGCCACAGAGTATCGGTGATTGGCCCCGGGGCTGCCTCGATCTCAAAGGTATGGAAAGCCTGCCGTGAGGCCTCCAGGCCCGGGTTCGCCACCGCACTCATGGCCAGATTTCGCTGCGACAGTTTGTCCGAAGTGGAAGGCCTGGAACCATTGGGAATCGGCGTTCCTGCAAACTCAATCTGTGCCACCAGACACTGGTGCTCGCCCATCAGTAAATCCTGGAGGGGCTGGTTCGGTCCACCGGACAGGGGCGTTTGCGGCACATAGGGGTCGCTGAGATTGTTATCAATCAGCGCGCCAAAGAAAGTCGATACTTCGCTGTCACCAGAAGTTATATTCCTGACGTTATCAGCATCCGTCTGGTTTTCGGGATCGGCGGTACGTTGTTGCGAGAAGAACGGGAAAGAAAGCCATTCATTGCCACTGGCGGTCACCCCGGGAATGGCAATGGGGTCCGACCCTGTGGTGCGCTTGTAGCCTTCCTGGGGTTCGCCGCCTTGCGGGTGCTGGTAAGTGAGTGCCGCTGTCGTCTGCGAAGTAAAGATGCGGAAAAATACTCGCACCTGGCTGGCCGAGGCCGAGTCCTCACTCAGCCGTACCCGCGCAATGGCAAAGTTGTAGATCTTCTTTCCGGATTCGGTGGTGAGTGCGAATGGGCTCAATGCGGATTCGGACTGTGCAATGCTCAGGCTCTCGAACTGCGCCACAGAAATGCTGTCCATCACCTCACGAATGAAGGTGTAGGCCTGCGCCTTGCTGGCATTGTCGGGAAGGCTGACACCAAACTTCGACGTCCCCGCCACGACGGTGAATACCCGCACATCCGAACTGAGCCAGGTCTTTGCGCCATCCGCGGCCAGATCCAGCATGAACGGATTGGCAGCCTTCACCAGTTGCAGCCAGGCCGAATCGGTAAGCGGATCAGCCACCGCCGGTGACGACAACGACGCCAGCACCGGAAAGTTCATGAAATCGTCGGGAAATCCGAAAGCCGACTCGTCTACAAAGCGCACCCGATAGGTAAACGTAAAGCGCTGTATCTGATCCGGCAATCCCGGCGCGTCGGAATCGATGCCGGTGGGCTCGATTTCGATACCACTGGCGCCGCTCACCGTCACTGTCGGCGCCCAATCTTCCAGTGCGGATTGCGATGGCATCAGTGAATCAATCGGGCCGGCGGGAAACTGGTCAGGCTTGAGTGCATCCACAGTGACCAGGATCGCCCCTTCAAAAGCCCCGGCTCCAGACACCTCATCCTGACTGAATGTACTGCGTTCCAGAATCAGGCGCACACGGGGTCGAGGGCGCGCCAGCCATTGGGTGATATTGACAAAGACGGCCTTGATATCCGCGAAGGTATCTTCCGCACCCGGATAGCCGAATCCCTCCCCCTTGGCCGCATCGGGGCCGGTGCGGTCCATCTGTTCAGGCGTGACAATATCACCGTCACCTGTGAGGTTGATGTCGATGTAATGATGAAAGGTGGAACCGGTCACCACCCTTCCCACCCCAACCTTTCTGCCATCATAGACACAAAGCGTGTTGACGGTTTTTGGCCCGGACACCGCCGTATCTACATCAGTATTGGTGGCACCATATTTCTGCGTTTGCTCCAGCCCCTGTCCTGTGGCAATCACTCTTGGCGTTTCGCGTTCACCCTCTGCCAGTGGAAACTCGATAAATCCGGGTGCCACGCCTGCCGGCAACGAATGGGTGTAATAGGACTCGGACAGATCACCATCACCAAGGGTTTGCCCCTCATGCATATGGTCCGGGTAGACAATAATGTCTTGCCCTCCCCGTCGCAGGATCGGGTGTGCCGGGGAGTCCAGCGGCATGATTGGCTGTGGAATGGAGTCGGACTGGTTTTCAAAATACACATGTCCATCATCCGAACCATCATTGTTCAGGTCATAATTTCCAAGTGGGTTTTTCTGAACGGTATCGGCACGATCAATACCGACCACCGTATGGTTTCGGGGGAAATCCGCGGGCATGGGTGAGTTTCCATCGCCGTCCCCAAACCAGGCCCGCATGGTACGTACTCGTGGAATATGCCCACACATATCCGCCCCGATGCTGTCATGATCACCGGTGGCAAACACCCCGCCACCGGCATCCATAAAAACGGTGATCGCCCCCATTTCGGCATTCGTCAGCGGGTGATCACCACTCGGGGCTGTGGAGCCTGGAAATGCATTTCGACCGTGATGGCCAATCAGCCAGATCACATCGAAATCCAGCAGATTCACGCTGGTCGCAAAATTGAAGTCCGGTATATCCCCATCGCCATTGGCATCCCGGTGTGCCCGGGTGACCTGCATGCCTGCTGCTGTCAGCGTGTTCACAAGCGTCAGATAGGTGAAATCCTTGACTGCGGCGGGTTCCTCAAATCGATAGCTGCCGTCGAGTACGACAAGTACGTTGATAGTCATGTCGGGTAGCCTCCCTGCTAACCACAAAAAGCCGACATGGACGGTGCGACTGACGATGGTGGCGGAAACCACCACGCCCCTTCCCTGCTGGACAGGCCGGGGAAAAGCAGGCCATCTCAAATTACCTATGGGGAGGCGGGTTTCAGTCATTGCCGAATATCGGGCGACGTCCATGTCACCTGAGGCGTTATGCATCGCGCATAACACCAATCCGGCCTTCATCGTGAGCCTGTGTTGAATGTCCTGCTGTGAAGTAGGTGGCAGACTGGGAAACTGATACGCCTGTGCCAGAGCAACACTGAACCATGCTCACTCAGCTCAAGTTCCGTGTTCCCCTGGGCCTTGTGCTGAAACGCCACCACAAAGGGGAAAGCATCAGAAGATGATCTCCATGATACGGCGCATCAGGGTATAGGGCAGCAGACGGGCCGAGAGAGTCGCGAGCCAGTTGATCAGCCCGGGGACAACTTCACGCCGCCCGCGGTGCAGGCCCTTTAACGCTGACCAGGCCACCGCTTCACTCTTGCCGGTGAGCAGCTTCGCGAGCAGGTTCCGCTGGTGCCCCGCCACTTCAAAAAACTCGGTTTCGGTGGCGCCGGGTGACACAACCGTGACCCGCACCCCTGCCGGCCGCAACTCTCCGTTCAAGGCATAACCCAGCGCCCGCACATAGTGTTTGCAGGCGCTGTAACCGGCATAGCCCGGAATCGCCATGTGTCCGGCCACTGACGCCACCAGCAGCACATAGCCTTCGCCCTGGGCCTGCATTCGGGTGGCAAAATGGTGAGTGAGGTGCGTCAGGGCGGTCATGTCTACGTCCATCATGCCCTGCAAATGGTCCCAGGGCATCGCCACAAACGGCTCCTGCAGCCCAAAACCTGCATTGTTGATGAGGATGTCCACTTTCACCCCGCGCCCATCCAGCGCATCCAACATGGCCTGCCGTGACAGCGGGTCCATCAGGTCACAGGGCAACACCAGCACATCCACCGAAAATTCCGCCAATAGCGTATCCCGCAGGGATACCAGACGGTCCTCCCGGCGGGCAGTGAGCACCAGGTTCGCCCCTGCAGCGGCCAGCAACCGGGCGTAATCCTTCCCCATGCCGGAAGAGGCCCCGGTAATCAACGCAGTCTTGCCAGAAAAACGCTTCATCTCCACCTTCCCTTGTCACGCCAGCCGTCAATGTCGCTGCAGGTATCACTGCAAGCAGCAGCAAATTGCCAACAAGAAGGTGATGATTCAACCAAACGGGGAAACACCGGGTGACCAAAAATCGATGGAAGCGACCAAAGTGATCCCGGCCAGAAACGATCACGCAGGGCAACACTGCCACCCCGCGAGAAAAAGCCGCAAAAAAAGCTGAATTCGCACGGACAAAAACGATCAAGCCCGGTAAATACCGGCTTCACAGCCCCTCAGGAGAGACAAGACAGGAAAGATCAGAAAGTGGCCAAAAACATGCCCATCTTTATTCCTGATGAAATGAAGGCCGCAAGGCCAGCACCACAAAGCTGACAGCCACCGCGAGGATTTCCAGGGCCAGATACAGATACATAAAGCCATTGGCAGATCCATCCACGATCAGGCCATAGCAACGCCCCACCGCCATGCCGCCAAGCGCCAGTATCACAGCCCATACTCCCGCGCGCACCGTTGTCGGCTGGGCCGCCAGTTTGAATAACAGGCCGGCAAGGCCCAGCGACAAGCCCCCATAGGTGGCCCGTACATCAATCATGGCCGAAGGCATGATGGGCACCTCCCCCAGCTGTCGCAGCAGAAAGGTCTCCGGCCAGAACAGAAACACCGTCCCGTAGGCCAGAAACACCACCGCGACTACTCGTACCAGTATTGCTTGCATGCGCAGCCTCCCTGTCCTGAATTAGTGATCGGTAGAATCAGGCGAGTGTTCGTCTGCTGAGAACAGTGCAAACAAGGCTTCACCAGTGAGATTGCGGGTCTGTTCAGCAAAGGAATAGAACGGGGGTTTGCGGTCAATAAAGACCTGCTCTGTCAGTTGCCAGTTTTCGCATTCCTGAAACAGCCCCACGGGGATCGCGGTGTGCCCACCTTCACGGAGCCGGTAAAAAAGGTGCGTGCCACACTCCCGGCAAAATCCTCGCTCGGCCCAGTCCGAAGAACCGAACACGGCCACTTTTTCCTCACCAAACCACTGCACGCTTTCTTCACACTCTACGGCCAGCAACGGCCCCCCTCCCCACTGCCTGCACATATCACAGTGACAGGCGCCTACATGCAGGGATTTTGGGGTGGCTGTCAGGGAAACTTCACCGCAAAGACAGCGGCCAGACATCGGGTTTACATTGGGCATGTCGCACTCCATCCGTGGTGATACTGCCTCGATGCTCTACACTTTACTCCCTCAACTGCGCCCTGTGCAGTCTTGATGTGGCATCGCCCGGAGCCAGACCAGAGGTTGAAAGGGCACGCCACCTGAAAGCGATCTACAGCAGGGATCGCAGGGTCAGATAAGCCAGCGCCAGTAGTACACCGAGGCCCTGAAAAATCACCACCATGACGGCCGCCGGCTGTGTCCAGTCAACATGATTCAGGGCCAGCACGACCAGTCCGACAGCGATACACGCCCAGCCCGCCAACGAGGCACCGATGAACAGCAGCAGCAGGCCAAGAAACGCATCCAGCATCGCCACCATGATGACCGGCCAACGTGCCATCAGCGTTTGTCCACCGCCTCGATATCTGGCAGCGGCCAGCGTTGCTCAAAGTACCCTTCCAGCGGCGCATAGAGCCGGAAATACACAAACCATGAACGCCCAGGCACGGTAGGGATCCAGTTGTTTTCAAACCCTTTCGGTGCTTGAGGCGCGAAGTAGATATCCACCGAGCCATCATCATTGGTCACCAGATCCTGCCGGGACGAGCGATCCGCAATCTTCTTGTCGTTCTGGATGATGCCGCGCGTCCCGGTATCGTATACCGTCACCGACCAGAACTGCTTTGCGGGCGGATCTGCAGGTACGCGCAAACGGTAGGTTTTACTGCCATCAAAGGCATGCCCTTGCGCATCCCGATAGGTAGACAGATAGGCCTGCCCCACCCCCGGGGTTTTCGTCACCATCCCCTTGGAAAGCGCCACAGCTTCATAGAAATACGCCGCCCGTTCGTCAAGCTGGCTATAGTCCTCAAGGTCTTGCTCAGGGTCCGCCATGATCAGGTAGTCCCAGTGCGCATCGTCACGATAGCGAGCGCCGCTGAAACGCTTGTCAAAAGAGTTGGCCTTGGCCATCAGCTCGCCCACCTGAGCCCCTTGCTGCAACAACTCCCGCTGGCGCTCATTTGGGGAGAAAGGTTTTCCACGCTCAATGCCCAATGGCCGTAACATGGCGACGAAGAAGCGGTCACGGTCATCCACTGGCTCGCGGTCGATCACGGCAGCCAGCTGCTCCCAGAAAGCCATCCCCTGGGGCAAGGTTGCCGTCTGGGGCTGCGTAGGGACGATATGCTGTGTCGGGGAAGGGTTCGCCCGCTCCGTCCAGGGGTAAGTGCGTAATGCTTTTTCCATGGCGGCGACCTTGTCCGGATCGGTGTCCAGCGCCCGGTAGAAGAACCCGACTCCGTAGGTGGGCGTACGCACCACCCTGACATCCGCAGGCAATGCCTTTGGCGGCTCCTGACCCGGCCCGACCATCAGATACTGTCCGCCCTGCCCCTTGTCGGGCCCGGTAACACCGAAATCGGTTAACGGGCGCTGCCAGAAATCCATGGCAGACCCGGCAATGGCCCCGGCGGGGACTTCCAGCACCATGGGGCCCGACTCAGCCAGGTCCATGAAACCGATGATGTAGGGCGTAGTGACATTGGCCGTCAGGAAACGGCTCACACCCTGGTAGCCCTTGTAGATCACAACATCACCGTTTTTCGCGCCAAGTTGCTCCCGCTGCTCGCGTAGTACGTATTCAAAGCCAACCGTAGGCAGTGCCCACAAATAGGCCTGGCTGGCGCGCTGAAAGTCCATCGTATCGAACAACGCCTGGGCACTCTCCTGCGTCGGCACACCCAGCTCCAGTTCGATTTTGCCGATACGGGTATCCACTTGTTCCGTACCCGGCGTATCCGTTGCTGTCTGAGCCCTATCGCCCAAGCTCGTTTGTGGCTGCAACCGGGCGGGGTCATCGTCGCGAGGATCCGAACTATCGGAACAGGCAACCAGCATCATTAACAGAGCGGGAAACAACCATCCTTTGTTCATTGCATCAGTCCTGGTCAGTGCGTAAAAGCGAGCGCGACAGCATGGCCGCGCAAACTGCCTATCAAGGCTGTCGGTCGAATGCCTTTACTCCGGTCAGGAGTCAGCCCCCCGAAAGAAGTCTTGCGCCAGCAAGTCTCTGGCAAAGGCATTGTGCACGTTGCCGGTAACGCAATAGTGACCGAATTGCCCATGATAGGTATTGGCAAAAACATACTGCCAAAGACGTAACAGGAAAACTGTCGACATTGACCGGTTATACCCCGGACAGGGACACTCATCACACAGGATAGCCATCAGAAGGAATTACCGATGCGAATTGCCATTGTCGTGCTGGCCCTGCTCTGCGTGGGCCTTGTCGTCATGACGCAACTTGGAAGAGAGGCCGGGACAAGCGTTGCCACACAGCCGAATGCAGAGGCAGCACCAAACCGCCCGCAAGTCACAGAGCCTGCAGGGAGCGCGAAAAAAAAGGAAGAACCCAAAAGCTTTGTGGAACAGATCCAGAGTCTAGAAAACCACAGCAAGCCCACAGACTCACAATAAAGCCGCTCAAGCGTCAGGGCATCTCCTGACGTTTTTGCGCCACCAGCCAGGTGTGCAGCTCGGGATACTGGTCATACTCAAGATGGCGGCAAACGCAGCCGAGCCGCGCCAGCACGGCCAGATACCCCTCGATGCCCAATGAGGCGTAATACATTTCTGGCCCCATGAAATCATCACGATGATCACCCGGCGCATCGGTTCCACCAAAGGAAAAGATCAACACCCCACCGGGGGTCAGGCTCTCCACCAGACGCGTCAGCATGTTTTCCTGCTCACTCAGGGGCACATGCCACACACTGTCCCAGGCCGTGATGAAGGTATATTGGCCCGGGCTACGCCAGTGGCAAACGTCCTGATGATGGAACGTTACCTGGGGATGACGCTCGCGGGCCAAGGCCAGCATTTTGCCGGAGACATCCAGCCCTTCCGGTTGAAAACCTTCTTCAAGCAGCAAATCAATAAACCGGCCTGTGCAACCGCAGCCCACATCCAGCGCCCGCCCCTGTTGAGTGACAAATTGCAGCGCCCGGCGATGCGCCGCCATACCATTATCACGATTGAACCTGTCACTTTCCCAGAGGTGGGTAATAGTGTCGTATTTCTTGCCGGTCTCAACGGGGTTCATGGCGTTCCACAGGCTTACCTGTCATAAAAACCCAGGCGAAAAAAAGCATGAATGCAAGATCATTCAATCCGTAAATACTGTAGAAGATTCCTGCAAACAGATCCTGTTCATACACCAAACCCAAGCTATGATTCGACATCCACAGCCCCCACGCTACCACATACACCAGCTTTTCAATGGCAAAGGCCGCCGCCAACCCACGAAGATCTGCCTTGATAAAGGCCGCCCCCAAATACGCCAGCCCCCACACTACGATCATTAATAGCCCAAAGTTGGACATGACCACCGGATCAGCCTGGTTGATGGCGTCATTGGTGAAGACACGGGAGAAAAACAGTACACCACCAATATTCATCAATGCAGCAGCGATAAAACCGTTTCGGATCAAGTTGCTATTCATTTTTTCCCCATGGGAACAAATTATTGTTTCATATACCCGGATGACCACATCAGATATTCATCAGTGCTGTATCTGCTTGAGAGGCTACTTCGGGAAGCCCATGAACGCATCACTGGCCGAAGAAACTCAGCGATAAAGCGACCACCCAGGATTGTGAGCTACCTCATACCCCCAATGCAGTGTTGATTCCTGTTGTTTCATTTTCTCAAGCACTCCATCAACCGTATCAGGCTGTGCAGTGTAGAAAACAAGTTGGCGCATTCTCGGGACAGTCAAAACAACAGCAATGACAGAATCAGTGTTTTTTAGAGCTGCACCGACCTTATCTTCAAATTGATGCAAGTCATTAGATGCTTCAGCTATAGGGAATCCGTTCTCATCAACTCTATTAATTCCTATCGCAATCATCACCCGATAAGGATAAGCCTCGCGGCTCTTTGCCACCGCCAACGCCCCGCGGTTTTTCCTCACTATCAAGGGAGCGCCATCAACGGAGCCACGGCTAACAGCCCAGGATTCTTTTGGGTCATCGGTTGCTATTTGGCTTCTGGTGCAAGCCAGCAATGCCAAAATCACAGACCCCACCACAAACATTTTTATAATTTTCACGACTATCCATGTCCCTATTTTCTTCAACAACTCGGCATTACAGGATAATGATATCCAGCAGAAGTCGGGGTTAGCCTTTATTCTTCCAATCCAGACTATAAAGGTCATCCCTGCGATCGCGCAGATTGGTGACCGACCCTTCCCGGTGCAGCAGTTTCAGTTTTTCCAGATCCACATCCGCAAACATCAGCATTTCGGTGTTGGGTACCGACTCACTGATGATGGCATCGTGGGGAAAATAGAAATCGCTGGGGGAAAATACCGACGACTGGGCGTACTGGATATCCACCGCATCCACCCTGGGCAGGTTGCCCACCGAACCAGCGATGGCCACGTAACATTCGTTTTCGATGGCGCGAGCCTGGGCACAATGACGCACCCGCAGATAACCATTCTTGGTGTCAGTCCAGAACGGGACGAACAGGATATCCATCTTTTCTTCGGCCAGCAGACGGCCCAGCTCCGGAAACTCCACGTCGTAACAGATCAGAATACCGACGCGACCGGCATCGGTATCGAACACCTGTACCTTGTTGCCGCCCTGGATCACCCAGTCCCGACGCTCATGGGGCGTGATGTGAATCTTGTACTGGGACTCCACCGACCCGTCACGGCGCATCAGATAAGCGACGTTATAGACCTTTTCATCTTCGATCACCGGCATGGAACCACCGACGATATTGATGTTGTAACTCACGGCCATATCCGCCAGCGCATCACGCACCTCATTGGTAAAGCTGGCCAGGAAACGCACCGCTTCCACCGAGTTCAACTCCGGACGCAGGCCCATGAGTGGCGCACTGAAAAATTCCGGTAGCACGGCAAAATCCGCGCGGTAATCCGATAACGCGTCGATAAAGAATTCCACCTGGTTAAGCAGGTCCTGTACATCCCGTGCAGCCCGCATCCGCCGCTGGACGACACCCACCCGGACCACGGTGCGACGGGGCCACTCGGTATCTTCATCTTCCGGTTCATAAAGAATGTTGTCCCATTCCAACAGCGTTGCGTACCCGCGAGAGTCTTCATCCTCCGGCAGGTATTGCTTCATGAGACGTTTCACATCGAAGCCATTGGACAGCTGAAACGACAAAATCGGGTCATAGATTGCGCGGGCTTCTACCTGCTCAATGTATTCGGTGACCTTCATCTGGTCTGCGTATTTGGAAAAGCCCGGCAAACGACCACCGGCCAGAATGGCACGCAGATTCTCTTCCCGACACAGCTCCTTGCGCGCCTCGTAAAGCCGGCGCCCCAGACGGTAACCGCGGTATTCCTTGTCCACAAACACATCCAGACCATAGAGCGCATCCCCCTTGCGGTTATGGGAACGCACCTTGTCGTCGGTGATCAGGTCTTCATAGCGGTGCGGGTTGGAGAAGCGGTCGTATTTCACCTTGATGGTTAGCGCGGTTGCCACCAGCTCTCCATTATCCTCGATCACCAGCTGCCCTTCCGGAAAAATACGGATCAGGGTGCGAATGGTGTCTTCCGGCCAGGCCCCGCCAATGTCGTGATAGACCTGGTCCATCAGTCGTGCCAGCGCCGGGTAGTCCTCTTCGGTCAGGGTGCGCAGGCGCAGGCGGGTCGTTTCTTCAGCCATAACAACTCCTTGTGGATGCGCTGCACGCTCTATGCCGAGCGCTGCAGCACATTAAACATCAACAACATTACCGCTTTGAGGCCGGGCTCTATCAGGCATTCAGCGGCGGGAACGGGATCAGCCAACTCATGGCACGATTGTGCAGCGCATCGGGGCCTGTGGGATAGAGGCCAACGCCATCGGGACGAATAAAAATCACCCCTCCATCATTCAGTGCGACGTAGCCGGAAGCATGCTCACGCACAAACCCGCAGGCTTGCCCCCAGGACGGTTGCAGCGAGGGTGGAATGCTTTCGTAGCCAATGACACCATTGGCGAGGGGGTCATCGATGGCGACCCGGTCACGATAGAGGCCAATAGCATCTTCCCCCACCAGCAGCACCATGCCCTGATGGAAGTGCAGCAGGGTCACATTGCCACGGCCGTTGAGAGTCAGATTTTCCTGGCGATCGATAATGGTATCCATAAGCAACCTTGGCAGATTGGGCAGATAAATGGCTGAAAACATTGTAATACTTACCGGCGCGGGAATCTCGGCGGAATCCGGCATCAAGACGTTCCGGGCGTCAGACGGCCTGTGGGAAAACCACCGGGTCGAAGATGTGGCCACACCCGAAGCCTTCTTTCGCAACCCGCTGATGGTGCAACAGTTCTATAACACCCGCCGCGAGCAATTGCTCAGCGCTGCCATCAAGCCCAATGCCGCGCATCAGGCCCTGGCACGGCTCGAAACGGCCTGGCCGGGACAGGTTCTGCTGATCACCCAGAACATCGACAACCTGCATGAACGGGCAGGCAGTCGCAACCTGATCCACATGCATGGGGAACTGCTCAAAGGGCGCTGTCAGACCAGCGGTGGGTTGCTGGAGATTGATCACGATCTGACACCGGCGCTCCCCTGCCCGCTCTGTGGGAAACCCGGCTGTCTGCGCCCCCATGTGGTGTGGTTCGGGGAAATGCCCCTGCAAATGGAGACGATCTACCAGGCGCTGGCCCGGTGTGACCTGTTCATCAGTATCGGCACCAGCGGCAACGTCTACCCGGCGGCAGGTTTTGTGGAAGAGGCCAATCGTCACGGCGCGCACACCATTGAGCTCAACCTGGAGCCCTCACAGCGACTGACCGCCTTTGCCGAGCACCGTCACGGACTGGCCACAGATCTCGTGCCCCGCTACGTGGATGAGCTGCTTGCCACCTGAACCTGCAGTGGCCCACGTGCTCGCCAGACAAAGCAGGATCAGGTACAGAACCTGCGGATGGCAGGCCTGCAACAGACACCAATATTGAGGGTTTCTATCACCGGCAGAGGCGGCCTCATATTTCTATAAGCCGCTGTTTCCGCTAGACTGCTGGACCTCTAAGAAGGGAGAGTCAGCCAGGGGCGCGGCCTCCAGCAACGACAGGTAGCAAAGACCATCATGACCGATAAACAGGTAGACGATCTCAATATCGCCTCACAGGAACTCCTGATCACCCCGAATGCGCTGAAAGAAGAGCTGCCGCTCTCGGACAACGCGCGCAAGACGGTGATTGAAGGGCGCGAGACCATTCGCAACATCCTCGACCGCAAGGACCACCGTCTGTTCGTGGTCATCGGCCCCTGCTCTATCCATGACACCAAGGCGGCCATGGACTACGCGCAAAAGCTGAAAGCACTTGCCGAGGAAGTGAAAGACACCATCTACCTGGTGCTGCGGGTCTATTTCGAGAAGCCACGTACTACAACTGGCTGGAAGGGGCTGATCAACGACCCCTACATGAATGATTCCTTCAAGGTGCAGGATGGTTTGCATATCGCCCGCAAGCTGCTGCTGGACGTGGCCGAGCTGGGTCTGCCGGCCGCCACCGAAGCACTGGACCCAACCACCCCCCAGTACATTCAGGATCTGATCGCCTGGAACGCGATTGGCGCCCGTACCACCGAAAGCCAGACCCACCGGGAAATGTCGTCCGGTCTGTCCAGCCCGGTGGGCTTCAAGAATGGCACCGATGGCAGCCTGGATGTGGCCGTCAACGCCATGCTGAGTGTGCAGTCCCCACACCGCTTCCTGGGTATTGATCCGGAAGGCCGTGTGGCACTGACCACCACCAAGGGCAACCAGTACGGTCATGTAGTACTGCGCGGTGGCGGCGGCAAGCCGAACTATGATTCCGTATCCGTGGCCCTGGCCGAAAAAGCGCTGGAAAAAGCCGGCGTCTCCACCAACATCATGGTGGACTGCTCCCACGCCAACTCCAACAAGGATCCCGGCCTGCAGCCTCTGGTGATGGAAAACATCGCCAATCAGATTCTCGAAGGCAACCAGTCCATTGTTGGCCTGATGGTGGAATCCCACCTGAAATTCGGCAACCAGAAGATCCCGGCCAACCTGGATGACCTGGAATACGGTGTGTCCATTACCGATGGCTGTATCAGCTGGGAAACCACGGAAGAGTCCATCCGTGACATGGCCAGCAAGCTGCGCGAGGCGCTACCCAAACGTTTGGGCTGATCCACTGCCGAGCACTGAAAAGCCGCCTTACTGGCGGCTTTTTTATGGTTCAATCGTCCACAGCCCCCCCTTCCGTAGGAGCGTCGCTGGCGGCGCGATAACCCACGTCGTTAAAGACGGATTTACCACAGAGGACACAGGGTCCACGGAGCAAAACCGTCTTCCTCAGCGAACTGTGCCCTCTGTGATAAAGATACTTTTGATCCTGGTCTGGGATCGCGCCGCCACCGAGCGTAGCGAAGGAACGCCCGCAGGGCGGCCCGGAGGATGAGCGAAGCGAATAACCGACGCACCTACGGCAAGTAAGGGTATTAAGTCGGGCCTTTCCCGCTAACCCACGATAAACCAAAAAAAAACCCGGCGATAAACGCCGGGTTTTTTGAGGCTGTTTCCTGACAGGCAGGTTTACATGAAACCGCCAAACAGGGTATCAAACAGCTCCGTCAGGGCACTGGTATCAAGAGTCGGTTCTTCCGGTGCTTCCTGGTTGATCAGACAGCCCAACCCCAGTGTCAGGGACAGATTGCCTTCTTCGTTGAAGGCGCTCAGCAACGGGCAGCCTGGCAGCAGGCCAATGCTTTCCGTATTGAGCAGTTCAACGTTGTCCAGTGACTCCACAAAGCAGGCACGCGGATCGACACTGCCAGTCGCAGACGTCTGCGGGCATACCTGTTCGGTCAGCGGATTCGGCTCACTCAGCGGGCCCAGCAGTTCTTCCAGAGCGGCAAGACCTGCTCCCGCTTCTGCCAGACAATCCGCCGGGGTGGTCGGTCCCAAATCACCCGCTGCCGTTTCCGGGCAGAATTGCTCCAGCGCAGGGGCCAGCGGGTTGTCACCACCGCCCGGCATGCCACCGGTCACGGCTTCTTCGAAACAGGCTGCCGGATCCACGGAACCGTCTGCAGATTCATTGGGGCACAGGGCTTCGGTAAGCGGGTTCGCACCACCGATGATGTCCTCAATGTTGCCGAAGCTGCTGCCCGCTTCAGTCAGACAGTCCACCGGTGTGGTCGGGCCCACTTCGGCTTCAGCCGTATTGGGGCAGAACTGCGCCAGTACAGGTGCCAACGGGTTATCACCACCACCCGGAGTACCACCGGACAGGGCTTCTTCGAAACAGGCTGCCGGGTCTACCTGACCATCAGCGGACTCTTCCGGGCAGAACTGCTCAGTAAGCGGGTTGGAACCAGAGATCAGGTCCTGCACGTCGCCAAAGGCGGCACCGGCTTCCGTCAGACAGTCGATCGGCGTGGTCGGACCAACTTCACCAGCAGCGGTTTCCGGGCAGAACTGTTCCAGCACCGGCGCCAACGGGTTGTCGCCACCTGGCAGACCACCTGCACCACCGGCCGCTTCTTCAAAGCACGCCGCTGGATCAATCGGAGTCGTCTGGGCCGCGTTCGGGCACAGGTTCTCGGTCAGCGGGTTCGGACCCAGCAGCAGATCCTGAACGTCCTGGAAGTTGCCACCGGCTTCGGTCAAGCAATCCACCGGGGTCGTTTCACTCAGCTCGTTCATGGCGGTCTCGGGACAGAATTGCTCCATCACCGGGGCCAGCGGGTTATCACCACCCGGAGCAGGCATACCACCGGACAAGGCTTCTTCGAAACAGGCTGCCGGGTCTACCTGACCATCAGCGGATTCTTCCGGGCAAAGCTGCTC
>Ga0310345_10001407_pt1 | contig 26902 bp, 14 predicted proteins | sample HC15DNA20500_MG_FD_204667 | JGI IMG/M metagenome (GOLD analysis project Ga0310345, IMG submission 204667) | Marine microbial communities from station ALOHA, North Pacific Subtropical Gyre - HC15-DNA-20-500_MG | ecosystem: Environmental > Aquatic > Marine > Oceanic | place: Pacific Ocean: North... | reverse complement strand
CTCCGGTTTTTGTTACGTTATTAATATATCCTAAACTATATGTAAGTCGATGATTATCATAGTAGAATCCCGGTCTCATTTCTTTCTTTGCATATTCTACTGAAACGTTATAATCATCATTCATTACATCACCTACTGAGTGACCACTAAAGGAATCTACTAATATACCATTCTTAAATGCTGTTCCTGTTGGATTGAATAAAGAATCTCTTGCGCCTCCAGTCGAAAAGTTTCTTGAGGCGGTTTCTTTTTCTAGTATGGTTAAGGCGGTATAATATTCTATTCTTTCAATTCTCTTTTCCAATTTACCAATGTCTCTCATGGTAAATCGTTTGTTATCAACATATCGTGTAGTAATATCAGTAAGATTAAAAGTATATGCCGGTATACTCAATGAATACAATGTCATTGAGTCTTCATCATCTGGAGGTGCTACTGGATTAAGACCAGATTCTCCCCTAAGTGTTTTAAATTTTCTATCTTTGGTAAGTGCTATTTTATCTACTCTTGACAAATAATAACTGAAAGATGAAGTAATTGTACCATCTGGATCAGGAGTTGGAATTCCTTCAATGGCCAATGTATCATTCATATCATTTGATGCGTTTTCCCTTCTCGGGCGTAAATCAATTGCATCTCTTAGATTAACTGTTGCTCCTGTTGTGGGGCTAGTAAAATCTGGAATTGTCCCATAGTTAAAAGGTAAAGTACTTCCAGCATCTACTTTATTATAATCCCCAGATGTTGGATACGAATCTACAGAGTGATAACCTTCACCACCATCCCAATTAAAATAATCGACAACAACCATAATTTTACCTGAGGGTCCTGGCTGACCAGGCTTTAACTTTATAGTAGCGTGATCATAAAAGTTATCTTTTTGTCCCGATTCAAATGTGTATCTACTAGCGATATTATTAGCTGATGCCACCATCATTGCTGCTGTAACATGAATAAATGGTTGTCCTGAATCCACAACTTTAACTAAATTAAATGCATCCGAAACAGGAATAGAGTCTGTTTCAGTTTGTGTCTGATTTGGAGTTTCAAAATAAAACTGACCTCCTGCTACAGAAGTTGTAGGTACTGCGGGAGATCCAGTAGTTGCAACAATAGCTGATCCGTTTCCTGAAACCAATGTTTTTGTTCTTGGGCCGGGCTCTTTCTTTACAGAAGAACTTTCTACAGTATAAATAATATCTGCTACAAAAACGGCGCTGGTGTTACAATATATGTCTACTGATTGTCTTGTACCATTAACTGTGACCGGCCTAATTGTTGTACCTGCATCATTAACTGCTCCTAAGTCGAGATAATTTCCAGTTGCTAATAGTCTTGCTTCTGCTGGATCTGAACTTGTTAATGTGGCAGTAGAAGAAACTGCATTAACAAATGTTTGAGCGGCATTAGGAGTCTTAACAACTACAATGAAATTTTCTTTTGAATTGGTTGTAGATAAAGTACCACCACTCGGCATAAATCGATAATTAGGATTAGATAAAGTAATAGTTAATTTTCCAGAAGCATCCGATGAAAGTGCTTTCTCAACTTTCTTAAACGAGTAACTAACTGTATTACCTGTTGCTGAAGTTTCCTTAATTGGACTTTGAGGTAACGGAAAGACAAGAGTATTCTTATCTGTATTAGATAAGATTGTATTTCCTGAAGTACTACTATTATATTTTCCGGCATCTGCAATGTCAGCATGTGTATTAATAGTAGGAGGTGCGGCTAATGTTGAAGTAATTATACTTTCTGCATCTTTAATTTTGAAATCTATATCGTAAGTAGTATTAGCTAGGGTTGCTTGAGAAAATACGGCATTAGCCACTACATATTTTCCAGCATCCATTAACAATATTTTACCTAATGTCGATGCATTTGGAGTGCTTGTACTTGTATCATCTTGGAGAATTATATCTGTAGAATCTTCCTGCGTAATACCATTAACGACAGAAAAATAATCATCTATAATTCTAACATCACTAGTAGAATCTATACCATTTGTAGTATTAACTGTAATACTTGCACCAGTATAGGCATCATTTGCATAAGAAGTAGTAAGAAGATCTAATTGGATCATTCTAGTGTTCGCAGTTGGAGCGGCAACCTCGGCCTCTTCAAAATCATAATTCAATCCACCAACCGTACCTGTGATATTATTTGAAGTATTAACATCCCAGAGATATAGTCTGTAATTAGAATGATTTGTATCTGCGTATGCTGAATTTCCAGAACTAGTATCCCAATCCATACTGCGGACTCTTGCTGTTCCAACTTGAGTCGCGGCAAATGTAGTATTATTAGTTAAGTTAATCGAGGCAAAAGGAACTGAATGTAATTGACAAACTTCAGAAGCACCAACATCAAATAAACTACTGGCAGTATCAACCACAAGATAGTTTCCTATTTCTGATGTCATACTATAATCAACAACAGAGTCAGTATCCCTACCCTTATCTACATCAAGATATTGTGTATCAATACTCTCATATTCATAACCTTTTACATAAGCCTTACCTGCATCCATACCAGCAGAAATTTCAGACTCGTTGTAAATTATCGCATCACCTGTATTTGTAGGAAGAGTTGTTTGTACTGTTAATCTTGTATTATTAGCAATTGCTGTAATAGTTGAAGTCACAGTATTAGATCCAAGATAAATCTCATCTCCTACATCTACTTCAGTTAGGAAAAGAGTATTATTTCCATGTACTGTAGTACCATCAACACCTGATGCCACAGTTAACCCTGAAATTCCTCTATGAATTTTTAGATCTAAATTAAATGGAGTGATTGTATAGTCACCAGACTCATCAAATGTTCGCCTTGCCAAAGTTTTTTCAAGTTCCCCATACATGGGATACTTAACTTCTTCATTTTTAATACCACTTATAACTTTTAACAGCTGAATAAAATTTTCATCTGCAAGTTGTAAAACTGGATCTGTTGAGGTAAGGGCTTTGTTTTTTAGAGCTAATTCAATCTTATATCTTGCAGCACCTGGTGCAGCATAGTTATAAGTACCTGAAGCTGGATCAAGTAACAGAGGATCATCATCACTTGTTTTTGTTGATTCTGTAATTTCTAATCCAACACGTCCAGAAGGAGTTTTGGAATAGGCATCCATGATTATAGTGTTTGCGGGAGTAAAGAGGAAGAATCCACCAACATAAAATACGCCTGTATCGACACTAACAACTGAACCATTACCAGTAGCTCCAGTAAGACCGGATGCTCCAGCTGCACTAACAACTGTTGCTTGTACTGCTCCGGCCGCGATTGTTTCTCCGTCATCGAAAGTATCACCTGACAAATAATGGAACATTAACGTAGGTTGAGTACTTGAGGTGGCTGCCTGCGAAGCCACGACACGTGCACGGGCATTGGAAGTTGCACCAGTAATAGTAGTTCCGGAAAAAGAAGCGGCATTAATATTAACTCCCGATTCCTGAGTTTCTAGTTTAAGAGATTTAACTTCAGTATCTAAAGTTACTTCTCCACCAAAAACTTTACTACCATCCTTAAACATGTGCTGACCATACCTCTCAATTTGTTTTTGAAGTATGGTCTGTAGTTGTGTTACTTCTCTTGCCTGTACTGCATACCCTGGTCTAAAAAGAATACGATAATAATTCGTTGACTCGTCATAATCATCATAATACGGCGTAACATTGAAATTTGTAGAAAGTGGCATTCAATCTTCCTCTAGTATAAAATGATTAGAATTCAATAATTAACTTAACATCTTCTATTTGGTCATCTGCTCTTGTTACAGGTGAACGATTTTCTATGTAGAGAACATCTCCAGAAAATTTCTCTAAATCACCACCAACTACCGCACTAGTATTTGCTGATGCTCCACCAGCTCCTGTAAAAGTTTCATTTGCTTGAAACGATCCGGCAATACCATCATATCCAGTAGTAGTGTTTGATCCCATAGTAACATCAACTAATCTTAGAGTTGTGTTATTTTTGAAGTCAACAACTTTACCAGTTGCGCCTGACTGTGATGCAGTTACAAGTTCATCTTCTGCAAATGCTGTACTGTTCCAAGATTGAACTGTTATAGTTACACATTGATCAATAGTTGTTGCTGTTGCAACATCACCATTGGCATACAATGGTTGAGCTAAAAGACCGATTTTACGGAAATCGTTATTTGTTGTGAAGTTTCCAGATTCTCCGTATTCCAATCGACTATTAACCATTACAAAGAATCCACCTAATTCTTCAACTGCGTCATCACCATGTCCACCACGTGGGCCGATAATTGGTGTAACGGCTCCAGAAGAACCGGCGTTTGTAATAATCGTTGCTACGGCATTACCATAATTGTTACCACCGGCAACAACCACGATATCACCAATAGTACCAGATGCGGTATTAGTGGCACGAACATTTGCTCCATGACCATCACCAGTAATAGTGATTTTAGGACCGATAGAATATCCGTCACCGTCTGCTGGAACGTTAGCACTTGCTAATGCGGGTGTCCAAGTTACAACATCAGTACCAGCTTGGAAATCGGTAATTGTTCCACCTTTACCTGTAACACCACTTGCGGAGTCTGAAGTAAAGTAAATATCGTTGTTAACGATTTGATCAGTAGCCAAACCTGTACCTGAAATTTTACAAGTAGTTGTGGTTTCTGTGTGTCCTGATTGAACTGTTCCAGTTTCGAATGTATAAGAACTTCCAGCAGTTGTAACATGAACCACTTCAATGGCTCCATTACCTGAAGTATTTGCTGCAATTTCAACATCGTATTGAAACGAAGAATCAGTAGTATTTGCAATCGCGTTATTTGCTTTACGTACACGCTGAGTAGGTATATAACTAGGCGTTACAAATTTAAGAGCTCTTGCGGCTGAGATCTGATACATGAACTTCCATTTATAACTATCAGCTGTTGTGATAATGGCTGTTCCTGTTCCAGTAGGTTTAGTCGTAGATGCTCCACCAGCTTGATTGTTGGCGAGACATTTATAAACATTATAGTCATCTGTCATCACGTAAAATTGTTGATCGAACAGGGCATTATTTGCATGAGTATATGCGTAATAATTTGATGCTGTCGTCCAGTTATAGCGTGGTGCTACATGACTTACATCCGTAGATCCGATTTTCTTGGCTGCAATCATATCTCTCCAATGATTGTAGACCGTATTAGAAACGGAATCGGTAGGGGTAGGCGGGGCTGTATCATCCGCCCAGCTGGTTACTTTACCAATAAATAAGTACATATTAGTATTGAGTAACCCACTTGCATCAGTTATTGCAGCGCCAGAAGTTGTAGAAATCTCATCGAAAGCCTCTACAAACTGTTTGGCGTTATGAATTCTGAATTTATTGGTTACTATAGCAGGCATTTCGGTTTTCCTCCAATTGTATTATAAGTTAAAAGTCAATGATTCCTCATTGTTATATTTAGTAGTTTTTTTAAGTTTAAATTCTTCAGAGTTGATATACAGAGTCGCTTACTCCACCCGGCATACATTTTCTGGTTACCTCTAAAGAAGCATCATTAGTAATAGTTTTCACCATAAAAGCTTGTGGATCTACAATTATCATTTTTGACATATCTTCCCAGAGCATATTAATATGTTCCCATTCAGGAGTTTCTAGTTCAAGTTCTCCGACTTCAGCATCTAATCCAACTACAAGGGATTGGTTGGTTTCACTCGTAACAATACTAAAACTTTCGGCATCAGGATCACCAGTCCCATACGTTCCTATTACACCGGCATGTGTACCATGTGCGGCAACAGTAGTATCTTCTGTAGTTATCAACCATCGAAAGTTTCTAATTTGTGTTCCTAATAAATCTGCAGCAAGATCCTCATTTTGTACATGAATAATTCGCGCTTCTTCGTGTTCTATTCTTTCATCACTTTCTAATAATATACCTCCACCAGTTTCTTCAGATATAATATTTTCATTTGCAGTTTGAAATTCATCTCCCACTTTAAGTTGAGAAGTAAATTCACTTCCAGATCCAGTCATGGCCGTGGCGCCATCTGCAATGGTAACTGTTCCTTTCATCCGCGTTAATATTCTACTATATTGATATGAGGGAAGAACAGTCCAAGTTTGATGTGGTGTAAACTCTACACCATAACCTTCTATTGGTGGTTTAGATGTTTCTAATAATGATCGCGATGTTCCTGTGTTATTAATAACTGTAACTGAACCTCCCATTCCACTATGTGCAGTACAAAAATAATATATTGTGTCTGGTGTACTACCTGTAAGAGTATATTCTACATATGCTCCGGGATTACCATGAGCAGCCGAAGAGTGCGCATATCCTGCATCTGCAAGTACTACTCCACCAGCATGAGTACCATTTGCAGTAGATGAAAGTCTAAATGGATGAGATGACACCGTAGAAGAACTTACAACAAATCTAATAGTGACCCCTCTTTCAATAGTTAACGATGTTTGTTCTACACCATCAATAATAAATGTGGGCGTGCCTGAAGCTGTTATAACATACGTTACATATTCTTCAGTCTGAATATAATCTTTTCTATTACCATCAATGGCCCCATCGGTTTGAAGAACATCTTCCAACAAAATGAAATCCAAAACTTCTCTTTGAAGGTTCATCATATCTAAACCCAATTCAGGAAAATCTTCATGAAGTAAATAGTTTTGATTTGTTACAGGATGTTCTAAAATTATTAATCCTGAACCATCTTCTTGTGTAAATTTATCATCAACAAACCCCAATTCGGCTGTAGCCCATTGTGAAACATAATGTGGCCTAAAGGGTTGCATACCATAAGTTGCTGTAACATACTTATCTTTATAAGTTGAAATAGTATTTAATAAATGGTTTTCTGGCGTCCAATGAATTAAATCACTCGCCGCGGATTCTGAAACATAATGTTTAGTAATGTCCGGAATTTTATTTTCCGGATGATCTAAAAGTAATCTAGGGTTCTCACTATCCCCCACAGCTTTATGAACATCTTCCATTGCAATAAAAGTATTGTAGTCAGAATAACTGAATAAGGTTTTATTTGCTGTTCCACCCATGCCGGAATGAGCATGACAATGGTAATATAGTGTTTGCGCTGTATTTGTTGCGTGTATTTGAACAAAAGCTCCTGCATATCCTGCAGTACCGTTTTCTAATACTCCATCAGTATAAGCAGTTCCCCCTCCATGATGACCATCAGACGTTAGAGAAAATTTAAATGGATGGCCGATATTTGTTGAATCACTATTATCAAAACGATAAACTCTACCTCCCTGTAAAGTAATTGAAAGCTGGGCTACGGGTCCATTACCATCATCGATGTCTATTAAAAAGTGGCTAGATCCTGATGCAGTTACAGTATAGATAATAGGAGTGAGATCCGGCGACGCATCTTCTAACAATATATGTTGACCCATAGAATCAACTTTATAGATGTTCTTGTCTGTGGGTTGTAACAATTCAGTAGCTTTAATATTCACGTTCTCAGTAAGTAAACGTGTTCCATCTTCAAGCTTGGTATGTGTTACACCATCTTCTTGCATCAAATGCCAGTAAGTTGTCTCATAAAGATCATATTGTATTTGTTCAATATGATTACCGGCCTTTACTAGACCTTCTTCTATAATCGCACGCGTTGTATCTTCATGAATAAGATGAGATTCATCTTCCATTCTTAGATGATAACCCATTGTATCATAATGTTCTGTTTCTAATTCTACTAAAGGAGCTTTTACAGATCCAAACTCTACCAACATTCTAGTACCATCTTCATATATGGTATGAGATGAATCCTCCATTCGTAAATGCCAATGTGTACTTTCCCAAAGGTCAAATATTAAATCAAGTTCATCGTTTTGATTTAATCCATATTCATCTTCTACTGAAAAATAAGTATTAGTTGATCCTGAACTTCCTTCTTCGATTATATACGAACCGTCCTCTGCTATAATTGCATTATAAATTATATGTGAATCAATATGTTTACAGAATCGATTATCATGTGTAATTGGTACAGTATCTAAGGCCAATAATGCTTCATCTTCCATCATAAAACGCGTTAGGTCGTCTTCTCCGATTAAATGATTTCCTGTTGAATTATACCAAGTTTCAATAACATGAGTATCTACAATTGGAATACTCTCATATTGTCGATCCGGTCCTTGTGTATCTTCTTCAAGAGAAATAAATCTTTGTGGGCCATTACCTTGTCCCGCAGAAGTTTCATCTAAAAGATACCCCCACCCATAAGCTCCATTGTCGTCTTCAAGGAGTATGTCACTATTGAAACTCACATCAATGGATATTACTCCTGTCTCAGCTTCAGGAAATTGAATTGATGGATAGAGAAAAGATCCTCCACGTTCAAGTAAAATCTCAGTACCATCTTCATTTAGAATTCCACCAGCAAAGGGATAATCCCAATTTGTCGCATTCGCGCGGAAGACATCTGAATATGCTATTACTTTAGATTTCAGATAATTTGATGGTTCCATCATCAAATCGGAAGCATCTTCCATAATAACATTATTTCCAGATTGTTGGTCTTCTAACTGAATATAAAGAAATCCGTCATACATGGATTGTGAAACGGCAGAGCCATGATCTGGTGATGGAGTAATAGTATATGTGTTTGTAGTGGGCGCGGATGTAACAGTATAATTGCTATTGAATTGTTGTCCAGATTCATCCCCAGAAAATTCAATCGTATCACCAGTTTCTAATCCATGTAATGTTTCTGTAACTACATACATTGTAGAATTGGTTCGTGCTATAGACGAAATTTCTACATAATTTTCCAGTTGAAGATTTACTTCATCGAATGTTTCCAACCTTGCATCCATCGCTTGCCACGGATGGTTTGCAGTATAAATTTCCATCTCATTATTACTACCATAAGATTGAAATTGTGCATTTGCAACAGTAGTATTACCGAACAGAGTAATGTTGTGATATTTTCTTCCTTCATTATCAGGGCCGGCCGTTACAATAGTTCCCAAACTATCAACATTTCCACTTGCTCCCGCATCGAACATTTCTACAGATATTTTACTTCGTATAGCCAATTCACCAAACATTATTAAGCCGGATGGATGAGTCAATCTTTTTACTGAATTACGATAATCGTTTACATCAAAATCAGTTTTTAGAACATAAGAAAAAGCTTGGTAGTATTTGTTGTCTTGAATTTTTGGTACACCACTAAGTAATCCCGTTGTAGCAGTATAATATCCAGGATATGTTGCATAAGCACCAAGTCCTGCAGTAAGTTCGGCGTTTTGATCACCAGAAGTAGTTGAAAGATTTGGAATAGAAGAATATCCTGCACCAAAATCATAAACTTCTGCAGCTTGAATTGCACCAATTGCAATGGCGGAAACTTCAATTACAGCATTATTACCTTTTGGTGAGGTATCCATGTAAACTGCATTAGATGTTGCAAGCCATACGGATGAAACTGGCATTGATCTAATCTCACCAGCAGGTGAAGCTACTCCATTTTCAGGTAAAGTGTAACTATAGGTATTTGAAGTTAGAACAGTTATTGGCCATATTCCATTCACTTGTGCAGTTGTACATCCAGAAATTTTAACTTTGTCACCTGATCTTAAATAGTGTCCTGTATCTGTTACGGTAACTGTTTTATTTCCTGTACCACTACCTGCTGCTGTAACTTCTCGATTTATTCCCCATGTCAATGCAGAATTATAACTAATTGAATATGTGTTACCCGCGCCTACTGTTTTTGAATCTGCTACTGTGAATGATGTGGTATTTGTCCATCCTGTAATTGTAGAGGTAGCATCATCGTGATATGTAATAGTTCCACGAACCGAGTCATTAGGAAATGTAGTACCAACTCCTGTAACTGTAGTCCCCGATTGAGCCATAGTTCCTGTGGTGTATGTAGAAACGACATTACTATGTGCGGTAACACGTTCACCTGTTGTGGCTTCTGTATAAAATCTTGTTTCATCTTCTGCAACAAGTAGATCATCTGCTTCTGTTATAATGAATTCAACGCAATCTTCTGTTAAAAATATACCACCTCCACCTTGAGCAGATCCAACTGTAGCTGATTCAAGTAGAAGTTTTTCATGGGAATATCTGTCATTATGAAAATCTTTTTCTTCTAATAATATATGTTCTACTGTTGAACCAAAATCTTGAGTGGTAGTCATATCCACTCTAAGAGTTGTGTTGCCGTTAGCAATGTATGGATTGGCGGTAGATAAAGTTCCCTTGTCTATAAAATCAAGAACTCTTCCCCTTGCAGAATAATCATCATTATAGAGTAAAGTGTTTTTTGTGATGTTATTTGCAAGAGCCATGTATGAAAGAGAATAGGTTTGCTTATCGGGAAGATCACCCGTACCAAGTCCAAAAATTTTCTCTGTAGCTACTCTAATAACAGTAGAATTAGTAACTGCAGTTACATTATCTGTAGCTCCATTTGCGTATGTAAGTGTAAGTACTCCAGAATTCGCATCCGGAAATGAATCTTCACTAGTTAAGGTGACTACATTACCATCTTGTGCAATTGTTCCTGAAGTAAATGAATGTAAATTTACATTAAGCAAGGCGTTAGGAGCACCTACTACATCTAATGCATTTCCTAAAGTTGGAGTATAATTATTAGCAACACTAACAGGAGGTGATGTTTCATATCCACCTCCACCTGATGTAAGTGCAAATGTATCAATTGCTCCAACATCAACAGAAGTCATATTGAGAGCACCATTACAAACAGCAATTACATCGGGTAATGCACCATGAGCATCAACCATAGTAAAAGTATTAGTTGTTACAGCGGCGGGAGTATTACCAGCTTGAAAGGTAACGCCATTATGCATATTATGTGCATCTACACCTGAACCCGCGACTGCGGCTCCCAATTTAGTAAATTTATTATTATATACTATGATGTTATCATCATTAACAAAATTCTGTACAGTCAAAGCATCTATGTCATTATCACGATAATAAGAACCAACAGAATATAAAAATGCGGTAGTATTGGCACTAATAACTGTACCCCAATAAGTATTGCTTGCATAATCAACGGTGAATGCTTGACCCGCTCCAATTGTGTGAGTATCCCTAACTAGTAAAACAGTATTACTGGAAAATCCTGTAACAATATTAGTATTCGCGTTTGCATAAGTAAGTTTACCACCAACAATATCTATTTTTTCATTATCAGAGAGGCCCGTTGAAAGAGTAACAGTTTTTACTGATTGTGTAAGGGTTACGCCTGATGTGTTTACACTTGCGACCTTCGCAATTCTATCTCCGGCAAGAATATGTAAGGTAGCATCATAGTTACCTGTGGAGCCATAAAGTTTTGCGGAACTTGCTTTAATTCCTGCAGAAAATGTTAGAGAAGAATTACCAAACAAAGCTGTATTAGCATTGTGTCCAATAAGTGTTGATGTATAGTCTGAAGCCGCTATTTGTTTTAATTGAAAAGCAGATACGAGATCTGTATTTCTTAATATTGCACCTGTAGAAATAATTGATTGGACTTGTCCTGCCGCTCCACTTCCACCGGTTCCATCATTAATAAAGTCAACTTGATCTCCTACGGCATATCCATCTCCAGAATCTATAACATCAATACCCTCAACAACAGAATCTAAAATAGATGAAACTCTCGCACGTGCGCCTTGGCCTCCACCACCAGCAACATGAATTTCATCACCGACTACATAGTTGGTTCCACCAACATCTACAGTAACAGTTTGTAAAATTCCTGATGTGACTGCTTCTGCATATAATCCATCTATATCAGTTTCGGATGTAATTACTTCAGCGGGCTTGAAATAAAACAATACTCCGTCAACAACGCCCTGCACAACATCTGATAATGTTAATTCAGTAACTTCAAGAGCTCCCGCAAAAGAAGTAAGTTGTTTTTCCACCATAGCGGTACACTTGGAAAGTGCACCCGTGATTCTTCTACCAGTGAATAAATTAATATTATTTGCACCGGCTGTTATAATTTTAATTGATTTATCAAGTGCCCATTTCCCATCAGATAGTTTCAATAGATCTGTTTTGGGATAATAAAATTCTATATCTTCTTTATTAAACAATGATTGAAATAACCAACTAAAAGAAGCCTCATTTCCTTTTGACCTATAGACCTGCTTCATTCTTTTAAGAAGTTGTCGTCTATCTGTAACTGCTGTCGTTGGAATATTTGTATAAAATTCTTTTTTCCATGCATCTTCAATAAGACCAATAGATGTAGTATCAATATCTTGGTCTAAAGATAATTCTCTTATTGCTGCGGCGGGTGCTTTTGAACGAAAAGAATCTACTGAGGCTGTGGGGAATATTCCATCAACAATACCATTTGCTAAAGTGCCGTATGAACCGGTGACACTACCTGTAAGTTTTTCTCCGTATGTAAATCCTGCTACGCTAGAAGATTTTACAAAAGCAATAGTATTACCTTTTGTACCAGAAACAACTGCGGTTGCTCCACTTATATTACCTGTAAGGGTTTCTCCAAGTGAGAACATGAGATTTGCATTACCGGCCGTATCACGTTCAGACTCTAATTGAAGGCGAACACCATCTTCATATAAAAAATAGCTAGTACCATCTGATTCATCTACTAGCTTGTCATCATTGAATGTAAATGAGGTGCCAAAATAAAGTTGGTGGGATTCCATAAATTCATAGTATTTTTCTATGAATTTTTTGAACTTCGGATGTTGGGCGTTTATAAACTCTGGTAACTGAGTTTCCAATAAAACAGATACATCTTTTTTATCTTTGACTACAGCCACGTTTAATACCCAGTTGAGAGAGTTGTACCATCAGTAGTTGCTATAGTGCCTTCGACATACGTACCTGTTCCAGCATCATCCAACATTGTAATAGTAATATCATCTGATTCGATTAAGATAATTTGTTCTCTGAGAGGATTAACATCTGATGAAGATGGTGTAACAAAAAACTCTAATGGTGTAGTATTTCCAGTAGTTTCAGAACCTACAGAGATTGGTTTATAATCTTTAAGTTCCATTTTTCCGGTGAGGTAAGTCATTGTTCCTACATTATTATTAACAATGATTCGATCTTCTCCTGAAGTTCTATACACTTCAAGAGTTCCATTATTATCTTGTAATCTACATTCATCCCATAATGTATTTGCAGAATCGTAATATCCAAATACTCCACTAGTTACTGCACCCCAAAAAGTATTTGAGGGGTGATAGACCTGATTAGAAAATGGTAGAGTATAGGCTCCACTCGATCCCAATAATGGATAAAGTAATCTTTTTAGTTGAAGGGAAGTTTGATTACTTTTAACGGAAATTTCTGCTTCATCAATTGCTTGAATTAATTTTGAATATCTAAATCCTTTGTCAAAGTTTTTTAAATTGGTATCTCCAAAATCTGTAACTGCGGTGGTTACTGTTGATTTAAGTACTGATGCACTATTTGTAGTTTTACCGGAATCATATTTAACTGTACTACTAACCTTTAAATACATATAATCCGGATCTACAACTTCTGGAGTAATTCCAACAATATTTCTTTTTGCCAATATTTCATCTTGAACGAACTTTTTAGAAGCTTCTGAAAGAACTGTTCCGGATGTTGGTTTAATAGCTACATAAACTTTTCCATAAATTGGGGGATCTGCATCTTCTCCACCCCAAGCAACAACTGCTTGTGCATCACCATAATCTCTTTTAACTAAAGCTACATAATCATGAATTGTGACACATCGATTTTGAGCATCGAAATTTTTGGGTGCATTGAATTTAATCTCATCAATATCTGCGGGTACAGCTCCGCCTGAAGCGGAAGAGGTGGTTTCTATTTTTACATTAGAATATCCACCAACATCAGTCACAACCGAAAATGCTTTAGCTCCATTAGTCGCATCAGCATCACAAGTTAAACTTGACAATATAACAATATTTCCATTTGCTAATATTTTTCCTAATATTCCATCACCAAATTGAACTTCAAATTTCCCATCTTCGATTTCATCTATAAAATAAACTGTTGAAATAGAGTTTACAGTAGTGATATCAGTAGCTTCTGTATATACTACTGTTTCGGAATCACTAGCAGATACTTGAACAGAAACTTCTAAAGTACTTATATCTGTATTTGCATTAGGAAGAATATATTTTTGATCTGGATCACCTGTATTTGCTGTATATCTAAATGTTGAAGGTATCCCCTGGTTAAGATCTATACTATCTACAGTATAAACACCATTGGCATTAATGTTTACTGAATGAGAATTAGAAGTACACCAAATATATGATATACCCGATACTTCAGCCTGAAATTGTGTATTTTTGGGAATACTTATAGAAGGAGGAGAGCCGGTTGGAGTAATAGTAAGTGTAACTGCGGCCAATGATCCTTGTGCAGAACGGGGCCGATAACCAAGATGTTTTGCTCTTGCTACAACAGAATTTCTAAGAGAAGCGGAATCTAAGAACATCTCATTAGCAATCATATTTGCATAATATGAATTATAATGAGTATTATATGCCATTATGTCAAGGAGAACATCAAAAGAAGAACCTTTAAAATTATATCCTACAAAATCAGATTGACTTGTTAAAAATCCTGTGAGATTTTCTTTAATTTTTGCGAAGTCTAATTCTGATATATTAAGTTTACCCGCTGAGCTTGCCATGTGTTATGTCCTCTGTAAATAGACTTCTAGTGTCGTTTCTTGTATATCATTATCTGGCATATAAATTATAATTACTTCATATGCGTTTTCATCTTCTTTGGCTTTTACAGTTATATTTGCTATTTTTGCTCTAGGTTCATATTTCTCTATAGTATGTTTAATTGTCTTTTCTAACCTAGAAGTTGTAAGCTTACTGAAATTTTCAAATAAAAGAATTCCAATTCCACTATCTATGCTTGGTTGAAATAGTCTTTCATTTGCATTCGTACTTAATAGGTTTTTTATAGACCTACTAATAGCTGTTGATTTTTTGATAGTAGACAAATCTCCATGAGCTGGATGTTTTGTAAAATCCATGTCAAAATCAACGTAATCTTTTCCGTATGTAGTAGCCATATCTTGCTCTTAATATTTAGTTAAATTAAAATAATAGTGAAATCGGTTTATCTGAATAACATTGAAGCTAGTTTATCTCCAGTACTCTTATCTTTCCATTCGTCTTTGTCAGAACCGCCAACTGCTTGACCAAGTGCGGCAGCGGCATCAGCGGCCGTTGTGGAGGCTTCTGGGGCCGGCTCCTCGCTATCAAGAAGACCTAATACTAGTGCTAATAAATCTATTGGGTTTTTACTACCCCCTCCTGCAATAAGTTTATCCCCCTCTGTACCGACAAATAATAGTCCTGCCGCATATCCTAAATCTGGAATTCCTTTTGCAGATTTAAGTTCGGCCACTATTCCGTCATTACCCCCACTTTGATTAGGAATGTAAAGGGCATACACACCTGCAGATGGTAATGTTATTTGAAAAAATTTTAAAAACTCGTCAATAAGATCAATCAAATATTGTAAAAATGCTTCAACCTGTTTAATCATATCAATCATGTCTTGAATAAAACTTGCCGAATCTGAAATCATCCCCTTTAATTGTAATACAAAATTTTCTAATAGTTGAAAAAATTCACCCCAGCCAGGAACAATATCTTTAATTTGAATTCCTCCAAAATCGGGCGGAGTTGAAGCTGGGAGAATCATTAACTTTTCCATTGCAACTATTGCTACCTTTGGATATATCCTTAGATCTTTTGGTAATTCTGTAGTATCACCACCCTTGAAAACATAATTAGGAAACACATCATCTCCTGTAGTTCCACTAGTTCCTCTTTGTTCCATCTCCACAACCATATCACCAGAAATCCAGGGGTTTAATCCATCAAGATTTCTAATTGGATTTAATATTACTTCCATATCAATCCATCTTTCAACTTCATTCATATTATAATCCGTCATAGTAGTTGATATAAATCCCTCATCATCTGTATCTGCTACCGCTTTTCTTCCTATCATAACTGTTGGAACTACAGAACCTTCAACGATCTCCGCAATTTCCCCCATACTACTATATATTTTTCCTCCTATAATATCACCCACTACAAACGATTGATACTTAGTATCAACTTGAGTCAATTTAACTGTAACTTGATTTGGAGTAATAATCTGTTCTAATGAATCTAATAAATTTTGACCGGTGTTGGGTGCAAATTCAGGAATATCAGAAAACATTTGAGAGAACTTATTAAAAACTTCAACAAATTCTTGAAAATCTCCAGAGGCAATAATAATTGCTATTGCTCCAGACCCACCGTCAAATTCTGTATTTCCTAAAATATTAGGTTTACCTATGCTTTGTTTAGAATTAAGAGCCTTTCTTGCCGCCACATAATTTTTAACGGTTGAACCATCTTCACTTGCTTTACCTTTATCGAATAATTCTAATCCAAAATCTTTTTTAGGGTCCCATCCTGTATAAGCATTACCATCAGTATCATATACTATTACCCCCGCTTTCGGTGCAGCAGAAACCTCTCCCAATAATTTATATCTGGGAACATCACCCTCATCATCAAATGCTTTTGTAAATTCCGTAATTACTTCTTTTACTGTAAATTGGGGGAACTTACTTGCTCCACCCTCATTCGGACTCCTAAGAGGATCTAGTAATGGATTGTCTCTATCATATCCACCAGGAATTAGTTTTCTAGGAGAAGCATAATGTGGTTTTGCCACTCCCTCATTAATCTGTGCTAATGTGGGGACAGGATCACCAGGCTGAGAATCTTTCCATTGTTCTGTCTTGCTATCTTTCATTTCCCATATTAGTTCTCCGGCCTTGTTTCTTAATTGTTCAAAACCATAATTATATTTTTGTTTTGGTGATACATTTCCTTCATAATAAGGATCAACATATAAGTACCAATAACCAGCTTCTTTTAAATCTTGAATTTGTTTAAGTACTTCATCTGCTAAAGCCTCCAATGCTACTAAAAGGGGATTAATATTTTGAAGTGTGGCTAAAAGTTTGACCACTTCCATTCCAGCACTAGCAAGAGAAAGAGTACTTTTAACAGTTTCAGCAAGAGTAGTGGCTGCGGCCGCTAACGATGCAATATCCCCCGCCTTCGCAATCTGATGGGGTTTCCATTCGGCCTTCGCCGTTAATAGTGCACTAAATTCAGCCATTTTGTTTTTCCTTTTCAGCTTTTCTAATCTTTGCCCTTAATACATTTTCCCAAGCTTGTTTTTTTATTCCCATGATCTCCGAATACATTCCAGCAAGTTGTTTAGTATTTTCTAACAATTTCTTAATATCATCTCTTCTTAATTCTGCTTCTTTCCATTTATTTTCTTCAGCCATTAGCTATACTCCTTTGCTCTACCATTATAAATTTCATATCTGTTTCTAGCCTTTTCTACTAAACCAACCAATTGACTTAAACTTTGAATATCTTGTATTAACTGTGTCATTAATTTAAGATCTTTTCCTAGTAAATAATTGCAACTATTATAAATTGATCTACCATAAGGAGCATAACCACCAGTAGTATTTGCTGCGGGGACTGCAGACACATAAATCGCAGGTGGTGTACCCCTTACAGTTGATTGAGATCCAGTACGAGTTGGCTTACCAATACGTGCATCTATTTCCGCAATTCTCGCATCCAAGTTAGTTACTAAAGTACCAGAAGCAGTAGAAAATGTTACCCATTTTGCGTGACCATTTTGACTACTAAAATTATCAAAATCTGCAGCTGTTCCTCTGTTCTGTCCACTTGGTGCACCAAATCCTGCAGTACAACCATCAGCACGACTAGACATCCCAGCCGCGGAGTAGAAAGCAGTTAATGATGATTTTATGTCTGCCAATGCAGTATCAAGTGCATTTGTTCCAGTAGTTGCACAAATATAAGTATCAAAACTTGCATCATTCGCTGAACCAGAAGTCATGTGTTTAGTGGATGCTCCTTCCATGATAGGATCACGAAATTTAGCTCCACCCGCTGTAGTTCCTTGTAATTCATCTATTACTCCAGTTACAAATGCAACATCTGCATTGGCTGTACTTCCATCGGTTGTCAATTTTCTTGATACATAATTAGTTACAATAACATAGTCTGTTGGAGTTATTGCAGTTCTTCCAGCAGAAGTAAATCCGACAGTAGGGTTTGTAGTTCCACCAGTCGAATTATGTGTAGGGCCTGTGTAATCGACATTCCACCCTCCCCGCCTAATTATCCCACTACTCACTCTATAAGTATATTCATTTGTATCAGCCGGTACACTTCCTGTAGTAGAATTAGCTGTGGGAGTAGTAATTACATCATCCAGCGGAACTATCGATTGAGATGCATTTGTACTTGCTGCTAATGTTTCATCCGCTCGTACTAATGTTACTACACTTCCCAAACCTGTTCTTGGAAATGTTGCACGTGGCTCTGCAGTATTTGGCATAGGGTGACTTGCTATAGCAGTTGCTGATCCTATCGTTGCGAGTGCTCCATTTGCTTGAGGTTCATAATAGAATTTTTCAGCGCAATCAGTACTATATCTATGTTCTGGTAAGGCTCCAGTCTCATCTGCTCTTTTTGCATCCCATCTAACATATCTTCCAGAAGGAATATCATCTTCACCTAATCCTGTAGGTTGTGTTCCTACAATTTCACCATTATCTACTGCATACGCTTTTTGTGTTCCTCCTATTGCTGGAAAGAATGGGTTTCGTTCTATGTAAGGATATGAAGTTCCTCCGTATTCTTTTCCTTCAGAAACCCAATCACCTCTTGCTCCTTTTGTTAAATCATTCGTTGCATTAGCACTTCCATTATTTGGATCAAAGAAACCCATTAATCCTATAAATTGAGAAGTATTTGCATTTAATAAATCATCTGATCCTGCATCTGTTCCACCATAACCTCCAGCGTCATCACCAACTGGCTTCCAATCTTGATTTATTACTAATCCTTCACCGACTACTTCTATCTGACAAAATATATCATCTTTTTGATATCCAAATGGTACACTATTCACAGTAAGAGTAACCGTTCCATCAGAGGTTGCAATTCCTGTATTACTAAGTCTGATTTTACTATCTGTAGTTTTTACTCCCGCGATTGTTACATTATCATCTGGAATTCCTGAACCACTAATCACATCACCATATTTAATTTTTGCGAGATCGGTGTCTGATATTCCTGTTACTTCTATACTATTTACTGTTGTTGTGCCAATGATAGTAAATGTGTTCACATAGTCAGCATGTCTCTTTAAATAAAACTTCTGGCCGAATGCCGCTCCTAATGTAGTGTACTGAGTGTTACTACCTTGTGTCAAATGGTCTTGTAATGTCATGGTAGGTAATTCATTATATAACCCCTCACTTTGTAATCCTACACTAGCAATGTTCGCTTTTGCAAAGTCTGCGTTCCATGTTCCGGCCTCACTTCCTACATCTTCACCCCAAGCAATTGCATTACCAAAAGCGGTATCGCTATCTGGTGTAGAATATGGAGTAATATCATCATTAATGTCTATTAATTCTCCAGTTACTCTTGACCTAACTAGATAATAATCCCGAACATCAGTACTAAATGTATTACTACCTTGTGTCTGTGTTCCAGCCAAACTTGTTAAATTGATAGTAAATGTTTCGCCAATATCAGTAGCCTTAATTCCCATAAAAGAAGTATTCGGTTCTGTAAGACCAAGTGCACCATTTACTGTTTGATAAGCTGGAAGGGTAAACTTTTTAATACCTTGCGTAGCACCCTTTATAGCTCCTGCTCCATAACAAATTAATCTCTGTGCGGCCAACGATTGACATACGGTGTGAAGAGACATATTCGTGGCCACTCCCGATTCATTTTTCCCTCCTGTGAAGGCTTCACATAGTGCATTTAATCGTGTTTCAGAAAATTCTCTTATTAGAGTAACAGAATTAAGGATCCCTGTTCTCGCAGATAAATGAGTAGATGGACTATTATCCAACTCCTCTCTTGTTTCAATTATTTTTTTATCAACTGCTCCTGACATTGTTATATCCTACGATAAAGGTCCTGAAAATGGTATTGGTGGTGCACCTGGGATCAACCCACTTACTACCCATGTTTTTGTCCATGCGTCTAATATGTCTGCCAACTCTTTTGAAAAATTCATTCCCGATGGTTGTGGTGAAGAAAATAATTGTATTAACGGCGATGTATGAGAAGGTGATACCGCCGGTGGTCCAATTTGATTTGTAGACAAATATGTTGCTGCCATAGATGTTAATGCTGATGCTATCTGTGATCCTATTGCCGCTCCCGCTGGTAATTGTGATGCGAAAGCCTGTCCTATTGTCATTCCAGCAGGAGTGTCTATTACATTTGTTGTGGGGAATCCTCCCGCATTTTGTCCCATCTTTAAATAATTAGCAAATGCTTTTGCAATATCTTTTCCCGGCTTCATTGGATCAGCACTATGAGCTCCAAACGTTCCCATTAATTCACTAAACAATGTTGCTTTAACTAGTGCCATTATTCAAAACTCCCACCAACTTTTAGTGATTTTAATAAAGACAGTTTAGCAGTTGCTGGAGGCATTGGTGGTCCTGATGGCCCTGTTCCTGTTGGATGTGTATGCTCTAATACAATATCTATTATCTCATCTAATATCTCTTTCAATGTAGCAATTATTCCAGCAACTTTTACTTTACCTGAAGAACTTACAGTTACCTCACCTAATAATCCTTGTAAGGAAGCATCACCCCCACTACCCAATTTGAGTGTCGATAATAAACTACTCATTTGAACACTTCCTACCACACTAGAAAGATCTATATTTCCTAATAAAGCAGTAGCTGAAATACCAGTCGTTCCCAAATTAGAATTTAATTCTATATCACCAATAGGTTTTATTGCTATAGATGCTCCTAAACCGGCGAGCCCTAAGTTCATTTCAATTCCACCTGAAACAATATTATCAGTACATTCCATTCCAATCTTACCTAAAGTGGCAGTAGTCTTTTTAGCATAACCCATTGTCATTGATGGTAACACTCCAAATACAGATTCGTTTATTGAATCAGTAATATTGAGTGTCATTCCTCCACCAGTTTGCATACCAATAGAACCTTGAGCATTTAAACTATACGAACCAGTTTGATGAGTTAGTTTTCCACCTACTGTTTTCTTCTCATCGCCTGTTGTTGTTTCTGATGAAGAAGCCGATTTCTTTTCAATGATCACATTATTAGCCGATAGAGTAAGTGTCTCTGATGCCTTTAATGTCATTTTACCGGCTATTAAATTAATTGACCCTAATGTATTATTAACATTAAATCTTCCTCTTTTTATTGCAACAGAATAATCGCCATCAACTCTATCTACTCTATTACCAAGAATATAATTTTCTTGTGAACCATCAACAGTAGTATAGTCACCCGCTTCAATATGTGTATATTTTGCTCCTAAAATAATATTATAATAATTGTTTACTATTTTATCAACCTTGATACCTACTGGGTGAATTTCAGTAAAAGTTCCTGTTCGATGATACCAATGTAATCTTTCGAAATTGGGTGTATCATCCATTTCAATAATGTGTCCACTCTCTGTTTGATGAACATGATTGTATGGATAGATTGCTTGCCAGGGGATTGGTGGTTCATTCCAAGATTTACCATCTGATGTAGGAATTTGCATCTGGCCGGCCTTACGATTTTCCATTTTTTCGAAAACAATTCCCGAAACTCTTGGATCACTCGTATCAGTATTTCCACGAATACCTCTTGCTAATCTATTTGTAGTTGGTTCTTTTAAATAATCTAAATTTCTAGTTGTTGATAGTGATGTGTTTGCTAAACCTGTATCAGGATATGTTGATCTAAGTGACTGTTCTACAACCTTAACAGTAAATGGGGGAGCCGTTGTATTAGGGCCGGTTGTTCCAATCATAGATCTTACTTCACTTTTTTTCTCAAGGGTAACATCAGATGAAATTACAACAGTTTGTACATCTTCAGAAGGATCAGGATTTGCATTATGAATAATGGTTGCTGGTTCTCTGGGAACTAAATCAGCAATAGGATTATAAAAAAGATCTCTCTTTCCCCCCTCATCTGGAAACATTGGATGACCAACATCTCCACCTTCTATTCTTGGATCAAGAAATCCTTGACCACCTATAGCGGTTCCATCATTATTAATTCCTTTTGCATCTAATTCTGGAATACCACCAATTGTCCCAAAAAACATCGGTTCTTGTCCGTCTTCCCCATCGCGATAAAAACCAATTACCCATGTACCTTCAACTGGACCTAATGGTGAAGAACCGACCCCCGTTTGACTTGCTGAAGTAATCGGTGCAACAGGATACGCCCACGGTAATCCCGCAGTTGGTTGATCGTTCTTGTTTTCTGAATGCCAACCCAAAACTCTAATCTTACATCTTCCAAGATAAAGCGGATCATGGCGGTCTTCGACAACTCCTTGCCACCAAACGAACCCCCCTTTTCCCATAAAGTATGCCATAGTATTATCCTATTATTTTGGGCCTGTTCTGCCGGTTATTGGGTTTACTGCTGCTGGTGGTCTAGTAGTGGTAGTTGTATCATCAGCTTCTGGTGTTGATCTATCTTTCCCAGGTGGAACTTTTAATGAATCTTTTATTGCTTCAAATTCTATTTCATATTTTTCTTTAGTGAAATGATGACGCAATTTAGTAATTAAATAATAACCACTTAAATACGTATGACCCTGCGATTGTGTATATCCATCCCTATCTTCAAGATATGTTGTAGGTAATTTAAATTCTATTAAATCTCCTACTGCTCTAGTAGATAATCCAGGAGCTCTAATATTTAATTTAATATTAGTAGCTTGCTGACTTTGTACTAATCGTGATTGCATCCATTGTTCTACTCTATTTGGAATAATGTTTAGATTGGATTTTACTTCTCCCTTTACACCTCTTGATCCTAGATCTGTTTTAAATCGAACATCATGTGCAAAATTAGAGGGATAAAAACTCATCACCGATTCAGGTGAACCTAATGCATCTTGCTTTTCAGTAGCTAATTTTCCTTGTCCTAGATGAGTAAAAGAATCACTAAAGTTTTTAACATCAGCCGCTTGTTGTTGAGTCTCTATTATTTCAACTGCACCGGTATCTGGATCTATCCTAGTTTCACCACCTATTGAAGTAGGATCATGCATATTAAAATCTAATGTATCATATTTCATTCTAACCAAATCATGAGTAAGTAATCTATTTGCATACATTCCAGCGGATAAGTTTTCAAGAACATCAAAATTAGAAGAAAATGAATATGCATCAACGGCCGTCATTTCTATAGCAATATTTGAAGCTTCATCTTTATTTGTACCCATTCGTTTTGGCTGTACCACGTATACTTCTTTAACTGGTTCTTCTGGTACGGTATATACTAATTCAGTAGGCGATCCCGGCGCGCCTGCTACTGTACTATACCCCATACCACCACCGGCCATAAGAGTTTCCATAGAAATAAAAAAGAAGCCCCTTATACTTTCATAAAAAACAAAGCTAGATCCAATTGCATGTTTACCCGTAGATACTGCTCTTGATGCTAAGAAATTAAAAGCCTTGAATGGTGTTTGATTTGGTATAATTAAATCTGTAAGATTCTTAGTGGGTTCAACAAAAATACGTTTAGCTCTACCCTGCCTACCTCGTTGAAAAAATTGTCTATAAAGAGATTTTACTACATCAGATATTTTTCGTGGTTCAAGTGAAACTGGATCAAGTGCGGATTTTTTAACCTTTTGTTTTAGATTTAAAATGGCCTCTTCAGAAACGAAAGATAATTTATAAGACATTATTCCTTCATTAAGTTTCATAACATTAAGAACTTTAATTACTCTAAATTTTAAATTAATTATACCTTCATTTAGACTTCCTTCAAACGGCCCTGGTATTGTATTTAATTTTCTTTGTTTTTCAAGGCCTTTTGTTTTCACTTGAATCTGTATAGTTTCTTCACCAATAATAGGAACACTTTCCATTAAGCCCACACCATCTACTATCTGTATATTTCCAGTAAGATAACTTCCAAAAAGATCTTCATAGATATTAAAATCTGACCAGGCGGCCTTTAGATCAATAAATCCCTTTCTATTGGGTGAGCTCAGCTGAAGTTTTTGGAGCTCAAAATCACCAGGAAATGAGGGGAGTTTTTCTGCTTTTGGGTTTTTTAAGAAATCCGATTTAGTCCCGTGATCAGCAGATTGTGGATTAATGCCAGTCTCCGTTTTTCGTCTTTCAAGAACCGTACCTCGGCGTTGGTCACTTGTTGACATTATTCAAGTTTCTCCGAATGTTCAGATAGAATGTCTGCAACATAGTTTCTATCAATTAATTTAATCTCCCGTTTATCATCATTTCTAACTATTTCCCAATCATAACAATATACAATATTTCGATCTGCAGGATCAAGAGCATCATAGGTTGTTACATCAACTTCCAAACATGCTAAAGGAATTGCTTCAGTAGTACCTGTTGCTTCTATTCTCTGCCTAACAATTTGTTCATAATGATGTATAGTATTTTTTGCGGAACTGAGAGAACCATATTTGTTTTTAACATAGCCTCCAAATTCTCTACTATTCAATGGCCATTCAAAAATTGGATCATGTATATCGTTAATTAAAAAAATTAACCATGTAAACTTTACATCACCATATACCTTAAATGCGGTTATATCAGGACGCTCTGATTCTGGTATTGTATAAGAAAAATAATTAACAATATCATTTTGAATAATGTTTTTTATTTTTGCTTTAACCATAATGTTAATCGCAGTCTTAGTTTTTATGGGTTTTATCCCAGTAATATCATAACTAACTTGTGGATAATGTTGAAAAAATTCAGACATTTGTTACGCTCCTTGTTCTATTCGTTCTCGATACATTACTTCGAGCTCCATAAACGAAAGTTTCATTGATACCGTTACTGGATATTGTGTACCATTAAAAAATAAAGGTACGCTTTCTGTATTAAAGTCTAAATCACAACCAGTCAATACTGATTTTCCTATATTAAACATAGGATTTGAACCATTATTCGGTAATGCCTCACCATTAATATAATAATTAATTGTGAATTGATCAGGATACCCAAACATCATTGAAGGTGATGTTTTAGCATCTCCTCCTCCATGAGAAGGTAACATGGCTCTTTTAAATGCATTCACAATTTTTATACAAGCCTTAGATTCATTTACATCTTGTGGTAACATTTGAAAACTAAATTCATGTGTTCTCATATCAGTAGGACCTTTATATGCGGCAACAATATAAGGATTGAGTACCGCGCCCTGTGATCGTTCCATTATAGTTTTTGTTCCTTCTATCAGAAGGTTCGCTTTCTCTCCCGCCTTAAGTATTCCTACTTTTCCAGATTCACTTCCCGCGGCTGATGCTTGTGCACTCATAACACTTTTCAAATTGTCAAGAGTCATTCCACCTTTCTGTCCTTCGTTTTGCATTGCTTTAACAGCTTTGTCCGCTGCAGCTCCTAGTCCACCTAACGCAACTGATTCATATTCTGATTTATATGATGTGTTTAGAGCGTCACCGGGAATATATAACGCTATATCAAGCGTTGGTTGTTGAGTTAGAAAACTAGTCGCTTCAAAGGAGATCCAATTGTCAGTACCACCTCCGGCTATCTGTCCGTTCTTTCCTGTATATCCAATATCAGAGGGGTATTCAAGATATTGTATCGGTGGTTGTGCTGGTGCTGTTGGTGATGGTGCTGTATTATCGTGTGGTGAGCCGCCGGCCATTATTATTCTCCTTTTGTGATTGGTATTATTAAACTATCTATATATTTATATGGCATACAAAGGAAAATTTCGCCCTCAAAATTACAAAAAATATAAGGGTGATCATACTAAAATTATTTATCGTTCTGGGTGGGAATTAACCTTCATGAAATACCTAGATAGGCAACCTGAAGTCTTGCGATGGTCAAGTGAAGAGATTATTATACCCTATCGTTCACCCATTGACAATAGAGTACATAGATATTATCCGGATTTTTGGGTTAAAACTGATCAAGGTGAATCTCTAATTGAAATCAAACCTAAGAAACAAACAAAACCCCCTAAACCCAACCCCAAACACAAAAGAAGATACCTCAAAGAAGTAAAAGCATGGGGAATTAATGAGGCTAAATGGAAGGCAGCAGAAGAGTTTTGTGAAGTCAAAGGATGGAAATGGCAAATAATAACAGAGGACACTCTGACAACTAAATAGTAATATGGCTACAGTAGAAGAATCCTATTTGGATAAATTAAAAGACGCAATAAAAACAAACCAAGTGACTGCTAGAGCAAAAGCAGCGGGTGATTGGTTTCGCTCAATTGTCAATAGAACAAAGGGAAAGTTTTCTGATGAAACGCCAAAGACAATACTTCAACGTTCAGAAAGTTTGGTGTCTAAAAGTGTATTAGGAAAAATGTATTTCTATTCTTATGATCCTAAATGGAAAAATGATCTTCCCTGGTATGATACCTTTCCTTTGGTTTTTCCTATAGAGAAATATGAGAATGGATTTCTTGGATTGAACTTTCATTATCTTGCACCAAAACATAGAGCTATATTAATGGATCAACTTAAGATGTTTGCAAATAATAAAAAGTACGATGAAACAACCAAATTAAAATTAACGTATGATATGCTAAAAGGTTTCACCAAGATTAAAAGAGCAAGACCAACAGTACATAGATATCTTACAAGTAAGGTTAAATCTAAGTTCGTTCTTGTTAATGCAGATGAATGGGAAGTAGCACTTTTTCTACCAGTAGAAAGATTTAGAAAAGCAAGTAAAAAGAAAGTATGGGCACATAGCGGAGGAATGTTTTAATGGCAACGGGACCACACGGAG
>Ga0310345_10001406_pt1 | contig 26914 bp, 17 predicted proteins | sample HC15DNA20500_MG_FD_204667 | JGI IMG/M metagenome (GOLD analysis project Ga0310345, IMG submission 204667) | Marine microbial communities from station ALOHA, North Pacific Subtropical Gyre - HC15-DNA-20-500_MG | ecosystem: Environmental > Aquatic > Marine > Oceanic | place: Pacific Ocean: North... | reverse complement strand
CGCCCCCTGCTTCCAGGGCGGCACTTTCGCCAAGATCTCGGTCCGCCCGGACCTCCCCTCGCCCATCGACGCCATCCGCGCCCGCTTCGGCGCGCATTGCGAGGTGGTGTTCGAGCCCGGTGTCGATCCCGCCCCGCGCCTGCCGCTGATGCCGGTCGCCCCCGCGCACGATATCGGCGACGGCTGCACAAGCGGCATGACGCTCGACTACTTCGCCAGCCCCGATTGCAGCGGCGATACCCTGACACGCGAGACGCGCGACACCAATTCGCTCGTCTGGTTCGCCGGGATGCACGATCAGGCCCCCTTCGCGAAGGGCGGCTCGATCCGCGCCTCGGGCCGCTTCACTGCCGAGAAATCCGGCATTCACCGCTTCCACCTCGGCGCCACCGGCGTCTCCCGCCTCCTCGTCGATGGCCAGGAAGTGCTCACCACCACCGAATGCCCCCCGGGCGACACGATGGGCGTGCTCAAGGCGGGTGACAGCGAGAGCGCCCCGTTCGACCTGACCGCCGGGCAGACCGTCGACGTCGTCGCCGAGTTCACCTTCACCGGTGCCCGCGTCCACGGCCTGTGGTACGGTATCCGCGCGCCCGGCAGCGGCGAGGAACTGCTGGCCGCCGCCGAAGCCGCCGCCCGCGCCGCCGACGCCGTCGTGCTCATCGTCGGCGAAACCTCGGACAGCTCGGTCGAAAGCAAGGACCGTCCTGACACGCGCCTCGCTGCCGGACAGCTCGAACTCATCGCCCGCGTCTGCGCCGCCAATGCGCGGGTCGCCGTGGTCACCAATGTCGGCCACGCCTATGACGCATCGTGGGAAGACAGCGCCGCCGCCCATCTCGCCACCTGGTACCCCGGCGAAGGCTTTGCCGCCGCGCTCGCTTCGGTCCTTGCCGGAGACCGCGAACCCGGCGGCCGCATGCCGGTCACCATCGCGCGCGCCGAGGCCGACTATCCCGGCTATCACTTGCAGCCGCAGGCCGATGGCTCGTTGCCTTATACCGACGGCACGCGCATCGGCTATCGCGGCGTGATCGCCGCCGGCAAGACCGCTCGCCACACGCTCGGCGCCGGACAAGGCTACGCCCGCTTCGAATGGTCGCACCCCGCAGTCACGGCAGAAGGCGTCGCGATCACCGTCACCAACCTCTCCGCCCGCGCCGGTTCCGATATTGTTCAGGTCTACCGCGATAGCCCGGAGCCGACGCTGATCGGGTTTGCCAAAGTCCATCTCGAACCGGGCCGCGCCGCGTTCGTCACGGTCCCGCTCGCCCGCCGCCGCTTCATGACGTGGGGCGATGCTGGCTGGGAACTGCTGCCGACCCCGCACTCCGTGCGCATCGCGCGCCACGCGGAAGATGCCGGGAGCACGCTGGACATCGACGTCGAAACGCTCGAGCGTCAGGCGCCCTAGAACGAGAAACGGCAGGATGGAGAAGGATCAGTGAGTCGGTTGCGCATGGCCATGATCGGCGGCGGCCCGGGGGCCTTCATCGGCCCCGTCCACCGTATCGCGGCAGAACTGGACCGGGAGATCGAGCTGGTCGCCGGGGTGTTCTCCAGCGATCCCGCGCGCAGCCGCGCGGGCGGCGAAGCCTATGGCCTCGATCCGGCCCGCGCCTATGGCAGCCTCGCCGAAATGCTGGCCGCTGAAACGGCGCGCCCGGATGGCGCCCAGTTCGTCGCGGTCGTCACGCCGAACCACGATCACCTGCCCTCTGCCAAAGCCTCACTCGCCGCAGGCCTCCCCGTCATCAGCGACAAGCCGATGACTGCCACGCTGGACGAAGCCCGCGAACTCGCCGGCGCCGTCGAGGCATCTGGCCTGCCCTTCGCCCTCACCTACACCTATTCCGGCTACCCGCTGGTTCGCGAAGCCCGCGCCCGCATCGCCGCCGGTGCGCTTGGCAAAGTCCGCAAGGTCGTCGTCGAGTACCCGCAAGGCTGGCTCGCAGGGCCAGCGGAAGGCAAGCAAGCCGAATGGCGCGTCGACCCGGCCCGCGCCGGCGCTGGCGGCTGCATCGGCGATATCGGCATCCACGCCTTCCAGCTCGCCGAATTCGTGACCAGCCTCCACGTCACCGAACTCCTTGCCGATCTTGGCGCCGTCGTCCCCGGCCGCCAGCTCGATGATGACTGCTCCGTCCTCCTCCGGTTCGCAAACGGGGCGCGCGGCGTGCTCCTTGCGAGCCAGATCGAAGTCGGCGAACTCAATGGCCTGCGCATCCGCGTCTATGGCGAAACCGGTGGCCTCGCGTGGAAGCAGGAGGAGCCGAACACGCTCACCCTCCACCACCTTGATGGCCGCACCGAGGTGATCCGCGCGGGCACCGGTCTGCTCGGCCCCGATGCCGCGCGCCGCACCCGCACCCCCGGCGGCCACCCAGAAGGCTATCTCGAAGCCTTCGCCAATCTCTACCGCGACTTCGCCGAACTGGTGCGCGGCGGCTCTGCCCCGCTGCTCCCCGGCGCCGCCGAAGGCCTGCGCTCCATGGCCTTCATCGACACCGCCGTCCGCGCCAGCGCCGCCCGCGCAGGCTGGACACCGCTTTCCATCTGAGGACTTGCCCCATGAAGACGATTCTAGGCCCCGGCATCTTCCTCGCCCAGTTCGCAGGCGATGCGGCCCCGTTCAACAGCCTACCCGCCATCGCCGACTACATGGCCAGCCTCGGCTACAAGGGTCTCCAGATCCCCAGCTGGGACGCGCGCCTGTTCAACCTCGATCTCGCGGCGGAAAGCCAGACCTACTGCGACGAAATCAAGGGCATGCTCACCGACAAGGGCCTCGAAATCACCGAGCTGTCGACCCACCTGCAGGGCCAGCTCGTAGCAGTCCACCCCGCCTTCGACGCGCAATTTGATGGCTTCGCGCCCGCCGAACTCCACGGCAAGCCCAAGGCCCGGCAGGAATGGGCCGTCCAGCAGGTGAAGAATGCCGCCATCGCGAGCCGCCGCCTCGGCCTCACCGCCCACGCCACCTTCTCCGGTGCGCTGGCGTGGCCCTATTTCTACCCTTGGCCCGCCCGCCCCGCCGGCCTTGTCGAGGATGCCTTCGCCGAACTCGCCAAGCGCTGGAAGCCGATCCTCGACGTCTTCGAGGACAACGGCGTCGATGCTGCCTACGAAATCCACCCCGGCGAGGATCTCCACGACGGCGTGACCTTCGAGCGCTTCCTCGAAGCCGTCGGCAACCATCCGCGCGCCAATATACTCTACGATCCGAGCCACTTCGTGCTGCAGTGCCTCGATTACCTCGCGTTCATCGACATCTACCACAGCCGCATCAAGTGCTTCCACGTGAAGGACGCCGAGTTCCGGCCCAGTGGCCGTTCGGGCGTCTACGGCGGCTATCAGTGCTGGGTCGACCGCCCCGGCCGCTTCCGCTCGCTGGGTGACGGACAGGTCGATTTCGGCGGGATCTTCTCCAAGATGGCCGCCAACGACTTCGCCGGCTGGGCCGTGCTCGAATGGGAATGCGCCTTGAAGCATCCCGAAGTCGGTGCAGCGGAAGGCGCCCCCTTCATCGATCGGCACATCATCAAGGTCACCGAGCACGCCTTCGACGATTTCGCCGCAGGTGGTGCCGACCGCGCGCTCAACCGCCGCATCATGGGCATCGGCGAATGACCGGCTGGAGCCGCCGCAGCTTCCTCGGCGCCGCCTCGCTCGTCGCGCTGCTCAGTTCTGCGCCCGGCGGCGCCGAGGTCCTGCGCAAGCTCGATCCAAAGGACGTCCCCTCCCCGCACATGCGCAAGCTGATGCGGACAGTCGCCGAACTGGTGATTCCTACCACGGACACACCCGGCGCAGGGGCGCTCGGCGTCGATGATTTCGTGCTCGTCGCCCTCGCCCACGGCCTTGAAGGCACGCGCAAGCCCCCTGCAACCGATCCCTCGTTTGCGCCGTACCTGCGCGCCGATGGCAGCCTCGATCACGCCGCATGGCTGGATGGCAAGCTTGGCCCGACATGGCTCACGCTGCCACCGGCACGCCAGTCCGAACAGCTCGCCGCGCTCGATGCAGCTGCATATAAGGGTGACAACACCGCCGCCCCATGGCGCGCGATCAAGGCGCTGATCCTCACCGGCTACTACACCAGCGAAGTGGGTGGATCGCGCGAACTCAACTACGAACTGGTCCCCGGCCGGTTCGATCCCAAGGTGCCCGTCACACCCGATACGCGCGCCTATTCCAGCGACTGGACGGCAGTGGACTTCGGCTGATGGACGACAATCTCACTTTCGACGCGATCGTCGTCGGCTCCGGCATCACCGGCGGCTGGGCGGCCAAGGAACTGACCGAGGCCGGCCTCAAGGTCCTCCTCCTCGAGCGCGGCCGCAAGATCGAGCACCAGCTCGATTACGAGACCGAGATGAAAGCCCCGTGGGAAATGCCCTTCCGCGGCGAAGGCGATGCCGACCTCTACGCCAGCGAATACGCGGTGCAGCGGCTCAACCGCCACTTCACCGAGTTCACGCAGAACCACTTCGTGAACGACGCGCAGAACCCCTATCAGACCGGCGAGGGCACCGATTTCACATGGTTCCGCTCCTACCAGCTCGGCGGCCGCTCGCTGACGTGGGGGCGGCAATCCTATCGCTGGTCGGACTACGATTTCGGCGCCAACAAGCGCGATGGACACGGCACCGACTGGCCGATCCGCTACGTCGATCTCGCGCCGTGGTACGACAAGGTCGAGGAATTCATCGGCGTCTCCGGCGCGGCGGAAGGCCTGCCGCAGCTGCCCGACGGCAAGTTCCTCCCGCCCTTCGCGCTCAACGTGGTCGAACAGGCCGCGCGCGAGAAGATCATGGCCGCATGGCCCGAACGCCGCCTCACCATCGGCCGCACCGCCAACCTCACGCAGGAGAAAGAGGGCCGTGGCCCCTGCCAGAGCCGCTCGATCTGCGCGCGCGGCTGCTCCTACGGCGCCTATTTCTCCACGCAGTCGAGCACGCTGCCCGCCGCGCAGGCGACCGGCAACCTTACGCTGATCACCGACGCAGCGGTCGAGAAGATCGACTACGATCCCAAGACCCGCCGCGTCACCGGCGTGCGCTGGATCGACACCAAGACCAAGACCCGCCGTCAGGCCACCGCCCGGATGGTCTTCCTCAACGCCGGCGCGTTCAATTCGGTCCACCTTCTGCTGAACTCGGCGAGCGAGGCCATGCCGAACGGGCTTGCGAACGGCAGCGGCGTGCTCGGCACCCACATCATGGACCACGCCAACACGCTCTCCGCCGCCGCGATCATGCCCGGCTTCGAAGCGTGGACCACCTTCGGCAACCGCCCGACCGGCGCGATCATCCCGCGCTATCGCAACATGGACAAGATGGACGGCATCGGCCACACGCGCGGCTTCTCGTTCCAGGGCGGTGCGCTGCAATCGACATGGACCGCCGGCAAGCGCGAGGCCGGGATCGGTGCCGAATACAAGGCGAATCTCAGGAAGCCCGGCCCATGGCGCATGGTCCTCGTCGCCTTCGCTGATTGCGTGCCCCGCGCCAGCAACCGCCTCACGCTCGACCGCACGAAGTTCGACGCCAACGGCATCCCCCAGCTTCACATCGATTTCGCGTTCGGCGCGGAGGAACACGCCGCGCTCGCGCAGGCCAAGGCCGATGCGACCGAAATGCTGACCAAGGCCGGCGGCCACGTGATCTTCGGCTTCGACCGCCCCGGCCCCGGCGGCACGGCGATCCACGAAATGGGCGGCGCGCGCATGGGGCTCGACCCGGCGACCTCGGTGCTCAACAAGTGGAGCCAGTCGCACGACGTCGCCAACCTCTTCGTCACCGACGGTGCGCAGATGGCCTCGTCGGCCTGCCAGAACCCCTCGCTCACCTACATGGCGCTGACCGCCCGGGCCGCAGCCCACGCCGTCTCCCTCCTCAAGTCGAGTGCGATATGACCGCGTACGTCAAGAATGTCTGGTACATGGCCGCATGGGCCGACGAGATCGTCGGTGATGCGATGCTTTCGCGCACCCTGCTCGGCAAGCCCTGGCTGATCTGGCGCAAGGCCGACGGCTCCTACGCGATGATCGCCGACCGCTGCCCGCACCGCTTCGTGCCGCTCTCGATGGGCCAGCGCGTGGGTGACACCGTGCAGTGCCGCTACCACGGCCTCCGCTTCGACGGCACGGGGACTTGCGTCCACTCGCCCTTCCCCGGCGATCCGCCCGCACATGTCACCGCGCCTGCGATGCCGATCGTCGAGAAGCACCGCGGCCTGTGGTTCTGGCCCGGCGATCCGGCGCTGGCCGACCCCGCCAAGATCCCCGACTTCAGCTTCCTCGACGAGGAGCGCGGCATGCACCGCGGCGTCCTGCGCATCGAGGGCAACTACGAGCTCATCACCGACAACCTGATGGACCTCACCCACGCCGAGTTCCTCCATATCGAGACCTTCGGCGTCAACGGCTCGATCTTCCACGGCGAACAGACCGTCCGCCACGACGACGACGGCGCCATCTGGAACAACTGGGACATGACCGAGGCCGAACCGCCCGAATGGTCCAAGCCCATGCTCGAACCCGGCGCCAAGATCGACCAATGGCTCTACATGCGCTGGCATGCGCCTGCTGCAATGGCGCTCACCGTCGGCCTTGCGAAGTCCGGTACGCAGCGTGCGGACCTGATCGTCCCGCCGATGGTCAACCCGCATATCATCACGCCGGAAACGGAGACCTCGTCGCACTACTTCTACGACCACGAGGACAACGAGCAGGCTGCCGAAATGGCCCGCCGCGTCTTCATCGAGGAAGACGAGCCGATGATCGAGGCCGCCCAGCGCGCCCTTGGGACACAGGACTTCTGGGATGCGCGCCCCGCGATCCTCAAGACCGACGCCGGCGCCATCCGCGCCCGCCGCGCGCTGATGCAAATGCGCAAAGCAGAGGAAGCCGCCCTCTAAGTCCGGAGCATCGCGGCTGAAATCTGAACCGCAACCCCAAACCCCGTCCATGCTGAGCTTGTCGAAGCACTGTCCTTGTTTTTGCGGCATGGCGCTGCGCTGCAAAGAAAAGCACCCGTTCGACAAGCTCAGGGTGGACGGAGTTGGTGCCCGCAAGTTTCATGCGTGATGTTCTAGGTGCTCAGCGCGCCTTGGTCAGAAACCCCGAAGTCCGCATCCACTTGTAGAGCAGATCGATCCACCCCTCCTCGGGCGTCCCCGGCACGCCGATGCCGAAGCCATGGCCGCCACTCGGAAACAAGTGGAACTCGATCGGCCGCCCCGCCGCGCGGTAGCTTTCGATCAGCGGGAAGCCCTTCTCGCGCGCCAGCAGGAAATCGTCCTCGGCGATCGCCACGAACATCGGCGGCGCATCGGCCGGAACCGCCAGCGGCGCCATGTTCGGATAGATCGGCGCCGTGAACGCGGGCCGGTCAGCCTTGTCCGCCAGCACCATCGTGCGGCTGAGGAACCCGCCCGCCGAAAAGCCCATGAAGCCAAGCCGCGCCGGATCGACGCCGAACTTCGCCGCATTGGCGCGCACAAGGCGCAGCGCGGCGAGGCCGTCGTCCCGCGCCATGTCAGGCGTATCGTCCGGCAGCTTCATCGCCGAAGGCTGGCCATGGATCAGCTTCGTCAGCTCGTCGACGAACACCCCCTGATCCTTCGGCGTCGGCAAGGTCCGGTACTTCAGCACGAACGCAGCGACGCCATGGTCCGCCAGCCACTGCGCGATCTGATAGCCTTCCTTGTCGATGGCAAGCCCAAGAAACCCGCCGCCTGGCGCCACGATCACCGCCGCACCGGTGGCGCCCGCTTTCGGCAGGAACGGCAGCAAGGTCGGGCACGTCACATTGCGCACCGCCGGCTTTCCGCCGTCAGGATGCCACACCTCGCTCGCGGGATCGCACCCTTCCACCGGCAGCACGATCACGCCCGGCTGCGGCGGCGCAGGCATCGTCGTGCGGGCAATTTCAGCCTGCGCCAAGGCATTGGTCCCAAAAGCCACGCAGCCCAGCAGCGCGGCGGCGAGCAGGCGCTTCATGCCGCTGCTCCCTTCTCGCCGCTCTGCGACAGCAGCACCAGCAGCACGATCGCACCCGCAGCGCTGACGATGCCCGCCACCAGGAACGCGCCCTGCATCGTGCCGGTCAGGCCGCGCAGCAGCGAAACCAGCAGCGGCGAGGAGAACTGGCCAAAGAAGAACGTCGCCGTCCAGATCCCCATGCCGCGCCCGCGATGCGCGAAGGGCAGCTTGCTCTGCGCCCAGGCGATCAGCGTCGGGATCGCCATGCCCGCGCCGGTCTGCTGCAGCGCCATGCCGAGGATCATGCCCTTCCAGTCCAGCGCGAGCCCCATCGCGGCGAGACCCGCACCAAGGAAGCCGAGGAAAATCGCGATCAGCGTGGGCGAGCCGACACCCTTCGATCCCAGCCACCAGAACAGCGTCGCGCCGACCAGGATGAACAGCGTCGGCAGCGCGGTGATCTGGCCGATGCTTTCCGGATCGGTCACGCCCAGTTCCTGCCAGACCGTCGCGCCATTGACGATGAACACGTAGTAGATCGCCGAGGAGAAAAGGGTGAGCCCCGCAATCCCCAGCATCGCGCTCCACGGGAACCCGGCGGTGTCCTTCTCGTCCATGCCCAGCATCATGCGCACGGTGGCGTCGCTTTCCGGCTCGAACATCCAGCGCACCATCGCCGCCCAGATCGGCACGGCGAGCAGATAGAGCAGGAAGATTCCGTTCCAGCGCCACGCGGTCATCGTCCCGGCAAAGAAGATCATCACCGAAGAGAGCGCCGGACCCACCAGCCCCTGCAAGGCCAGCCACTTGCGGCGGCCATCGTCGGGCCAGTAGTCGGCGATCAGCGTGTTGACCGTGGTCAGGATCACCGCCTCGCACAGCCCCAGCAGCAGCCGCGAAGCATAGATCACGTTCAGGTTCTCGAGCAGGAACGGCGCCGCGCCGATCAGGCCATAAAAGAAGGTCGAGACCAGCAGCAGCTTGCGCCGCCCGAAGCGGTCGACCATCAGCCCGGCAAACAGTGCCACCAGCGCAATCGTCAGCCCCGGCGCGGTGACCATCGAGGGCACCTTGGTCGGCGCGGTCGGGTCGGTCGGCGCGAAGTGGCCGATGATCGCCGGAATCGCCGGAAACATCGTCACGATCGCCAGAATCGGCAGGAAGCCCGCGATGATGACCGTCACGCCCTGCGGCAAACCAGCCTTCCGCCCGGAGATGGGTGCACTTGCCAAGATATTCTCCCGAAACAATTTTTCTGCGCCGAGTGGGCTGTCATCCCCATGATACCCTGCGCGTCAGCCTTGACCATAGGCGACACGTCGGCATAATAGAAGCAAGATTTTAATTTGACCGGGCAGACCGCCCCGGCTGACGGGGACAACAAACAAGCAATGACAGCGCACGCGGCCTCGAAAGCCCGGAAGCCCGGCAAGCAGCCGCACGAACTCGACGATCGCCAGCGCGCGCTCGCTTTCTTCACCGTGCTCACCGCCGTCGTCCTCGAAGTGGCGGACACGACCATCGTCAACACCGCGCTCCCTGCGATCCGCGATGGGCTCGGCGCGTCTCCCGCTGCCATGCAATGGATCGTCGCGGGCTATCTGCTCACGCTAGGCTCGCTGCTGCTGCTCGGCGGTCGGCTGGGCGACACCTTCGGCCATGACCGCCTGTTCCTCGGCGGAGTCGCCAGCTTCGTCGCCGCCTCTGCCCTGTGCGGCCTCGCGCCCACGCCGGGCGTCCTCGTCCTCGCCCGCGTGCTGCAAGGCGCGGCAGGCGCGATGATGGGGCCGCAGACCATGGCCATCGTCCAGCTGCTCTACACCCCGCTCGAACGCGTGAAGCGGCTCGCCTTTTTCGGCATGATCATCGGTCTTGCCGCCATCGTCGGCCCGATCATCGGCGGCTTCCTGATCGAGCTCAACCTCTTCGGCCTCGGCTGGCGGCTGATCTTCCTGATCAACCTCCCCGTCGGCCTCTTCGCGCTCGCGATGGGCCGCATCACGCTTCCCCGCACCGGAGAGGAGCACGCTTCAAAATCAGGTCGGGGCCTCGCCATCGATCTCACCGGCGCCGCGCTCTTCGCCCTCGGCTTCGGCCTGATCCTCTTCGCGCTGATCCAGGCCCACGAGAACCTCGGCCCCGCCGCCGCGGCAGCGATCCTTGCCGCGGGCCTCGGCGCGGTCATCCTCGGCGTCCGCCGCTCCATCACCCGCCGCGCAAACGGCCTGCCAGCGATGATCGAACCGACATTGTTCGCCCTCCCCACCTTCCGTTACAGCGTGATGGCATCCATGGCTTTCAACAGCAGCTCGGTCGGCTTCCTGATGATCTTCGCCGTCGCGCTCCAGCAAGGCCTCGCGCTGACTCCGCTCAAGACCGCGCTGATCCACATTCCCTTCGGCTTCGGTGTCATGGTCGCGGTCGGCCTGCTTGTCCCGCGCTTGCTGCCGCGCTTTGGCCGCCTGCTGCCGATGGCGGGCGGCGTGCTGATGGCGGGCGGGATCAACAGCAGCCTCGCGCAAGTCCATGCTGGAATCGCGGGCGGGCCACTGCTCGTCGTCACGCTTGCTCTCGCCGGCATCGGCTTCGGCACGCTGTCCGGCCCGCTCGGCCCCATCGCCGTCTCCGAAGTCCCGCGCACCCATGCCGGTACCGCCAGCGCCACCATGCGCACCGCCCAGCAACTCGGCGGCGCGCTCGGCATCGCGCTCGTCGGCTCGGCCTATTTCGCGGTCGGCGGGCACGATGCGGCGGCGCGCCTTGCCGGACTCATTCCCGGCGCGGTCATGATCGCCGCGCTGCTCACCATCGCCATACTTGCCGTCTCGCGCCTGCCGACAACATTGTTCGCGGCCGAACGCAAGCCCGCAGCGGATTGACCTCGCGGCCATACATCGGCATTGTCGATTGGAATCAAATTAAATCAATCCGTAAAACGGATAAATAATCATCGCGGGAGATTATATGGAAGTAAAACCCGTTCGCCGCGTGGTCACCGGCCACGACACCGCCGGCCGCGCGATCATTCAGGAAGACAGCGCCGCGCCCCGCGTCCAGCAGGTCGGCGGCGCCATCGGCCCGATGTTCCATGAAGTGTGGAATACGCAGCAAACCCCCGCCTTCATCGACGCCGCCTCGGGCGAGCCACACGAAGCCGGCATCGTTCTCGCCCCACCGAAGAACGGCACCCGCATCCGCGTGCTCGACATTCCGCCCGAAGGCGATGGCATCCGCAACATGACGCCCGAGGAAGCCGCCGCCCACTTCGCCGAAATCGGCGCGGGCCACGCCTCGAATGCCGCCAAGGCAGGCGCCCGCCACGCGCTGATGCACCGCACCGAAACCATCGACTACGGGATCGTCATCGAAGGCGAACTCGTGCTGATCATGGATGAGGGCGAGACCACGGTTTACCCCGGCGACATTGTGATCCAGCGCGGCACCAACCACGGCTGGGCCAACCGCTCCGACAGGAACTGCCGCATCGTCTTCGTCCTGATCGACGGCGAATTCGCGCCCGAGCTCAAGGCATGAGGCTCGCCACCCTGCGCGACGGCACGCCCGACGGCGCGCTGGCACTTGTCTCGGCAGATGGGGCGCGGGTGCTGCGCGTCGGCGGCAACCTGCTCTCGGCAATGGAAAACTGGCCCGCAGCGCTGGCCCGGCTCGAAGCCGCGCAGACCCTCCTCGCCGCCGGCGAAGGCGTCTCCACCGACGACGTCGACTTCGCCGCCCCCCTTCCGCGCACATGGCAGTGGCTCGATGGCTCGGCCTTCACCACCCACGGCGATTTGATGGCCGTGGCCTTCAACCACGATCCGCTCGGCAACGATCGACCGCTGATGTACCAGGGCCTGTCCGACCGGTTCTATGGCCCCGCCGATCCTGTCCCCTTCCCCGCGATGGAACACGGCATCGATTTCGAAGGCGAATTCGGCGTCGTCGTCGATGCCGTTCCCATGGGCACCAGCGCCGAGGAAGCCCTCAAGCACATCCGCCTGATTGTCCAGATCAATGACTGGTCGCTGCGCGCCATCGCCCCCATCGAGATGAAGACCGGCTTCGGCTGGGTGCAGGCCAAGCCCGCCTGCTCGATGGCCCCCTTCGCCGTCACTCCCGACGAACTCGGCGATGCGTGGGCCGACGGCCGCGTCGGGCTCGATCTCATTATCGACTGGAACGGCAAGCAGGTCGGCCGTGCCAACGGCGCCCCGATGGCCTTCGGCTTCCACGAACTCGTCGCGCATGCCGCGCTCACCCGCAATCTTGTCGCCGGAACGGTGATCGGCTCGGGCACTGTCTCCAACGCCAACTACGCCGAAGTCGGCTCCAGCTGCATCTCGGAAATCCGCGCCATCGAGATGATCGCCCATGGCGCGCCGCAGACGCCGTTCATGGCCTTTGGCGATACCGTCCGGATGACCGCGGTGGACAGCGCAGGCCGCGCACCGTTCGGCCAGATCGATCAGGAAGTGGTGCGCGCATAACGTCGTTCGTCACCCCGGGCTCGACCCGGGGTCCCGCTGCCTGGTGACGCTGCGGTTCAAAGTGGGACCCCGGATCAAGTCCGGGGTGACGCCTTCTTTCGACCAGCTACGCTTTGCATTTCCCGTAAACACGGGTGTAGGATAGCTGAAACGACCCCATCACGAGGCGGCCCCAGACCCATGACCAGACCCAAGCGGGCCACCATTGTCGACGTCGCCCGCTTGGCCGAAGTCTCGGCCAAGACCGTCAGCCGCGTCGTCAACAACGAACCGCACGTAACCGAAGCGGTGAAGACCCGCGTGCGCGAAGCGATGCGCGCGCTGCGCTATCACCCCAATGTCGCCGCGCAAGGCCTCGTCCGCAGCCGCTCCTACCTGATCGGCCTCGTCTACGAAAAGCCGAGCCCCAGCTACGTGGTCGAACTTCAGAAAGGCGCGCTCGAACGCCTACACGGCGAACGCTTCCGCCTCGTCGTGCTTCCGGTCGAATCCGTCACCGAGCGCGAGGACGAGATCATCGCCCTCCTGCGTTCCGCCGCGCTCGATGCCGTCCTCCTCGCCCCGCCCGCCTCGGACCACGCCGGACTGATGGCCGAACTGCGCGAAGCCGGCATGCCCTTCGCGCGCATCTCGCCCACGCGCCTGCTCGGCCAAGGCCCCTCGGTCGCGATGGACGATGTCGCCGCCGCGCAGGAAGCCGCCGAACACCTCGTCAATCTCGGCCACAAGCGCATCGGCGTGATCAAGGGCGATCCCAGCCACGCCGCCTCCGACGCGCGCCTCGTCGGCACGATGCAGGCGCTCGCCAAAGCCGGGATCACGTTGCACCCTGAACTCATTGAATCCGGCCTGTTCACCTTCGATTCCGGCCTCGCCGCCGCCCGCCGCCTGCTCGCGCTCGATCCGCCGCCCACCGCGATCCTCGCCCAGAACGACGACATGGCCGCCGCCGCCATCACCGCCGCGCGCGAATGCGGGCTCCACGTACCCGAAGACCTCTCAGTCGTCGGCTTCGACGATTCCGATATCTCGCGCGTCGTCTGGCCTCCGCTCACCACGATCCGCCAGCCGGTCGAGGACATGGCCTACCGCGCGATGGACATGCTGCTCCACGTCTTGCGCGGCGAACCCGAAGGCGCCGATGTCCAGCTCGGCCACGAGCTCCTGATCCGCCGCAGCACCGCCCCGCCCAGAGCTGGCTGAAGCGCGGGCTTACACCACACTCGCCCCAACCCCCGCCCGTGCTGAGCTTGTCGAAGCACCGCCCTTTTCCTTGCGGCCAAGACGCGCTCCCGAAAGAAGAACAGTCCTTCGACAAGCTCAGCATGAGCGGCTGGCGGCGTGAGACAGCCCGCCTAATCCCCCAGCGCCAGATCGTCGAACGACAGCAGCGCCGCCCCCACCGCCGAGGCATCCTCCGCCAGCGCGGCAGGCATCACCGGCGCAATCGCCGGAGCATCGCGCCCGCCGCTCCGGAGCAAAAGATTGGTCCGCTGCGTCAGCCGCTCCAGCAGCGGCATGGGCAGTCGCCCGCCTACCAGCACAACCCCCGGATTGATCAGCAGGTTCACCGCCACCAGTGGCTGCACCAGCGCCCGCGCGCATTCCTCGATCCAGTCCTCGAGCACGCGCTGCAGCGCCGCGTCGGCCCCGCTCGCCTCGCCTTGCGCAAAGGGTGCCCGGCCCGCCTGCGCCAGTCGCCGGTTGAGCCCGGCAATCGACACGATCGACTGCAGCGGCACCGGCGCGCCGCCCTCACCCGGCACGGCCATGAACCCGATCTCGCCGCTGCGTCCGTCCGCACCGCGATCATAGTGCCCGCCGACGACCAGCCCGCCGCCGAGGCCATAACTGATCAGCACATAGAAAAAGCTCTGCTCGCGCTGCCCGCGGCCGAACTGCATTTCCCCGATGGCTGCCGCCGCCGCATCGTTCTCGATGAAGATGGGCTTTCCCAGTGGCTCGGCAAACAGCGCTTCGAGGTTGGTGGCGGACCACTGCGCATAGTCCCCCGGCATGCCCGGCAGATCGACCTCGCCAAGGCCGTCGGGCAGCGCAAGGCCGATCCCGGTGATCGCCTCCGCCCCGACCCCGGCCATCGCCAGCAGCTTGTCGAGATTGCGGCGGTAGAAGCTGCGCGCCTGCTCGGGGAGCGCGAACGCCACCTCGCTGTCAAGCCGCGCCTTCACCGTGCCCGCAAAGTCTGCCAGCACCATCGTGATATGGTCGCGGTCGACATTGAGGCCGACGGCATGCGCGCCTTCCGCATTGATCACGAGCCGTGTTGCCGGCTGCCCCCGCCCGCCGCGCTGCATCCCTGCCGTACGCAGCAGGCCGCGCTCCATCAGGCGGCGCGTGATGTTGGTCACGGTGGGATGGGCAAGCCCCGTCTGCCGCGCCAGTTCCGCCTTGGTCAGTGTGCCCTGCGCCCGGATCGCGCGCAGCACCATGCGCGTATTATGCGCCCCTGCATCCTCGATTGTCGCGCCGCGATAGCCGCTGCGCGTCAGTCCCAGGTTCACGCCGCTTCTGCCTCCAGCACATCGAGCGCGATCGCCAGCGCGCCCATTGGCCCAGCCTGATCGCCCAGCACCGGTGCACCAATCGTGAAGGCGGCTTGCGCATAGCCGCCAAGGCTTGCCCGCACGGCGGCATCGACCCGCGCGACCAGTTCCGGTCGGCTCGCCAGGACACCGCCGCCCAGCGCGACGCGTTCAGGCGCCCCGGTCAACACGATGGTATGGACGAGCCGTGCCAGAACATGGACAAACGGATTCCATACGGGATGCGTTTCGTCCAGACCCTCGCCACTCTCGCCAGCCCGCGCTGCAAGGGCCGGGCCCGCTATCAGACCCTCAACGCAGGCGCCATGAAACGGGCAAATCCCCGGCGCATCGTCACCCGGCGCCCGGTCCACGAATATGTGCCCCATTTCACTGTGTGCACGCCCCGCCATGGTCCGCCCGCCAACCACGAGGCCGACGCCGACCCCGGTGCCGACCGTGATATAGGCATGGTTCGCCATCCCTTGCGCCCCGCCCCAGCGCCCTTCCGCGAGCGCCGCGCCGTTCACATCGCTGTCGAGCCCGACCGGCAGGCCATAGCGCTCCTGCAGATGCGCCGCGAGGCCGAACCCCTGCCACCCCGGCTTGGGCGTCGCGAGGAACGTGCCGAAGTCCGCCGCACTGCGGTCGGTCTGGATCGGCCCGAACGCCGCCACCCCGATGGCTTCGATGGGATAAGCGGCGCTCCAGGCATCGAGGATCGCCGTCAGATCGCTTACCGTCGCCGGCGCATCGCGCGTCGGCACCCGGCGCTGGTCGATCACCTCGCGCCCCTCGGCGAGCGTTGCGACGCATTTGGTTCCGCCAAGCTCTAGTCCGGCGATCATGCGCCGCCCCAAGTTTGGTTGAAGTTCGGCCGACCCTTCAGCGCCGGATCGAGCAGACGCGCCAGCATCGCCTGGTGCGTCGGCGCCGCTTGGCGATATCGCCCCATCACCTCCCGGATCTGCCCGATCACTCGCCGCACTTCGCCGAAATTCGCCGCGTCGGCCAGCGGATCAAGCGCCTCTGGCACGATACCCATCCCCGCCGCGACGAAGAACCAGCTGATATCGGCAAACAGCTCCCGCCGCCGCGACACAATCCGTCCCGTCCGCCGGAACAACTCCAGCTTCGCCGCCAGACTGTCCGGCAAGGGGTTCGCCCTGATCTCGTCCCAGAACGGCTCGCCATGCCGCCGGTTCGGCACATAGTGGAGCAGCAGGAAGTCGCGGATGTGCGCATATTCGTCCGCCGCCTCGCGGTTGTAGGCCGCCGCCAGCGCCGGATCGCAATGCCGGTCCGGGAAGTAATCGAGCAGCCGGTTCAGCGCGGTGTGGATGAGGTGAATGCTCGTCGATTCCAGCGGTTCCAGAAATCCGCTCGAAAGCCCGACCGCGAGGCAGTTCTTCACCCACATCGCCTTGCGATGCCCGGCGGTGAAGCGCAGGAACCGCGGGTCGGCCAGCGCCTCGCCCTGCACGGCCCCGCGCAATGTCTCCGCCGCACGCTCGTCACTCACATGGCGGCTTGAATAGACGTAGCCATTGCCCACCCGTGACTGCAGCGGAATACGCCAGCGCCAACCCGCCTCGTGCGCGGCGGAAATCGTATAAGGCGCGGGCGGCCCCACTGTCGCCGTCGGCATCGCCACCGCCCGGTCGCACGGCAGCCACGAGGTCCAGTCCTCATATCCCGCGTGCAGGGCTTCCTCGATCAACAGCCCGCGAAAACCCGAGCAGTCGATAAAGAAATCCGCTTCGATCCGCCGCCCATCGGTCAGCCGGACCGCCGCAATCGCGCCATCGTCCGCCAGCTCCGCCCCGGCAATCCGCGCGTCCACATGCGTCACGCCCCGCGCGGTCGAATGCTTCCTCAGGTACTCCGCCACCAGCCCTGCATCGAAATGCAGCGCATAGTTCAGCGCCCCACCCGGATAGCTTCCATCGGGCGGCGGAAACGCGAACTTGCCGTCCTCCGCCAGCGCGATTGCCGGGCAGAGATCGGCGAACGTCTCGTCATGCCCCGCCGCCTTGTTCTTCCACCAATAGTGGTGAAACGGCCGCTGGTTGATCGTCACGCCCAGATTGCCGAACGGATGCCAATAGGAATGGCCGCGTTCCAGCCAATCGTCAAAGCGGATCGCCAGCTTGAATGTCGCCTGGCAATGACGAATGAAATCAATCTCATCGACGCCGCAGTTGCTGAGAAACTCGAATACCGGCGGGATTGTCGCCTCGCCCACGCCGACGGTGGGCACATCGCTTGATTCAATCAGCGTGATCTTGCAACCGCTCGGCGCCAGTACAGCCGAAAGCAGCGCCGCCGCCGACCAACCGGCGGTGCCGCCGCCCACGATCAGGATCGAGCGCAAGGGATCAGGTGTCATCATCGGTCCGGTTCGATGCTGGCCGTCATCCGGCTACAAGACAAGGCCTCACAAGAAAGGGGGGAAGGCCCGCAAAGGCCCTCCCCCCGAGAGAGGCTCCGAGGGAGGTGGAGCAAGCCTTCAGAAGTTGAACTTCACGCCCGCGAAAATGCGGCGCGAGCCCGATTCATACCGGAACGGCAGCTCCGGGAACTGCAGGTAGGTCTTGGTGTTTTCCTTGTTGAGGTTGATGCCCTCGACAAACACGTTGAAGTTCGGCGTCACCTGGTAAGAAATCTGCCCATCCAGCTGGCCATAGGGCTTCTGGTAGATGCCCAGCGTGCGCGTCACCCCGCCATCGCCGAAGCCGAAGTTGCCGAGGTAGCTCTTCGAACGCCACGAGTAGGAGGCGCGCGCCGCGAACCCGGCCTTCTCGAAGTAGACCTGTCCGTTGAACGAGTGCTTGGAAACACCCGGCAGCGGCAGACCCGTCTCGAAGTCGTTCCTGAACTCGGTGCTCGTGTCGGAGAACGTGTAGTTCGCGGTGAAGCCGAGGCCAAACGGGAAGGCATATTGCGCCGCGAGTTCGAAGCCCTTCACGCGCCCACCCTTGCCGTTCACCGGCTGCGAGACGGGGCCGATGCGCCCACCCGCCTGGTCGTTGACGAAGACCGGCACGGTCTGCGTCACGACAAAGCTGTCGACTTCCTTCCAGAACACGCCCGCCGAAAGCAGGCCCTGCCGCCCGAAATAGTATTCGACGCCAAGGTCGAACTGGTAGGCACGGAACGGATCGAGGCTGGCGTTGCCGCGGCTGCCGCTGGTGAACAGGAACCGGTCCGTCGCCGCATCGCGGGTGAAGTCGGTCGCAAACCCACGGCCCAGATCGAACAGCGGCTGGCGCGAAGTCACGCGGGCCGCCGAGGCACGCACCTTGATCTGGTCGGTCGCATCGACCACCACGTTCACGCTCGGCAGGAAGTCGGTGTAGGACCGCTGGACGCTCGTTGTGTCGAAGTCCTTGACCACGCCGTTCCAGCTGTCCGTGCCATAGTAGGTCGGGTTCGCCGTGCCCTGGTTCTGGTCCACCTTCAGCTGCGTATTGACGATGCGCAGGCCCACGTTGACGTGGAAGCTGTCATCCTTGCCGCCGATGTCGGCCATCACATAGCCGGTCTTGGTCTCTTCCTTCACGTAGAAGGTCTGCAGCGGATCCTCGTAAAATCCGAAGGGCGTCGAGGGATAGAGGTTCTGGATCCATTTCAGCGCATTGACCATCTGCGCGCGGTTCTGGATCAGAAGCTTGCCGCCCGGAACGTTGGGATTGACCAAGGTCTCGACCCGGCCCGCATTGCTGGTGAACGTGTCATAGGGCGTGATCAGCGCCGGCGAATTGCCGAAGCGGCTGCAACCCGCAAACGCCGCGGGCTTGTTCGCTTCCGGCAAGTCGCAGATCTTGTAGCCGATCGCGCCGTCCTGGAAGTAGCCCAGCGGCGTGTAGTTGTAGTTGAAGCCGGGCACGCGCTCGGCTGCGGGGATCTGGGTCGCGTCGATTTCGCCCTTGCCCGAATAGTCCGCCAGATAGCGGCCCGAGGTGAAGTCCACCGTGCGCTGGCCATAGCGGAAGCCCGCGCTCACCGTGATCTTGCCCTTCTCGGACGGGTCGACATCCCACGCCAGGTCCGTGCGGATCGAGTGACCCTTGATCTTCGAGCGGTCGCCGAACGCCCAGTGCGACTTGAAGAAGCCGTAGGCCGGATTGCTGAACAGGTCCTGCGGGCTGTTCTGCGCGATGCCGAACCTGGGCAGGTCGCCGTTGGTATAAGTGAAGTCGAACGTCGCCGGGGCCGCGCTGTTGAGCGCCACGCCGTCCTGCAGCGGCCCGCCGACCGCGCCCTGCCGCACCGTATACTTGGTGAAGCGCACGTCGTTGTTGGCCACGTCGCGGAAGAGGCTGCCGTTCGAGTAGGTCGCTTCCACGTTGGCGCGGAAGTTGGAGCCGTTGTCGTACTTGGCGCCGAACTGCACGTTGTCCGACTTGATGCTGCTCTCGTCCACCACCGAGATCGCCTCGGCCGATTGCGCGCGGACCGTGCCGCTCGTCAGAACGCCGTTGCTGTCGATCTGATAGCCGGGAAGCAGGCCCAGGGATTCGCCCTGGCCGAACGGGAACTTCACCGAACCTTCGCGCGTGTCCACCTTGAGGTCGGAGTGGAAGTACTGCAGGTCGAGGCTCAGCGTATCCGTCGGGCGGAACGCGAGGCCTGCCGATACACCCCAGCGCGTGCGGTACTGGTCGCGGTCCGTCAGGTAGCGGTATTCCGGCGCGTAGTAGTTGGTCGGCACCGTCGCCGTGTCGCGGCGCCCGGCGCCGAAGGCCCAGTTGCCGCGGTTCTCGCCGCCCAGAATGTCGTAATGGCCGTTCGTCTTGCTGTAGCTGCCCGAGACGATGATGCCGAACTTGTCGTTGAAATTGTAGCTCGCGACCACCGCGCCGGTCGGCTTCCACCCGCCGATGCCGTTGGCCTTGTTGAGCCGCGCGTTGCCCGCCACGGTCAGCCCGTTCTTGAGATCGAGCGGATTGCGCGTCTTGAGGTTGACGATACCGCCAAGCCCGCCTTCAAGCAGCGAGGCGTTGGGCGACTTGTAGACCTCGACGCCGCCGATCAGTTCGGACGGCACGCTTTCAAGGCTGTCGGTGCGGGTGAAGTTGCCTTCGCCCACCTTGAACACTTCCTGACCCGTCACGAACAGTTCGTTGTTCAGCACGGTGAGGTTCTGCTCGAGGCCGCGGATGCGCACCTTGGTGCCCTGGCCGTTTTCGCGGTCGATCTGGATGCCTGGCAGGCGCTGCAGCGATTCCGTGATGTTCTGATCGGGGAACTTGCCAATATCTTCGGCGCTGACCGATTCGAGGATCAGGTTCGAATTGCGCTTGGCATCGAGCGCGGCGGCCAGCGACTGGCGGAAGCCGGTGACGACAATCGGCGCGGCGCCTTCCTCGGTGGTGTTGGCATCGGCCTGCGCGGTCTGCTGCGGCGCGGCTTGCGCGGCGGCATTGCCGGCAACCAGCAGCGCCATGATCGACGCGGCGCCCATAAGCCCGTTTCTGGATAGCCCGGTTTTAAAATACACGGCCCTGGGACGTGCGGTGCGATCAGACATGGTCTCTCCCCTTGCAAGTTGAGCGGCACCCCCCGTTTTGTTCGGGGTGATGCCGCCTTTCTGGTTATCCGGCGCCCCTTCGAAGGGAATTGACCGGAAGCGTGTGGCACGGTTGAAATACGATGATCTTGTCCGTATTGTCAACGTTGTCATTCAATTTATATCATCATCGTGCATTAAATGGGAGCCCGGCGCAGTCAGCCAGCCCGGGAACCGGAGAGGAAAGCCAAGGAATGAAGCGGATTTCGCACCTGACCGGGTCACGCAGGACAATGGCCTCGGCGCTGGTCCTCGCAGCCACTTTGACGCCCGCGATCACCTTTGCAGCACCATCCGCCGCAACCGCCGATTCGCCTGCGAACGTTCACCCGGAGCAATGGCCGCGAATCGCCTGGCCGAAGGTTGTGACGGACGCCGATGAGGCCAAAATCGCCCAGCTTCTCAAGCAGATGGACCCTGCCTGCAAAGTCGGACAGGTCATCCAGGGCGATATCGCCAGCCTCACGCCGGAGGATGTTGCGAAGTACAATCTCGGCTCGGTGCTCAACGGCGGCAACTCCGGCCCCGGCGGCAACGACCTCGCCCCCGCCAAGGAATGGCTGCGCTACGCCGACCTGTTCTACACCGCATCGATGCGCGGCCGCCCCGGCTGCCCGGGCATTCCGATGATCTGGGGCACCGACGCGGTCCACGGCCACAGCAACATCATCGGCGCCACCCTGTTCCCCCACAATGTCGGCCTCGGCGCCACCCGCGATCCCGATCTGATCGAGAGGATCGGCGCCGCCACCGCCGCCGAGATCCGCGTCACCGGGCAGGAATGGACGTTCGCCCCCACCGTCACCGTTCCGCAGGACTACCGCTGGGGCCGCGCCTACGAAGGCTATTCCTCTGATCCCGCGCTCGTCGCCAGCTACGTAGGGCGCATGGTGCGCGGGTTGCAGGGTCCGCCCACGACAGACCGCGTCCTCGCCGGCCCGCACGTCATCGCCAGCACCAAGCACTTCCTCGCCGACGGCGGCACCACCGATGGTCACGACCAGGGCGACGCCCAGATCGACGAGACCACGCTGCGCCTCGTTCACGGCGCGCCCTATCTCCCCGCGATCGAGAACGGCGTCGCCACCGTCATGACCAGCTTCTCAAGCTGGAACGGCGTCAAGATCGCCGGCAACAAGGGCCTCGTCACCGACATCCTGAAAGACCGCCTCGGCTTCGGCGGCCTCGTCGTCACCGACTGGAACGCGCACGGCCAGATCGCCGGATGCACCAACGCCAGCTGCCCGCAGGCGCTCCTCGCCGGGGTCGACATGTATATGGCGCCCGACAGCTGGAAGCCGCTATACGGCAGTCTCCTCAAGCAGGTCCAGGACGGCACCGTCCCGATGGCCCGCCTCGACGACGCCGTCACCCGCATCCTGCGCGTCAAGGCCCGCCTCGGCCTGTTCGAGATGGGCGCGCCCAGCACACGCCCGCTCGCCGGCCAGTGGAACCTGCTCGGCAGCCCCGAGCACCGCGCCGTGGCCCGCGAAGCCGTGCGCAAGTCGCTGGTCCTGCTCAAGAACACCGGCGTCCTCCCCCTGAAACCCGGCGCCCGCCTGCTCGTCGCGGGAGACGGCGCGGATGACGTCGCAAGGCAGTCCGGCGGCTGGACGATCACCTGGCAAGGCACCGGTCTGACCCGCGACCAGTTCCCCGGCGCCACCACGCTGTGGGAGGGCCTCAAGTCCACCGCCGAAGCCTCCGGTGGCACCGCCGAACTCGCCCCCGATGGCAGCTTCAAACAAAAGCCTGACGCCGCCGTGGTCGTCTTCGGCGAAACCCCCTACGCCGAGTTTCAAGGCGACATTCGCTCGCTCCAATTGCGCAGCGATCTCACCGGCCCGCTCGCCACGATGAGGGCGCTCAAAGCCAAGGGCATCCCCGTCGTCGCTGTCATGCTCACCGGTCGGCCCTTGTTCGTGAACCCCGAACTCAACGCCGCCGATGCCTTCGTCGTCGCCTGGCTCCCCGGCTCCGAAGGCGCAGGCGTCGCCGACGTGCTCTACGCCAGGGACGGCGCAGACTTCACCGGCCGCCTCCCCACCGCATGGCCGCGCACCGCCCGCCACGGTGACGACCCGCTCTACGCCTACGGCTACGGCCTCTCGATGAAGCAGGGCGCCACGCCGTGGACCGCCCTCCCCGAAGACCCCGGCGTCGCCGCCGAAGCCGTGCCCGGCGTCTATCTCCAGCGCGGACAGGCCCAGACCGGCTGGTCGCTCGTCCTCGCCGATCCCTACGCCGCGCCCCACGTGGTCGGCCCCGTCCCTGCGGCCACCCCCGGCGGCCGGGTCGCCATCACCGCCATCGACAAGGACGTGCAGGAGGGCGCGCGCCGCATCGTCGTCGTCAAGGGCCCCGAACCCGCCACGATCACGCTCGAAGCCGCGAGCCCCCGCGACTTGTCGCGCGAGACCAACGGCGATGTGCTGCTGCTGCTGAACCTCATGCTCGATGCCAAGCCCGGCGCCCCCGTCACCATCTCCGCCCGCTGCGGCAGCGGCCCTTGCGGCGCACCTGTCGCTCTGCCGGAACTGGCCACCCTGCCCCTCGGCGAATGGAAGACGCTCGCCGTCCCGCTCAAGTGCCTGCTGCCCGCCGGTTCCACCAGCAACGCCGTCTCCAGCCCGCTCGTGCTCGCCACGCGCGGCCCGCTTTCGTTCGGGCTTGCCAGCGTGACGCTCGGTACGAAGGGCGATATCCTCGCGGGGTGCAAGGTCAGATAATGCATTCCTTATGCATTTTAATTTCGCTATGCTGACCTGAATTGATTGCGTTGTCAGACGCCAGGCCAATCCAAGGCCCGGCGCGGGGAGAGAGAACCAGTGCCTAGATTTCCGCGCCGTCTGGCGCCGCTCCTCCCTGTCGCCGGTGCTTTTGCCGCCAGCGCGCTGACCGCCGCGCCACTCCATGCCGAAGTGCCGGACGTCGGCGGCCCCTACAACGTCCGCATCCTCGAAGGCGGCATCGGGATCGAGCGCGAAATCCCGGCCGCTGCCGCCAACGCCCCCTTCACGTTCTCCACATGGATCAGTCCCGACCGCATCCAGCCCGGCGAAGTCACGCTGATCGAGCAGGGCCGCGCGCTCGTCCTCGTCGACGGCCGCCCCGCCCTTCGCCTCGGCCAAACGCTGCTCACCGCCGCCGCACCACTGGCTGCCGGACGCTGGACCCATCTCGCCGCCACATTCGACGGCAAAACGGCCCGCCTCTTCATCGACGGCAAACTCGCCGCGCAGCAGACCGCAACTTCCTCGGCGAGCGAACCCCGCATTGCCATAGCGCTGCCCCTCCCAGGCAAGCCCCACTTCGCCGGTTCCCTCGCCGAAGCCACGCTCGACAACACCGTCCGCGACGCGGCATCGCTGTTCGCCCAGCGCCCCGATTTCGCCGTGGTCCAGTTCCGCGAAGTCGGCGTCGGCTGGCCCCTCCAGCGCAAGGCCAATATCGGCCTCACCGAACAGCAGGACGCGTGGCTGCTCCCCCACGCCAACACCCCGCCCAACGCGCCCCGCGCCGTCCCGGTCAAACCCCAGCCCGCCGTTGCCCCCACCGAACCGGGCCAATGGCAGGTCAATGGCTGGAAGCTGATCCCCGCCCCCGATCTCGGCCCCGCTGACGGCGCCGCCCTCTCCCGCCCCGGCGTGGACACCGCCAGGTGGCTCGCCGCCCGCGTCCCCGGCACTGTCCTCGCCACCATGGTCGATCGCGGCATCTACCCGGATCCATATTACGGCCTCAACAACCTCGCGATCCCCGAAAGCCTCGCCCGGCAGGACTACTGGTACCGCACCAGCTTCACCCTCCCCGCCGAAGCCGCCGGAAAATCCCTCGCCCTGCGCTTCGACGGAATCAACTACGCCGCCGAAGTCTGGATCAACGGCACCCGCGCTGGCACCATGAAAGGCGCCTTCGCCCGCGGCCGCTTCGCCTTCGCGCCCTTGGCCGGCGAAAACGTGGTCGCCGTCAAAGTCAGCCCCCCGCCGCACCCCGGCATCCCGCACGAGCAATCGGTCAAAGGCGGCGTCGGCGAGAATGGCGGCCAGCTCGCCATCGACGGCCCCACCTTCGTCGCCACCGAGGGCTGGGACTGGATCCCCGGCATCCGCGACCGCAACACCGGTCTCTGGCAAGGCGTGGCGCTCGAAGCGACCGGCCCCGTCCGCCTCGGCGATCCGCACGTGATCACCGACCTGCCGCTGCCCCGCACCGACAGCGCGGACGTCACCATCACGGTCCCGCTCACCAACCCCGCCGCGCAGCCAATCCCGGTCACCGTAACGGCAAAGATCGGCGACATCACCCTCAGCCGCACGGTCACCGCCGCCCCCGGCGAAACCGAGGTAACCTTCTCACCCGCGTCAGACCCCGCACTCCACATCGCCAATCCGCGCCTCTGGTGGCCCAACGGCTATGGCGACCCCGCGCTCTACACGCTCACCCTCTCCGCCGCCGCCAATGGCCAGCCCTCCGACACCCGATCCTTGCGCTTTGGCATCCGCGAAGTCAGCTACGAGCTAGCCCTGTTCGACCACGCAGGCCATTTGAACCGCGTCGAAGTCGATCCCACCGACGCTAGGCCCGGCGAACGCCCGCTGATCGACGTCCGCCATCAGGCCATCAAGCAGACCCCGCTCGGTTGGGCACAGAGCCTGACCTCCGCAGGCGAAAAGTCCCCCGCCGTCCGCCCCGTCCCGCCGTCGACCCAGCTCCCCCACCTCACCCTGCGCGTCAACGGCGTGCGCATCGCCGCACGCGGTGGCAGCTGGGGCATGGACGATGCGATGAAGCGCTTCGGCCGCGCCGAGCTCGAGCCCTATTTCCGGCTCGAGCGCGAAGCCCACATGAACGTGATCCGCAACTGGATGGGCAACAACACCGAACCCGCGTTCTACGACCTTGCCGACGAGAACGGCATGATGATCCTCAACGACTTCTGGCAATCGACGCAGGATTTCCAGATCGAGCCCGAGGACCCGCAACTCTTCCTTGCCAACGCCGCCGACACCATCGCCCGCTACCGCAACCACCCCAGCATCGTGGTCTGGTTCGGCCGCAACGAAGGCGTCCCCTATCCCGCGCTCAACGAAGGCCTCGATGCCCTGGTGCAGAGGCTCGACGGGACCCGCTGGTACACCAGCTCGTCCAACGTCGTGAACCTGCAAGGCTCCGGCCCCTACAATTACCGCCCGCCCGAAGGCTATTTCACCGATCTTGCTTCAGGCTTCTCGGTCGAGACCGGCACGCCCAGCCTAGCCACCCGCGAAGCCATCGAAGCCAGCGTGCCCCCTGCCGACCGCTGGCCGCTCGGTGACACCATGGCCTACCACGACTGGCATTTCAGCGGGAACGGCGACACCCGCACGTTCATGGATACGCTCAGCGCCATGTTCGGCCCCGCCACCAGCCTCGCCGATTTCGAGCGCAAGGCGCAGATGATGAACCTCGAAACCCACAAGGCGATGATGGAGGGTTTCGTCGGCCACTTGTGGACGAAGAACTCCGGCCGCCTGTTCTGGATGACCCACCCCTCGTGGCCCTCGAACGCGTGGCAGCTCTACAGCTCCGACATGGACACCCACGCCGCCTACTACGGCGCCCGCGCCGGGGCCGAGCCGGTCCATATCCAGCTCAACCTGCCGGACAACCGGCTCATGGTGATCAATACCACGCGCGGCGATCTGCCGGGGCTGACCGCCAAGGTCCGCGTCACGGATCTGGCCGGGCGCACGCTTCTCCGGCAGGAGAAGCAGCTCACCGCGCCTGCCAACAGCGCTACCCCTGCAGACCAAGTCGATCTCGCCCCCTTGATGGCGGGCGGCGGCATGGTCCTCGTCGCGCTCGAACTCGTCGACACCAAGGGCGCGGTCCTCAGCCGCAATGTCTACTGGCGCGGCCGCGACACCGCTGCCTACCGCGAGCTCGACAAGATGCCGACCGCCGCGATCAGCCTGAAAGCCCAGTCAGGCCCGGCGCAGGGAATCGACCGCCCGCTTGCTCTCACGCTCGCCAACATCGGCAAGACCCCGGCGCTAGCGATCAAGCTCACCGTGCTTGACAAAGCCGGCGCCCGCGTCCTTCCTGCCTACTTCGAGGACAACTACCTATCACTGATGCCGGGCGAGCACCGCAAGCTCACCGTCCGCATTCCCGCCAGCGCCAAGCCCGCAAGCATCGCCATCCGCGGCTGGAACACCGCAGAGCAGACGGTCGGATTTGAACGATGACCACCCATCCGTTCGCCCCGAGCGAAGTCGAGGGGCCGGTTCGAGCGTAGCCGAGAACCCGCAAGGTCGCAGGCCTCGACTTCGCTCGGGACGAA